>Ga0210384_10005384_pt1 | contig 13945 bp, 15 predicted proteins | sample IncBWH2MmetaG_FD_160574 | JGI IMG/M metagenome (GOLD analysis project Ga0210384, IMG submission 160574) | Forest soil microbial communities from Barre Woods Harvard Forest LTER site, Petersham, Massachusetts, United States - Inc-BW-H-2-M | ecosystem: Environmental > Terrestrial > Soil >...
CATGGAGACAATACGGGGATGTGGATGCTAAGTTATCCGTTCCCCTACGATAACCCTGAGCTCGGAAAATTATTCCCCCATCTACGCGATCTATTGCTAACAGCGCTAAACGAGCCCGACATCAGGGAATTCAAAGCTCTTGCCCGTCAGTACCTCATGGCGCGCAAAGAGTTCTTCGCGCAGCTCTCGCCTGACGATCGCAAATATCTGAGTTTCCAGTTGTGGAAGGAAGGGATCGCGCGCTATGTCCAGATCAAGTCTGCCGAAGCGGCGGCAAACTACCAGCCAACGCCGGAGTACGCAACTCTTCCGGATTACGGAACATTCCAGAGCTATGCGCGGGAGGCTCGGTCCGATACTCTTAGTGACTTGAAAAGAGCCGATCTCGCCACCTGGAAGCGGGGTGTGGTCTATTCGTTGGGCGCCTCGGAAGGCTTGCTCCTCGACCGCCTACATCCCGAATGGAAACAGCGCTACTTCTCGCGGCTCTTCACGCTTGATCCATACTTTGAATACTGATCTCAGAACTTCCTTGGTGGCTTCCCAAACTGAGCATCGGAGAGCGGGTAAGATTCATCGACGCCACCACCGAGTAACACCTGGCGAACAGCCGTCATGCCGGGCTAATTCTCAATAAAAACGGCATTTGAGGAGACCGCAGCGCGAGCAGCGCTCCGTGGGACCACTTTTCCCCGAACGGGCATTTGGTTGGGTGACCAGCGAATTCACCAATAGCTATCTCTGAAGCACGGATCTTGCGTTATAGCCTGTCGCTACCAACATAGTCACGCTCTTGCCGCGAGCGTGAGGCGAAAAGAAGCGGATTACCTCATCATCGTAAAACGTTAAACCCGTGGCACTCAATCGTTGGGAGTACGCGGCAAGATACAGTTTGCCGCTTAAGATGCCAGCTTCGAGTTGCACCGCCCGGTATCCGCGATTTCCGAATCGCTCTAAAATCATTTCTAAGTCCGTCAGGAAGAAGATGTCCGCGGCGGCTTCGGCTGGCAACTGTTGGTCCAGACCGAGATGACCAGCCTGAGCACGAAAGTCTCCTGGTTTCAGACACTCGAGCACATGCCCGTCATGGTGGAATGCGTAGGCTCCGGATTCGAGACCTTCGACGGCGTTCACAATCAGGTAGACGTCGTTCAGATGTGCCCCTTGTGCATCCAGGAAGTCCGCTGGGATACCACGGGTAGCACGGTCCAGCAGGGTGGACAGCTGAGGCAGGCTGATAGGCACTTGCGCAAATTTGCGGGCGGAGCCCCGTCGCAGGATGACTTGTTCGATCGGATCGCGAGGCATCTCCGCATCCGAATAAGGATGGAGCGGAACGATAGGTCCCGTTGTCGGTGGCAGTTTTGCCAGCGGCGGGTGACCACGCCAAGTCTCAACCTCCGCAGCCGACTGGAGCGAAGAGGCAGTGTGAATCTCGTACATGGCTGGGTAGACAGTCTCGTTTCGAGAGAGCGGAACGCTTTCCCAATGGACGGGGGAGAGCTCGGAAGGTAGTTGCCGCGCTAAAGCCGCGACATGGCCGAGGGCTACGAGAGAAAAGACCACCTCGCGATCCGCATCGACATCGAGCAGCCGGTTCACATCTGCGTCCACGAATCCGCAGATCACCTTGGCAGGTATTCCAAGAGCTGTGGCGACGGCCAGCAGATTGGCTAGGAGCGTGCCGTTATCCCAACCAAAGTGACGATAAGTTCGGGCCTGATATTTCCAGGCGTTGCGCCAGTACGTGCACGTACAAATGATGGTGAGCGGGGCATGCATAACTGCTGTTTCGCTCCCGGTAGCCTCACCCAGTGCACTGCGATAGTCTCCAGTTCGTAGTCTGCGCAGGGCGAACTCTGACGGCGAAAAGTGATACATGCCTGCTTCCAAATCGACAAGATTTCCACAAACCACATAGAGCTCGACTTCGTAGAGGGCACCGGTGCACGCTGCGGCGCGAAAATGAATATCACCGCTCGGATACTTCCGATGCCGGGTGATGCCAGCGGTTAGATACAGCAATTGGGCCAGCGCCTCGAGGTCTGGTACAGCACTAGAGTCCGCGTGGATGCTCTCGGCGATCGCGGAAAGAGCAGCCACGCCGGTTTGGCGTGCCTCTCGCGGCAACGCCAATGGCTCCAGGGCGGTATAAGCCTTGAATGGCAAGGGTTGATTAGTCCAATCCAAGAAATGCGGATGGTTATGAATGCTCGCGTACGAATGCTTGGTAGCGTTGTGGTATTTCCAAGCGGCTTCAAGATTTCTGTTGAGGGTCATTGGTGAGCGTGCCAGCCTGACCCCACCATAATAACGCCATGTAGTGAGCCGTTCGCGAGTGGTGATAACAGGACTTCCCCGGCAAATCAAGACAGCGACGAACATTGCTCTTTCTAGCTTAGCTATTGCCTCCTGCCAAGTACTGCTGCTCGTTGGGCTGTGGAATTTGCCAGCAGCGACGGAAGGGTGAATCGACCTGCGATCCTTTGCCCGCTCGCGCGCCACCTTAGGCCTCTTATCCGCTGCTTGTTCATCGGCTCGCGTCTTTGCTCCGCGCTTGTTTCGGGCCCCGCCTCGCGGCGGGTGTGATTTCACTCTTGCGCTTTGCTAACCCTTCACCTCCATCAGGTTGAGTAGAGGGCTTTCACCTCTTAGCTGTCGAACATGCTCGGCACACAAAGAACAGGCCCGGCGCGAAGCTTGGTCCTGCTCTGGAGGCAGCGTCAAAGTACGACACTTCTCCAGAGCACACGATGGTCGTTCCTTGTCGCTTGCGGTGCTCAGACAGGCTCCTTAGGCTTCACGCAGGGTCCACACTCGAAAATCTGAATCCTTCAGGAGGCTCACAATGAAACGCATCTATATTCTGCTGATCATCATTGGTTTGGCCGCTCTAGGCGCAAAAGCCCAGACCGTCGCCGGCACCAGTGTTATGGCTGAACCGTTCGTCGTGAATTGCGACCAGGGCCAGTCGCTCAATAGCACCCTCTCGAGACTGGCCAAGCACTCCCCGGCCACCGTTTTGGTGAGCGGGACCTGCAGCGAATTCGTGCAAATCAACGGATTCGAGGGCCTCACCCTGAAAGGCCTGCCGGGCGCCACTCTACAGCAGCCCAGCACGGATCCAAGCAACGGCCTCCTTATTCAGGTCTTATTGATCGAGGCTTCGCGCGGCATCACCATCGATGGGTTCGCCATTCACTCCAGGGCGTCCGCAGCGTGGGACATCGGGATTGGACGGGGCAGTACGGATGTCCAGCTCCGCAACCTGACCGTCGACGGTGCCAGCGGGTTTGGGATCTTTGTCTACGAGAGAAGCCAGGTGTCGCTCGCGCGCGTGACTGCCCGCGACCTCGGCTTTGCCACGGTTGGCGTCGTCGACGTCTCCGACGTGCATATCGAGAGCTGTCTGTTTGAGAACTCAACAGGCGCGTCCTTCCGTGAAGGCCTGTTTGTCAGCACGGGACACGTCACTATGCAAACCACCACCATTCGCAACATGCAGGTCGGCATCGGAATCTCTGACGGGGGCATCGTTGATATACAAAGCTTCAACTCCTACTTCCCAATCAGCGTGCCAACGGATGTGGTTATCGAGAGTCCCGCCGGGACCAACTTCAATGGCGTTTCGGTTGGAAGCAGCTCCTTGCTCAACCTGGGTGACACCAAGCTCCGCATCACCAATCCCGGCCAGCCCTTCGGTGGGAACACCGGAGGCGTTTTCGTTTCTGACGGCGGCACGCTCAGCGCTGGCGCTAACCTAGTCATCTCGGGCAGCCAAGGCCAGGGCGTCTTCGTAAGCAGCAACTCTCATGCGAGCCTAGCTGGTTCAAGCATTACAGGGAGCGGTCACGGTGGTTTGGTTGTGGCCAACCTATCCACAGTCGCAGTGGGGACGGGGACGAATCCTTTCACCCAAATCTCTGGGAATGGGACGGATCTGTTCTGCGATTCGAAATCGTTGATAACGGGCGGAGCCAACATCGCCAATGCCACTACAGTGCAGTGCGGCAACCTGCTCGCTGGCGACACGGTGCCCGCACCGTAATCGTAGCCACGCTGTTCAACAGTTTCTACATCGACCCATCCCAAATTCAGTGAGAAGGAGAAGAAACCCTGAAACGCGAGATTCCTGCCGTATTGATTCTGGGTGTCTTTTCCGCTGGCCTAGTTCTAGCCCAAACATCCACGAACACCGCGAGTACGACGCCCGCCGCGACGGTCAGCGCATCCTTCAGTTTCACGGCCATCAATTTCCCTGGCGCGACCCGGACTCGCGCCAACGGTCTCAACAATCACGGAGACATCGCTGGAGACTACATAGACTCTTCCGGTGTGCGCCACGGATATCTACTGCACCAGGGAATCTTTACAAACTTTGATCCGCCGGGGTCAATTATGACGCGCGGCCTAGCCATCAACAACCGCGGCGTCATCGGGGGCCGTTTTGTGGACAACAACAACGTGTCGCGTAGCTTCCTGCTCGACCACGGTGCGTTCACTATCTTTGACTTTCCCGGTGCCACCGCCACGATCCTCCAAGACCTGAACGACAGCGGCCAAATTGTTGGTGCCTACACCGAGACGTCAGGGATTTTTCACGGCTTTCTGCTGAGCAGGGGCAATTTCACCACCCATCGACTTTCCCGGTGCCGTGGACACGGTGGCCGGAGGGATCAACGATCGGGGACAAATCGTTGGCAACTACGACGATGTCTCGGGGATTACCCACGGCTTTCTGCTGAGCGCGGGCAGCTTCTCCACCATTGACTTTCCCGGCGCTTTGGACTTGACAGCCCCCTCCGGCATCACCGCGAATCGGGAAATCGTGGGCTTCTTCGACGATGGTAATGGGGCACTCCATGGCTTCACGCTGATCGCCAGCAATTTCAGCACCGAGGACTTCCCCGGAGCGTTCCTGACCGAGGCCTTTCGGGTAAATGAAGCGGGCCGGATTGTGGGTATCTATAATTTGGCCGGACAACACGGCTACCTCGCAACCCTAACCCCAACCAGAAACCATAGGGAGGAGTTCAGTGAATAACAGCGATTCAAGTCATCGCCTCGAAGTGCGCGTCTACCATTCACTGGAATTCGCTTGTTGCCTGAGAAATGAAAAATATGGGCTCCACGGAAGGGTTTTGCTATACAGTCGGTCCCGGAAATTGTGGTTGAAGGGAGCTCGCGAATGAACCTGCGTCTCGTTTCCGTGGCTATCGCATTGGTTGCGTCAGCGATGTTGCTTGGAGCCGGCGTTTATGAGTCCGTCGTGGTCGCGCCGAATTTCCAGGGTGCTCCGATTTCTTTGGAACATGCCCGCGGATTCTATCATGCGACGAACCCCGGGGTGTTTTTCAGAGTGCTATCGCCTGCCACGCAACTCCTCCTCCTGGTGGCGCTGGTGTGCAACTGGGGGCCGGTTCCTGTTACGCGATGGAGGCTGGCTGCAGCACTGGCGCTTGCGATTTTGGCCGACGTGATCACCTTCAAGTTTCACTATCCCCGGAATGCCATCCTGTTTATCGATCCGTTGACGGGTTCGGCGGCAGGTTTAGATCGAGTGGGGAGGGAATGGGCCGCCGGAAACTATGTTCGTATCGCTCTGATTTTAACCGTGGTTACTCTGGTGATGGCGTCAATAATTCGCATAGCTCGCGACACCGCCTCACGAGCCACGTCAAGTGTAAGTCCTGGTTAGTTACCAAACCGTACAAGTGCCCCGTCAGCTTTCGCTGTCGATTCCACTTCGACGATAACGGCGTTCTATAAAGGGGAGAGTCAAGAGAAAAACTTCCCCGGCGACTGGAAGGAGAAAAGATTTTTGGCCGGCTCTCCAGCCCATGTAATGTTGGGAGGCTCTTGGGGTTCTCTTTTTTCGCAGAGTCATGTTGCTGTCGTGACGACGCTTTCGGTTTCTGATGCGACAAGCAGTACGGTTGCAAAAATTGCCAACCATGGTTCTATCTGAGGCTCGAAGCCTATAGCTTTTTCTGGTTGTTCGAGGGGGCATATAGTTAATCGTCCGCGATGGAGCTAGTTCTTCTGCGTTGGGCTCGAAGGGCGCGAGAGCATAAAACCACTCCAACGGGCAAGCAGAGAGAATGTTCCTGCGAGACTCCACCACAAGACGTTACCGAAGCGGGCTCCTCCGAGAGCCAAGCTGGTATTTAAGACAAAGTGGGCCAAGATGGTGCCGAAGACGTGCCCTCTCGTTTTATTGAAGATCAGGCTAAGGAAGACTCCAAAAGCAGTCACCGTTGCCAAAAAGGGAAGGGGAGAAATGAATACCTGAGGGAGGCCAGGGAAGAAAAAGGAAGGCGAGTGCCAGAGACTCCAAAGCGCACTCATGATTAAAGCTGAGGTCACGGGGCTTGCTTTGCGCTGCAGGATAGGAAGGAGAAATCCTCTCCAACCGAGTTCCTCACCGAGGGCACCGGTCCCAACTTGAATCACCATCGTTGATAACAGAGACTCCATCGCTATGAGTGGAGCACCTTGATGAAGTGATCTCGCGAGCAAGGTGGCTACAAATACGGATGACGAGGGAAGTAGGATGGCAGCGAGATACCAGCTCCATGCCGATGAAGGAAGCCGGAAGAGTCGCCGCAGTAAAGCTGCGAGTCCAGGGAGGCCGTCGAACAGCATCGCTATCGCCAGCGCAATAAATGTCGGTGACCAGACGGTGACAAGTAGAAAGGCCCAAAACGCCCACATCTTGCCGGTCGCAGCAGCGCTATGAAACCCGGCCCATGCGAGCCAAGTGACCGCGTAGCATCCTGCAAAGAAGGTGATTGCTGGCACCAACGAGTCTGACATCCATCCTGCAGCCGGGAGCTGACGCCACGGTCGCCATTTCAGGAAGATCGCTTTCGGCTCTCTCCCGTGCAGTTGTTTGCCGGACCTGACGTGCTCTGAATTTCTACCATATAGAACCCCAATGGGCCTCCCGAACAGCCGTTGATAACTCCCGAGTCAGCGACTCGGGCGGATCCTAACCGGCGACGAATATCGTTCGAACCAAGCTCGCTCACTCTTCGAGAATTGTGCGTCCGAAAACAGCTCGTCCGCCCAGGGACGTGTAGAAGCCGTAGAACGCCATCGCACCTATCAGGAGAATTCCCGTCAGACCGATGCCCGCATACCACGCCGAACCTTGGGTCGTCAGTGGGAAATGTTGGAGGATACTGAAAACCACGTGATTAGCGACCAGCGCAAGTAAACCGAAGCGAATCATCACAAACACTGCCAGCATACTGAAGATCAGCGCACTCACCCAGCCACCTGGATCGCCGCTCGCCAGAACGGTAAATAACAGTACCCATGCAATCGCCGCAGCCCACTGCTTGCGCAGCAAAACCCGCAATACGAACAAGATAAACAGAAGTGCAAACCAGAGAAAAGGCGACCACATCAATTCCTGGGCTACATCAGCGACGATTGTGCGCGCGCCCAGGAAAACCCATTGTTCTGAACCAGCCGATGGCTGCGGCGGTGGATAGCCAAGAATAGAGTTAAGAAAGACTCCTAGTCTTTCAATCGCAGGTGAAAGCGGCGCCAGGAAACAACCCACAAGCACGTCGCGCCCGACAACCGGATCACGAAACTTTCCCGCCAGCAATCGGCTCCATGACACCAGCGTCGCGGGCCATCGGCGGCGCACCCAGGGCTCCAACGCAACGTACAGCACCCACAAAAAAAAGGGCAACGCCAGGCCCCAGGCCAAAAACTCGATGAAAAGTGGGACTTCGTCGAAGTTTGCCACATGGTGCGCGCCAAAGAACCACGCCACCGCCCAAACCGCAAAAACAAAAGCGGCCAGACGAAAAGCGCCGCGGCGATCGCCGCGGCCAAGCCGCAAGTTTCGCCGCGCCAGCTGCGCGCTGACTACCAGCACTGAAAAGAATAAGACCCTCACTATCACCAGGGCCGCCCATTCCCCGCTGGTCGGCCGGTATGGCTGCATGCGTTCCGGCAGCGTCCAAGGGCCAATCAACTCGAAGTACACCGGCTTGCTTCGATAGGCCGCGGCCTCAATTCGCATCGCCACAGTCGGGCGTTCGGCGAGAGTACCCGTCCAGGCTGCGCGAGCGTCGCTATAAACCGGCGGCGTCCACGTCGGTTCCGTTGGCTGCCACTTGGACGCATCGAGCCCCGCGGCGGAAAACAGCAGTCCCCAATTGGGAGCGGGCCCAGGTCCCCGCGGCTTATCAACTTGGGGAGGAACCACGATTAAATTCGTCAGATGACCCTGTGGGCTGAGTCTCACGAGCGTCATCCCCGACGCGTCCAGCGGTGGGTCGTCTATCCAAACGGACCCTTGCACCGGCGCACGTGTGAAGAAGGAAAGGGCCGCGAGTGGCCGAGGGCTACTGCGATACCAAAACACAAATGCCTCGGTTTCGAGATGGTTCCAACGCGTCTTCGATTTGTCATGCTCCTCGATATAGCGAAGAAAATCCTTTCCCGAATAGAAACCCATTGCCGTGTCCACTGGCGGCTCAGAGTACCCGGCGCTCTGCAAGATATCCCGTGCGCGTTGCGCAAGTGCGTCAGGCGGCGTATCTAGTGGCACGTGCCGGTAAAGCTTGGTTTGCGCACTCCAGAAGGCCGCAGCCGCGACCATCACGATGACTCCCATGAACAAAAGCCAAGCCACTGCCGCGCGTAGCCCTTCGGTTTCTCCCGAAGCCGCGACCATCTCCGGCGATGGCGTTTCCCCTGCAGCCAGGGCGGCGGCAAGCGGGTCGCCGCCCGGGAATGCGGCCGCAACTTGTAGCGCAGAAGCGGGCCGTTTCCGCGGATCCTTTTCCAGACAACGCAGAATCACGCGCTCGACCGAGGGATCCAATTCTTTTACAAACTGCGATGGCGGAATCGGCGCGACCTCGTCGCGCCGACGCGCCATTTCTTCGATCGAGGAAGCTTCGAACGGGCGCTTGCCGGTGAATACTTCATAGAGCACGAGCCCGAGCGAGAAAAGATCGCTTTTCGGCGTCACTTTTGCGCCCGCAAATTGCTCGGGCGACATGTAGGCGGGCGTGCCGGCGTGTGCGGGGTCGCCTTCGATTTCAGCAGTCAGCCCAGCCAGACCGAAATCCGTGATGCGTACGCGACCGCGTCCGTCCAGCATGATATTCGCGGGCTTCAGGTCACAATGAACGATGCCGTGCTCGTGCGCAGCCGCCAAGCCGACGCACAATTGGTGTGCCATTTCGACGGCTTTGTCCGGCGGCAATCTGCCGATGCGGCGCAACAGTGAAGCAAGATCTTCGCCATCCACAAATTCCATCGTCAGAAATGTTTGTATGAAAATTTTGCCAGCGTCGCCGCTTTCGCGGATTTCGCCAATGTCGAAGACCCGGCACACGTTCGGGTGCGATACTTGCCGCGCTAGACGTACTTCACGCGTAAACCGCTCGAGCGCGCCTTCTGTTTGTGCCACCGAACGTGGCAGAAATTTCAGCGCTACTGTTTGGCCGAGTCTTAAATCTTCAGCACGATAGACTTCGCCCATCCCGCCTTTGCCAAGCGGCGAAACAATCCGGTACCGATCGGCAAGAGTAGTTCCTGGAACATGACGCGCTTCGTAGCCGGAGGAAGAGGAACTCCTGGAACCGGGAGATGGACCCCACTTGGGAGGAGCTCCTGGTGCCAGCGAAACGGTAGCGCCGAAGTCCACCGGGCTGCCGCAAGAAGGACAAAAGCGTGCTGTGCCAGCGACTTCACTCCGACAGGTAGGGCAACGCATGATTGTCGGCGGAGTATATCACCGGCCGCCCAGGCTCAGGCTGTGTCCGGTGATCACTCAGCAGAGAACAATTTGCGGAGTAACAGCCAAATTTCGGACGTCGGCAACCCTTACCTAATGGCTTTACGGCAGAGTTGCCCGTGACACGGGCGTCGTCCCGATTAAGACAAAGGCTTGCCGTAAGGTGTTATAGGCTCAACGCCATGAAAGCAACGCTGGTCCTTGCGATCCTTGCGCGCGCATGCGCAGCATGGGCGCCTTCCGGTTCGACGGCTAGGCTGAAGGACGGACAGACCAGCACGCCGAGAGAAAGCCGCGTCCCGGTCGGAGGCGCTGAGTTGTATGCCCGAGAAATCGGAAAGGGTACATCAGTCATCGTCCTCCGCGGCGGGCCCGATTTCGATCACAGCTATCTCCTGCCGGAACTAGACCGCCTCTCCGATGCGTTCGACTACGACCAGCAGGGACGTGGTTGTTCGGCTCGTCGAGCTACACAGCTTCCAGTTTATCGGGAATCCAAAAGTTGGACCGCAGGTACTCTCGTTCGGGGTCGATCGGATTCAATGGCGTTTAGAGCCGATGAGGAACCACGCCGAGAATTGTCTTGAGTTATAGGCTCAGGTGGCCTTAATCTCGGCGTCGTTCTAAGCTCAATTCCCTAACTGTAGGGCTCGTTCCTTTTTAGGAGCTTATCTTCGAGGATTCGCATTGTGGTTCCGTTTGTTGATCGGAAGTAAGCCAAAACACTGCACTTCCTGGCTGAGCCAGTACATCTTGACGCTGCGCGGACTGAACCCTCCGCGATATGCGGAACTCTGATTCCGAGATCGTGCACAGTGAGTGGACCGGAGAAGTTGCAGTCTTGTACCGAAGCGCGATTCCGCACAATTGCGCAATACGCTAAACCACCGTACAATGAGATCGTTGTGAGCGTTCCCCCTGCGATGTTGGGGCCTGTAGCTCAGGTGGCTAGAGCGCGCCCCTGATAAGGGCGAGGTCGGTGGTTCAAGTCCACCCAGGCCCACCATTCAAATCGGGGTCATTCGACGCACTCACAGCGCTGTGACTGGAATCATGGGGTCAACTCAACATTTAGGCGCAGGCTGCTGAGGTCCGCTATTTTTAATTAAATGATTAATTAATAGGATAATGAACTCACGCGGTCTTATCATTTTGGGGTTGTTGCAGAATCTCAGGTTTACTGGAAGCCCCGCGGCTCACTTGACATCAGACGTCTTGAGCCGCCGCCTTGCGCCGTGACGAACCGTGAGCACCCAGACCGTCTGCCTGCGCTCATCGACTTCATATAGGATCCGGTACACGTGAGGTTTCTTGCCGTAGAGCAGGTGCCGCAATTCTCGTCTTCGCTTTCGAGCTTCCGGGGCCATAGGGCAGCGATCGGGGTAGGTCGCAAGCGCGTAGACCGCCTCCTCCATGCCGTTGTACCAGCGCGAGGCCGCTTCGGATTCGGCAGCGTTCTTTTTCACATAAAGGGCTTCGAGATCGCGGGCCGCGCGATCGGCAAACTCAATGTGATATGCCATGTTTGCGACGGATGTCGTCAAAGACCTCTTTGGCGGGCCGGGTGCGTCCGTGGGCCACGTCATCGAGCCCCTGGCGGATTCCTTCTTCCGAATCCGCGCGAGCGGCGATGTCGAGCAGGCGCTGGTACGCCTCGGCATCCTGCACGATGGCCGCAGCCTTTCCCTTGACAGTGAGCACCACGGGGCGCTTGCTTTTCTTCAGCTGCTTCATGAAGTCGCCGGAACGGCGCCGGAAGGTCGTCAGCGACTGGATGTCCTTGGTAATGTCAAGCATACGCTATCTCCTATGAAGCACCTTTTTAGGTGCCATCAGAATACACCGTCCCTGTAAAGTGGGAAAGGCATTACGTGGGTGTAAAATCGCTCTACCTTGCCATTTTTCTTCTCTACGGGCAAGTTTGAGGCCCTGGTGCGGATATAGAACGGCTCTATCCCCGATCGACCGATCGACCGATCGACGACATTAAGTGACAGGGATAACGGCTAGGCGCGGGACCGACGACCGCAATACTGATAAGGGCGAGGTCGGTGGTTCAAGTCCACCCAGGCCCACCATTTGTTTCAGTAGGTTACCGGGTGTTGCACCAAAAACCTCAACCCACAATCCAACCCACAACTCACTGCACCATCGAACTGCCGACTCCCAGCGCTGTAAGATATTCCCTCTGCGCCGCCAGCGTTTCATCGCTGTCTTCTTGCGTGCACAGATCGAGCGTCGTCTGAATTTTTGCGCGACGCAGGATTCCCTGAACGGTTTTCGGTTCGACTTTCGCTTGTTCACCAGCCAGTTGCTTAAGCTGTGACGCAGATTATGAAGTCCAAACCTATAGCCGTCCTCGATTTGCGCTCCGGCTTTCTTTGCGGCCGGTCGCAGATAGTCAGCAACGAAGATTGATGCAGTGACAGGAACGCGGCCCCGAACTTTCAAAGACGGGAACACGAAGTCTCCGTCCTTTGGGTAAGGCCTTTGTTCTCGCCATGAGCGCAGATGGGAGGACAGAACCGGGTGCAGTGGAACATATCCGTCCGATGCCTGCGTTTTAGTCTCGCGGTCCTTGCTCCAGAACTACCATTTCCGCGTAATCCGCTAGCCTTGAGTTCCAACCGTTAGTTCAGTCTTTCGCTCTTCGAGCCGCTTCCGCAAAGCCTTCTCCGTTATTGGCCGGCAACGGCCTACTCGAATCGTGGCCTGGTCCACAGGGTGCGCCATCCAAGCCCTGCTTCGACGAGGAATTTGATTGTGGCTATCGGAGTGTGTCTTCCGGTTCTGCCGCGAGTTTGGGCGCGGTGCGAAGAAACTTCATGAGTCCTTCCCCGGTGGCCTTGCCTGCCCGCTTCCTGAAAAAGTCGGCCGCGGTTTCCACCACTCCAACTTTTTCGGCGACTGCTGCCGCGATCCATTGGTTCAACGACACGCCATCTTCTTTCGCGAGCCGCTGGGCAGCCTTCTTGATGGAGAGGGGAAGCTTCAATGGATAGGTAGCTTTGCTCATGGTTTCACCTTCTTTAACAGCTCGCCCGGACGCAGCACAGAAATCCTAAACCGCTCCGCGGGCCCGGCAAAGTCTGCGACGTTGTAAGTCACCAGCGCATCCGCCCGGCCATTGATCGCGGCCTCGAGCACAATCTCATCATTCGGGTCCCGGGACTGCGGCCGCCACTGAAAATGAACTTCAACCGGCTCGATCAACGCGGCCAACTCCGCCAGAAATTCGTCGATCGCTTCGGGCGTCAGGCCATGTGCTAGCCGATGCTCGGAACGCTTCAACACATCCTCATACTCCAAAAAAAGAGGCGGGGTCGCCATAGCTACCAGCCGCCGCGTGGCGACCAACCGCAGAATAGCGTTTCCCGCACCCAGTTGGGTGCGAAGTCCGGCGACCACCACCGAGGTGTCAAGAACGATCCTTCTCATGTAACATCACATAGGATGTCACATCGTATGGGATATTTCAACTTCAAATGGCAGGTGTACTCCGCCAGTGCTACCCGGCGGACCTACGACCGCAATACTGATAAGGGCGAGGTTGGTGGTTCAAGTCCACCCAGGCCCACCATAAATCCCCCAGTGTTTATGCGGCCATTCTCGCTTTTGCCTTTCTCCGGAATTTCCCGCAAAGCCTTTGTCAACGATTTGTCAACTTCCGGAATCGCCATATGCCGCCCCCGACGTCACCGGAGACACCATGACCTGACGCGGGGATTCACGGACTGCTTGAATTTCTTGCTGACGGCCACTGCTCCACGGCGCTCAAGGAACGGAAAGAACATAAACGTTCATTCCCGGTTGGATTGTGCAAGTCCTCCCTCCAAAACCAGCGTTCACAGATTCGAGGGCGTAGCCGTCATCGACACTTGCGTTATTTTGGACCATAGTTCGCCTTGTCAGGGACGGGTAGCCTGCGGGCATTTCGTCGGTGCTGGTCTTCGAGTGGGAATGGTGCGCCATTGACAAAGACCTAGAATTGGCATAGGCTTTGACATATGCCAAGACGACTAGTCACAGCCGAAAGACACGTGAAGGTTTTTAAGAATGGGCGAAACCGGGCTGTGCGGATTCCTCGGGAGTTCGAATTCCCCGGTGAGGACGCCGTCATGCGCAAGGAGGGAGACCGGCTGATCATCGAACCTGCACCGCCCAAGTCCCTGTTGT
>Ga0210384_10005385_pt1 | contig 13945 bp, 6 predicted proteins | sample IncBWH2MmetaG_FD_160574 | JGI IMG/M metagenome (GOLD analysis project Ga0210384, IMG submission 160574) | Forest soil microbial communities from Barre Woods Harvard Forest LTER site, Petersham, Massachusetts, United States - Inc-BW-H-2-M | ecosystem: Environmental > Terrestrial > Soil >...
CTTTGCCCTACTTGCGTGCGCGATCGCGGGTGCACACTCTAACAATGTCTTAAAACTTGTGTAATTACCTGTTTTTCCCCATGTTTTTGTCGGTACATGGAGACAGGTTGTTGGGGCGCCGGAAGGCTGTAATTGTCAGACTTCTGACCCCTCGGGCGACGGGTGTGTGTTGCTGATGACTTTATTTTCGTTCATCGCCGGGATACTGGTCGGTGTGGCGGCGAGCTACGTTGCCTTGCCGATATGGCGCACCGCGTCAACACTCCTGGGCGGGCGCAGGCCTTACCTGCTGGCCGCTGGCTTAGTGGCGGGCTTCGCGCTCGTCGCCGCAACCATTTACCTGACGATCGGCTCGCGCCACTCGCTCCAGCGACCCGCGATGAGCGCGGCCGCGCCGATAGCGGCGACTGCGGCGACTCCAGGGAAAGACGCCGGCACCGGCGGCACGGCGGGGTCCATGCAGGACGCGGTGGCCGGTCTCGAGGCGCGGTTGGCTCGTGACGGCGGTTCCCCGGCGGATTGGTCGCTGCTCGCTCAGGCGTACGACTTCATGGGGCGGCCCGATGATGCGCGGCGCGCCCGCGCCAAGGCCGGCAATACGACAGCCGGCCCCGGTGGCGCGGGGTCAGCGATCTCCGGACCCGCAGTGTGGCAGATGTCGGCTGGCGCGCTGACCGCGGCGGCCGCCGCGGCGGGCAAGCCCGCAAGCGAGCGAGCTTCTCTGCAACCCGCGACCGGAGATAAAGCGCCACCCCCCGTGGTTTCAGCCGTAGACCTCGAGCGCCGCGTCGCGGCCAATCCGCGTGACGCGCAGGCCTGGCTCGCGCTGGCCGACATGCGCCGCAGTCAGCGTGATTACGCTGGCGCCGGCAGTGCGTATCGGAAGCTGATCGACCTGCGCGCAATGTCCGCGCAGTCCTGGGCCGACTATGCCGACGTGCTCGGCTCGCTGGCCGGGGGCTCCCTCGCAGGCGAAGCCGGGCGTGCGATCGATAGCGCGCTCGCTCTGGATCCGAGCAATCCCAAGGCGCTGTGGCTCAAAGCGAGTCAGGCAAACGAGCAGCGTCACTACGCCGAGGCACTCAATTGGTGGAAGAAGCTACGTGCGGTAGTGCCGCCAGATTCACCGGACGCCCGCATGATCGACGCCAACATCGCCGAGGCCAGCTCGCTCGCCGGCCAGGCGCCTGCGCCCGTGGCGTCGACCGTGCCCGCGTCTGCCACGAGCGCACCAGCCGAGGTGAGTGGAACCGTGAGCCTCGATAAGCGCTTCAGCGATCGAGTGCAGTCCGATGCGACGCTCTTCATCTACGCAAAGGCGGCCGATTCGCCTGGGCCGCCACTTGCAGTGCTCCGAACCACCGTGGGCGCCTGGCCGGTGAGTTTCCGGCTCGATGACTCGATGGCAATGATTCCCTCGCGCCGTCTCTCGCAGTTCGACCGCGTCGTGATCGAAGCGCGCATTTCGCGCAGTGGGCAAGCCACTCCAGCGACGGGCGATTTGTACGTCACGAGCCCTGTGCTGCATCCGGCACCCGGTACCCGGCTCGCGCTGGTGATCAACCGGGAAATCGGTTGAATGCACACTGAGCCGACACCTGTGGAACCCCTGAAGCGTCAACCGCCACCGGAAACCTCAGAGCTGCCCCCGACCGCTGAGGAGCTCGAGAACGTCACGATCCGCGTCGTGAGGCTCGACCAGCTCGCCCCCGCCCCGTCGCAGCCGTCCACGCAATCTGCGGCACCGCGCAACGAGACCCAGCGCAACCCCATCTCACCAGGCACCGCATCTGCGCCGCCTGTCAGGGCGCCCGAGGCACCTCGAGCCGCGGCCCCGGCTGCGCCGCGCCCCACACACAGCGCGGGACCAGCGGCATCAGCTACGGCAGCGCTCGAGGTCAAAGCAACCTTGCCGGCCGCGCCGGCCCAAGTGGCCCGAGCGCCCGCGGCGCCCCCCGGAATACCGGCCGCGCGTCCCGCCGAAGCACCGGCCGCGCGCAGTACTCCAGGTGACCGAAAGCCGGCCACGGTCGCGCGCTCGAGCGTGCGACCGGCAGCTATTGAAAGGAGTCGCCCGCTCAGCTGGAACCGCCTGGGTTTCACCGCGCTGATCGTGGTGCTGTATCTCGGCTGGAGCATGCCGACCGAGCGCTACATCACCCCGACACGTGGCTTCGGCTATGCGCTCGGCATCGTCGGCGGCAGCCTCATGCTGGTGCTCCTCCTCTACTCGGCGCGCAAGCACTTCAGGTGGCTGCGCTTCCTTGGCCCCACCCCGGCCTGGTTCCGCTTCCACATGGTGCTTGGGATTCTCGGGCCGCTGTGCATCCTGTTCCATTCCAACTTCAAGACCGGCGCTGCCAATAGCAACGTCGCTCTCTTCTGCATGCTCACCGTCGCGGGCAGCGGCTTCATCGGCCGCTATCTCTACGCCAACATCCATTCCGGGCTCTATGGACGGAAGCTGCAGCTCGGAGATCTGCAGGCGAGCGCCGCGGGGCTGCGCGAGCTCTCCGGCAGCGTGAGCTTCCTGCCTGATCTCGTTGCGCGGCTCGACGTGACCGAGCAGCGCCTGCTGACATGCGGACCGCGCTTATCACTGCTCGGATTCCTCAAGCCGCTGGTGGTGCGCTTTATCGCGGTGAAATCGCGCTGGCAGCTGCATCGCTACATTCGCAGCGGTCTGCGCGCGAGCGCGCGCAGATCGACGGTCGTAGCCGCTGAATCCAAGCGGCTGCGCCGTACCGCCAATGCCTACATCGACAGGAGGCTTTCCGCCACGCGGCGCGTGGCGGAGTTCCAGGGTTATGAACGCCTCTTTTCGCTCTGGCATGCGTTGCACATACCACTGATCTTCATGCTGATCATTGCCGCAGTAGTTCACGTAATTGCCGTCAACGTCTACTGACCACTGACATGCGGGGAGGGCGATGTCAGGCGCTGCTGATATTGGGACTGATTTGTGGCCTCGGAATAGGGAGGGTTGAAGCCGTGAACCCGGAGACGCTTCTCATGCCCGGGAAGTTGACCTCAGCGCACGCCAAGTACGAGGACGACTGCTCGAACTGCCACGACCGCACCGACCGCAGTCGCCAGACGGGGCTGTGCCTCGCCTGCCACAAGGACACTGCGGCTGATGTCCGGCAGCATCGTGGCTTCCACGGCCACCTGCCCGCCATCGAGACCACCGAGTGCCGCGCCTGCCACTCCGAGCACCTCGGGCGCGACGGTGACATCGTCAAACTCAGCCGCGAGCAGTTCAATCACGAGCACACCAACTACCCGCTCAAGGGTGCACACGCGATTGTGCCCTGCGCGAGTTGCCACCAGGCCGGTCAACCCTACCGCAAGGCGCCGAGCGACTGCCTCGGCTGCCACCGTAAGGAAGAGCCCCACGAGGGCAAGCTCGGGCGCGACTGCGCTTCCTGTCACGATGAGAGTGCCTGGCGGCGCGTGCGCTACGACCACGACAAGACCGCCTTTGCGCTGCATGACCGGCACGCCGAGATTGCCTGCGCGGCCTGTCATTTCGGCAACCGCTACAAGGATACGCCCAAGGAATGCGTCGCCTGCCACGAGCCCGATGATGTGCACCGGGGCGAGCGGGGCCCCAAGTGCGCCGACTGTCACAACACCAAGGGCTGGAAGAACTCGAAGTTCGATCACCTGAAGGAGACCGGCTACGCGCTTCTTGGCGTGCACGACCGCATCGCCTGCAATGACTGCCACCGCACGGGCAACCTGAAGGACAAGATTCCCAAAGACTGCTTCGGCTGCCACCAGGGGCAAGACTCGCATGCCGGCCGCCTCGGCCATGGGTGCGAGAAGTGCCACGGCAACGAGGCGTGGAAGCCCTCGACCTTCGATCACACACGCGACACGACCTGGCCGCTCATCGGCAAGCACGCCAAGGTCCCCTGCCACACCTGTCACACCGCGCCCGTCGCCACGCAGAAGCTCGGTACCGAATGCATCAGCTGCCACAAGGCGAGCGATGTGCACCTGGGCTCGCTCGGCACCGGCTGCGACCAGTGCCACACCCCAGAGGGCTGGCGCGCGCACGTCACCTTCGACCACGACCTCACGCGCTTCCCGCTGGTCGGGCTGCACGTGGCGGTCCCGTGCGAGCAGTGTCACCTGACACGCGAGTACCGCGATGTCGGCAAGGAGTGCGTCGACTGCCACAAGAAGGACGACGTGCACAAGGGCAACCTCGGTAAGGAGTGCAGTCGCTGTCATTCATCGAACGGCTGGCGACTGTGGGAGTTCGACCACGGCAAGGAGACCGGCTTCGTTCTTTCCGGCGCGCACGGCAAGCTCGCCTGCGAGTCCTGCCACCGGCGGCCGCCAGATGAAGTGAAGCTGAGACAGGATTGTCTGTCGTGCCACGAAAAAGACGACGTGCACCTCGGGCAGTACGGCCGCCAGTGCGACCGTTGCCACACCACGACCACCTGGAAGGGCGCCCGGGTCCAGTAACATGGCAGCGCCCCATCCGAAGCCGTCGACTGCCAGTACTGCAGCGCCCAAGGCGCAGCCGCTACTCGCGCTGCTCGCGCTACTGCTCTGCTGCACGCTGGCTCCTGCGACTCAGGCCGCCGCACCCCAGCGCAGCTCCTTCGATCACCTGACGACCGGGTTCGAGCTGCTCGGGCAGCACCGCGATCTGCCGTGCGAGTCCTGTCACGTCAATGCCATTTTCAAGGGCACGCCGAAGAACTGTAGCGCGTGCCACGGCGTCGGCACCACGGTGCGCGCCACCGCCAAGCCGACCAGCCACATGATGTCGACCGATCAGTGCGAGAGCTGTCACACCGAGGTCGCCTGGAAGCCCGCCGTCACCTTCGATCATAAGCAGGCGCTCGGCAGTTGCTCCTCGTGCCACAACGGCGTGCAGGCGCAGGGCAAGCCGCCGAATCACATCGTCACCGACCTCGAGTGCGACGCCTGCCACACGACGATCAGCTGGGCCGGAGCGACCTTCACGCACATGGGCGTGACCGGCAAGTGCGCCGAGTGCCACAACAACGTGTCGGCGAAGGGCATGCCGAGCAATCACATCCCGATCGGCTCGCCGCCAACTGCCTGCGAAGCGTGCCACTCGAACACCAACTTCACGAACTGGCTCGGCGCGAAGATCAATCACCCGGCGGTTGCGGCAATGCAGTGCGCGAGCTGCCACGAGACCGCCAACTACCTCGGCATGCATCCGAGCACCAACACGACCGCGGGCGACTCGCGCCCGAATGCCACACTCGACAAGAACCATCCGCCGCAGGGCGACTGCGGCAAGTGTCACGACACAGTCTCCTTCAGTGCCTCGGCGAGCCTCAAGCCCGCGAATCACATCCCGACCAACGCTCCGTGCGCTCAGTGCCACACGACGCCCGGCAACAACACTCTGTATTCGGTAGTCGGCGTCCATCAGGGCGTGACGAGTTGCCTGAGCTGCCATGGTCCGAACGTCGGACCCTTCACCAACGTCACCATCGTGACGACTCCGGGCAACCACATCCCGATCGGCAGCCTCGACTGCAACGGCTCCGGCTGCCACACCACCGCCAACGTCAACCCGGGAGGTTTCAAGATCGGTGCGGGGAGTGGCGGGAACCTCACGAGCCCGACGCTCAGCATCGCCGGGCACCAGACGGTGGCGGCCGCCGTCTCGGCCTGCAACACCTGCCACGAGACCGCGCCTTATATCGGCATGATGCCGGGCAGCGCGAGCGCGTGGGGGGACTCGCGCCCGACGGCCTACGACTCGAAGCACCCGTTGCCACCGGCGGACTGCGGCGGATGCCATACGACCAAGCCGACCTTCGGCAACGACCAGCTGTCGACCGCGCTACCGGCGGGCCATATCCCGATCGCACCACCGACGTACGCCGCGCAGCCGGCCTGCGCGACCTGCCACACCACCGCAGGCGACTTCACACACTACTCCGTCAGCGCCGTGCACCAGGGTGTGAGCGGCTGCGCCGCGTGCCACGGTTCGGGCGTGAACACCACCTTCCTCAATGTCACCCCGCTCACCACCCCGGGCAACCACATCCCGATCGGGACCGGCGCCACTGCGGTCGACTGCAACGGCTCCGGCTGTCACTCCGCCAACGGCGGCGCCGCGGGAGGCTTCAAGCTCGGCACGGCGAGCCCCACGGCGCCGATCCTGAGTGTGCAAGGTCACACGACCGTCGCGGCTGGCGTCGGCGGCTGCATCGTGTGTCACGAGTCAGCGCAGTACCTGGGCATGGCCCCGAGCACCGTCGGCAGCTGGGGCGACTCGCGCCCGATGCAGTTCGACCCGAAACACCCCCAACAGGGCGAATGCAACGGCTGTCACACCACGGCGCCGACCTTCGTTACGAATCAGACCGGCGGTTCCCTCCCCGCCAATCACATTCCGATCGCACCCCCGGTCTACGCGGCGCAGCCGGCCTGCACGACCTGCCATGCGACGCCGAACAACTATGCCCAGTACTCGGTGAGTGCAGTGCACCAGGGGGTGACCACCTGTAATGCCTGTCACGCTTCCAACGTGAACACGACGTTCAAGAACGTCACGATGGTCACGACGCCCGCCAACCACATTCCGATCGGCCCGGTCGGTGCGCTCGATTGCAACGGCTCGGGCTGCCACGTCACGAATGGCGGCGCGAGTGGCGGCTTCAAGATCGGCGCGGGTAGCGCCGGCAACCCTTCGAGCCCGACGCTCAACGCCGCCGGTCACACGACGATCGCGCCGGCTGTGAGCGGATGCAACACCTGTCACGAGACCGCGCCGTACATGGGCATGATGAAGAGCACCGCGTCTCCGGGCGCCGATTCGCGACCCAACTCCTACCTGCCGGCACACCCGGCCCCACCGCAGGACTGCGGTAACTGTCATGTGACGACGCCGACTTTTGCATCCAACCTGCTGCCCAACGCGCCGAAGCCCGCGAACCACATCCCGACCACCGCGGTCTGCGCGCAATGCCACACGGCGGCGGGCAATTTCGCGGTCTATTCCGTGGTCGGCGTGCACCAGGGAGTCACCACTTGCGCGCAGTGCCATGGACCGGGCACCGGACCCTTCGCCGGACCGCCGCCGAGCAACACGATCACCATCGTCGGCTGGCCGGGGAGCCCGCCACACATCCCGATCGGGACCGCTGACTGCGGCAGCTCCGGCTGTCACTCGACGGCGATTCTCACCGCCGGCGGCTTCAAGGTCGGCGCCGGCAGCGGCGGCAGCCCGTCGAATCCGACACTCAACCTCGCAGGACACCAGACGGTCTCGACCGCTGGGGTAGCCGGCTGCATGGGCTGCCACGAGAGCGCGCAGTACCAGGGAATGATGGCGAGCACCAAAGCTGCGTGGGGCGACTCGCGTCCGATGTTGTACGACACGAACCACCCGGCCTCCGGGGATTGCAGCCAGTGCCATACCACGACACCGACCTTCTTCACGAACCAGACGGGCGGCAGCACCAAGCCGGCGAACCACATTCCGACCGGCGTGCCGCCTTACTCGGGCACGGCGCCAGCCTGTGCGACCTGCCACACGACGGCCGGTAACAACGCCGCCTACTCGGTGGCCGCCGTGCACACGGGGGTGACCGCGTGCCTCGCCTGCCACGGGCCGAGCGTCGCCAGCACGTTTGCGAATGTCACGATCGTCACGACGCCCGCGAATCACATTCCGATCGGCAATGCCGACTGCAACAAGTCGGGGTGCCACGTGACGAACGGTGGCGCCGCGGGCGGGTTCAGGATCGGCGCAGCGAACCTCACGAGCCCGACGCTCAATGTCGCGGGACACACCTCGGTCGCGAGCGCCGGCGTGAGCGGCTGCCAGGGCTGTCACGAGACTGCGCCGTACCTCGGAATGATCGTGAGCACTGCCGGCGCCTGGGGCGACTCACGGCCAACCGCGTTCGACAAGAGCCATCCGACCACTGGTGACTGCAACGGCTGCCACACGACGACACCGACGTTCTTCACCAATCAGAGCGGAGGCGGCAAGCCCGCGAATCACATTCCGACTGGCGTGCCGCCCTACTCCGGCACGGCGCCCGCCTGTGCGACCTGCCACACCACCGCCGGTAACTACGCGGCCTACTCGGTGGGCGCCGTACACACGGGCGTCACACAGTGCTCAGTCTGTCACGGCCTGTCCGTCGCCAACACGTTCGCCAACGTCAAGATCGTTACGACACCCGCCAATCACATTCCGTTCGGCAATGCCGACTGCAACAAGTCGGGCTGCCACGTGACGAACGGTGGCGCCGCAGGTGGATTCAAGATCGGGGCGGCGAGCCTCGCGAACCCGACGCTCAACGTGGCGGGACACACCTCGGTCGCAGGCGCCGGCGTGAGCGGCTGCCAGGGCTGTCACGAGACCGCGCCGTACCTCGGGATGATCGCGAGCACTGCCGCTGCCTGGGGCGACTCGCGGCCGACGGCGTACGACAAGAGCCACCCGACCTCGGGCGACTGCAACGGCTGTCACACGACGACGCCCACCTTCTACACGAACCAGTCAGGCAGCAGCGCCAAGCCTGCGAACCACATTCCGACCAATGCGCCCTGCGCACAATGTCACACCACGGCCGGCAACTACGCCATCTATGTCATGGGCGCAACCGGGCACAAGGGCATCGCCAGCAATTGCGCTCAGTGCCATGCGTACGGGTTGAGTTTCTACAACATGGCGCCCCCCACGTTGAAGGAGCCGCCCTCCGGTCCCACCGGACACATCCCCGCCGTGCCGCCCAACGGCGCGAGCGCAATCGCCTGCGAGTTGTGTCACTCGCCGACCGTGTTCACGACATTCTCGGGCACGGTCATGAAGCATGCCTACGTGACCTCCATGAAGTGCATGAGCTGCCACGAATACAACATGCAGTGGAAGACCAACAATGGACTGTGGACGCGGCCGAGTCCCAATCATCACGCAGGTCAGGATTGCGGCGGCTCGGGCTGTCACAACTCGCGCGACAAGCACGTCACACGTGCTCCGACCGCGCGGCAGACTACGCCCACGACCACTACCACCGCGCGCACCGGCGCGCCCGCCCGCACCCCCAAGGGGAGCGCAGCCACCAACGCAACCGCCAGCGCCTCCGCCAGCGGGCCGCTCTCCGGGCCTCTCAGCCGGCAAGCATCGCCGTCGTTGCCAGTGGCCGCGGCGGCTAGCATCCCGTTCAACCACGGCAACGCCGCCGGGACAGCCTGTGTCACCTGCCACACCGAAGCGAGCGGTAGCGGCAAGCCCGCGGGCCACATTGCCAGCAGCAATGCCTGTCAGAGCTGTCATACCACACTCGCCTGGCTGCCCGTGACTCGCGTGGACCACACCCAGGTGCTCGGCGCGTGCGCGACCTGTCACAACGGGACCTTTGCGACCGGCAAGCCCTCGCGTCATCTGCCGACGACCGCTCCCTGCGAAAGCTGCCACACCACCAATGCCTGGACACCGGCACGCTTCGACCACGCCGGCGTCATGGCGCATAGCTGCACGAGCTGCCACAACTCCGTGCGCGCCATCGGCCTGCCGCGTGCGCACATTCCGACCACGGCCGCTTGCGATACCTGCCACGGAACACTCGCCTGGACTCCGGTGAAGGTTGATCATGCCCACCTCACGGCGAGCTGTGCGAGCTGCCACAACAACGTCGGCGCCGTGGGCTTCTCACCCGGGCACCTGCGCACGCAGATCGATTGTGCCCGCTGCCACACATATCCCGAATGGAGCGCCGTGAACTTCCGTCACACGAGCACCGCTTACCCCGCCGGTCGGCATGCGAAGCTCGCGTGCACGAGCTGCCACACGACGAACACGGATCAGGTGCCTTACGCCTCGGCGACCGAGGCGGGCAGCTGTGCCGGCTGCCACGCAAAGGACTTCCGGCCGGCGGCGCATCCCAAGACGGCGAAGGGCGTGAACTACACCGCCCACGAGCTCGCCGACTGCACGGGTGCCTGCCACGTGTACAGCGATACGACGCAGTCAACGATTACCAGGAGTCTGCCCGGACCGCATCACCGGGTAACGGATGCGACGCTCAAGCGTTGAGCTCCGGCGCAGCGGCACCTTCACGGTCCTGCTCGCCGCGCTGGGCGTGGGCGTTGCATCGGCCCAGATCTCCAGGGGGCCGCAGCGGCTGGTGGACGTGATCGAAGCGTCCGATCGCGACGGCCAGGTCGATCTGACGGTGGTGTTCAGCTGCTCGATGCGCTTCGTCACCAACCTGCCGGCGAGCGAGGGCAAGGAGGTGCACATCCAGCTGGTGCCGCTCAGTGACTGCGGCGTCAACCCCTTCGGGCAGATTCCCTCGGAGATTCCGCCGCTCTCCGGAGGCGCGGGTATCATCACGGTAGCGCGGCTCGAGTCATTGGCCCCCGGCCAGATCACCCTGACGCTCAACTTCAAGAAAAGTGAGCGCTTCGTGCTGGCGCAGGGCGTCGATCCGCGCGGACTGCGGGTGCGACTGGTGGACCACACACGCGCCCGTGGACGGGTGCTCGTCGAGCCGACCGACGTGGTGAGCAACTTCGCCATCAATCTCGATTCGCGGCCGAAGCCTTTCACGCCCGAGGAGATCGAGCTCGCGCATCAGAAACTGCAGGCGCCGGTGTTCGTTTCCGAAGCGGTGGTCGACGGCGAGAAGTGGTATCGACTGCGTGTCGGCCCGATCGAGCGCCGTTCGGATGCCGACAAGATGCTGAACCACGCGCTGCCCGACTATCCGCGCGCCTGGCTCGCGATCGGGGATGATGCGGTGACGAGCGATTTCGCCGCCGCCACGGCGGCGCCGCTGCCCGCGGTCGAGCGCATCGGCAGCGATCCGGCGCTCCCACCCGAACAGCTCAAGCAGATCCTCGCCGATGCGCGCAGCGCGATGGCTGCACACGACTACCCGAAGGCGATCGCGCTGCTCACCAAGCTGCAACGGCAACCGGAGTTCCCCGACCGTGCGCGCGCCCAGGAACTGCTCGGCCTCGCACGCGAGCGCTCCGGACAAATGGCGCACGCCAAGGCGGAGTACCAGGAATACCTTCGCCGCTACCCCAACGGCGAGGCCGCCGAGCGGGTCGCGTACCGCCTCAAGATACTGCAGGCGGCGGAGGCCAAAGCGCGCACCGGGCGCGACGTGGGCCTCGACACGCAGGCCTGGCAGCTTAACGGCGGGTTCTCGCAGACTGGGCGGTACGATGGCTTGCGCGTGACCAACAGCGCACCACCGCTCGCAACCACGCTGCCGACCGCCGCGCAGACCGCCGAGTCGAGTGCGCTGTTCACCGACGTCGATTTTCTGGCACGGCGGCGCGGCGAGACCTTCGATTTCATAGGACGTTTCAGCGGAGGCTACGACAAATCCTTCATCCAGGGAGCAACCACCCCTGATCCGACGCGAATCAGTCTCGCCTCGGTCGAATTGCTCGATCGACCGCTGGGGCTGCTGGCGCGCCTGGGACGCCAGACAAGCAACGCCTACGGCATCCTCGGCACCTTCGATGGGCTGTTCCTGTCCTGGCAATTCTCGCCGTCGTGGGCGCTCAATCTTGCCGGCGGCTATCCCGTCAATCTGCTGAACGTCGCGCCGCAAACGCAGCAGAGCTTCGAAACGCTCGCGCTGGTGTACACACCGCGCAACGCCCACTGGGACGCTAATATTTTCGTTGCCAACCAAACATTCGATGGTCTGCGCGACCGCCAGGCCGTCGGCGCGGAAGGCCGCTATCTGGCTTCGCGAGGGTCGATGGTCGCGGTGATCGATTACGACGTCTTCTACCACGCGCTCAATACCGCAAGTCTCCTCGGCACTCTGCAGCTGCCGGCGCGGTGGAACGTGAGCTTCGACACCGAGCGGCGCAATTCCCCCGTACTCACGACGGGCAATGCGCTCATCGGGCAGCCCTTCAGCGATCTCTACCAGATGCAACAGGTGTTCACCGTGGAGGAGATCTACCAGCTGGCGCGCGATCGCACCCCGGTCACCTCCTACTACAGCCTCACGGCGACTCACCCGCTCGGCCAGCGCCTTCAGTTCACGGCCATCGCGTCCGCCACCCAAAGCGGTGCGACGCCGGCTTCTGGTGGCGTGCCCGAGCAGCCGGCCACGGGACTACTGCCCAACTACCAGGTGCAGATCTACGCGTCGAATCTGTGGCACGAGGGTGACTTCAACGTGGTGACGCTGCAGCACGGTGATACGCAGATCGGCCGCATCGATTCGATCAGCGCCACGCTTCGCTTCCCGCTCGGCGGCCCCTGGCGGCTCGCCCCGCGCCTCAGCGTCGAACGCTTGAGTCAACTGAGCGATGGCAGCAAGGAAACCAGCTACCTCCCCTCCGCCCTGCTCGACTATCAGCGTGGCAATGGACTGCTGCAGTTCGAGGTCGGCGCACAACTTGGCAGCCGGGAGGCCTTCCTCCAGCTACCCACTGGGCAGTTCGTGCAGACTCAGAACACGACCAGCTATTACGCCAGCTTGTCGTATCGCATCAACTTCAACCACTGAGCTGGGGTGCCCCCCGCGCATTAAGCGATGGTGCTGCTGCTGCGCCTCGGCTGCGGCTTCGGGGCTTGCTCTTCCGCAGAGTGGATTTGTTCTGCGCGCACGATCCGCGTGATGTTGCGCTGCGACTCGCGCGATACTCCACGCCTTCCCGGCCAGAGGGAGTGGCTCATGCCGCTTCGAAGCGCTGTCTTCGGGACACTGACGACGGTGGGCTGCTGTCTGCTGGCGCCCGTCGGACACCCGGCTCACGCCAACACCGAGCCGCCCCGCAGCACGCATCACAAGCCCGCAACGAAGGCCGCTGCGGCAGTGGAGCTGCCGTTCTTTGAGCCGGGTCTGTGGGAGTACCGCCGAACGGTGGTGAAGGATGACTCCCCAGGCCCGCAGGTTTCAATGCTGAGGAAGTGCGCCGATCCCAGCGCCGAGATCCGCAGAAAAATCGCGGAACTCGGGAAGCGCAGCTGCCGGTTCGCGCCGCTCGCGCATCGACTCCACCGATACATCTCCAGCTGGACCTGCCCGACACCGCTCGGCCCGACCAGGTTCCGCGCCGTGCTGACCGTCCGGGGCACGGCCGGCTACACGGACCTGAGCGAGATGCGCACCACGGAGCACGTAGCTCGTCAGAGAATCGAGGCCGCACGAATCGGTGAGTGTCCCGCGAGCGGGCTCGACAGGCAATTTCGTCCGAATCCGCAAGTGATTCCGCAACTCTAGGTGTGCAGGGCTCGACCTGTGCGCGGCGCGGCACTCTGCGGTTCCTATGACTGCGGTCTTGCCTCGTGCTGCTTCGGGACCGGCTTTCTTTCCGTCAGCACGATCTCGGTAACATCGCGCACGTCCTGATACTGCGGCCCCCCTGCGCGTTCGACACCGAGCCGATGAACGACCGCTGGATCCTGATCTCCATTGCCTGGAGGTGACCAGGTCCGGGGCACCATCGAAAATCACGAAAGTCTTCTGGATCACCTGCCCGCTGGGAAGCTTCTCCGCAGGTAGCCCGCTTGGAGGCTTGAATTCCTTGCCCATGGCGCGGTAGAAGCCCACGACCTGCTCGAACGTGTCCTGCGTCAACCAGGCCCTGATCGACACGCCCGGATGCAGGGCGTCGGTGAACTGTCGGTTGGCCTCGGTGTCGGGTGGGGTGTACAGAGCAGCTTCGGGGTAGTACCTGAACCCCCCACCGATCGCAACGCTCGTCATGAGGACGAGGGGCAGCGAAATACCGAGTCTCCGACTCATCGTCATTACTCCCTCCAACCTCCGAGTGCTCGTTCCGCTGGTGTATCTTGCTCGGGCTCATCATGTCGCGTCCGCTCGCCCGAGACAACGGACCCGACGCCCCAGGCCGTGCGTGACTCGCGCCCGCAGCAGCGTTCACGCGGGCCTTCACTTGATGGATACTGCCGACTTGCCGACGCAAACGGGAGTCTCTCATG
>Ga0210384_10005387_pt1 | contig 13943 bp, 11 predicted proteins | sample IncBWH2MmetaG_FD_160574 | JGI IMG/M metagenome (GOLD analysis project Ga0210384, IMG submission 160574) | Forest soil microbial communities from Barre Woods Harvard Forest LTER site, Petersham, Massachusetts, United States - Inc-BW-H-2-M | ecosystem: Environmental > Terrestrial > Soil >...
TTTGTTCTCCTGTTTGATATATGCTCTTGTCTGTTTGTGCGGTAAAAAGAAATGTCAAGCCAGGTGATGACACAGAAATAGTACCAGATGATACAATTGCAAATGATTGTGATGCAATGTTCTGCCCTGATACAAGTTTTATCTGATAGCTCCCAGGTGCAATATTAAATGGCAGTTGCATAGAATCAGTTACTCTTCCTGCCGAATCTGATCTTGTCTGGTCCGAAATTACCACATATCCATTATTGTCAAGCACTTGGAATTGGACTGGTTTTTGTGACTCAAAGCCGACTGCTACAACGTGTAGTGTATCCCCTTGAAGATAGGCAGGTTTTCCTGATACTATACTTGGATTTACAGAGGAGGAAGGCTGTTGTGTCTGGCTAATCTTGGATTCCAAGTCAGAAAGTTTTCCCCTTATTTCAGAAATGTCACCTTTAAGCGTGCTCAGAGATGACATGTTGTTATTAATTGAATTAATTTGAGGTTGTAGTGAACCAATGGCTGCAGAATAGTTTGTGACCTGAATTCTGTCTGGTTTTGCTAAAATGGTTTCGTTTAAAGTAAAGATTCCATACACTGCTGCACCTGCTATCACAAATGCTAAAATGCCGATGGTAGCACCAACAGCTTTTTTCATCACAACTGATTTGATTTTAAATTATTTATGTCAAACTTCTCTTTGATCAGTAATCAAGGTTAGCAATTGATAAATAGAACTTTATTTATGAATTCACAAATAGAAATTCTTTTATGTTACAAAATAATGTTTTTTGGAAATCAAACGAAGATTGTTATTTAAAATTTTTATTAAGAATTGTTTTTGAAAACAGATGATTTATGCGCAATGTTTTATTAAAAAAAATCACCATATCTCACAATGAGCAATAGTGGTATAGCTTTAGGCATTGTAGTTATAGTTGCAATAGGTGCAGTGCTTTATTTTACAAACATATCTGACCTTGCGCGCCCAGTAGTTGACAAGACCTTCAAGTCAACTGAAAATGCAGCTTCAAGTGTCACAATCAAAGGCAAAGATGTGGTCTCTGAAATAAAAACAGTCTCTGATTCTGTACAAAATGTAACATCACAAATTAAGATAAAAAATCCCTATCCATAAAATTATTTTCTAGTATGATCTCAAGTTACAAGTCAACTCTGGTTTGATTTCAAAATTTCTATCACTAGCCAAGATATTCCATAGTCAATGAAGAACTATCCACAGGAACATCGTTTTGATTCTTCAAGGTGACATAAACTGTATGCAGCCCAGGGCCTGCCCATTTTGAGACATCGGCCATAATGTCAATTCCGTTAGAAGATGTGCTGATATTAGAATAGGTTACATAATCCTCACATAGCATCCCTTTGCTTGTCTGAAGCATGGCCTTGCCTGAAGAACACTCTGGATAGTGCGTATCTGAGGCTGGAAGAGGAAGCATTATTCCCGCAAACTCCCCTTGGTCGTAATAGCCCACATTGTATGGTGGCATGCCATCAAGTTCATTTCCTGAAAGTGATCTTGGGGCAGGATCTGAAAACACCTCTATCTGATCTAGAGAATATCCTTGTGGCATCTGCCCTACAAGATGAAGCTTGCCCCCCTCTAGATGGATGGTCTGCCATTTTACCAGATTGCTCTCAAAGTGTTCAACAAAATAAAATCGCTCGTTTGAATATGCAATTCCAAAATTCACATCGGTGTGATACGGATTGAGAATGTTGTCCCGGTGTCCCCAAAAAGAGCCTGCGTCTTTATACATCATGTTGTATTCGCTGTCGTTTATCTGCTTGACAAGATCAAAAGAGTTTGGCATGCAGCTTGACACAGGGCAGTATGATACCGTGACGCTAATGTTTTCATCTACATTTCCTCTTCCGCCAAGTTTTGTATATACAACGTATGGTTTTACACCATCAGTATTCCAGTGTGAAAAATATTCTGCATTTAACATGTCATCTGCGCGATTTTGTGCCGAAGAGACATTGCTTAATGATACAGGATTTAATCCATGAGCTCTTCTGTCTTGGTTGACTATATCCAGTGCATATTGATATAATTCCTGTCTTGTTGGATTCTTTGTGTCAAACTTTCCAGCTGCTTGCGCAAACATGTTTCCTACTGCCTGCTTGTCAGATGCCAGTGTTTTTCCGATTTGCAAAATAGCATTACTTGGGGCATTGAATATTTTTTGCAGTGGTGTTGCAGTATTGAATGCGGCCAAAAGATATTGGTTAGTTCCTGTTGGGGTGGTGTACGTGATTGAATATTTACCATCATCTATGTTTAATTGCACGCCAGTCCATCTTGACTCTATGATTGGCGGGTCTCGTGACAGGTGAAATACCTGATTTTGGCAAAAGACATCAGTGTGACCTGCCCCATCAGAATCTGTTGTGCACCCATCTAGAATGATATGGGTTCCATTTTGTGATGATATAGCCGTCTCTGTGTTTGATTGTGCCTCACTAGAATGAATTAATGCGCTTTGGTTTAAGAAAGATAGAGCCAAAACGACAGATAGCACACAACCTATGGAAATTGCAACCTCAAGGCGATATTTCAATAGAATTTGACTAAAGGTGCTAATTAAAATTGATTACCGATAATTCATCAGTGCGAATAGAGGCTAAATTTCAAAGGACAGTATTATTTGCAATTTTGATTCTACAAAACTCCTTTTCCAAATTTTATTTTAGGAATTATTACATCTAATAGCGGTTGAAGTTTGGCATCATCTTTTGTCTTATAACTACATACATTGCTGTTATAACAATAAAGATGATTACCAAACCAAACGAGAATGGAAATTCAGGAATCGATGGTGAACTATTTACAACAGGATTGCCTGAAAATGTTCCCAAATTACTAAAGGTTCCACTGTTATTTATATGGCCAGAGTTTGTAATCGTTCCAGCAGAATTGTTGGTAAAGGTGCCACCAGAATTTTGGATGGTACCAGCGTTTGTGATGACTTGGTTGTTTGTTATAGTATCGCCTGCGTTGTTGATGATTGTTCCATCAGAGTTGTTGTTAATTGTTCCAGAGTTGTCAATGTGGTCTCCAGCATCATTAATTAGCATGGCATCGTTTGCAAAAATCGCGCCTGGATTATTTATGATGGTACCGTGATCGTCAGTTATGGTACCAAGGTTTGTTATATCACCAGAGTTTGTTATGGTACCAGAGTTGATAAGATCACTCTTGATGTTAATGCTGCCGCTAACAAGACTACCGCCACCACGTAAGGCGTTGTTGATTGTGCCGGAATTTGTGAATGTACCTGGCAAGCTAAGGACAAGGTTGCCTGTGTTGATGATGGTGCCTCCAAAACTGTTATTCATTCTCTGGGATGTGTCTATGAGACCGTCATTGTTGATGGTACCAGAGTTTGTTATAATACCAGTCACAGAACCGGAGGGTTGGTCTAGAATTTTGCCTACATCAGTGATGTTAATGGTGCCAGAGTTTGTGATGCTGCCGCCAGAGTTGTCAAGGTCGCCTGAATCTGCAATGGTACCAGAGTTGATGATGCTACCATGGTTTGTGAGGATGCCTCCTTGGTCAATAGTTATGGTGCGCGAGTTGCTTACAGCCACTCCATTTGGGATGATTACCTCAAATCCAATTGGAATTACAACATCATCAGATGGTCCAGGAACAGTCCCCTGTTTCCAAATGGTAGGATCATTCCAGTTTCCATCCGTGATAGGATAATGCGCAGTTTTACATGGGTCTATTGCTGGATTACCAGTAAATACTCCCAAATTATTGAATATGCCAAAGCACTCGTTGGTGATTGTACCAGAGTTTGAGATTGTTCCAAAGCTACCGTTGGTAATCGTGCTTCCTTTGTGGTTTGTAATAGAGCCAGAGTTTGTGATGATGCCATCGCTTGAGATTTCTCCGCCATGGTCGTTGTCAATGATACCAGAGTTGGAGTTGGTTATGGTGCCGGGGGACTTGAGATCTATAATAGAGTTGTTTTGAATGGTGCCAGAGTTTGAAATGTTGCTAGAGTGCATGAGAGTGATATCGCCTGTGTTGGTGATGGTACCTGAGCTTGTTATGGTACCAAATTGGGTGACAGTTATTGTGCCAAAGTTTGTGATGTCACCAGAGTTTGTAAAGGTACCTGGTGGGCCAAGTGTGGTGCTGCCGGTATAAGTGATGGTGCCATCAATTTCGTTGGTAATTTCAGCACCATTGTTGTTAGTGATACTAGCTTCTGATTCTGAGGTAGTGATTGTACCAGAGTTGATAATTTTACTTGCGGCAGCGCTGTTGATGATGGTGCCAGAGTTGGCGATGGTGCCTGTGTTATGGTTGGTGATGGTGCCGAGGTTTTTGATAGCAGCGGAAAGGTGTGTGGTGTCGCCGGCGTCGTTTGTGATGGTGCCAGAGTTGTCAAGGTATTGGTTGTTGTTAATTATGCCGTTTTGTGCATTGCGGATGGTGCCGTCGTTTCTGATGTTACCAAAGTTGGTGAGGGTGCCGGAGTTAGTGATAAGGCCGGAGTTGTTTATGGTACTGGATGTGGTAAGGTTGGTGATGATGCCGTAGTTGACGATGGTACTGCCGAGGTTGTTTGTGATGGTGCCGGTGTTTTTGATGGTGCCGGCGTTGGAGATGTTACCAAATGCGGTGATGTCGGTAATGGTGCCGGCGTTGTTGATTATGCCAAGGTTGACGATGGTGCCGTCGTTGTTGATTATGGTGCCCAAGTTTATGACAGTGCCATGGTTAAAGAATCCACTTGATGTAACAGTTATTCCTGATGGTATAGTTACTGTATCTCCTGAATTAATTGTATTTGGAGGATTTGCTCCTCCCCATGTTGCAGGATCATTCCAGTTTCCGCTCTGTACTGCAGTAAATGTAGTTGCGTGCGCATCTTGAATAGAAAATGACATGACAAACATTAAAGTAACAATTACAGGTAAAACCAGAATTTTTTTCAAATGCCCAAACCCAATATGGTATTAAAAATGGTTGGATAAAAACAGGATCACCAGAATTGAAACTTGCACCTCATAAATGACAATTTTTAGATTCATGTAAGGCATGCTACAAATTTCCCTCCAGTTTTTTCCAGATTTGTTAAAAAAAATTCTTTTAGGATAATTTGTTTTTCTATTCGCCGCCAGGTGGTGCCGTAGCGTATAGTACCGTTCTACCTGAGCTTGTATAGTGTGTGCTATCACCGCTGTATGTTACATAAATCGAGGTTGTTCCACCTCCGTATTCCTGGTTTGTCTTAAACGAGACAGAACAACTTGCAGACGATAGAGTACAAGAAGACGAGCTAAATGAACCAAGATAAATATTTGATGCCGAAAAAGTTACGGTGCCAGTTGGGACAGTTGGTGCACTAGCAGAATCAGAAACAGTTACAGTACAGATAGAGGTGCTTCCACTAGGTACAGATGATGGGTTGCATGTTGCTGTGGTTGTGGTACCATCAAGATTGGTAAGATTAAAAGTAATTGTACCATTGACTAGAACGTAATAGTTTCCACCACCACGTCCGCTGTGTCCATAAATTCTCTCCCAGACATTTGTCGAACCTGTCACCACTTTACCATTGTTTGCATCAGTTGCGGCAAATGTCCCAGTGATATGATAAATGCCCCCAACAATAACATAATGAATGCTATAAGAGCCACCAGTTGTAGTTTTTAGCTCACCTGGCAACCTAAAGCTCAGGCCGTAACTAGTTGAGGCAACCCCGTTTCCCGTGCTACTAGGGATGGTATAGGTGCAAGCGTTAAAACCTGTGCATTTTGTTGCAGTGCCTGTTATCTGAGTAGATGCATAAACACTAGAGACTGCTGCAATTACCAAAACAGCAATTACTGCAATGATGAATTTTTTCAATTCCCTAAACCCTATACACTATATGGCGAGGTTCTTTATATGATTATACATATTGAAAATAAAATTTCTAAAATTAAATTGACGAATTTTGGATCTATATTTGAAGCCAAGGTTTGGAACTTCCACGGCTCGTCACAAAACTCCTAGATAATATCAAACGTTATGATTTGTTGAAAAATAAAAAAAAGGAGAGTTTGAGTTAGCAAACTACATTGCGCATAACATCAAAGCAACTTGATATGGGCACTCCAAGTGTGCCATCAGGTTTTTGTGGCTTGAAGTCTATCTTTAGTGTGCCATAGACAAAGGTGATCTGTTCTTGTGGCCCTTGGTCGCCAGGTCCACTCCAGTCTATCTTGGTAGTAAAGACAGTACCAAAGGTGTACGTCAAGAATTCGGACTGTTGATCACCGCCTGCTTTTCGCATGTGGATGATAACTTGTTTGTAGTGTTCTCCAGTTGCAGTATTTTTAAACAAAATAGGCGATACACTATCAATCCTCTTTGTTATGGAGATATCATGGAAGCTTGCCTTGCCAGAATCTGCTCCTCCTGTGCCAGAGCCTATTGTGGTTGGGTTTCCAACACCAAAGCTGAAACTCTGTATCTCAAATACGCACGGCTTGCCGTTTGTCGCGTTTATTCCATCAATTGTTAAAGATGGCCCTGAACGAGCTGATGTATTGCATGGCAGTCCACCTGATGCTGCTGCGTCTGTACTTGCACTCTGATCTGCTGTTTGGGCAACACTTTGCTCAGGCATCATGCTTGGATAAACAAGCAAGACTGTCGCGGCAATTATTGCTCCTAAAAAAATTTTTTGCATTAGACAAGCAAATGATCAGGAGTTATTTACGTATTATCCCTATAGAATGCAGGTTAGTCTGAAATTAGATTTGAGGTCCTGTAAGACTTGGACTCTCACAGAACTAAAAGTTGTTAAAATATGGTTGGAATTTCTACTTAGTATCATCGATATGATCAGTATCTTTCGAAATTTCTTTAGTTATTTTTTTGCCTTTTCTAAAACGAATATAGGCAATAACAGCAACAATTACAATTCCAGCAATTCCTAGCGCTAGATATCTTAGTGCCATGATTTAGGTAATTTTTTCATCTATTTTAGGATTCTATGAGTCATGACTCTCACAGGTCTGCACCCAAAGATTCGAGTTCTGCAAATCCTGCTACAAGGCGCATCTCCAAATTTATTTTTAATAAAAAAATGGTGGCAGAGAGCCAACCCCAAAGACTGGCAATTTATCTTGGGAACCAAAGCGACATTCATCTTCAAAACCTGCCACCGTAAAGTTAATTGTATTATTACATATTACATTTGTGGGACAAATGACAAACTGATGATAAACAAACCTAATGAAAATGTAAATGTCACTTTGAGTAATGTACTAGTTATCTATTTCATGTCTATTCTGCAAGTGAAAATTGTCTAGTTATTTGAATAGACTCTACAAAATAAAAACAATCAGGGTGCATCTGCTCGTCAGTTTTTAGTCCGCATTTTAGGCATATTTGTTGCGTTATCTTTCTGCACTCTGCACACAGCGAAGATTTCTTTAGCATCCCACCACATCTTCTGCAAGATTCATCTGGCATGTCTATCTTCTAAACGATATTAGTTTTAGTATATTATCATTGAGAGACATTCAACTAAGTGTCAAGTGAAAATAATGTTGATAATTTTTCTTAAAATAAATTATTGATTAGACAAACGTCCTAGACTAGTAACTGATTTTAAAGCAAGTTTTCTATTTTTTAATTACTGCCAAGAAAAATAATCCCATTATGGCAAGTGTGATTATTGAAAATATTGTATACCTGACGTCATCAGGCAGTATGTCAGCTATTTGGGCATCGGTGTAATTTAGAACATGCTGGAAAGCAAACAGACCAAAGGCAATAACAGCATATATTATTTTTTTCAAGTTTGAATTTCTGTATGCAATGATTGATATTGCCATCAAAAAAAGTGCAATTATTACAACAGCAATTTGTGTTATGGTAAAAATCTCAGAGGTTCCCTCTCCAAAAACAAAGGGCGGAGGAGCCATTATTTTTTCTCCTCCAGACCTAGTGACAAAAACATCTCTGCCAATCTGTTGCTCCAATTATGCCACAAAGTTGGGTGGTAATTTTTTAATAATTTTACTATAGAGCCTGAATTGCCAACAAACTTGTAGCGCTTGAATTTCCCATCTTTTATCTCATTTATGAGTTCAAATTCAACCAGTCTGCCAATATGCCAGTTCACAGATGGCGCTGAAATCTTGACGTACTCTGCAATGTCAAGCTGAGTTGGCCTTTGGGTCTCTATGATAAACAGGAGGATCTCGCGTGCAGTTTCCTGGTTTAAGATTTTTAGAATATTTTTTTGGTGTTCCTCAAAGATTCCAATTGGAAAGTAGAATCTGTGAAAACCGTGCTTTTCTGAATTGATCTTGCCCATTTTTTCCAAGGAATCCAAGTGGTATTGAACAGTTCCCATTGGCATATTCAGATCTCTTTTGATTTGGCGAAGATAGCATCCTGGATTCTGTTGGATATATTGTAAAATAATTTCTGCATTATTGTTGATCTCATCCACTATTAGCAGCCTCATTTAGGATTAAAACAAGTTGATAATTAGTATGACCCATATCTTGATTGGTATGTTTTGTATGTAAATTTAACAATTCTAATACAACTGTCTAAACGTTGATTATCATACTAGCACAACCACTAGATATCAGGGTTTCATGTAAAACACTTTTTCTGGCGCAACTTTGAGAATTATTCTTTTTTCAGCAGGCGAGCGAAACGGGTACTTGTCAACTCCAAGATATCTTTTTGCAAGCTTGTCAATGTGATCATCTGCACCATTTGTTGTCTGCTCAATTACTTGGCCTCGTATTGTCAACATGTTGTATGGATTGCCCGAATCAATAATTGAGATTGCCACGTGTGGATCCCTTGATACATTTTTGTGTTTTATCCTTCCTTCTGCAGTATTTATCAGAATTGACTTGCCGTCAAAATCAATCCATGTTGGGGTAATATGTGGCGTTGCATCCTTCATTAGAGTGGCAACAAATGCAAAGTTTTTTCCTGTGAGCAATTGTATTACAGAGTCATCAATCTCTCGGTTAATCTGCACGTTTTTTGTATGGTTCCAAATTATTAAAGGTAGTCGGTTTATGGGAAAAAAGGTGGATTTTAATTTTCAAGATGAATATATTTTCTAAGATATTTTATGGAATACAGTGTTGGACATGTTTGTAATAGGCAGTCAGAGTCTGACTAGAGGTAGGAGTGACAAATATGGTTCTATTATGCCAGTTGATGCAGAGATTGCAAATACTTTATTTTCTGATATTGCAAGCAATAAGAATACAAGAATTAAAGTAGACGCTAGCGTGATAAAATGACCATTGTTATTTTTTATTACAATGATTTTACTTGTGACTGATTACATTTCTAACTATGCTCAAATTATTCTATAAAACCAATACATTTGTCAAAAAGAAGACTATGCTTTTGAGCATCTAATTAACAAATCTTAATTTGTAAAAATTTTTCCAATTCAAGACGAAAGGACAGCAAGTCTTGCTCCAAACAATCAGCGCAGTGAATAAATCGATGCTGGTAAGAAATTGTACGAACTACCAATCTGGAATAGGAATGTCCCAGAAGGACTAAATTTTTCTATTCTGCCATTGTTCCAGTCAGCAACGTAAATGTTACCAGAGCTATCAACTGCTATTCCAACCGGGCCATTAAACTGACCTGGACCACTACCTGCAGAACCAATCTGTAATAGGAACCTGCCTGTTGGATCAAACTTTTCTACCCTGTTATTTTTCAAATCAGAAACATAGATGTTGCCAGAACCATCAACTGCTGTCGCTTCTGCCACCTCAAACTGACCTGGAGCAGTCCCTGTAGAACCAAACTGTAATAGGAACTGACCTGTTTGATCAAACTTTACTATTCTGTCATCTTTCATAATGACGTAGATGTTTCCCAAGTTGTCAACTGTAATATTATGAGGACCGTTAAACTGGCCTGGACCGGTACCTGCAGAACCAAACTGAGATATGAACCTGCCCGAAGAATCTAGCTTTACTATTTTGTTGTTGCCTGAATCAAGAATGTAGATGTTGCCTTCACTATCAAGGGCAGCGCCATTTAGATTTGACAAGATGCTACCAGTTGAACCAACTGTACTAAGGTGGGTGAAAAATTCACCATTCCCAATATTATTTAGGCCTGAGCTTTCAGCAACAATGGTATGTGGAAAGCCGTCGGTAATTGTTGATGAGCTTGGATTTATCCAAGCAATTATTGAAAACGGCTTGTCATCATTTTTGATTCCTAGTGCGCCCACATTAACAAGCCCGCTTCCATCAAAGCTAAATGCCTGACCTACCTTGCCTGGCGCAAATGTTACCCCACCAGATATTGTTCCAAAATTACTTGAAATCAAATCATTTGCATTGCCATCTCCAGGCCACCACCCAACCAATCCTAATGGCGGTGTGATGCACTGAGCTATATTTGATGGCGTAGGTTTGCATTTGCCAGCACTGTCTGCAGCAAATTCAGCCTGGATCTCCTGCTGTGTTACTGCGCTGTTATAGATCTCGGCTTCATCAATTAATCCAACAAATGTGTCATATCCACCAGGTACCGCGTCTGAACCAATAGTCCACTGATCTCGTGGATTTGCAAATTTTGTAAAACCACTTCCTATGGATGTGGTTGTTTGTTCAGTGCCGTTAACATAGATTTTAATTCCATCAGCTGTCCTGCTTCCGTCATAGGTTACTGCAACCAATGACCAATGATTAGGTAAAACAACTGGTGAGGTGTATTTTGCTTGTGAGTATGATTGACCAGAACCTATCTCGACAAAAAGAGTTGCTGATGTTGGGGTTCCATACAAGTTAGGACCAATCTGATACAGAACCGCACCGGTTGGACTAAATTTTACAATGCGGTTTTTGCTAAACTCCCCAACATAGACATTTCCAGAGCTGTCAACTATCGAGCTTGATGGATTGTACAAGCCTGTACCAGAACCAAACTGTGATAATAATTTTCCAGTTGGATCAAACTTGTCTACCTTGCCACCAAGTTCCTCTGTAACGTAAATGTTCCCAAAGCTGTCAACTGTTACCCCCTCTGGAAAATTAAACTGGAATGCTGTATTGTTAGCAGGTTCTTTTGTAGAAAATGTTTTATTCAAATCCACAAGAAGATATGCACTCTTGTACAGATCGTAAAAATCTGGCGAGCCACCACATCTTGCCGGAACATATTGCTTTAGTAAAGTTCCATTAAGGGTAACAAACTTTCCATCATCATACGCAGGTTTAGTAAAAGTTGTATTTGTATTTGGATCTATTATCCTAATCTCTAGTGTGTCACCTCTAAATTCTTGTGTGACATTTGACAGGTAGTGATTTCCAGAAGATGATGAGATATAAACCGAATCATGATACCTTGGTGTCCCATGTGGACCTGCATAGTATGAGCACGCTGGTAGCACAAATGGATACCTTGATGAATAATATCCATGAACGCTTATTGTCTTGTTGTATAACGAATCGATATTTTGTATCACATCATTGACACTCATTGGATTTTGGGTAATGGTTCCAATTTTATTTGTGGCATTAACGTAAAACTCAATGGTAACTATTGTGTCAGGCTGAGAAAATATTGGCCCCTCCCTTAAACCCAGAGTCAAGGTAACGTTTAGCATGCCTGGTTGAATTATTTTGTAATGTCCTAAAAATGCCCCATTATCTGTAATTATCTGATTAGGTTCTATTGGAGTTTCAGATTGTGCACATTGGGGGTAAATTTCAGCAGTCTTTGCTACATTGGCATCTGGCGATATGGTAGAAAACAAATCTGAACCACATCCTATTGTGTGATAAATTGGTTTATCAGAAATGTTTTGGTATGTTGCCGAAAACCTAGGAATATCCCCAACCGTTAGCGGATCTGGAGACATTTGTACTGAAATTATCTTTATTCCTGGTTTTGTAGATGATATGCTAGGTGCAGATATCCCAGAAGGAAATTGTGTCATGCCAGTCCCGTTACTTGTACCGTTTGTAGTATCATTATTCTTGGGAATTGAATCTTCTATCTCCACTTTCACACAAGATTCTGAAGCAAGTGGGAATCCACCCTTGTCTGGCCAATCAGAATAGACATCGGTGCAAATATTTGCAGTTCCATTTTTTGTACCATCTGGAATAAAAAATGACAATGTCATCTGCGAACCTGTCTGAGTCAAAATGGATTTGATAGAACCAGTGCCAAGACTGGTAAGATCAGAGCCAATCAAGTCAACTGTAGTCAGGGCCATCTGGTCTGACTGGGATGACATGATTACTTTGACAAATCCGTTTGTTCCTTTGGCAAATTTTAAGACCGGGTTTGTTTGCTCATCTGTTGCCTGGACTGAAACAATTGAGACACTGCCATGGCTTGCAAGAGTTGGGTTGCCAGTTTGGTTTACAGGAGCCTGAAGGCTTGGTATGATCTCACCCAAGATCACAGAATATCCGAATTTTTGAATTTTGGAAACATCTGAATTTGAGACCAAAAGATACACTGTGTCTCCGGTGGGACAACCACATGCCGCACAGACACCTGTACCAGACGATACAATTCTTGTATCAAAAATTACAAATCCTTGATTTTTGTAAAAATTCTTTATACTTGCAGCATCGTATCCTTGACCAATTGGATATGTTGCGTTGTTATGCATCTTGCTCCAATTATCCATCAAGTCAAGGCCATGTTCAGGACATTGCAAAGAATCCATTGCCACCCAGGTCTTATCAGCTTGTGGCATCAGATCAATCGAAGTTCCACCATAGCTTACTTCTTTTGCATATGAATTGATTTGAGGAAAACACACTAGGAATGCTGAAAAGGCAATGACAGAAAGTATTACTGTCTTTTGCATTAACACCACTGCTTACTTCATTCTAGATAGGGGTTGCTCAGGATTTAATTGACCAAGATCTATGTTCCCAAAAAAATCAAGTCCAATTTCTGGCTGGATTTACCAAAATAGCCCAAAACACAGGCTTGCTTTCGGATAAATGATACGTCATTCTTTTAAGCCACCTTCCTTGGAGCAAGCTTTGCATGAAGACAAAGTCACTAGTTTTGTTCTCGTTTCTTGTTCTCTTGATTTTTCCCCTATATGCTTTTTCTGCAGATGCTACATCAAGCTCAAACGGCACTGGAACCACAAATAGTACCAGAACTACAAATAGTACGACTACACATCAGCCACCAGCTGTTACCACATCAACCAATTCATCTTTGACTATAATTCCAAAATCCAATTCTACAACAATACAAAAAACACCAACCAACTCTACTAATGCAACTTCTCATACCAACACAAATTCTACAATTACAAAGTCTGCTGTCACAATTTCTGTCACACCAAAGTCTGGCATAACAAATCAAGGGACACAGGTAACATTTACTGCAACTCTAGCTGATACTTCAAGCTCACCTACTGCTCCAACTGGTACCATATCATGGAGTGATGGAAACGCAGGCGGAACATTCAACCAAAATTCATGCACCCTCTCATCTTCAAGCTGTACTACCATATACACCCCAGCTAGTACCACTACAAGCACCATAACAATTACTGCAAGCTACCAAGGTGACAGTGCACATCTTTCCGCTACTGGTGCTACCACTCTGACAGTAAACGTACCGCATGCTATTTCATTATCAATGTCACCAAACCCTGCAATGGTAAATCAAGGATCACAGACAACACTTACCGTAACAGTGGTGGATGCTTCAAGTGCACCTATCAGCCCAACTGGTGTCATATTATGGAGTGATGGAAATGCAGGCGGAACATTTAGTCCATCTTCATGCAATCTTTTATCTAGCAGTTGCACAACCACGTACACTCCTGACCCACATCAGACAGCAAGCATAACCATCTCTGCAAGCTACAAAGGCGACGACATACATCTGGCTGGTGCAATCACACGAACCTTGTCAATAAATCTAT
>Ga0210384_10005392_pt1 | contig 13939 bp, 12 predicted proteins | sample IncBWH2MmetaG_FD_160574 | JGI IMG/M metagenome (GOLD analysis project Ga0210384, IMG submission 160574) | Forest soil microbial communities from Barre Woods Harvard Forest LTER site, Petersham, Massachusetts, United States - Inc-BW-H-2-M | ecosystem: Environmental > Terrestrial > Soil >...
CCGCAAGGGTTAAGCTGATCAACGCCTGTTCCGTCGTCTCGATGTACTCGTCGAGGTTGGCTCGCGTGGCCGGTCCGGCACTGCGCGAGGCGATGCTGGAGGCGACCTCGATGTAATCGATGTCGTCCTGCACCTCTGCTATCGCGCTAGCGATCGGCACCGAGGCCTGGCCGCCGCAGGTGATCATGTTGATGTTGCGGACCAGGCCCGTCCCCACGTCCTGCCCGTTGATGGCGGGAACGCAGAATTCACCGAGCTTGGCCGGCGTCATGTCGATCACCGTCTTGCCCAGGCGCTGCAGCACGTGCCAGTGCTCGAGGTGCGCCGCGGCGGAGGTCGCATCGAACACGATGTCGATGTCGTCGGCCTGCTGCACGATGCCGTCGATGCCGCGATCCGAGATGTTCACGCCGAGGCTGCTCGCCTTCTGCATGCCGTCGGAGCGGAAATTGCGGCCAACGAAGAGCTTGCATTCGAGGTCGGGCGAGCGCAGCACCTTGACCAGGAGGTCGGTGCCGATGTTGCCGGTGCCGAGAATGGCGACGCGGGTCTTTCGGGTTGTCATGTCGTTGTCCGTTGATTCCGGAAGAGGTGGGGCGGGTCTCAGCCGAGCAGGGCTGCCATCTCGATGGCGATCCCTTCCAGGGACGACCATTCGGGCACGTAGCCGAATTCCTCGGCAGCGCGGTTGAGCGAGTAGTAGTGGGCCTTTTCGCCGGTGGCGTTCGGGATGCCGGCCTTGTCGGGCGACGTGATCTCGAAGTGCAGGCCGAAACGGTCGGTCATCGCCTGCAGTAGCGCCCGCTTGTCCACGGGGGCCTTGCTGTAGCAGTCGACGGCCGCGTTGGCGGCCGGCGCCTTGAGTATCGCGGCGACGAGGCGGTGCAAGTCCGACGGATGCAGGTAGTCGCGCACCATGGAGTCCGCGGAGGTCGACAGCACGCTGCGGTCACGGATCGCGCGCGCGATGTCCGTGATGAAGAAGCGGGCGTCGATATCCTGGTGCCGGCTGAAATAGTTGAACACCCGCAGGTCGACGATGGCGTTGCGCGGGCGCGCGCGGTGGCGCACTTCGGCATGCAGCTTGGCGGCGGCGTAGAAGTCATGGGCACCGAGGCCGTTGATGGGCAGCCGCGCCTGGGTCGCCCGCGTGGCCGGCTCCGCGAAGACGTTGCCGTACGCCGCGCCACTGGACATGAACACGTAGCGGCGCTCTGGGTGCCGCTCGAGCTGGGCCAGCACGAGGTCGTCGAAACGTTGCGTGAGCTCGAGGATGGCCGTGCCCATCGCCGCCGCGCGCTTGGGGTCGCCGACGCCGACGAAGTTGAGCACGGCGTCGTGCGATTGGCTCCCGTAGCGCTCGTACGGGTGCACGCTGCCGACCCCGACGAAATCTTGCAGCCGGAGCCAGTCCGACATCGCAGCGACGTCGCGCACGTACAGCAGCAGCCCGTCGCGCCCCTCAGCCGCGAACGAGCCGATCAGGTCCTTTGCGATCCGGCTGCTGGCGCCCAGGATGGCGATCTGCCCAGTCATTCGAGGACTCCGTGGGTTCAGCGCAGCGACGCCGACTTCGGGTGGACACCGACGAGCATCGCATCGGTCAGGGCGTCCAGCGGCACCAGCGGCGCCAGGTCCTCCAGCGGCGGGGAGACCAGTTCGCCGCTGGGCCTGGCCACGACGCCCAGCTTGGGGGTGAACAGTTGTTCTGGATGCATGAACACCTCGCAGATGACGGGGCCGTCCATGGCCTGCACCTGTTCGAGCACGCCATCGCACTCGGCCCAGCCGCGGATCCGGAACGCCGGGATGTCGAAGGCCGCTGCCAGCTTGCTGAAATCTGGGCAGGAAACGCCGGAGGTCCTGTTGGTGCCCACGTAGCCTGCCTTGTTGAACAGGGCGTTCTGCGTGTGCTTGATCATCAGGTAGCCGTCGTTGTTGAAGATGAACAGCTTGATCGGCAGGCGGTGGTGCACGATGGTCTGCAGTTCCTGCAGGTTCATCATCATGCCGCCGTCGCAATTCAGGCACATCACCTCGCCGCGGTCACTGGCGAACGACGCGCCGATGGCCGCTGGCAGCCCGTAGCCCATCTCGCCCAGGCCGGTGGACGTCATGAGTCGCTGGCCCGGTGCGAACTTCAGCACCTGGTGGCCGCACAGCAGCGCTGTGCCCATGTCGGTCACCACCACCTGGCCGGGCTTGAAGAAGCCGTTCAACCGCTCCATGAAGCGGTACGAATTGATGAAACCGGCCGGATCCGCATGCTCCTCGGCGACCCACGGGAAATCGCGCCGATAGCCTTCGCAGCGGCCGATCCATTCGGTCTTCGCCCCCACGCCGCGCGCCGCGGCAGCGATGAGTTCGTGGACGAATGCGCCGGCGTCCGCGTGAATGCGCTCGCGCACGCGCGAACCGAGCTTGCCGAGTTCCTCGGTGTCGATGTCGACGACATCGATCTGCGCCCCGCGGGCGAGTTCGCCCAGGTCGTAACCCACCTGGGGGATCGCAAGCCGGGTGCCGATTGCCAGCACGTAGTCCGAGTTCTGGAGCGTGAAGTTGGCTGCTCGCTGGCCGTAGACACCCGCGCGCCCGATCACGCGAGGATGGCTCGAGTCCAGCATGTCGATGCCGGCCCAGCTCACGAGCGCCGGTACGTCGAGGACGTCGAGCAACGCCGGCAGCGCATCGACCGCGCCAGCCAGGCGAATGCCGTTGCCGAGCCACAGCACCGGCCGCTGCGCACTGCGCAGCGATTCGACCACGCGGGCGACCGCTCCTGCAGGCGCGCCGCGCGCGTCCTCGGCAGGTGCGACGAAGCGCTGCAGCCGATCCGCCTCGAGGCGCGTCGACTGGATGTTCATCGGTATCTCGACGTAGGCCGGACCTGGCCGCCCTTCGAGCGCGATGTGCGCCGCCTTGCCAAGCTCGAGCAGCGTCGCCTCGGGATCGAGCACGCGCACCGAGTACTTCGTGACCTTCTCGACCATGCCCGACGAGTCATAGCCCTGGACGCCCCACATGCGCAGGTGGTTGCCCGCGGTCATGTACTTCGATTGCTCGTTGCCAGCGATCACCAGCCCCGGGATGGAGTCGGCCCAGGCGGAGACGATCCCCGTGACGCCGTTGGTGGCTCCGCCGCCCGTGGTCAGCAGGGCCGCGGCCAGCCGGCCGTGCATGCGGTAGTAGGTCTGCATGGCCATCGTCGCGGCCTGCTCGTGATGGACGCAGACGATCTCTGTGTACCCGTGTCGCGTGATCGACTCGAACAGGTGCACGTTGCCGGCACCGATGATGCCGAAGGCGTGGCGGATGCCCATCTCTTCGAGGAGCAGGGCGACCTGGTCGCTGACTTTGACTTGGCTGTTCATGTCGATCAGAAGTTGAGGCCGAAGAATTCTTCCAGCTTCTCCACGACGTAGTCGAGCTGCTGGGTGGTCAGGCCAGGCCAGACGCCCAGCCAGAACGTCTGGTTCATCACGATGTCGGTGTTCACGAGCTCGCCGCTGACGCGGAAGTTGCGGCCGATCATGTAGGGCTGGCGCGTGAGGTTGCCGGCGAACAGCAGGCGCGTGGCGATCTTGCTCTGGTCGAGGAAGTTGATGAGGTCGGTGCGCTTTGCGCCGGCGCTCGCCTTGAGCACCAGCGGGAAGCCGAACCAAGAGGGTTCGGAGTTCGGCGTGGGCTCGGGCAGGTGCAGGAAATGCGCGCAGCTCGCCAGGCGCTCCTTCAGGTACTTGAAGTTCGCCTTGCGGGCGGCGATGAAGTCGTCCACGCGATCCATCTGCGCAAGCGCGCAGGCGGCCTGCATGTCGGTGATCTTCAGGTTGTAGCCGAGGTGGCTGTACGTGTACTTGTGGTCGTAACCCTCGGGCAGGTCGCCCAGCTTCCAGCAGAAGCGCTTGTTGCAGGTGTTGTCCTTGCCGGGCGGGCAGTAGCAATCGCGGCCCCAGTCGCGGAACGATTCGGCGATGAGCTTGAGTTCGGGATCGTTGGTGAACACCGCGCCGCCCTCGCCCATCGTGATGTGGTGCGCGGGGTAGAAGCTGAGCGTGCCGATGTCGCCGAACGTGCCCACCAGCTGGCCGTTGTACTTCGCGCCCAGCGCGTCGCAGCAGTCCTCCACCAGCCAGAGACCGTGCTTCTTGCAGATGGCCGTGACCACGTCGAGGTTGAACGGGTTGCCCAGGCTGTGCGCCAGCATGATCGCCTTGGTCTTCGGCGAGATGGCGGCCTCGATCTTGGAGGCATCGATGTTGTGCGTGGCGAGGTCGACGTCGACGAACACCGGCACCGCGCCGAACTGCAGGATCGGGTTGACCGTGGTGGGGAAGCCCGCTGCCACGCCGATGACCTCGTCGCCCGGCTTGATGGCACGATCGCCCAGGCGCGACGAGGTGAGCGTGGAGAACGCCACCAGGTTGGCCGACGAGCCGGAGTTGACGGTGATCAGGTGCTTGACGCCCAGGAACTTCGCGAGGCGCTCCTCGAACAGCGCATTGAAGCGGCCGGTGGTGAGCCAGCCGTCGAGGCTCGCCTCCACCATCAACTGCAGCTCCTTCGCGCCGATCACCTTGCCCGACACGGGCACGGCGCTCTCGCCAGGCACGAAGGGCCGCGGCGCGTGCACAACGTCGGAGTACTGCTGAACCAGCGCCGCGATCTCAGCGCGCAGTTGATCGGGCGTCTTCTTGACGAATTGGATGGGGGCTTCGGTCATGCGTCGTTCTCGGAGGTCGGATCTTGGGTGTACTGGGTGATCTGGGCGAGGCATAGGGCGCGCACGTCCTCGCCGCGCAGCCAGGTCTGGTGCCAGGTGACGACGTGCTGCAGCGCGTCGGCGAGGCGCCACCGCGGCTGCCAGCCCAGGCGCGAGCGCGCCTTGGAGATGTCCAGCTTGAGGAAATGGGCTTCGTGCGGATGCTGGCCGCCGTCGAGCTGCCAGCGCGCGTCCTGGCCCCAGCGGGCCACGAGTTGCTCGACGATCCACTGCACCGGCTTGGCGTCCTCGTCGCGCGGGCCGAGGTTCCAGCCCTCGGCGAAGGCCGCGCCCTCGTCCCACAGGCGTTGCGCCAGCACGAGGTAGCCCGACAGCGGCTCCAGCACGTGCTGCCACGGGCGCGTGGAATGCGGGTTGCGGATGATGACAGGCTCGCCGCGCTCGAAGGCACGCAGGATGTCGGGCACAAGGCGATCGGTGGCCCAATCGCCGCCGCCGATGACGTTGCCCGCGCGCGCGGTCGCGAGCGCGGGGCCGCCCTGCTGGAAGAACGAGCGGCGATACGCGCTGGACACGAGCTCGGCGCAGCCCTTGCTGTTGCTGTACGGGTCGTGGCCGCCCATGGGCTCGTCCTCGCGATACCCCCAGGCCCATTCCCGGTTCTCGTAGCACTTGTCAGTGGTGATGTTGACCACCACGCGCACGCCCGGCACCTGGCGTACCGCGTCCAGCAAGTGCACGGTGCCCATCACGTTGGTGGCGTAGGTCTCCACCGGCTCGGCGTACGACAGGCGCACCAGCGGCTGGGCCGCCATGTGGATGACGATGTCGGGCCGGCAGGCCGCGACGGCTGCCTTCAGCGCGGCCAGGTCGCGGATGTCGCCGAAGGTGCTGTCCATGCCGTCGGCCACGCGGGCCTCGCGGAACAGGTTGTGGCGATCGACGGGCTCCAGCGCGAAGCCCTGCAGCTCGGCGCCCATCTGCTGCAGCCACAGGCTCAGCCAGCCGCCCTTGAAGCCGGTGTGGCCGGTCAGGAAGACGCGCTTGCCGCGCCAGAATGACGGATCGACGCTCATGGGCCTCAGTCCCACTTCTTCCATGGCGCCTTGCCTGCGGCCCAGAGCTCTTCCAGCAGCAACTTGTCGCGCAGGGTGTCCATCGGCTGCCAGAAGCCGGCGTGCTCGAAGGCCATCAGCTCGCCCCGGTCGGCCAGGTTCACCAGGGGATCCTGCTCCCACACGGTGGAGTCGTCGCGCAGTTCGGACAGCACTGAGGGCGAAAGCACGAAGAAGCCGCCGTTGATCATGGCGCCGTCGCCCTTGGGCTTCTCGCGGAAGCTGTTGACGCGGCCGCCCTGGATGTCCAGCGCACCGAAGCGGCCCGGCGGGAAGGTGGCCGTGAGCGTGGCCGCCTTGCCGTGCGCGCGGTGGAACGCGATGGACGCGCCGATGTCGATGTCGCTCACGCCGTCGCCGTAGGTCAGGCAGAACTCCTCCTCGTCACGCACGTAGTCGACGACACGGCGCAGCCGGCCACCGGTCATCGAGAAGTCGCCGGTGTCTACCAGCGTGACCTTCCATGGCTCGGCGCGCTTGGAGTGCACCTCCATGCGGTTGTGCGCCATGTCGAAGGTGACGTCGGACATGTGCAGGAAGTAGTTCGCGAAGTACTCCTTGATGACGTAGCCCTTGTAGCCGCAGCAGATGATGAACTCGTTGATGCCGTGGTGCGAGTACATCTTCATGATGTGCCAGAGGATCGGCTTGCCCCCGATCTCCACCATCGGCTTTGGCCGGGTGGTGGTCTCTTCGCTCAATCGGGTGCCGAGTCCACCTGCGAGAATCACTGCTTTCATGGCGTGCTTGTTCTGTACGAGCGTTTTCAGGAGCTCTGGGTGACGGGTTGTGCCGGAGCGGCCGACGAACACACGAAGGCATCCGAATGGAACCGCCCGGGGGGCAGTCCTTCGGAATGCAGCCGCGTGCGCGCGGCGTGGATCATGGCATCCGAGCCGCAAGCGTAGACGACGGCACGCGCCAAGTCGGGTCGCTCCGCGAGGAAGACGTCCTGCACGTGCCCGCGCGCGCCCGCCCACTCGGCCGGCGCGCGCGACAGCACGTGCACCGTGCGCAGGCCGTCCACGGCGGGAGACGCATGATAGTGGTCGGCGCCGACGCGCCCGCCCCAGTACACGGTGGCCGAGCGCGGCCGCTGCACGGGCTCCAGCGTCGCCAGGGTCTCGAGCATGGCCTGCACCGGCGCGTAGCCCGTGCCCGTGCACAGGAAGACGAGGTCGAGGCCGGCCACGTCGCGCAGGAAGAACGTGCCGAGCGGCCCGTTCAGGCGCAGCAGGTCGTTGGCGCGGCAGCGGTCGAACCAGTAGACGCTCATCGCGCCGCCGTCCACGGCCCGCACGTGCAACTCCAGCAGGCCGGAGGCCGCCGGCGCGCGCGCAAGCGAATAGCTGCGCCGCACGCCGTCCTGGCCGATGACGTCGATGTACTGGCCACTGGCGAAGGTGAACGCCGCGGTGGGCGGCAGGCGCAGCACGATACGCACGACGTCGTCGGCCAGGCGTTCCACGGACTGCACGCGGCACGGCAGCGTGCGCGGCGCGGGCAGCGCGACCCCACCGAGATCCTCGACCTCCAGCACGACGTCGGAGGCCGCGCTGCGCACGCAGCCGAGGATCCAGCCGTCGGCCTTCTCGGCGTCGGTCAATCCGAGCTCGGGATGCAGCGCCACGGTGGCGCCCGCGACGACGCGGCACTGGCAGGTGCTGCAACGGCCGGTACGGCAGCTGTAGGGCAGCACGAGTCCGCTCGCAGCCGCGGCGTCGAGCAGCGGCTGCCCGGACGCGGCGTCGAACGTGTGGCCGTGCGTGGTGGTGACGATGTGCATGTGATGTTCGAAGCCGACGCTATTCCGGACGGGAATCGCGTGGTTTGCCAAGTTCGGACCGCAGCGTCTCGATTTCCAAGCGCAGGGCGTCGTACTCTTCGAGCCTGCGGCGCAGGAAGTTGCTGGCTAGCGCTGCGCGCTCAGCGATGCCCCGGGGCGTCAAAATGTAGATGTAGCCGAACTTGTTCTTGCTGCCATTGAAGTTCTGCATCTTCACCCAGCCCTTGGCCATCAGAGCCTTCAGGCAGTAGTTCAGCGCACCGACACTCACACCCAGCCGCTGTGCCAGTTCCCGCTGGGTCAGGTCGGGATCTTCCTGGAGGATGCGAAGCACCCTGAAATGGGTGTCCTGCTGCAACCGGGCCTGGCGACTGCTCGCTTCTTGAGTAACCTTGATCGAAAACGGATTGTCGAGCGACACCGAAGGCTGAGCAGCCACCAGGCGCCCGTTTGTCCAACATCGAACAATTGTATGCGATGGGATTTCCACCGTGCTGCGCGCCTCTGCCGCCCCGGTGTGGCGCACGCCCTCGCTTATACTTGTGCTTCCGGCTCTGGTACACAGCGCAGCTTGTTCGGCGAGGCGCAGACGACCGGCCTCCGCACTGCAGCCCGGTTCGCACTCTTCGCATTTTCGACGCAGCAATGCACCTCCCATTGCGCGCGGCGCGCCTGCTGCCGCTATTCCTCCTGGTCGTCCTGCTTCCAACCGCGCTCTTCTATGCGAGGCTGGCCACGTCGATGTCGGCCGGCGTCACTGTCGCATGCCTGATGATCGTCGCGATCGGGGTGTTGGACGCGGGGATTCGGCGGACGCTGGGAATGCCATTCAAGGTCGCCGCATGGGTTGCAGCACTGCTGGCAGGCCACCTTGTCCTGGCCAGCACCTTCGGACCGATCGACCTCGTGCGAGGCATCGGCTCCATCTTCATGCTCATGGTGCTGATCGTTGCGGCACATGTGCTGGCCACTCTGATCATGGCTGCATCGCCAGGGGCACTCAAGCAGGCGTCCATGCGATGCCTCGGCGTACTGGGTTTCATCGGCGTGATGGCCATCCTGGGCATCGCCCAGCCGCCAAGCTGGGAAAAGCCGGCGTTCCCCTTCACCGAGCCCTCTCACCTGGCCGTGGCGGTGGCCCCGTTCCTGGTGGCCGCACCGCTGGGACTGCGTCCCCTCAAGAGGACCGCGTGGCTACTCGCATTCGTCGTCATCGGCGCGCTGCTGAAGAACCTCAGATGATCGTGGCCTGCGCGCTAGCCGCGCTGATCACGCTGCGTCCGATCCAAGTTCTTGCCCTGCTCGGCCTGCTGGTGCCGATCGTGTTGTCCCAGAATCTGGACTACTACCTGGCGCGCCTCGATTTCTCGCAGGACAGCCAGAACCTGTCCAGCCTGGTGTTCCTTCAGGGCTGGCAACTCATGGACGAGTCGCTCCACGCCACACACTACGTCGGGCGTGGCTTCCAGCAACTGGGGCTCGTTGACAGCGACTCCCAGGCGACTCAGCTGATCTACGCACTGATCCAGGACAGCCTCAACCTGCTGGACGGGGGGTTCACGATGTCCAAGCTCGTTTGCGAGCTCGGTGCGGCAGGCATTGCGCTCGCGCTCGCGTTGATCGGCGTCACATGGCGGGCCACCCGCACGCTTAGACTCGCGATGGCCTCCCCGCGGGCCGCGGCCAGGATCCCCGCAGCCCGGGTGTTCGCGGCAGCCATCCTGGTTGGCTATCTCATCGAACTGCTCGTGCGAGGAGTGGGTTACTTTTCACCATCGGGCCTGCTGATGGTTTCGTCGTTGTGGATCTGGTATCGCACGCGCGCCGTCCGCGTCGCACGCACCTTCGAGCGGACGACGCCCGGCCCGGTCGGCCCCGTGGCCGCCAGCTGAACCGCGGAATTCTCAACGCAGTGAACAACATGCTGTCAAGCACCGGTCGCGCCCGCGCGCCGAGCATCTCGATGAAATGCCGCACTCCATGAAGCTGGTCGTCAACAGCGCAGCCGTTCTCCATTCATCGCTGGGCGTGCGCCGCTACTACGAGAACGTGATGCGACACCTGCAATGGCCGGAGGGGGTCTCCATGCCTCCCGTGTCGCCGTCGCGAGTGCGGGCCAGGTTGGCCGAGCTGGCGCTGCGCGGGCGGCCGGATGCCATCATGTGGTCGCCCTGCCAACGCGGGCCGCTTCGAGCGCGGCATCACGTCATCACCGTGCACGACTGCATCAACGTCGAGCACACCTACGTTGGCGACTGGCGCCTGCCCGCCCTGCGTTGGGCCTCGCAGCAGTTGCTCGGCCGAGCTGAACGCATCGTCGCGATCTCGCTTGCGACAAGAGCGGCCGTGCTGCGCAACTACGACATCGACCCGAGCTCGATCGTCGTCATCGCCTCGTCTTGTCAGGTGCAGGTTGGCGAGCCATCGCCGGTCGCCGCGCCCGAGGCCTCAACCGAGACGCCTTACGTGCTGATGGTGACCAACGCGTTGCCGCACAAGAACACGCTTCGCGCCTGCGAGGCACTTATTCGCGCGGGTGCGGTGAAGCGCCGAATCGCATTGCGCGTGGTCGGTACCATCGCCCAGGAGGCCGTGGCACTGTGTCACCAGGCCGGGCTCGACCTGACCCTGCTCACGGGCATCAGCGACTCCTTGCTGCGCAGCACTTATGAGCATAGTCTCTTCCTGTTGAGCCCGAGCCTCGACGAAGGGCACAACCTGCCGATTTCCGAAGCGCTTTCTCTGGGCGCCAATGTCCTGTGCTCCGACATTGCCGCCCATCGCGAGTTCTACAACGGGCTCGTGGAATACTTCGACCCGGGCCGGCTCGATTCCTTGGTCGGCGCCATCGAGCAGGCCTTGAACCGCGACGGCCGCTGGCTCCCCGAAGGCAAGCTTCCGTCACGCAGTTTTGCCGACGTGGCCGCCGACTACAAGAGTCTGTTCGACACCATGTGACGACCGGACGGCGCACGACCGCACCGGTTCAATTTGTCAGGGTTACCAAAACCATGAATCAACAAGCCAACTCTGCGAACGCCAGATATTCCCGCGACGAACTGGCCGCCATGATGTTGCAGCGCCTGGATGAGGCGGCGGAGAACGCGAAGGCGCAGTTCGCAGCGTCGACCACCTGCCAATCGTTCGTCGTCGACGATCTGCTGCCACCCGATGTCGCGCAGGAGATCTTCCAAGCGTTCCCGGCGCCGTCGGCCATGCGCGAGCGCAAGACCATGCGCGAGCACAAGTACGTCGCGGCGCAGATGAATCGCTATCATCCGCTGGGAGAGGAAGCACTGTTCGCGTTCCATGACCCGCGCATCATCGAGCGCGTCGCGCGCATCACCGGCATGACCGAGCTGGAAGCCGATCCGCAGCTCTACGCCGGTGGCCTGAGCCTGATGGGACGACACAACTTCCTGAATCCACATCTGGACAACTCACACGACAACAGCCGGCGTGTCTACCGGGTTCTCAACCTGCTGTACTACGTGTCTCCGGACTGGCAGGAAGACAACGGGGGCAACCTCGAACTCTGGCCCGACGGGGTCAGGAGGAATCCCACGACGATCGTCAGCCGCTTCAATCGCCTGGTCGTCATGACGACGGGGCCGCAATCCTGGCATTCGGTGTCGCACGTCAAGGTGGACGCACCGCGCTGCTGTGTCTCCAACTACTACTTCAGCAAGCAGCCTGTCGGCGGCAAGGACTACTTCCGAGTCACGACCTTTCGCGGGCGGCCCGAACAACCTGTCCGCGATCTGGTTTTGCGTGTCGACGCGGCCTTGCGCCAAGCCATTCGCGCATTCAAGCCGACCGGAATCGTCAAGACAACCCACATCTACGACCACGCCGACAAATCCAAGTGATTCAAGCAACCGTCTCCGTCGTAAGTCATGGTCATGGCCGCCTGTTGCACGAGTTGTTGACGGATCTGAGTGGGCAGGAAAACATCGCGGCATTCAGCGTCGTGCTGACGCTCAACCTGGCCGACGAAGCATTCGATGCCTCAGCCTATCCCGTGCTGGACCTGACCGTGCTGCGCAATCCGCGCCCGCAGGGCTTCGGCGCCAACCACAACGCGGCTTTCGCGCATTGCAGGTCTCCCTGGTTCATCGTGCTGAACCCCGATATCCGCATTTCGGATCGGACCGCCCTGCAGCGCCTGACCCAGGACACGCCCCTTCCCGCGAGCGGCATCGTCGCGCCGTTGGTGCTGAGCTCGCTGGGCATCCCTGAAGACGCGGTCCGTCCCAATCTGAGTCTGCCCTCCCTGCTCGCCCGCGCCTGCGGCCGGCGCGACCGCCACATGCCCGCAGGCAGCGCGATCCGGGGTCGGCCGTTCTACTGGCTGGCAGGCATGTGCATGGTCGCGAGCTCCGCAGCCTACCGCCAGGTTGGCGGATTCGACGAACGGTTCTTTCTCTACTGCGAGGACTACGACCTGTGCGCCAGGCTCTATCTTGCCGGGTATGAACTGACGGTCGACGACTCCGTCAGCGTCGTGCATGACGCGCAACGCGACAGTCATGGGTCGGCGAAGCACCTGCGATGGCACCTCTCCAGCTTGATGAAGGTCTGGTTGTCCAGCAGCTTCTGGAAGATCGTCTTCGCGCGCACTCGCGCCGACACCTAGCCACCGCGCCTCACGCCGAAATCAAGACGAGTGGACCGCGCTCTGGTATTCCGGCACACGCGCCAGGAGCGCCGTGCGCACTTCCTCGTCGCCAAGCGCACTGCCCTTGCCAGCCACGCGCTCCAGCCACGACAGGGTGTCGGCGCTGGAGCCGCGGTCGTCAAGCTTGGCGATGCGCAGCCGCGCGATGGCCGTCGGCAGGGTCGTGTCGTTGTCCGACAGCAGTTCCTCATAGAGCTTCTCGCCAGGGCGCAGGCCGCTGAACACGATCTGGATCTCGCCGGTGATGCGCCCGCTCAGGCGGATCATGTCGCGCGCGAGATCGACGATGCGCACCGGCTCGCCCATGTCCAGCACGAGCACTTGCCCGCTCTCGCCGATGGCTGCGGCCTGGATCACCAGGCGCGCCGCCTCTGGAATGGTCATGAAGTAGCGGACGATCTCGGGATGGGTGACGGTGATCGGGCCGCCGCGGGCGATCTGCTCCTTGAACTTCGGGATGACGCTGCCGGATGAACCCAGCACGTTGCCGAAGCGGACCGCCATGAAGCGGGTGCCGGGATGGTCGGCCGCCAACGCGGAAACCACCATCTCCGCGGCGCGCTTGGTGGCACCCATCACGTTGGTGGGGTTCACCGCCTTGTCGGTCGAGATCAGCACGAAACGCTCCACGGCCGCGCGCGCCGACGCCAATGCCGCGTTGTGCGTGCCGAGCGTGTTGTTGCGCAGCGCGGCCCAGGCGTTGTGCTCCTCCATCAGCGGCACGTGCTTGTAGGCCGCCGCATGGAACACAACCTGCGGCTGCCAGGCCCGGAAGATGCGTTCCAGCTGAGCCAGGTCCTTCACGTCGCCGATGAGGCGCACCAGCGGCAGGTCGGGGAAATCATGTCCGAGCTCCTGCTCGATGGAGTAGAGGTTGAACTCGGACAACTCCACCAGCACCAGCCGCGCGGGCCGGTAGCGCGCCACCTGGCGGCACAGCTCGGAGCCGATGCTGCCGCCCGCGCCAGTGATCAGCACCGTCTTGCCGTTCAGCACGAGGTCGATGCCCTGCTCGTCGAGCTTGACGGGTTCGCGTCCCAACAGATCCTCCGGCTCGATGTCGCGCACACTGCGCGCGATGTCGCCGCCGCCTTCGCGCAATTCGTCGGCCGACGGCACCGTCAACACAGGCAGCCCCGCCGCGCTCGCCAGCTCGAAAGCGCGTCGGCGCTGGCGCGCGTGCGCCCCCGGCAGCGCGATGATCAGGTGCGTCGCCGCTCCCAGCACTGCGCGGTCGCTCACCGCCTCCAGCGGCCCCAGCACCGGCACGCCCGAGATGCGCGCCCCCTGCTTGACGGGATCGTCGTCGAGCATGCCCATCACGATCCAGCCCTGCTGGTGGATGCCGGCCATCAGGCGCTTGGCGGCCTGCCCCGCGCCCAGGATCAGCGCGCGCCGCACCTCCTTGTCGCCGCCGGTGATCTGCGCGCGCGAGTGTTCGTAGAGCATGCGGTAGGCGATGCGCACCATGCACACCGACATCAGCGTGACCAGCGGGTGCAGCGTGAGCACCGAGCGCGGCACGCCGTACAGCTGCGATCCCATCACGACGGCGGCGCAGGCCACGCCCGCGCCCAGGCAGGCCCAGGTGAGGCGCTTGACCTCGCCGAAGCCGGAGAAGCGCCACATGCTCTGCGGCA
>Ga0210384_10005393_pt1 | contig 13939 bp, 14 predicted proteins | sample IncBWH2MmetaG_FD_160574 | JGI IMG/M metagenome (GOLD analysis project Ga0210384, IMG submission 160574) | Forest soil microbial communities from Barre Woods Harvard Forest LTER site, Petersham, Massachusetts, United States - Inc-BW-H-2-M | ecosystem: Environmental > Terrestrial > Soil >...
ATGCAGGTTTGCGTTCCCTCGACGCCGGCGCAGATGTTCCACATGCTGCGCAGGCAGATGCTGCGCCCGTTGCGCAAGCCGCTCATCATCATGACGCCCAAGAGCTTGCTGCGCCATCCTTTGTCCGTGTCGCGTCTGGAGGAATTGTCGGGCAACGCCTTCCAGACGGTGATCGATGAGATCGACGACGTCCGGCCGTCCGAGGTAAAGCGCATCGTGTTCTGCAGCGGCAAGGTCTATTTCGACTTGCTGAAATCGCGGCGCGAGTCGAAGGCCGAGGCGGTGGCGATCGTACGCATCGAGCAGCTGTATCCGTTTCCGTCGGAGGAATACGAGGCCATTTTGCGCAAGTATTCCAACGCGCGCGAGATCGTCTGGTGTCAGGAAGAGCCGCAGAATCAGGGAAGCTGGTATCAAATCCGGCATCGCCTGCAGTCGAAGCTCGATGCAGATCACGAGCTGTTGTATGCGGGGCGTGCGGGAGCCGCCGCGCCCGCGACGGGCATCGCGGCGCTGCATGAGCAGCAGCAGAAGAACTTGGTCGCCGCGGCGCTGCAGGGCGTGCCGCCGGAAGAGACTTCCCGACAAACCATGCGCATCCCGGCCGCTCAAAGGACAGGTTAATGGCAATCGAAGTTCGCGTCCCGCAGCTACCGGAGTCGGTGGCTGACGCCACGCTGGTCTCGTGGCACAAAAAGCCCGGCGATGCCGTCGTGCGGGATGAAAACCTGGTCGATCTGGAAACCGACAAGGTGGTGCTCGAAGTACCTGCGCCGGTGGCTGGGGTGTTGAAGGAAATAAAATTGACCGACGGCACCACGGTGACCAGCGGTCAGCTCTTGGCCGTCATCGAGGAGGGAGCGGCGGCGATTCCGGGAGCGGCCAGCGTCGCGGCAGCGGCCAGCGTTGCGGCAAAGGACAGCGTCGCGCAACAGGCCGCGAAACCCGAATCGGCCGGCGGCAAACTCAGCCCCGCCGCCAAGCGCGTGGCTGAAGAAAACAAGGTGGACCCGAAAACCGTTGCGGGATCGGGCCGCGATGGCCGTGTTTCGAAATCCGATGTCGTGAACTACCTGTCCGCGAAGGACGCCGCGGCGCCAAGTCCGCCGGCGGCCGCGCCCAGCCCACAGCCCAAGGCACCGGCCCAATTCGTGCCCGCGCCGAGTGCGCGCGGCAATCGGTCCGAGCAACGAGTTCCCATGACCCGTCTGCGCGCCCGCATCGCGGAGCGCATGGTGCAGGCGCAGGCAACCCAGGCGCTGCTGACCTCATTCAATGAAGTTGACTTGAGGGCCGTCAACGAATTGCGCGCGCGCTACAAGGATCAATTCGAGAAACAATATTCGGTGAAGCTCGGTTTCATGTCGTTCTTCGCCAAGGCTTGCGTCGAAGCTTTGAAAAAATTTCCGACGGTGAACGCCTCGGTGGACGGCAATGACATCGTTTACCACGAGTATTTCGATATCGGCGTGGCCGTGTCGACCGACCGCGGATTGATCGTGCCGGTGCTGCGCGACGCCGATCAACTGACGTTTGCGGACATCGAAAAGTCGATCGGGAACTTCGCCGCACGCGCGCGCGCCGGTACCATCACCATCGAAGAGCTCACCGGCGGCACCTTTACCATCACCAATGGCGGGGTCTTCGGCTCCCTTTTGTCGACGCCCATTGTCAATTCGCCGCAGAGCGCCATATTGGGAATGCACAAGGTTCAGGATCGGCCGGTGGTGATCGACGGTCAGGTCGTGGTGCGGCCGATGATGTACATCGCCCTGACCTATGACCACCGCATCATCGACGGCCGTGAAGCGGTGCAGTTTTTGGTGACGGTGAAGCAATGTCTGGAGGATCCGGCGCGCATGGTGCTGCATATATGAGTGACGCTTACGACGTGATTGTCATCGGCGCGGGACCCGCGGGTTATCCGGCGGCGATCCGGGCCGGGCAAAACAAATTGAAGGTGGCCTGCGTGGATGAGTGGCAGAACACCGATGGCAGCTACGCCTTTGGCGGCACGTGCCTCAATGCGGGGTGCATTCCGTCCAAGGCGCTGCTGGAATCCTCCGAGCTGTTCCAACGCGCAAAGGATGAGTTCGCGACGCACGGCATCAAAATTGGTGAGCTGACGCTCGACTTGGGGGCAATGCAAAAGCGCCGCGCGTCCGTGGTCAAAACCATGACCAACGGCATCAACGCCTTGTTCAAAGCCAATGGCGTGGTCGGCATCCAAGGACATGGCCGGCTGCTGCCGGGAAACAAAGTGGTGGTCAAAGCGGCGGATGGTACCGAGAAAACGATCGAGGCCAAGAACGTGATCCTGGCCTCCGGGTCCACGCCCATCCGATTGAGATCCGTGCCGCATGACGGCAAGTACATCGTCGATTCCTGGAATGCACTGGAATTCGACGCGGTGCCTGCGCGCCTCGGCGTCATCGGCGCCGGCGTCATCGGCCTGGAACTCGGCAGCGTGTGGCGCCGGCTGGGCAGCGAAGTCGTGGTACTCGAAGCGCTGGACCAGTTTCTGCCGATGGCGGACCAGACGATCGCGAAGGAAGCGCAGCGGCACTTCAGAAAGCAAGGTATCGACATCAAGTTGGGCGCCAAAGTCGCGAGTGCGGCGGTATCCGGCAATGCCGTGGACGTCGTCTACAGCGACGCTTCGGGCGAGCATACCGTGCAAGTCGACAAGCTCATTGTCGCCGTGGGGCGCCGACCCTTCACCGAAGGGTTGCTGGCCGAAGGCACCGGCGTGCAGCTCGATGAGCGAGGCTTCATCAAGGTCGATGAGCATTGCCGCACGAGCGTGCCCAACGTGTGGGCGATCGGCGATGTGGTGCGTGGTCCCATGCTCGCGCACAAAGGCAAGGAAGAGGGCACGATGGTTGCCGATCTGATTGCCGGCCACTATGGCGAGGTGAATTACAAGGTCATTCCCAACGTGATCTACACGGCGCCGGAAATTGCCTGGGTGGGACTGACCGAGGAGCAGGTCAAGGCCAGCGGCCGGCCGTATAAGACCGGCACGTTCCCTTTTGCGGCCAGCGGCCGCGCACGCGCGATGGAAGCCGGCGCCGGCATGGCAAAGATTGTTTCCGCCAAGGATGACGATGAGGTGCTGGGGATTCACGTGATTGGCCCGATGGCCGGCGAGCTGATCGCTGAAGCGGTACTCGCGATGGAATATTCCGCGAGCACCGAAGACATTCAGCGCACCATGCATGCGCATCCGACGTTGTCCGAAGCGATTCATGAAGCAGCGCTGGCCGTCGACAAGAAGGCAATCGACGCGATCAATCGTTAATGCTTTAGCCTAAGCGTTTTTAGCCTAGGCCCGCGCGGCTTTTGGGCTTTTGGCTACAATTATGTAAACAGTGCGGGGGTTTCCAAGACCGGAACCGTCTCGATTCCTTATACCGCCGCGCCCTGAGCAGGCCGAAGGCGCCGCAGCCCCTCCTCAGCGCTCCGGCGTCATTTTTTTCGCCTTGCGCTGATGACGTTTTGCAGTTGCGCGATGCGCGACAGGACCTTCAATAGCTGCGGCAATCCTGAGATCGAAATGCCGATGCGCATGTGCGCCACATTGTCGTGCTTGTCCGTGACCGTGGTCATCCCTCGAATGCTGATTTTCTCGTCCGCCAGCGCGGCGCTGACATCACGCACCAGGCCGCGGCGGTCAAAGGCCTGCACCTCGATATCGACCGGAAATTCGCCGCCGCCCAGCTTGCCCCAATCGACGGCCAGCACCCGCGCGGGCGACTTGAGCCGCAGCCGCGCCAAATTGGCGCACGCCTGACTGTGGATGCTGACGCCGCGGCCCACGGTGATGTAGCCCACGATGGGTTCCGGGGGCACGGGTTTGCAGCAGCGCGCGTAGGTAGACAAGAGATCGCCGATCCCTTGCACTTCGATCTCCGGTGCCCGGCTCGCGCCATGCGGGTCGTGCGCATGCAGCAAACGCTGGATGGCGCCGGCGACCTGCGCGGCACTCTCGACCATCGCGGCACCCTCGACCTTGGCGGTGCCCTCGATCTTCGCATCTCCGGCAGCCTTCGCGGCGCCGGTAACCTTCGCAGCGCCGGCGCCCATCGCGGCGCCCCCGACCTTGTTCTGCGACTCGTCCTGTTTGCGAAACCACGCGCGCACCTTGTTGCGATGGCGCGGGCTTGCCAGGAATCCCGTTTTGGCGGAGAGCCAATCGCGCGAAGGTTGCGCCGTCTTGGCGGTGATGATCTCCACGGTTTCGCTGTTCTTCAGCCGATAGTCGAGCGCTACCATGCGTCCGTTGACTTTGGCGCCGCGGGTGCGATGCCCTAAATCGGTGTGAACTTGATAGGCAAAATCCAGCGGGGTGCCGCCCACCGGTACGTCGACGATTTCGCCCTTGGGCGACACCACATAAATGCGGTCTTGAAACAGATCCACGCGCACGCGGTCGAGAAAGTCGCGGCCTGCGCCGCTGCTTTCGGCGGGCGTCAGCAGGGCGCGAAGCTCGTTGATTTTGCGTTCGTACGCCTGGTTGCCGCGGCCGCCTTCCTTGTAGCGCCAGTGCGCGGCCACGCCGCGCTCGGAGTCGGCATGCATCTCATGCGTGCGAATCTGAATCTCGACCGGTTCGAGCCCGGGACCGATGACGGCCGTGTGGATGGAGCGGTAGAGATTGTCCTTCGGCGTCGCGATGTAGTCGTCGAACTCGCCGGGAATGAATTGCCATAGCGAGTGCACCACGGCCAGCGCCCCGTAGCAATCGGCGACACTGTTGACCAGCACACGCGCCGCGCGAATGTCCATCAGCTGCTCGAAGGCGAGGTGTTTCGCCTGCATTTTTCGCCAGATGCTGAAGATATGTTTGGGCCTTGCCTCGATAACGGCGTCAATGCCGGCGGCGCGCATGGCCTCCTGCAGCGCCCCCTTCAATTCGTCGATATAGCGCTCGCGCTCGGCGCGGCGCGTTTTCAACGCCGCGGCAATATGCTTGTACTGCAGCGGTTCGAGATAGCGAAAAGCCAGGTCTTCCAGTTCCCATTTGAGCTGCCACACCCCTAGGCGGTTGGCGAGCGGGGCATACACTTCGCGCGTCTCGACCGCGAGCTTGCGTTGCCGGGCGGCGCCCACGCCCTTGGCGGAGCGCATTCTTTGCAGCTGTTCCGCGAGCCGCACCACGACGAGGCGCACGTCGCCGATCACGGCCAGCAGCATTTTGCGCAAGGCTTCGGCTTGTGCCGCTTCGAGTCCACGCTCGGGAGTCCAGTCCGCCGGCAAGCCGAATTGTCCCAGCTGGCCCAAGGCGCGGGCGAGGCGCAGCGGCTCCTCGCCGAAGCGTTTCACGGCACCCTCCCGCTCGATGTGGCCGCCGTCGAGCAGCGGCTGAATCAGCGCCGCAATGACGACCTCGTCGTCCGCGTCCAGAGTGCGCACAATTTCGGCCACATCCAAAGCGGCGCTGCGCACCGCCGCGCCGTCCGCCGGCAAATCGATCTCGCGCAGGGCCACGATGGCGGCCTGCAATCGGCTGCTGGCCGTCCGAGTGGTTGCGGTGGTTTCCATGCTCTGGGTGGGTTTAGGCGCCTATTGCCGGTATCATACTAGGGCCATGCCAGTCTCCACGACGAATCAAATTGCGCGCGCTTGAGGTCGCCACCATCCGCGTGCTCGGCATCGATCCGGGCTCGCAGCGCACCGGATTCGGCGTATTGGATGCCACAGGCTCGCGCTTGAGATATGTGGCCAGCGGGGTCATACGCACCAGCCAAACCGATTTTGCGGCGCGGTTGTGCGAGATTTTCCGCTGCATGCAAACCGTTGTTGCGCAATATCAGCCGCAACAGATTGCCATCGAAAAGGTCTTTGTGAACCGCAATCCGGACAGCGCCTTGAAATTGGGCCAGGCGCGCGGTGCGGCCATTTGCGGCACGGCGGATGCCAACGCGGAGGTGTTCGAATACGCCACGCGCCAGATCAAACAAGCGGTGGTGGGTTCGGGCAGCGCCGAGAAGGCTCAAGTGCAGCTGATGATGCGCACCTTGCTCAAACTCGACGGGCCGGTGGCGGTGGATGCCGCCGATGCGCTGGCTGCAGCCGTATGCCACGCGCTGCGCGCACGGTCTATCTCGAAGCTGGCGGGATTGGGCGGATGATCGGCTTCCTCAAGGGCCGGCTCGCCATGAAGCAGCCGCCGACGCTGATGCTGGATGTCAACGGCGTGGGCTACGAGCTGGAAGCCCCGATGTCGACTTTTTATGGACTGCCATCCACGGGGGAACCTGTGGCGCTGTTCACCCACTTGGTGGTGCGCGAGGACGCGCACATTCTGTTTGGATTCGGTACCGACGGCGAGCGGCGCTTGTTTCGCGGGCTGCTGAAAGTGTCGGGGGTGGGTCCGAAGATCGCGTTGGGCGTACTGTCGGGGGCCAGCGTGGAGGACTTTCTGCGCATCATCGAGGCCGAGGACGCGGCAATGCTGCAGCGGATTCCGGGCATCGGCCGAAAAACAGCGGAACGAATCATCATCGAGATGCGCGACAGCGTGCAGAAACTCTCGTTGCCCACTCTTGCGGGCAACCCGCTGAACCCCGGCGCCGCACAATCGGCGCAAAGCGAGGCGTTCAGCGCGCTGATCGCCTTGGGTTACAAGCCGCCTGAGGTCACACGGCTCTTGAAGTCGGCCGATGAGCCGGGCTTGTCGACGACCGAAATCATCCGGCGCGCCCTCAAATCCGCGGTGAAAGCTTAAGATCGCGCATGGGCATCGAACAGGATCGGATCATTGCCGGCACGGTCGGCCGCGACGACGAGGTGGTCGATCGGGCGGTGCGGCCGAAGACCCTCGCCGACTATATCGGGCAGCCGAACGTCAAAACGCAAATGGATATTTTCATTCAGGCGGCGCGCATGCGCGGCGAGGCCCTGGATCACGTGCTGATATTCGGGCCGCCCGGTCTCGGCAAGACCACCCTGGCGCACATCATCGCCAACGAGCTGAAGGTGAATCTGCGGCAGACCTCGGGTCCGGTGCTCGAGCGCGCCGGCGACTTGGCGGCACTGCTCACCAATCTTGAGCCTCGCGACGTGCTGTTCGTCGATGAGATACACCGCTTGAGTCCCGTGGTCGAGGAAGTGTTGTACCCCGCGATGGAAGACTCGCAGCTCGACCTCATGATCGGCGAGGGACCCGGGGCGCGCTCGATCAAGCTGGACCTGCCGCCGTTTACCCTGGTGGGCGCAACGACGCGGGCCGGCTTGTTGACATCGCCGCTGCGCGATCGCTTCGGGATCGTGCAGCGGCTCGAATTCTACAGCACCGAGGAATTGACCAAGATCGTGATCCGCAGCGCGTCGATACTGCAGTTGCACTTGCAGCCGGACGGGGCCGACCGCATCGCGGAGCGATCGCGCGGCACGCCGCGCATTGCGAATCGGCTGCTGCGACGGGTGCGCGATTTTGCCGAAGTCAAAGCGGCAGGGCTCATCAGCGGCGAAGTTGCCTTGGCGGCGCTCACGATGCTGGAGGTCGACCCGGAGGGCTTCGACATGCTCGATCGCAAGTTGCTGCTGACGGTGATCGAGAAGTTCGAAGGCGGTCCGGTCGGGGTGGACAGCCTGGCGGCCGCGATGAGCGAGGAGCGCGGCACCATCGAAGATGTCATCGAGCCGTTTCTCATTCAGCAGGGGTTTTTGATGCGCACCGCGCGCGGCCGCGTCGCCACGCGTGCTGCCTATGCGCATTTTGGACTCACCGCCCCGGCGCTCGAACGGGATTTGAATCTGCCTTTGTTCCGGGACAGCCAATAGATGTCCTCCGCGCCGAGCTTCGCCGCATCGTTCAACGTTTACTGGGAGGACACGGATGCGGGGGGCGTGGTGTATTACGCCAACTACTTGAGATTCCTGGAGCGCTGCCGGACCGATTGGTTGCGGGCGCTGAGGGTGGACCAGCAGCAATTGCGCGCGGAACGTCAACTGCAGTTTGTCGTGGTAAATATTACCGTCGATTTTCTGCGACCCGCGGTGCTGCATGATGAAATTCTCGTCACGGCTACACTTAAGCGTCTGGCGGGTGCCACAATACATTTTGGACAAACGATCATGCGGGGCGGCGAGCAGCTGATCGATGCCGCCGTGCGGGTTGCCTGCCTCGATTCCGGCACGTTGAAGCCGCGTGCCATCCCCAAGGATTTATTCACGGAGTGGCGCAATGCCCAATGACTTGTCGGTTTGGAGCATGGTGCTGGATGCGAGCCCCATCGTGCAGGTGGTGGTGGCGCTGCTGCTGATCGCGTCGGTGACTTCCTGGGCGGTCATCCTGCGCAAGAGCCACGTGATCGGACGCTCGCGTCGCCAGGCGGAAAAGTTTGAAACGGCGTTTTGGTCCGGGGGCGACCTGGCGACTTTGTATCGCACCATTGAAACCAAAGGGCGCTCCGGCACGGGTTTGCAGAGCATTTTTGAGTCAGGATTCGGCGAGTTCAGCCGTCTGCGGCAACAGGGGATACCGGCGGAACAACTATTGGACGGCGCGCGGCGCGCGATGCGCGTCGCGCAACTGCGCGAACTGGATCGCTTGGAGCAGAACCTGGCAACGCTGGCCACGGTCGGCTCGACCAGTCCCTACGTGGGCTTGTTCGGCACTGTCTGGGGCATCATGAGTGCCTTTCACGCTCTCGGCAACGTGCAACAGGCGACGCTGGCGGCGGTCGCGCCCGGCATTGCCGAGGCCCTGATTACCACCGCTGTCGGACTGTTCGCGGCCATACCGGCCGTGATCGCCTACAACCGCCTCGCCGATCAGGTCAGCCGGTTGGAACTCCGCTTCGACACCTTCGTCGAGGAGTTTTCGACCATTTTGCAGCGCCACGGCTCAACGAAGGCGCCGGCGTAGGCCATGCCGACGCCGCATCGTCGTCGACGGCTGATGGGCGAAATCAACGTCGTGCCGTACATCGACGTCATGCTGGTGCTGCTGATCATTTTCATGATCACGGCACCCTTGCTCAAGGAAGGCGTCAAGGTTGACCTGCCCGATGCGGGCGCGAAGCCCCTTGATGCGGACTTCCTGGCAAAGCACGAGCCTCTCATCCTGACCATCGATTCGCGCGGGCGCTTATTCATTAATTTTGGCCAAAATCAAGATCAACCCGTGGCGGAGTCAACCGTGAGCTCGCGCACGTCCGCGCTCTTGCGCCGCGATCCGCAGACTCCGGTTCTCGTCAAGGCCGACACCACGGTGCCCTACGGCACGGTGGTGCGGGCCATGGTGCTGCTGCAGAAGGCAGGGGCCTCGAAGGTGGGTTTTCTCACCGATCCTATACGCAACCCGCCCACCTCGCGCGCAGCCACCGGAGCCGCCAGCGGGGCGCGGTAGGAGCCCGCCGCAAATATGCCGGGATTTCTGCGCGAACACTCGTGGCCGATCGTTCTGTCCGTGGCGCTGCACGGATTGCTGGCGGCGGCGCTGTTGGCGGCAACCTTGATCTCCATCAACAAGTCGCTGCCCACGCTGCAGCCGATTCCCGTCGATGCCGTGGTGGTCGACTCGCAGGTGCTGCACTCCGCGCAGCGTGCGCTGGCCGATCGAGCCGAACAAGCGGCGGCGCGCGTGCGGGAGGAAGTGCAAGAGAAAGCGGCTGCGGAAGCGGCCGCCGCCAAGGCCGTCGCGGATGCGCAGATGATTGCGGAACAGCAGCGGGCAGCGGAGCAAGCCAGGGACGCCGCAGCCGAGGTGGCGCGCACGCGGCAAGCCGAGGCGGCGCGGGCGACGGAAGCGCAGAAAGCCGCCGCCGCGAAACATGCCGAAGAGCTCAAACACGCCGAGGACGCGAAGCGGGCGGAGGATGCCAAGCGCGCCGACGATGCGAAGCGCGCGGCGGAGGCCAAGCAGGCGGACGATGCCAAGCATGCGGCGGATCTCAAGGCAAAGTCCGAACGCGAGGCGGAGCTGCGCCGACAGTTGGCCGAAGAGGAGCATGTGAGCGCCGTGGAGGCCAGCCCCGCGCGCGCGCAATATATTGCGAGACTCGCCGCCAGAATTCAGAATGCCTGGATCAAGCCGCCGTCGGCGCGTGCCGGGCTCGATTGCGTTGTAAACATTACACAGATTGCCGGCGGCGAGGTGACGAGCGCCCATGTCAGCCAGTGCAACGGCGACGCCGCGGCGCGCCAGTCGATCGAGAATGCAGTGTATCGTGCTTCTCCCTTGCCGGCGCCGCCGGACCCGGCCTTGTTTGAGCGGAACCTTGTGATCCACTTTCATCCTGACGAATAGAGTTAACTCATGAACAAACACCTGCCGCGTTTGGCTCTCATCGCCCTGACACTGGCGTGTTCTTGGGCGCATGCCGAGTTCGTCGTCGAGGTGACAAAAGGGCAGACGGAGGCGATTCCGCTGGCAGTCGTGCCGTTCGCTTCGGCGGAGCTGACGGCAGCTTCGTTCGACGTTGCACAATTGGTGAGCGATGATCTGGCGCGCAGCGGCCGCTTCAAGACCATGGATCGCAAGGACATGATCGAGCAACCGCACGCCGGCGCAAATATCAGTTTCGACGACTGGCGCCGCCTCAACAACGACTACATGGTTGTGGGTTCCATGCAAGCCCTCGGCACGGATCGCTACAGCATCACGTACGAACTCTATAACGTGCTGACCAAGCAGCGCCTCCTCGGCTTTCAGATCAGCGCCAATCGGCCGGGCCTGCGATCGGCCGGCCATCAAATCGCCGACGCCGTGTTCGAAAAAATCCTCGGGATTCGCGGCGCGTTCTCCACTCGAATCGCTTACGTCTCCGTGCTTGGTCACCTGCCCGACAAGACCTATCAGCTCATCGTCGCGGATGCGGACGGCGAGAATCCGCGCGTCGTCATGCAGTCTCACGAACCGCTGATGTCGCCGTCGTGGTCGCCCGATGGTTCGAGCCTGGCATACGTGTCTTTCGAGCAGCGATTGCCGTCCATGTATGTGCAGACGCTCAAGACCGGCGACCGCCGCGTCGTGTCGGCGCATGCCGGCGTGAATCAGGCACCGGCGTGGTCGCCGGACGGGACGAAGCTGGCGCTGGTTTTGTCCACGCGCGACGGAAATTTGGACATTTACACCTTGGATCTGACGACCCAGCAGCTTTCCAGAATCACCGATGATCCCGGAATCGATACCGAACCGCAGTGGTCCAAGGATGGCCAGAGCATCTATTTCACCTCGGATCGGGCGGGGGGGCCGCAGATCTACAAGGTTGGAATCAAGCCGGGCGACAAGCCGCGGCGCCTGACCTTTCAAGGCAGCTACAATGCACGCGCGCGCATTTCCCCCGATGAAACGCAGATGGCATTTGTGACCCAAGAGGATGGGGCCTATCGAATCGCTACCATGGATCTTCGCGGCCGCGGCGATGTCCAAGTGCTGACCAAGGGCCATTTTGATGTTTCACCGAGCTATGCGCCCAACGGGGCCGTGCTGATTTACGCGACTCGGGATAAGGGGCGGGGCGTACTAGCACTGGTCAGCGCGGATGGCCGGGTACAGCAGCGCCTGGTCTCGAGCGAAGGAGAACTTCAAGAGCCGGCATGGGCTCCCTTTTGAATTCAACAAACTAATACCCAAATAGAGCCATCGCCGGTACCCTTACAACCCATTGGAACACCCCTCGGACCTCGGACGGAGAAACTAATGAAACGCATGTTATCAATCGCCCTGCTCATCGCTGGAGCAGCGCTGCTGGCCGGTTGTCCCAAAAAGCACAATGTGAACGATGCACCGGTCGCGGGCACTCAGGTTCCGGACTCAAGCGCGAACGCCGAAGGGGCATCGACCTCGACCAATGCGCTGGGGGGCGATGCCAACAGCACGTCGCGCGGCTATGCGGGCGAGGGCACGGGGCCGCTGGCGCGCAAAGTAATCTATTTCGATTTCGACAAGTCGGAGATCAAGCCGGAGTACGCGGAGATCGTCACCTTTACGGCGCACTCTCTGACCGCCAATTCGCGATTGAAGCTGAAACTCGAGGGCAATACCGATAATCGAGGTACGCGGGAGTACAACATCGGTTTAGGCGAGCGCCGCGCTCAGGCGGTGCGCCGTGCCTTGCTGCTCCAAGGCGTGGCGGAGTCCCAGGTGTCGACGGTCAGTTTTGGCGCCGAGCGGCCGGCCGCCGAAGGCGATGATGAAGCGGCCTGGGCGAAAAACCGGCGCGTGGAAGTGGTCTTTCTGCCGTGAGAGTCCGCGGGATTTTCAGGCTGAGTGCGGCGTGTCTCGCCGCCTGGGCGTTGAGCGGCTGCGCATCGACACCGCCGGATGAAGATCCGGTGCAAATCAGGCTGAAGGACCTGGATACTCGACTGGTGCGCATCGAGCGGGTGATGGCGAATCAGAGCCTGCTCGAAGTCTCCAACCAGCTGGAAGCGCTGCGCAGCGATGTGCGGTCCATGCACAATGATGTGGATCAATTGAGCAACGCCCTGGAATCAGGCCGCAAGCAACAGCGGGACCTGTACGCCGATCTGGACCAGCGCCTGAAAAAACTGGAGTCGCGGGGCGGCGCGGTTTCTTCGGCAGGTGCCGCCGCGGCAGCGGGTGCCGCGCCGGCAGCGGGCAATGCCGCTGCCGCGACAGACGCGCCCGCCGACTCCGCGAGCGGAGAGGATAAGACCAGCTACCAGGCGGCATTCAGTCTGCTGAAGGACGGTCAGTACGATCGGGCCATAGTGGCATTCCAAAAATTCCTGGTGAGCTATCCCGACAGTTCCTTGGCTGACAACGCACAGTACTGGCTGGGCGAGGCTTACTACGTGAACCGGGCCTTTCCGGAAGCGCAGGCGGCGTTTCAGCGCATGGTCGACAAGTATCCGCAATCTCGCAAGCTCGCGGATGCCATGCTCAAGATCGGCTATTGCCGCTATGAGTTGAAGCAATGGGAGTCGGCCAGGGCGGTGCTGGGCCAGGTGGTGGCCCGATTCACCGATACGCCCGCGGCACGCCTGGCCCAACAGCGACTGGATAAAATGTCGGCCGAGAAACATTGAGTGAGCAAGCAGTCAAAGCGGAGCGGCTGCGCATCAATGAAATCTTTCATTCGTTGCAAGGGGAGGCTGACTGCGTCGGTTTTCCCACGGTGTTCGTGCGGCTGACGGGATGTCCGCTGCGTTGCCAGTATTGCGACACTGAGTACGCCTTCCATTCCGGGGAATGGCTCGATCTCGAGGCGGTGCTCGCAAGGGTGCGCGAATTTGGGGCCGCGCATGTTTGCGTGACGGGCGGCGAGCCGCTGGCGCAGCCGAATTGCCTGAAATTGCTCGAGCGCCTGTGCGACGCCGGCTTCAGCGTGTCGCTGGAAACCAGCGGCGCCCTGGACGTATCCGCGGTGGATTCGCGCGTCTCCCGCGTGATCGATGTGAAAACGCCGGACTCCAACGAGGAGTCGCGCAACCGAATTGAAAATTTCGCGCACCTGTCCCAGCGCGACCAGCTCAAATTCGTGATCTGTTCGCGCGCGGACTATGACTGGAGCAAGGATTTTTTGCGAAAGCACCGGTTGACGGAGCGCTGCCGCATCCTTTTTTCCCCGAGCTACAACCAGCAGTCGCCCACGATGCTGGCGGATTGGATTCTCGCGGATCGGCTACCCGTGCGTTTCCAAATGCAGCTTCACAAGGTCCTGTGGGGCGATGTGCCCGGCAAGTGATTTGACTCCCAGTACGCGCGCCATCGTTTTGCTGTCGGGCGGTCTCGATTCAGCGACCGTGCTCGCGATGGCGCGCTCGCAGAATTACCAGTGCCATGCGCTCAGCGTCGACTATGGCCAGCGGCACCGCGCGGAGCTCGATGCCGCCCGGCGAGTCGCGGCGGCACTGGGCGCCCTCGAGCATCGCGTCATGCGGGTGGATCTGGCGGGGATCGGTGGGTCGGCGCTGACCGATGCCAGGGTTGCGGTGCCGGAAATCATGCAGCAGGGCATTC
>Ga0210384_10005394_pt1 | contig 13938 bp, 10 predicted proteins | sample IncBWH2MmetaG_FD_160574 | JGI IMG/M metagenome (GOLD analysis project Ga0210384, IMG submission 160574) | Forest soil microbial communities from Barre Woods Harvard Forest LTER site, Petersham, Massachusetts, United States - Inc-BW-H-2-M | ecosystem: Environmental > Terrestrial > Soil >...
CACCTGACGAACCTCGAACCGCCGGCCGCGTTCAACGCGGCGATCCGGCGCTTCCTCGCGAGTTAGTCGCCCCGGCTCCGAACCATCCTCACGCCCCGCACCCGCTGATCGATCACATCGTCATCGTTGGCGGGCTGCCTTCCGCGGCCGCTGCCGCGGTCGCTCGGCGGCGGGCCGCGCCGCGGTGCGTGACACTCCCGCCCGGCGCTTCGCCGACGGCGGCGCCGCTGCCCGCGTTGCCCTGGCGGGCGTCAGGTTGACGACCCGCCGGGTGCGGATGCTCTCGTCGGCGGCGAGCACGATGCGCAAGCTGTTGACGGCATCGTTCATCTGGTCGGTGAGATCGATGTCCTCCTGTATTGCCTTCAGGAAGAAGCGCTGCTCGCGATTGCACAGCTCCTGGTGATCGGGCTCGTCGGCCAGGTTGATCCGCTCGTCTTTACGGATGAAATTGTTGTTGGCGTCCATCGCGGCGTGGTGGACCTTGAGCGCGTTTGTCCTGGTATGGGAGTCGATGTCGGCGGATTGGGTCATCTCGCCGGCCGCACGCTCCTCGTGCGGCACGACGATGCTGACGCAGCCCTTCGGCCCGACGACGTCCTTCACGAAGAAGGCCACCTCGCTCATCATCGGGCCCCACCCGGCCTCGTACCACCCCACCGATCCGTCGTCGAAGGTGACGTGCAGATGGCCGTAGTTGTAGACCTTCACCTCGTCGCTCAAACGAGCGCCGATGCCATGCACGCGCACCGGCTTGGCGCCGGTCATCTGGCACATGACATCGATGTAGTGCACACCGCAATCGACGATCGGCGAAAGCGAAGCCATGAGGTTCTTGTGCCAGGTCCAGGCCGGGCCGACGCTCTGCTGGTTGAGGTTCATGCGCATGGCCAGGGGCTTGCCGAGGGTCCGTGCCACCTCGACGAACTTCGTCCAGGAGGGGTGCACGCGCAAGATGTACCCGATGACGAGCTTGCGCTTCGTGGCCTTTGCCCGGCGCACCACCTTCTCGGCGTCGGCGACGGTGGTCGCGATCGGTTTTTCCATGAAGACGTGGCACCCCGCCTCGAAAGCCCTGAGCGCGTAAGACGCGTGGGTGTCGGGATACGTGTTGATGGAAACCGCGTCGGGCCGGGCCTCCCTCAGCGCGCGGTCGAAGTTCTCGAAACGCGGCACGGCCACGAGCTGGGCGGGCAGGTCAGTGCGCGAGCCGATGCTCCGGCTCATCAGGCCGACCAGTTCGAAGCCATCAATCGATTCGTAGGCCTTCGCATGCGACAGGCCCATGTTGCCGACGCCGACGACCAACACCCTAACCTTGCGTGCCATGCTCCTCCCTCCGCGTTCGAGACTTGGGCGTTTCAGGTTGCCGGCGGCTCGTCGGCCTCGAACAAGACACCGAAGAGGCTGTGGAAGGCGCGAGTCAACACCGGCACCAGTCCTTCCGGAGCGGCCACCGCGATCACCGCCATGGCCACGCCCAGCGCGAGAATCCGGTACAGATCGAACGCCCGCAGCAACTCGGTCAAGAAGGTGAGAATCGCCGTCCCGAAGATCGGGCCGGCGAAGGTTCCCCAGCCCCCGAGCACGATCATGACGAGTAGGTTGATCATCACTCCGAAATCGAACAGCGAGGTCGACGCCAGCCCGTTGTAGTGCGCGGAGAATCCGCCGGCCAGCCCGGTGAAGAAGGCGCTGAAGGCGAACAGGAACAGCTTGAAGCGAAACGGGTCGACGCCGCGACTGATGGCGTAGTCCTCCGAGTCCCGCAACGCCCTGAACGCCAGGCCGATCGGAGAGTTCAGGACGCGCCAGATCGCGTAGGTGGCGACGCCGAAGAGCACCAGGCCGGTGTAGTAGTAGAAGACCCGTTCGTACTGCGGCCCCAGGAGGCGGTCGAAGCCGAGCCGGGGTACTCGGGCCAGACCGTAGCCGCCGCCGCTGATCCACTGGGGGCCCGTCGTGATCCAGTTGCGCAACAGCTCGTGAAAGGCCAGCGTCAGCAGCACCACGTAGATCCCGCGCAAGCGAAGCGTCGGCAGGCCGATGATCAACGCCGCGGCGACCGCGGCGATAGGGGCCACCCAGATGCTCACCCACGGGCTCACGCCGACCGAGAATGACAGCACCCCGGTGGTAAAGGCGCCGACCTGGAAGAGGGCCAGCTGGCCGAATGAATAGACGCCGGAGACCCCCATGATCAGGTTCCAGCACTGCGCGACGATGCCCCACACGAAGAACGTGATGATGAGATGCGTGACGTAGTTGCCCCCGTCGACGAGCATGAGCGCCCAGGGAAGGATCAGCATTGCGACGGCGACGATCCCAATGCCGAGCCGACTCGGCTCGGCCCAGGGACGCGCCGCCGGCCGCAGCCGCGGCCGATCGCCCGCCGATCGGGGAAGCGCCTGACCCTGGCGGGACGCGTCGGCCTCGATCACAGGCGTCGCACCTCCCCCAGGCCCAACAGCCCGTTGGGCCGGATGACCAGCATCGCGATCATGAACAGGAAGATTCCCGGCAACGCCCAGCTGGGCCCGACGTAAACGGCCAGGAACGATTCCATCAGGCCGATGATGTAGGCGGCCCAGATCGTTCCCCCGACACTGCCGAGGCCGCCGAAGATCGTCACGACCATGGCCATCAGCATCGGCGTGAACCCGCCCGACGGGGTAAAGAACAGGATCGACCCCAGCAGCACGCCGGCCAGACCGGCCAGGGCGGCACTGATGACCATGACGACCACGAACGCCGGGACGATGGGAATGCCCATCAACTTGGCGGCGTCCATGTTCTGCGAGATCGCCCGGATGGCGAGGCCCAGGCGCGACGCGCGCAGGAAGATGGTCATCAACAAGAGGCACACGACCGCGGCGCCGATCACCACCAATCCCTGGTAGCTGATCAGCGTCGTTCCGACCTTGAAGCCGCCGTCGACGACCGGCGGCAATTGCTTCGTCTGCCCGCCGAAGATCAGCAAGATCGTGCTCTGGACGATGATCGAGGCGGCCAGGGTTGCGATCAGCGCCGCGCTGTCCCGGCCGGGCTTCTCCAGGATAGGGTTGATCAAGATCAGCTGGATGAACAGCCCGACCAGGGCGGCGCCACCGACGGCCAGGGCGAACGTCACCGGCACGGGGAGGCCGAGCCCGCCGAGCACGCCGTAGGCGATGTAGGCACCGGCGATGTACAGCGCGCCGTGAGCGAGGTTCAGCATGCGGAGTGAGCCCCAGATCAGGGTGAGCCCAATCGCCATCAACCCGTAGACGGATCCGTTGAGGATGCCGCTATAGAGGGCCTGCACCAGTCGGTTGAGGATCTCCATTCAGCCCAGATAGGCGGCCAGCAGCGCCTCGTCCCGGAGCAGGTCTGCCGCCGCACCTTCCCGGACCAGCACTCCCGCCTCGAGCAGGTACATCCGGTCGGCCAAGCCGGCGACGTGCTCGGCGTTTTCGTCCACCAAGAGGATCGCCAGCCCCGACCGCTTGATCTCGTCGATGGTCTCGTACACTTGCTCGGTCACGAGTGGCGCCAGGCCGAGCGATGGCTCGTCGATCATCAAGAGGCGGGCTTTGCTCATCAGCCCGCGTCCGAGGGCCAGCATGCGCCGCTCGCCGCCCGAGAGACTGCGTGCGAGCTGCCGCTTCCGCTCGGCCAGCGCCGGAAAGAGATGGAAGACCTTCTCGATCCGCTCGGCTCTCTCGCTCCAGGCCCCGGGTCGATACGCGCCGACCAGGAGGTTTTCCAGTACGGTCATTTCTGGAAACGGCAGATCGCCCTGAGGAATGTGCACGACGCCGGATCCCACGATCTGTTCAGTCGGCAGTCGGGTCAGATCCACGCCGTTGAACTCCACCCGGCCGGCGCTGGGCCGGATCAGCCCTGAGATCGCACGCAGGAGTGTGCTCTTGCCGTGGCCGTTCGGGCCGAGCACCACCACCGTCTCGCCATCGCCCACGTGAAGCGACAGCGCGTGGAGCACCTGGGAGCCGCCGTACCCGGCTTCCAGATCGGTCACCTTCAGCATGAGCGCTCTCCCTCTCGGGGTCTCGCCGTGATCGCGTCGTGCCGCCTACCCAGGTACACCGAGACGACTCGCTCGTCGCGCAGCACCTCGGTCGGCGCGCCCTCGGCAATCTTCTCGCCATGGTGGAGCACCAGCATCCGGCTCGCCAGCGCCTGCACCGCCTTCATCACGTGCTCGATGAGGAGCACCGTCACCCCGTTGTGGTTGACCTTGCGAACGAGGTCGACCATCTCGTCGCGTTCGGCCCGGCTCAGCCCGCCGACGGGCTCATCCAGCAGCAATAGCTTGGGCACGCTCGCCAGCGCGGTCGCGAGCATGAGCCGTTTCTGTTCGAACACCGACAGCGCCGAGGCGAGCAGTGCTTGCTTGTCCAGCAGGCCGCAGAATTCGAGCGCGTCCAGGGCGCGCTCGACGCTATCGGGCCGAAACTCGAGCGTGGGGGTGCCTCCGCCCGGCCGGCCAAAGATGCTTCCCACCAACGCGTTGCCGAGCGCGGTTTGAGTGCCGAAGAAGGCGGTGGTCTGGAAGGTGCGGGCGATGCCGAGCTGGCAGACCTGGTTCGGGCGGAAATGCTGGACCTCGTGGCCGTCGAAGCTGATCACCCCCCTCGTGGCCGGAGAGATTCCCGAGATCGCGTCGAACAGCGTCGTCTTGCCCGCTCCGTTGGGTCCGACGATCGCGAAAATTTCGCCGTGTCGCACGGCGAAGGTCAGGTCGCGGAGGGCAACCAGGCCGCCGTATGCCTTCGTCACCCCTTCGCAGGTCAACATCTCTGAGCGGGGGCCGACCGCATCGAGCTATTCGATCTCGGCTACCCCTTGAGCCAGCGTGGCTGCTGGAACTCACCGTCCGACCACGGCACGGGAGAGATCACGCGGTGCTCCTTGTTCTGGATCTGAACGATGATGTGCGCTTGACCAAGGGAGGGATCGTTCGTCTCGCCCGGGAACGCCACTCCAGCGTGGTTTACCATTCGCAGGCTTCCCGTGATCCCGCGATGGATGAGCCGCTCCGACGCCTGCGCGACCCGCTTGTAGTCCGTGGCCGTGCCGGCGAGGGCGACCGACTTGGCCCAGAACCACGTCGTGTCATAGTTGCCGGGGGCGTTGGCCCAGCCGGGCTCGGCCCCGAACTTGGCCTTGTACTTCGCCATCCAGTCCTTCGTCATCTGGTCCGGCACTCGCCCGAGCACCGTCGCCCAGATGATGCCGTTGGCGGCGTCGCCCGCCAAGTTCATGTATTCCGGCACCGACGGCCCGTACTGCTGATAGAGCAAGGTCGGGATCGGGTTCGCCGCGAACTGCTTGGCCATCGAGGCGTTCCCCGCCGGGCTGTAATCCGTGGTGAAGAGAATCCCCGGCGGGTCTTGCCGGGCCTTGGAGAGGAGCGGCCCCCAGTCGGCCACCTTGCTGGCCGCGAAGCTTTCCTTGGCGGTCACCGTCCAGCCCAGCTCCTTGATCTTCTCGCCGAAGTTCTGGGCGATCCACGCGTCGTACGGGTCGTCGCCGCCCAGGATCACCGCCGTCTTCTTCTTGGGCGTGTACTTGCCGGTCTTCACGAGGTTGTCGAGCCAGAGGGCGAAGCCCTTGCCGTACATCGTGTCGGTGGGATCGGTCTGGAAGATCGACCAGTACTTGGCGGGGTCCTTCGTGTAGCGATCCACCCACCGCTGCTGGGTGTTCACGTTGTAGTAGAGCCGCCCGGCGTTGGCGAGGATGTCGAACTCGGGGCCGGATCCGAGGTGGTACCCGGAGATCACGACGTCCGGCTTCTCGACATCTACGGCGCGATTGAAGGCGGTCGGGATGTCCTCGGCGAGGGAGTCCTTGTCGTCGATCTCCACGTAGCGGAGCTTCTTGCCGAGCAAGCCGCCCATCTCGTTGATCTCGTCGATCGCCATGACCGTCCCGTTGCGCATCTCCTTGCCGTCGGCGGCGATGAAGCCCGTCAACGGAAAGATGCCGACGACCTTGATCTCTCCGCCGCCGCCCGCGCTGGTCGCGGAATCGCCGGTGCGGGTCCCCCCTTTTCCGGCGGCGTAGCCGACGCCTGCGCCCACCACGACGCCCCCGACGCCAACGGCCAGAGAGGTTCGCATCAGCTCGCGTCGCGTGATTCCCCGACCTGTCCCCGGCGTTCCTAGTGCCATCGGCTCCTCCTCGCGGACGGGACGCGCGTCCCGCTATTCGTTCCGAACGAGCACCGGCTGGCCGCCCTTCGCCGCCGATTCTTCGATGGCGAATACCACTGCCATCGACTTGTACGCGTCGTAGATCGAGGCGTGCGACTCGACGTTGTTTTCGATGCAGTCCATGAAGTGGGCGATTTGCGCCACGAAGGGATGGTGCGCGACTTCCCCGCTGTCGGGCTTGATTGTGGGGAACGTCCAGTAGTCCAGGGCGCCCGGGTAGTGCGTCGTCGAGTACACGCTGTTGTTCTGGATCGTGCCCTCGGTGCCGAAGAGGCGGATGTTGAAGATGTACGGGGTATCACCGTCGGAGAGCGTCGACAACTTGCCGACCGCGCCGTTTTGGAACCGCAAGGCGGCGATATAGACCGGGTCGTACTCGAAACTGAGGTCGCGCTTCGGTCTCGCCGAGAACGCCGTGACCTCCGTGATATCCCCGCCGAGGTGGCGCACCATGTCGACGGCATGGCACCCTCCGGTGAAGACGGGATTCCTCCCGACCTCGCGGGAGACGTAAGTCCAGTATCCCGGGTATTTCTTCTTCAGGGGATGCCAGTAGTCGCCCTCCGCGTAGATGAGATCGCCGAGGACGCCATCCTTCACCATCTGCCGCACGGTCTCGAACTGGGGGTTCCAGCGCAGGACGAAGCTCACCACGGTCTTCACGCGGGCCTTCGCCACCGCGTCGCGAATGCGCTCGGTGTCCTCGCGAAAGAGGCCGACCGGCTTCTCGATCACGATGTGCCGCCCGGTCTGGGCGGCGCGCACGCAGTGCTCGGCGCGAGCGGTGGGCGGCGTGGCCGACACGACGATCTGGATGCGGTCGTCGCGGAAGAAATCGTCCAGGGACGCGTACTCCTTGCCCTGGATGCCGTGCGCGCGCAGCAGCTCCGTCGCCTTGCCGGGGGTGCGGTTGTAGACCCCCACGACCTCGGTTAGCGGATGATCGCGGAACGGCTTGACATATTCGGGGGCGACCCAGCCTGCCCCTAGGATGCCAACGCCATACTTCTTTGCCATCTCGAGCCCCCCTGGCGGAGATCGCCCAACTCGCGACGTGGCTGGCCCCGCCCTCGAGCGCAACCGCGCCTGACACTACTCTCGGTCGCCGAAGCATGTCAATACACGGGCGCCCGATGATCTGGACGTGTCGCGGGCCGATCGAGACGAGAAGGCGTGGTAGACTCGCGCGCGCATCTCCTCGAAACTCGAACGCGTGGAGCGGAGGAACGCCGTGGCCAAGCTTCATCCCATCCCCGGGTACTCGAACGTCACCGTCGAGCGTGACGTGCCCGCCCGCATGCGTGACGGAGTGACGCTCTACGCTGACGTCTACCGGCCCGCCACGCCCGGCCGGTATCCGGTGATCTTGTTCCGCCACCCGTACGACAAGGCGCCGGCGGCCTCCCTCACCTACGCCCACGCTCCGTGGTACGCCCGTCACGGTTACGTCGTGGTCAACCAGGATGTGCGCGGGCGCTACACGAGCGAAGGGGAGTGGTACCCGTTCCTTCACGAGGCGGATGACGGCGAGGACACGGTGGAGTGGGCGGCCCGCCTGCCCGGAGCCAATGGCCGAGTGGGCATGCTCGGTTTCAGCTACTATGGCGCCACCCAGCTGCAAGCGGCGCTGCGCCGCCCGCCTTCACTCCGTTGCATCTGCCCGGGAATGACCGGCTCCCAGTACTTCGATGGGTGGACCTACAATCGGGGCGCGTTCGCGCTCGCCTTCGTTGCCTCCTGGGCCACGTTCCTCGCGATGGGAGAAGCGAAGCGGCGGCGTGACGATGCCGCCACTGCGGGGATGCTCGGGGCCTTTCTCAATGGATCGAGTCTCTACGGCACCCTGCCGACCCGCGCCTACCCACCTCTGGCGGGCAACGACCTGGCACCTTACTTTCGCGACTGGCTGGATCACTCGACCGACGATGAATATTGGCGCCGCTGGAGCATCGATAGCGACTATAGCCGGCTCGACGTCTCCGCGCTCCACGTCGGCGGGTGGTACGACATCTTTCTCTCAGGCACGGTGAGAAACTTCGAGGGGCTGCGTCGCAGCGCCGGCTCGGAGACATCGCGGGCCCGTCAGAAGCTGCTCGTAGGTCCGTGGTACCACATTCCATGGACCCCGATGCCCGGCGCCGTGCACATGGGGCTTCAGGCGTCCAACCAGGCGGTGAACGAGTGGCAGATTCGCTGGTTCGACCAGTTCTTGAAGGACGAGGACACGGGTGTGCTCGACACGCCCGTCACCCTGTTCCTCATGGGCGACAACGTGTGGCGAGACGAGACCGAATGGCCGCCGCGGGGCACGCGCTTCGTCGACTACTACCTGCACTCCGACGGGCTCGCCAACTCCGCCACGGGTGATGGGCAGCTCAGCACGGAGCCCCCGGGCCGCGAGCCGCCCGACATCTTCAGCTATGACCCTCTCTTTCCCGTCCCTAGCGCCGGAGGGCACTCGTGCTGCTTTCCGAACGTGGCTCCCATGGGGATGGAGCCGCAAGGGTTGCCAGAGTCGTTCAACGGGGTGCTCGTCTATACGAGCCGGCCCCTCGAGCGCGATCTCACCGTGATCGGTCCGATTACGGCGACTCTCTACGCCGCCAGCAGCGCGGTGGACACCGACTTCACCGTGAAGTTGTGCGACGTGTGGCTCGATGGCCGCTCCTTCAACATTCGGGAGGGAATCGTCCGCGCGCGCTATCGCAGCTCTCTCGTGAGCCCCTCGCTGATCACCCCGGACGAAATCTACGAGTACCGCGTCGAATTGGGCCCCACCGCCAATGTCTTCAAGGCGGGGCACCGCATCCGGGTAGATGTCTCCAGCAGCAGCTTCCCCCAGTGGGACCGCAACCTGAACACCGGCGGGCCGCTAGGTGAGGAAGGGGCGGCGCGCGCGCTCGTGGCAAACCAGGTCGTGCTGCACGAGAGCCGTTATGCGTCACGCATCAAACTGCCGATCGCGGATCGTTAGCTCGGAAGCAATTCCTCTCTCTTTCGTCCTTCAGCGTCCCCTCCATCGGCTGCCTGGCCGGCGTGCACTGCCTTCCGGCCCTGAGCGATGCGCGGGCACGGGGGGGGGTCCGCACGCCGGCAAGGGGGTCTCGACATGGCGCCCCATCGCGTGTAAAACGGGAGCACAATCGCGCAGGCTCTTGGGCGCGCCGACCTCACGAGGCGGGCGTCTCGTGGCACGTCTCTCGGAGAAAGGATCTGCTATGGCGATCACGACCAATCCCTCCGTTGCCGTGCTCCACCCGCTCGATCCCCTCAGCGCCGACGAGATCCGCGCCGCCGTCGCCGTCGTGCGCGCGTCGGGACGCGTCGGCAGCGATGTCCTGTTCGTCCGCGTGTTCCTGCACGAGCCCGCCAAGCCCGACGTGCTCGGGTTCCGCGAGGGCGATCCGCTCGAGCGCCAGGCGTTCGTGCTGATCCGCGACCGTCGCGCGCGCACGACCTACGAGTCGGTCGTCTCGATCACCGACCGCGCGGTCGTCTCGTGGAAGGAGGTGCCCGGAGTCCAGCCGCCCATCACGCTCGACGAGTTCTTCGAGTGCGAGCGGATGGTGCAGGCCAACCCCGCCTGGCAGGCTTCGATGAAGAAGCGCGGCGTCAACGACTTCTCGCTGGCGATGGTCGACCCGTGGTCGGCCGGACACTACGGTCCGACCGACGATCCCACCCGCCGCCTCGTCCGGGCCCTGACGTGGATCCGCACCGACGAGCTCGACAACGGCTACGCGCGCCCCATCGAGGGCGTCATCACGCTTGTCGATCTCGACCGGATGGAGGTCGTCGAGGTCGAGGATCACGGCGTGGTCCCGCTGCCGACGCGCGACGGCAACTACACGGCCGAGGCCATCGGCAGCCCGCGGAATGTGCCGCACTTCCCGGCCGGTCAGCGCGCCGATCTCCGGAGGCTCGAGATCAACCAGCCGGAAGGGCCCAGCTTCGAGCTCTCGGGCCACGAGCTCCACTGGCAGAAGTGGCGACTCCGGATCGGCTTCACGCCGCGCGAGGGGCTCGTGCTCCACACGGTCGGCTACGAGGACGGCGGCCGCCTGCGACCGATCCTCTACCGCGCGTCGCTGGCCGAGATGGTCGTTCCGTACGGCGACCCCGCGCCCACGCACTGGAGGAAGAACGCGTTCGACGAGGGGGAGTACGGCGTGGGTATGCTCGCCAACCGCCTCCAGCTCGGCTGCGACTGCCTTGGCGAGATCCGCTACCTCGACGCGGTGGTCTCGGATGGCCAGGGTGAGCCGGTGACCCTCGAGAACGCGATCTGCATGCACGAGGAAGACTTCGGGATCCTGTGGAAGCACACGAACTTCCGCACCGGCCAGGTCGAGGTGCGGCGCTCGCGCCGCTTCGTGATCTCGTCGATCGCCACCGTGGGCAACTACGAGTACGGGTTCTTCTGGTACCTCTACCAGGACGGCACCATCGAGCTGCAGATCAAGCTGACGGGGATCGTGTCGACGGGTGCGATCGCGCCGGGCGCCGTGCCCGAGCACGGCGTGCTGATCGCGCCGGGACTCTACGCGCCGAACCACCAGCACTGGTTCAGCTTCCGGCTCGACATGATGGTGGACGGCACCGAGAACTCCGTCTACGAAGTGAACAGCGAGGCCCTGCCCATCGGGCCCGCGAACCCCAACGGAAATGCGTGGGTCTCGCGCCGCACGCTGCTCGCCCGCGAGTCCGCGGCCCAGCGCTCCGTCGATCCGCTCGCGGGGCGCTACTGGGTCGTGACGAATCCCGCGGTCAGCAACTCGCTCGGCCAGCCGGTCGGGTACAAGCTCGTGCCCGGCGAGAACGTCGGCGCCTTCGCCCACCCCGACTCGTCGATCGCCCGCCGCGCCGGCTTCATTATGAAGCACCTCTGGGTCACGCGCTACGAGCGGACGGAGCTCTTCGCCGCCGGCGACTATCCGAACCAGCATCCGGGCGGCGCCGGGCTCCCGGCGTACGTGAAGGCCGACCGCCCGCTCGAGCAGAGCGACATCGTCTTGTGGTACAGCGTCGGCTCGCACCACATCTCGCGCTCCGAGGAGTGGCCGGTGATGCCCGTGGGCTACGCGGGGTTTCAGCTCAAGCCCGCCGGCTTCTTCGTCGGCAGTCCGGCGCTCGACGTGCCCGCGTCTTCCCACAACGGGCACAACGGTGGCGCGCACTGCCACTAGCCGATGCTGACGGTCTACAAGGTCGGCGAGCAAGACCGGCGCGTGGTGGAGGAGTTCCTGCGGAAGCCGGTCGGGCACCACAGCCCGGAGCTCCAGCGCGTCCTCAACGTGTTCCGGAGCGAGCCGCTGGCTGGAAAGTACGTCTTGATCTGCACCGTGCCCCATCGCGAGTGGCGGCTCGCCCAGCTCAGCGGGGAGCGCGGGAAGTCCGTCAAGGAGCTCGACGTGGTGTTCACCGACCTGGGAGAGGCGGAGCGCGCGGTGTTCCGGCTCCGCTGGAAGAAGTTCACCGGCTCCGAGCTGTAGTCCCGCCGCTCATGCTCGACTCCTCCGCGAGGGCCTCCTGATGCTGTGCGGCTACTCCGATCGACTCAGCGCGCCGCCCGGCCAGGCGATCCGCTTCATGGTGAACTGCGAGCGACCGAGCTACGAGGCGCAGCTCGTGCGGCTGATCTGCGGGGACTCGAACCCGATGGGCCCCGGCGTGAAGGAGGCGCCGATCGATTCGCCGGTCAACGGCGCCCATCCCGGCCGGGCCCAGGCCATCGAGTCGGGCTCCTACGTCGAGGTAGACGATGGCCCGCGGCTCGAGGTCGCCGGGAGCTTCTCGCTCCAGGCCATGATCTGGCCGACCACGCCCGCCAAGGGGGAGCAGGTGATCGCGGCGAAGTGGCGCGACGCGGACCGCGCCGGCATCGCGCTGGTCATCGGCGGCGACGGCGCCCTCGCCGCGAGGCTCGGCGATGGGCGGGGCCGCGTCGAGACCCTGTCCACGCAGAAGCCGCTCCTCGCCCACGAGTGGTACTTCGTCGCCGTCACGTTCGACGCGGCCACGCGCGAGCTCGCGCTCTACCAGGAACCGCTCGCGCGCTACCTGCGTGTCGACGACGCCGCCGTGGTCCGCGCGGCCGTCGCCGCGGATCGGGCCGGCGCCACCGGGGCGCCGCTCATGTTCGCGGCGTGCCGCACGGCCGGCGGCGCGCTGAGCGGCAGGTACAACGGGAAGATCGAGGGCCCGCGCCTGGCCAACCGCGCGCTGACCCGGACCGAGATGGAGACCCTCCGGACCGGGCCCGTCCCGACCTCGCTCGTCGGCGCGGTGGTCGGCGCCTGGGACTTCTGGCGCGACATGAGCTCGGAGCGCGTCACCGACGCGTCGGCCAATCTCCTCCACGGCCGCGCCGTGAACATGCCGGCCCGCGCGATGAAGGGCGCGAGCTGGACCGGCGAGGTGATGGACTGGAAGCAGGCGCCCGAGCAGTACGGAGCCATCCACTTCCACGACGACGATCTGTACGACGCGCGCTGGCAGGTGGACTTCACGCTGACTGTGCCCGCCTCGATGAAGAGCGGCCTCTACGCCGCGCGGCTCCGGGCCGGGGAGGAGGAGGACTACGTCCCCTTCGTCGTGACGCCCGCACCTGGTCAGGAGAAGGCCATCGCGTTCCTCCTGCCGAGCGCCAGCTACATGGCGTACGCCAACGAGCACATGGCGGCGAACAGCCCGCTGATTGAGCTCGTCTCGGGCCGCCTGATCCCGTTCGACAAGTACAGCCTGTTCCTGAACGAGCACCGCGAGTACGGCCTCTCGTGCTACGACTCGCACTCCGACGGGTCGGGCGTCTGCTACTCGTCGCGTCTGCGGCCCATCCTCAATATGCGGCCGAAGCACATCAGCTCGCTCGGCGGGGCGGGCTCGTCCCTCTGGCAGTTCAACGCCGACACACACATCACCGACTGGCTCGAGGCCAACGGCTACGAGTTCGACGTCCTGACGGACGAGGACCTCCACGATCGGGGCGCCGCCGCGCTCATGCCGTACCGCGTGGTGCTGAGCGGCAGCCATCCCGAGTACCACTCCCCCGAGATGTGGACGGGTCTCAAGGCGTATCTGGACCGCGGCGGGCGCCTGATGTCCCTCGGCGCCAACGGCTGGTACTGGAAGATCGCGTATCATCCGACGCTGCCTGGGGTCATCGAGGTGCGGCGCAATGAGGACGGCGTCCGGACGTGGGCGGCCGAGCCCGGCGAGTACTACGGTAGCTTCACCGGCTCCTACGGCGGCCTGTGGCGGCGGCAGGGCCGCCCGCCCCAGATGATCGTCGGCACGGGGTTCAGCGCACAGGGCTTCGACGTGTCGGCCCCGTACCGACGCCTGCCCGACAGCTTCGATCCGCGCGCCGCGTTCGTCTTCGAGGGCATCGGCGATGGCGAGCTGATCGGGGACTTCGGCCTCATCGGCGGCGGCGCCGCCGGCCTCGAGCTGGACCGGGCCGACCGGCTCCTCGGCACCCCGCCCCACGCGCTCGTGATGGCCACATCCAAGGGTGGCCACACCGACATCTACCTGGTGGTGCCCGAGGAGGTCCTCGCGACGTATCCCGGGCTCGGAGGCGCGGAGAACGAGCTGGTCCGCGCCGACATGGTCTTCTTCGAGACCCTCGACGACGGCGCGGTGTGGTCGGCCAGCTCGATCGCCTGGTCGGGCAGCCTATCGCACAACGGCTACCGGAACAACGTGTCGCGCATCACCG
>Ga0210384_10005395_pt1 | contig 13938 bp, 8 predicted proteins | sample IncBWH2MmetaG_FD_160574 | JGI IMG/M metagenome (GOLD analysis project Ga0210384, IMG submission 160574) | Forest soil microbial communities from Barre Woods Harvard Forest LTER site, Petersham, Massachusetts, United States - Inc-BW-H-2-M | ecosystem: Environmental > Terrestrial > Soil >...
TCACCTCAGTTCATCTCCCTGCCGAGCTATGCCAATGGCATCCAGGCATTCTTCAAGGCCGGATGCTATGGCCAGTCCACGCAGCCGAGTGACGTTCACTTCACGCAACTCACCATCTCGCACGGGGGTGGTGGAGGCGGCGGCGGGCTTTCCACCTCCGCCTGGTACAACATCGTGAACCAGAACAGCGGTTCCTGCGTCGATGATGCGGCTTGGGGTACCAGCAACGGCAGCATCGTGCAGCAATGGGCCTGCGGCAATCAGCAATCCAACCAGGAGTGGCAGTTGCAAACTACGGACAGCGGCTATTACCGTCTGGTCAACCGTCATGCTCCCTCATTGGTGTGGGACGTCGCCAATGTCTCCACCTCCCCTGGAGGCAAGATTCAGCTCTGGAACTATGGCGGTGGCTTGAACCAACAGTGGCAGCCACAGTCGTTGGGCAATGGCTTCTACCAGATCGTAAGCCGCAATACCGGCCTGTGTTTGGATGTACCCAGCGCGTCCACGGCAAACGGAGTGCAGTTGCAACAGTGGACCTGTAACGGCTCCGGCGCGCAGGCGTGGCAGTTTAACCAACAACCTTGATTCGCCTTTTGTGATCAACAGTCTTAAAGACCGGAGCTCTCGCTCCGGTCTTTTGTCAGGAACAAGAAAGCCCGCACTTCAAGTCCCCATACGAAAGATGTATCCAACTTCCATACCACTGCATAGCTTGATCTAGGCGAGATTCCGATTACTATGTTGCCCGTTTCGCTTGGAGCAGCTACACCAACGCGTCGGGGAATGAACCCGTCCGGGAAACGCAAGTGTTCACGATTCCAAAAAAATGCGCCCATGCGAACCGGAGGAAACAAATAATGTTCTTTTTTTCAAGGGAAGAACACCGTTCACACAACGGTGGGCGCCGTCGGCATTTCGCGCTCATCTGCCTCGCTATGGCCATGCTGGGAGTCGTGCTTACCAGCCGTGGCTACGGCCAGCTCAGCATGCTGCAGGCCAGCGGCACCAATGTGGTCAACGCCGGCAGTCAGATTGTGCAGTTGCAAGGCGTCAACCTTGGCGGCTGGTTCATCATGGAAAAGTGGATGTCTCCGCTGACCAGCGATAGTGAAACGGACACCTACACCGTGATGAAGACGCTCGACAACCGCTTCGGCGTGAGCCAGGAACAGAGCCTGATCAACACCTACCAGCAAAGCTGGATCACCACTCAGGATCTGGACAACATCGCGGCGCTGGGCTTCAACGTGATCCGCGTGCCAGTCTGGTATGGGCAGTTCTACAATCTGAACAACATCTCGAATTCGGGCTGGCGTTCTGACGCTTTCAACGAACTCGATTGGGTGGTAAGCAACGCGGCCCAGCGAGGCATCTACACCATCATTGATATGCACGGTGTTGTCGGTGGCCAAAGCAAATCTGACGACACCGGCCGGGGCGGTCAGAATCAGTATTGGACGAACTCCAACGACCAGGGGAATACTGCCTGGATGTGGTGGCAAATTGCCAGTCACTACAAGGGCAATGCCAACGTCGCGGGATACGATCTGATCAATGAGCCTACGGGCGCGCCCAACAACTCGGCGGTGATCAACGCCTACAACAGTCTCTACAAGACCGTCCGAAGCGTCGATCCCAACCACATGATCATCATGGAAGGGACCTGGGGCCAGTGGAATTGGAGCATGCTGCCGAATCCTTCGAGCCAGGGTTGGACCAACGTCATGTACGAGATGCACTCTTACTGCTGGAACTGCTCGGCGTCGCAGATCCAGCAAAGCGCCGATGGCCAGGTAAGCGATTTCAGGAACCATGCCAATTACAACGTTCCCGGCTACATCGGTGAATTCAACGACTTTGGCGCTGGATCGAGCGTCTGGCAATACTCGGTCAATGCCTTCAACAATGCCGGCCTGAGCTGGACACCGTGGACCTACAAGGCAACGCACGGATTAGTGCCGGATAGTTGGGGCTTCTACGATCCGACTTTTTGGCCGACAACTCCGAATATCAGCAGCGATTCGGTCGCGACGATCGCCAGCGATTGGCAACAATGGACGACAGCGAACGCCTTCGGCCTAAGCAGTGCCCAAGGTATTACGGGCGGAGGCGGCCCCCCGCCGACGCCAGGCCCGCCGGGTTCGATCGATCCCAACGCCTGGTATGAGGTGATCAACCAGACCGGCGGGCTCTGTATGGACGCCAGCGGTTGGGGGACCAGCAATGGCACGCTCCTGCAGCAGTGGTCCTGCGGCAACCAACAGCACAACCAGGAGTGGCAGTTCCGGGCGGCGGCGAGCAGCGGCTACGATGCCGTCTTCAACCGTAATGCTCCCAGCTTGGTCTGGGACAACGAGGGCTCAACCGCCAACGGCAATGGCGCCTGGCTATGGACGTACGGGAGCGGCAATACCAACCAAGAATGGCAACCCGTCTCGTTGGGCAATGGCCTCTGGAACTTTGTAAACCTTACCAGTGGCCTTTGTTTGGATAACACCGGCTCGACCAGTAACGGCGCGCAGATGACCCAGTGGCAGTGCCAGAGCGGGAACACCAACCAGGAGTTCTCGCTGGTGCAACAACCCTAAGGTCGACATGCATTAGGAACCCTCAACATCGCGGGCGCGGCGCTCTCTCGGCCACGCCCGCCCTGTTTTGACCGGGTTGAAGCGGCTTGGAGGTGCCGTGAGCAGAGCACGCGTCCCGGCCAACCCGAGGTTTCCATGTCCGCCGGTTTTGGTGTGAGGCCACGAGAGGGGCGGCGTTCCCATATGGACGGCCGTGCCGCCCATCTAAGGTTCAATACAGTTTTGGATAATTAATAGCTATCTGAATTTTTGGGTCTGAGCGCCGATGACTAAGTGCTGACTGCTAACTGATATCACTCTGATATCAAAACATTGCTTTCTTAGAAACTACAGGCCACAATTGTGCTAGACGTATGTCTACGTTATGCATTCAAGAATGCGGGGCTTTGGCCCTTGCGGTCTTTGAAAAATTCATTGTGCTGCGGGATTGTGAGGACTGACAGCTGAGGACTGCCCAGCAAGTCCCCCATCCCTGATCGATTTCCGCCAATAATGACGCGGGGCAGACGCGATTTTTGGGCTCAAAAACACTTGCTAGCAAGTGGTGGGGTGGGAGCCGAAATCCAGGCTAAAAATCAGCGTTCATCCGCGTTCATCCATGGCGAAAGGTCTTTGCTGTTGCTGAGTGCGAGCAGTTGGCGAGGACGTAAGCGGCCTGGCCCTTGGAGCTAGGAGCTGCGAGCTTGGAGCTGTTTTTGATTACTCTTCCTCCTCTCGTATGTACTTGAATTGGGATGGCTTAGCTCCTCCGAGACTACTTCAAGTAATGGGGGGTGGGGAGTACTACTTCCGAAAATCTGCGATGATCTGCGTTCATCTGCGGCGAAATGTCTTTGCTGTTGCTTTTGCTGAGAGCGAGCAGTTGGCGAGGACGTAAGCGGCCTGGCCCTTGGAGCTGGGAGCTACGAGCTTGGAGATGTTTTTAACTGTCAGCTAGTCCCTTTGCCCGGATTGATTTTCGCCAGTAGTAACGCGGGTCAGACGTTGATTTGGGGCACGTCAACCACAAGCTAGCAAGTACCCGCCGGATCCGCGAAAGCCGCCGTTGTTTGGAATGAAATGAGAGCGGTGCACTTCAGCTCAAGGGCTGAATGCTGACTACTGAGTGCTTCTTTCATTCTTCCCACGTATCGCCGAAGAGGGTTCGATGTTGCCCCTCATGTCCGCGCTTTCTTACGCAGGCGTGATATTCCTCTCCTTCGATTCGGACTGCAGAACATTGCAGTTGCAGAACAACAATCTCTCTCAGAGCTTCATCAAGATCATCGGCTTGAGTCATGAGGTCTCTCAAGTAAGAAGTGCGAAGGAAGAAGTACGATTTGACGAAAGATAAATCAAAAATTCTAAATCGTACTTCGAACTTCTTACTTCGCTAATTCCTACCGTTCCGGCGCGGGCACAAGTACAGGACGGTCTTCCGGCCGTCTGTCCCTGTTGTATCTTTCCCTATTCGGTATGGTAAAGCGCTCCGACTGCGAAACCGGGGGACCGGAGTAGTAGCGGGTGTGCGAATTGACGTCATCCAACACCAGCGAGCGTTGCAACACCATTTCAACCGTGCTGCCCTGCTCCAGACGGACATCATTGCCGCGGGTCAACAGCACTGTGGCAATTCCAACGACTGCACCGGCACCACCGCCGATACCTGCTCCCTTTCCGCCTGCTGCCACCGCTCCAATCAGGGCGCCGGTTGCAGCAGGAGCAGCAATCGTACCCACATCGCGTCCCTTGGTGCTATCGGCTTGAACTGTGCCTTCTTTGTCTTTGACTTTGGAATTCTCCGCTCCCGGGACGCTGTTCAATGCCCCAGGGATGGAGAAGGTATATCCATCGGGATAGATAAGGGTCGTAAAACGGAAGAGCACTTCGGCCCGGCCACTTACACGTCCCGGACGCTTCACATCGGTAATTACGCCTTGGACATAGGTTCCAACGGGAATAACCAGGGTATTATCCACAGCCACTGGGAATATGGTCCGCAGGTAAACACCATCCCCGGGCTGCGCCGATTTGGTGGAGATTGAATTCTCAAGCCTAAGCGGAATCTTTGTGCCCGCAGGAACCGTAACTGTTCCCGGCTTACTGACAGGCGGCTGGCTCAAAGGTGCGGGTTGCGGCTTGCCATCATAATATGGCTGATCGGGGCCGTTAGTTTGAACTGGTGCCTGGGTTTGAGCTGGCGCTTGGGTCTGCGCTGGAGCCTGCGCCAGCATAATTACAGGACTAAGAAATAGAACACACAGCAAAAGTACTGATGTGAGACGAAACATAAAACTCTCCCCCTCTACCTCTTATAAAGCCTTTATTTTGAGATGTAGATTCCCTCTAGCCTTAGACGCAAAAAACAACCCCGGAAGTTATCTGGCAGTTTTACATTTTATCTGTTTGAGCGGGTGACGGGTATGTAAAAATTTCCACGAAGCTTGCAAGTGGCACGCAAAAGTCGTCCGCCGCTGCTCACGAGAACTGGCTGCGGAAGACGGCCTTGATGTGGTCGAGTCGGGCCTGGAGCGCGGCCATTTCGTCCGGCAATTCCAAATCGCGTGCTACCGAGATGGCGTCATGGAAGGCTTCCTTGGCATCACTGTAGCGTGCGGTAGCGGCAGAAGAAGAGTGGGCGTCATACATCTCGTCGTATGCTTTCTCGCCGAAGTCCTTGCACGCCTGCAGGCGTTTACGCATAGTGTCTGTCCACCACACAAGGTAGTGTTCGCCATCGCAGAATTCGAGCTCTCCACGTTCCAGCGGTAGAAGAATTCCAGTAAGCACGTGGTCGCCGCAAACCAGGCACGTCGCTTCGTCCTCGCGTGGAAAGATCCGGTCGTACCACGGGACACGCTGGTATCCCTGAGTGTAGACGGCGGTGTAGACCGGGCCCAGAGGCACGGATTGACGGGAGTGCTGGTTCTTGCAATAGGTCCACAAGGGGTTAGCAATGTCGAAGCTGCGGATGTTGCAAAAGCCGGGCGTCTCCTGCTCTTTGCCCGGCCCGGGCCAGTGGCCGTCGTTGGCCTTATTGAAGCCGCAACGGGCGCAGTTGTCGGGACCGCCGTTAGGCATGGCCACCTCGCAGATGGGCGCAAGGTTAGCGTGTGGCCGAAGTGAAGTCAACGTTTCGAACAAAATGTTGCTCCTCATTTGCCAACTTATATTTCCTCTATGTACGATGTGCAGTCCAATAAAGCGTAATTCCCGGAGGCTTACAAGAAATGTCGTACTCGTTTTCAGCTCTGAGGCGCGTTTTACTTGCGGTTTCAACGGTGCTGGTGCTCGCAGTCTTTTGTCTGGTCGCGAGCATTGGCTTTGCTCAGGAAAACACAAAGAAGGCCGCCAAGCACAAGACTGATCCAGGAGACGCGTCGCAACCGGCGACGGCTGGACAAGCGAGCACATCCAAGCCCGGTGCAACGCCAGATGCGGGGGCTGAGTCCAATGAGGACAAGACTGACGCCGAAGCGAAGGGACCATGGCACGGGCTCACATGGCGGCTGATCGGGCCTTATCGAGGTGGACGCGTGCTGGCAGTCTCAGGAGTAGTCGGCAACGCACACACCTACTACTTTGGGGGCGTTGGTGGCGGAGTTTGGAAGACGACTGACGGAGGTCTCGCATGGCGTCCGCTGACTGACAAGACCAAAGACATGTCCGCTTCCATCGGCGCGATTGCTGTGGCGCCCTCTGATCCCAATGTGATCTACGCGGGCACAGGGGAGGCATGTATCCGCGGCAACATTATCTCCGGAAACGGAGTTTACAAATCCATCGATGCCGGCAAAACCTGGAGCTTCATCGGACTGCGCGATACGGACGCAATCGGACGGCTGATCGTCCATCCTAAGAATCCTGACATTGTTCTTGTGGCGGCCCTTGGTCATCCCTTCGGACCCAGCGCCGAGCGTGGAATCTTTCGCACCACCGATGGCGGCAAGAACTGGAGCAAGGTTCTCTACAAAGACGAAAACACCGGTGGCATCGATCTCGCCTTTGATCCCACCAATCCCAACATCATCTTTGCCGGCATGTGGCAGGCGCGTCGCTCGCCGTGGGGCATGGATAGCGGCGGTCCCGGCAGTGGTCTATATCGCAGCACCGACGGCGGCACGACCTGGAAGCACCTCGAAGAACACGGTCTGCCCAGCGGAACCCTTGGCCGCATTGGAGTGGCCGTCGCCTACGCGGACGGCAATCGCGTGTGGGCCCTGATTGAAGCCGACAAGGGCGGGCTCTTCCGCTCCGATGATGGCGGCGACAATTGGACCCTGGTGAACAGCGACCGTCAGTATCGCCAGCGGGCTTTCTATTACACGCATGTCTTCGCCGATCCGCGCTCGCCTGATGCCGTCTATGTTCTCAACACCGGAATGTACCGCTCCATCGATGGCGGCAAGACCTTCCGCCCCATTCGCGTTCCCCACGGCGACAATCACGGATTCTGGGTTGATCCTGCAGACCCTGACCGGATAATTGAATCGAATGACGGCGGCGCCAACGTGAGCACGAATGGTGGTGCGAGCTGGACCACGCAAGGCAACCAGCCTACGGCGCAGTTCTATCATGCGATCACCGACAATCGTTTTCCTTACTACGTATACGGCTCGCAGCAGGACAACAGTTCCGTGGCTATCGCCAGTGCCAGCGAGCGTGGCGGCATTGATCGCCCCGACTGGTATCCCGTCGGCGGCGGCGAGAGCGGATACGTTGCGCCCGATCCAAGCGATCCGGAAATTGTCTACGCCGGCTCCTATGGCGGAGAGATCACGCGTTACGATCACCGCACTGGAGAAGAGAAGAACATTACGCCCTGGCCGATTAATCCGATTGGCGCGGCTGCGGCAGACCAGAAATATCGCTTCCAATGGACCGAACCCATCGTTTTTTCGCCGCATGATCACAATACCTTGTACTTCGCCGCTCAGGTGTTGTTCAAAACCACGGATGCTGGAACCAACTGGCAAATTATCAGTCCGGACCTGACCCGCAATGATAAAAGCAAGCAACAGGCCGCCGGCGGTCCGATCACCAAAGACAATACCGGCGTGGAAGTCTATGACACGATTTTTTCCGTGGTGGAATCGCCGCTGCAGAAAGACCTGATTTGGGCCGGTTCGGACGACGGTTTGATCAACATCACCAGCGATGGCGGGAAGAACTGGTCGAACATCACGCCCAGGAACATGCCTGAGTGGGGCACGGTCAACATGATTGAGGCCTCGACGTATGACCCAGGTACGGCCTACGTGGCCGTGGACCGCCACCGGCTCGACGATTTCGCTCCTTACATGTTCAAGACTTCAGACTTCGGGAAGACCTGGTCAACCATCACCAACGGCATTCCCGCGGGAACATATGTGCATGCGGTGCGCGAAGATCGCAAGCGCAAAGGTTTGCTTTATGCGGCAACGGAAAAAGGTGTCTCCGTCTCATTCGACGATGGCGCAAACTGGCAATCGCTGCAGACCAATCTTCCCGTTATACCGGTGTGGGACGTCTGGGTGCATGCCAATGACCTGATTGCCGCAACGCACGGGCGCTCCTTCTGGATTCTTGATGACCTGGCGCCGCTCGAACAATTCAAGCCCGATGTCGCCAGCGAGGATATACATCTCTATGCGCCCAGCCCCGCGAATCACACACAGTTCGCCGGTGGATTCGGGGGCGGCAGTGGGCAGACGGGACAAAACCCACCTGCGGGTGCGGTTATCTACTACTCTTTGAAAACTGCGCTGAAAAAGCCCGAGGACAAGAAAACAGAAGATAAAAAATCGGCCGATTCATCCGAGGCAAGTGAAGGGGCCAAGAGCGCTCCCATTACTCTGGAGATCCTCGACCAGAATGGACAGGTCATCCGCAAGTTCCCCCCTAAGCAGCAACCCGGAGAAGATGCTGGCGGCGGCGAAGAGGAAGCTTTCGGGCGTCCGCCTGCGCGTGCCCTGCCCGCTGAAGCCGGCTTGAACCGTTACGTCTGGGACATGCGCTACGAAGGCGCCAGTCGCGTTCCGCACTCGCCGCTGTGGGCCGGAAATACTGACGGTCCCGAAGTGCTTCCCGGCAACTATCAAGTGCGGGTCACCGTGAATGGCAAGTCTTACACCGCACCGCTCGAGATTAAAGCCGATCCGCGTCTGCAAGTGACCCAGCAGGACCTGGAAAAGCAGTTTGATCTGCTGATCAAGATACGCGAGCGCGTGACCCAGGCGCACGACACCGTGAACCAGATTCGCGATATCCGTGCACAAATCAACGCGCTGAACAAACGCCTGGAAGGACAGCCGCAGGCCAAAGCTGTGGCCGATGCCGGCAAGCAACTGGACAAGAAGATGACGGAGATCGAAGAAGTCCTGATTCAGACCAAAGCCAAAAGCAATCAGGATGTACTGAACTATCCCATTCGTCTGAATAACTATCTGGTCGCTCTAGGTGGCGTAGTAGCCAGCTCTGACTCAGCGCCTACTCAGATTTCCTATGATGTATTTGACACGCTCAGCAAACAACTCGATGAGCAACTGGCCAAATGGAAGACGGTGCTGAGTATAGATGTACCGGCATATAACGAGGTGGTTCGTAAACAGGAGGTACCGGCCATCATCCCGGCGAGACCAGTAGAAGATAGTAAGACGACCGGCAGTCCTTAAGTTGCATCTCAAGCTCGCGACGCGTATCCATCCCTTCACTTTGCACACGCACGCTGGCGTGTTTCGAATGCACAATGGCGTGTTTTGCATATCGGAGAACTTGCCGCGCATCTAGAATAAGTACATGTTCAACGCCAAAGCTTACTCCGCTGCCAGTGAGAAATCGCCGCTCGCCTCCACCACGATCGCGCGGCGCGATCCAACCGAACACGACGTACAGATCGAAATTCTATATTGCGGCATCTGTCACTCTGATCTCCACCAAGTCCGCAACGAGTGGAGCGGCGTGATGCCCACCGTCTACCCCTGCGTACCCGGCCACGAAATCGTCGGCCGAGTCACGAAGGTCGGCTCCGCAGTCTCCAAGTTCAAGCGCGGCGACCTCGCCGCGGTCGGCTGCATGGTGGATTCGGACCGCACCTGCCCCGAGTGCCAGGCGGGCCTCGAACAGTTCTGCCCAAACTTCACCCTTACGTATAACTTCCCCGACAAGCATCTCGGAGGCGTCACCTACGGCGGCTACTCCGACAGCATTGTCGTGGACCAGAGATTCGTCCTACGCGTTCCATCGAACCTCAACCTCGCCGGAGCCGCTCCTTTGCTTTGCGCCGGCATCACAACTTACTCGCCCATGCACCACTGGGGTGTCACCAAAGGCAAGAAAGTTGGCGTGGTCGGTCTCGGCGGACTGGGCCACATGGGCGTGAAGTTTGCACATGCGCTCGGAGCGCACGTTATTGTCTTCACGACCTCTCCAAACAAGAAGGAAGACGCACTTCGCCTCGGAGCAGACGAAGTCGTGATTTCGCGCAATGCGGACGAGATGCAAAAGCACGCCGGCAGCTTCGACTTTATCCTCGACGCTGTCTCTGCCGATCACGACATCAATGCATACATCAATCTGTTGCGCCGCGATGGCAATATTACCCTTGTTGGTGCGCCAGAGAAGCCTCTCGCCGTTTCAGCCTTCGGACTGATCATGGGCCGCCGCAGCCTTTCAGGTTCTCCAATCGGCGGCATCGCCGAAACCCAGGAGATGCTCGATTTCTGCGGGAAGCACAACATCACCTCTGATGTCGAGGTCATCCCCATCCAAAAGGTCAACGAAGCTTACGAGAGACTGCTCAAGGCCGATGTGAAGTACCGCTTCTCCATCGATATGGCTTCTCTCAAAACTGAGTAGAACCGATGAATAAGATGAATGAACACTTTCGTTTCTCTGGCAATACTTTTCACAAGTTGGAAGAACTGGGAGTCCGTGCCGCGAACGTCTCCAAAATAATGCTACTAGTTCAACCAAAGGAGTTTCAGAAAATGGAAATCAAAAGAGTTGGCTCGCAACCTTCTGTCAAGGGACCGTCAGAGTGGTTCACTGGCAGCGTGCGGATCGACCCGCTTTTTCAGGCACCCGATCCGGCATTTGTTCAAGGTGCCAGCGTAACCTTCGAGCCGGGCGCGCGGACTGCATGGCACACGCATCCACTCGGTCAGACGCTCATCGTCACCTCTGGCTGCGGCTGGGCTCAGCGCGAAGGCGGACCTATCGAGGAGATCCGGCCCGGTGATGTGGTCTGGTTCTCGCCCGGCGAGAAGCACTGGCATGGGGCTACCCCGGCCACGGCCATGACGCACATCGCCATTCAAGAAAGGCTCAATGGGAAGGTTGTCGACTGGATGGAACAGGTCAGCAACGAGCAATATCGCAGGTGACGATCATATTCACGCCCTGGCAAAGCCGGTTGGGATAGTTGCTGGCTGTTGGAGTAAAACTGGTCGGAACAAAGCGTAATCCAGTGATGTTTCTTGCATTCAGATACTCGGCAAGCTGGCGTGCGTTGATGCAGGGTGCACCCATGATTTCGAACGGTGTGTCAGTTCCCCATCCACAGAAATATTTGTCCCTTCCACCAGCTCTACGCCAGGATACAAAGTCGCTTCATTCAGGCTACGCCGCGCGCCGCCTCCATCACCGGCGCAGAATACGTCGTCGAAGGGGCACTGTGCCTATCGTCTGATACCAAGTTGTACGAAACTGTTTAAACGAAAGTACATTGAACTTCCGGACAGTCGCCAACTCACAATGGACTGATTCCTATTTTGGAACCAGGATCACTTAGTTACTAACCACTCCAATTTTCATCAGGCCTGAGGTGAGAAAGCAGAAGAACTAAGCAGTTGCCCCGGTTCTCGCCTGCACATAAGCGGGCGAGAATTCTTCAACGGACCACAATTCTCATTGGAGGCAGTTACACCTCGATGGCTTCTGCCCATCCGATTATCACGACCCGCGCCAGCAAGCACGATGGGACCTTCGCAACATCCCGATTGTCGACGGCTACGTTTCTGCTATTGCAGTTGAAAGACCGCCACTTGCGTTTCAGATACTTTGATTGGACTGAGACCAATGCTGTTGAGTGACGCCGAAGATAATTCTCGCGAAAACTCGCCCTCCGGCTTCGGCGCAAAAAACTAAGGTGTCCACCTGACCTTTTCCCATCTCTGCCGCGCATGAGTCAGGACACACAAGACGGGTTCACTTTGGGAATCAATATTTATTATGTGGAAGATTCCCACAATGGGACCACATCCCATAATAGAACTCGTCTTTTGTCTCAGAAAAACTTGAAATTATGGACAGAATTGAACAGCAACCGCTCAAGGCATCAGATATTTTACAAGTCTGCTGAAGACCTCAGCTATCGGAAGTTTTTCATCATCACTCTCCCATTTCCAGATGAACTTGACTTTCGGGCTCACCGAGTCTTATCACGCCAATTCCCGCGGTGGCAGGCTGAGGTGATAAAGCAGAGAAACCAGGGAATGACCCCGGTTCGTTGACGGTACATGAGCGGGCGTCGATTTCCCTGGAGGCAGTCCCCCAGCGCGGCTTCTGCCCATACGAGGTATTTCTTATGAAAGCAATCAGACAAAAATCAGCCGTTTGGTTTGTTACAATCCTTGCCTTCCTGATCTGCTCGGGATCAACCTTTGCACAAAGCCCGTCGTTTTCGACGAGCGCTTCCGCAGTCCCGGCTTGCGGTCAGCTTGATGATGGACTGGTTCATGTCCCACCCAGCTACAACAGCTTCACTCCGCCGGCCGAAGGGCAAGGTTATGTTGATCCTCAATACGGCTGTACAGTCACTCGCTTAACCGACAGCACGCATGACAGTCCGATTGTGCCGCGACACCACTATTACTCCACTCTTACTCCCTTTAATGCGAATTCCTCCGAGGTCATGGTCTTTTTGGACAACGGCTCCAATGAGATCCGGGATATTCGCGGCAACATTGTTGTTCCGGTCGCAAACATGCCAGGCTCGAACACCGGGGTTGAACCCTGGGACCCAATCACTCCCAATGTTTTTTACTACGTTAACGGCAACCAATTCCTGAAGGGTACAATTTCGGGAACAACAGTTGTCAGTACTGTTCTGCATACTTTTTCAGCTTACAGCCAAGTTGTCATACCCGATGAAGAAGACTTAACCGACGACGGAACGAAGATCTGGCTCATTGGCAATCCCGGCAACGAATGCGCGGGGACCGGGATTCTTTACGACCATTCCACAGATACCGTGGTTTCGCAGTCTCTCATTTTGAACAGTTGCCACAAAGTCCAGATTTTTCCATCCGGAAAGATGCTCTGTACCAACTGCAATGGCAATAACATAACAATCTACAATACCGACGGCAGCATCTACTGGAATCCTCCTTATACCGCCACAGCTCACGCAGAGGTGGGAACCGATCTGCAAGGCCGGGAAGTGCTGATACACACGGCCAACGGAACAGCGTCACTCAATGCATGTGCAGATCCCTGGAACAGCTTAACGGTCGTCGACATTAATGCGAAGGCCCCGGTGAACTGCCTCATCAATGGGATTCCACCTTGGCACGTGAGCTATCGAGACAGCTCCGCTGGGTGGGTTGCTCTTTCTTTTTTTGACCAGGGAACATGCCCAGATTACTCGTGTTTCTTTCCGCAGAATCTGACATCTAACTGGACGGGCCTGTGGTCTCACTATGCCGAAGAAGTCATCGTTGTAAAAATAGATGGATCCAAGGTTCAGCGGCTTGTTCACCATCGTTCCCGGAGCGCCGAATATTATTGGGCCCAGTCTCATGCAGCCATTAGTCGAGACGGAAAATTTGTCCTCTTCGACAGCAACATGGATATCAGCAACTCAGGCTTCGTCAGCCCCAACCAGTACAGCGATGTTTACTTGACCTCAGGTCTAACTACCTCTTCGCTGATGATTTCACCCGCGACCATAACCCTCAATGCGGGAGGGGCGCAGACCTTTAGCGTCAGTGGCGGTGTTTCTCCCTACACATACAGCATGGTGACCAACAACTCCGGTGGAACCATTAATGCTTCCACTGGAGCATATATCGCGGGCACGATCGGCGGGGTAACTGATACTCTCCAAGTCACAGATACCGTCGGAAATACCAGCACTGCTACTGTGAGGGTTCGGGCGCCCTTAGTGATCTCGCCGGCATCCGTAACAGTAAGCACTGGTGGATCCCAAGCGTTTAGCGCGAGCGGCGGTGTTTCTCCCTACACATACAGCATCGCGACCAACAACTCAGGCGGGACCATCAATGCTTCCACCGGGGCGTATGTCGCGGGCACAAGAGGTGGAGTAACCGACACTGTCCAGGTCACAGATAGTAGCGGAAATGCCAGCACTGCTATTGTGACGGTTCGA
>Ga0210384_10005396_pt1 | contig 13934 bp, 7 predicted proteins | sample IncBWH2MmetaG_FD_160574 | JGI IMG/M metagenome (GOLD analysis project Ga0210384, IMG submission 160574) | Forest soil microbial communities from Barre Woods Harvard Forest LTER site, Petersham, Massachusetts, United States - Inc-BW-H-2-M | ecosystem: Environmental > Terrestrial > Soil >...
GCTGCCGCCGCCGCCGGTCCAGTGCCGCTGGCCGGAGCCGCCGGCGACGGTGGCCGACTACGGCCGCCCCCAGCCACGCCGGCTGCCGGGGGCGCCCGCCGAGGACGCCGAGGAGTACCTCCGGAACCTGCATTCGCTGGGCTACCTGTGATGACGCGCCGCAGGGCGGCCCGCGGCGGCAAGGCGTCACCGTGCGTGGCCGCCCTGTGCGCGGCGGCCCTGGTCGTGGCGGTGCTGGCGGCCGCGGTGGCGGCGCTCGCGGCCGCGGCGCCGGTGCCGCCCCAGCCGCCGTCTCCCGGCGCGCCCGCGGCGACGGCGGAGACCCGCGCGCGGGAGGTGGAGCTCGCGGCCTTGCGCGTCGAGATCAGCGGGCTGGAAGCGCGGCTCGAGGCGGCGCGGCGGCAGCAGAGCGGTGCCGCGGGGGAGTTGGCAGCGGCCGACCTGGCCTTGCAGCTCGAGGAGAAACGCCTCGCCGAGGCGGTCGCGGCGCGCGACGAGGCCGCGGAGCGAGAGACTGCGAGCGAGCGGCAGGTGGCGGACCTCGAGCGCGCCCTCGACCAGCGCCGCCGGGACTTCCAGCGCCAGCTGACGGGACTCTACCGGCTCGGGCGGCAGGGCTACCTGCGTCTCTTCTTCCTCCTCAGGCCGGATGCGAGCCTGCTGCCCTCGATCCGCTTGATGCGCTACCTGGTCCGCCGCGACCGCGAGGCGGTCGACGGCTACCAGGAGGCGAAGCAGCGGCTGGCGCGCCGCCGCGACCAGCTGGCGGCGGAGCGCCAGGAGCGGGACCGCTGGCTCGGCTGGGAACAGACGCGCCGCCGCGAGCTGGTGGCGGCCCGCCAGCGCAAGGCCGCCCTGCTGACCCGCGTCGAGCGCGAACGCCGGGTCCTGGCCGGGCGGGCCGTCGAGCTCGCCGACCGCGAGCGCAAGCTGGCCGCTTTCCTCGACCTGCTCTACGGCCGCAGCTCGACCGACCTCGCCGGGGCGCCGATGCAGCAGTTCCGCGGCATCCTCGACTGGCCGGTGGCGGGCAGGGTGGTCGAGCGCTTCGGGCCGCGGCTCGATCCGCGCTACCGCACCCAGGTGCCGCACAACGGCATCGACCTCGAGACCGCCGTGGGCGCCGAGGTGAAGGCGGTCTACCCCGGCAAGGTGCTGTACGCGGCGCCGTTCGAAGGCTACGGCCTGACCGCGGTGGTGCACCATCCGGGGCGCGTGCTGACGCTCTACGCGGGCCTCTCGGAGCTGAAGAAGGCCAAGGACGATATGGTATCTTTGGCCGAGACCGTGGGGCTCGCCTCGGATCGGCTGTACTTCGAGATCCGCGTCGAGAACCATCCCGAGGACCCCGTGAGCTGGCTGCATTGAGCGTGCTATGAACCGAAGTCGACTGCTCTTCCTCGTCTTTTCCTCCCTCCTCGTCCTGCCGATGCTGATGGCGCTGGTGGTGGCGGCCGATCCGGGCACCGGGCGCCGGGCCGATTGGCGCAAGGGCGCCCGCGGCCCGCATGGCGAGCGCGCCGAGAGCACCGAAGAGGACACCTTCGACACCTACCTGAAGTACCTGAAGGTCTTCAGCGAGGTCCTGGGCCTCATCCGCGACACCTACGTCGACGAACCGAACACCGACGCGCTGATGGCCGGCGCCCTCGAAGGGGTCACCGATGCCATGGATCCGTTCTCGGTCTACGTGCCGGGGCCGGCGGTGCCTGGCTACGTCAAGGCGCTCGCCACCGGCAAGAGCCTGAGCGGCCTCGCGTTGCTGAAGGAGCGCGGGGCGACGCTGGTGATGTCGGTGGAGAAGGGCAGCCCGGCCGACGCCGCCGGACTGAAGGTCGGCGACCTGGTCGCCAAGCTGGACGGCACGTCGACGCGCACGACGCCGCTCTGGGAGATGCAGGAAGCGCTGGCCGGCCCCCCCGGCACCAAGGTCTCGCTCGAGGTGATCCGGCTGGGCGCCCCGGTGCAGTCCAACTTCGACCTCAAGCCGTTCACGCCGCCGGCGGTGAGCCTGTCCCAGGTCGGCGAGACGCCGGAGACCCCGGAAGCCGCCGAGAAACCTGAGAACCCGGAAAGCAGCGCAGGCGCGGAAGCCAAGAAGCACGCGGCGGCGCCACCGGCCGCCCTGGCTCCCCTGGCTCCCCTGGCTCCAATATCCCCGAAGTCCCCGGCGAACGCCCCGGGCGAGAAGACAGCCACCGTCCTGCGCATCCCGAGCTTCCGGGCGGGCACCGCGGATCAGGTGCGCGGCGAGCTGGGGCCGCGCGGCACTGCCGGGCGAACCGCGGGGTCCTCGGAGGCCAAGCTGCTGATCGACCTGCGCGGCGTCTCGTCGGGAGATCCGGAACAGGCCTACGAGGTGGCGAAGCTCTTCGCCAGCGGCGAGCTCGGCGCGATGCTGCGGCGCAAGCAGGAGCTGCGCCGCTTCGAGTCGAGCGACACCCCGGTGTGGCAGGGGCGCCTGGTGGTGCTGATCGACCACGGCACCGCCGGCCCGGCCGAGGTCTTCGCCGCGGTGCTGCACCAGCGCGCCGGCGCCGAGCTGGTCGGCGAGCGCACCCTGGGCTATGCCGGCCACCGGTCGACGGCCGACCTGTCGACGGGCAGCCGGCTGTTCTTCACCGACGCCTTCTACACCGGGCCCGACAAGAAGCCGATCAACGAGCCGATGAAGCCCGACCTGCTGGTGAGCGAGCGGAACCGGACCTTCCTCGAGAAGGACGTGCCGATGAGCGAGCTGATCCTGCGCCGTGGCGTGCATCACCTGCTCGACGAGCCAGCGCTGCCGGCAAGCGCCGGGCACACGGCGAAGAAGGCAGCCTGAAGCGACGCGGCTCCACGACGGCCGCGGCTCGCCCTTAAGGACCGGATCGTCGCCCTTTGCCGATCCGCCGCCACCTCGACCCACGCTCGGCCCGCGCCGCGGCGCCCGGCAGCCGCCGGGCGGGCTCAGGCGTGTTCCTGTTCGTCCTGGGCATGGCGGTGGGGGCCGTCGGCACCTGGCTGGCCGAGCACGGCTCGCTCTGGCGCACGCCGGCAGGCATCGCCGGCCTGGCAGGAATCGACAGCGAGGCTCAGCCGCCCGTTGAGGCCGCGGCGCCTGCGGGCCGCGCCGGGCGCCACGTCGCCACTGCTCCACACCGGCGTGGCCTGGCCCGGACCGCCGCGGGCGATGGCGCCGGTGCCGTCGGCGAACCCTCCGCTGCCCGGGGCGTCTCGGCCCCCGCCCGGCTCCAGGAGGGCCCCGCGGCAGGACCGGCCCGGGTGGCCCTGGTGATCGACGATCTCGGGCGCAGCCTCGAGGAGCTCGACGACCTGCATCGGCTTGGCGTGCCGATCACCTATGCCGTCCTCCCGTTCGAGAGCCAGACGCCGGAGGTGGTGGCGGCCCTGCGCCGGCGCCACGACGAGATCCTCTGTCACCTGCCGATGGAGCCCAGGAGCGGCGGCAACCCGGGCCCGGGAGCGCTGCGGGAGGGGATGTCTCCGGAGCAGCTGCGCCAGTCCACCCTGGCCGCCATCGCGGCGGTGCCGGGAGCGGTCGGAGTCAACAACCACATGGGTTCCGCCCTCTCCGCCGACCCCGGCTCGATGGCCACCATCCTGGGCGTGCTGGCCGAGCGCGGCCTCTTCTTCCTGGATTCCCGCACCAGCGCCCAGAGCGTCGGCTTCCGCATCGCGACCTCCCTCGGCGTCCCCGCCGCCGAGCGCCAGGTCTTCCTCGACGACGACCCCCGCCCCGCGGCGGTGGCCGCCGAGTTCCAGCACCTCCTCGAGCTGGCCCGCACCCGCGGCGGCGCGATCGCCATCGGCCATCCGCACTCGGCGACCCTCGCGACCCTGGCAGCCGAGGTGCCCCGCGCCCAGGCCCTCGGCTACCGCTTCGTGCAGGTCAGCGCCCTCCTCGACCGCCCCCCCGCCCCCCCGCCACCGCCCACCGGCCGCTGAGCGCCGCTGCCGCTGGCGCCTGAGGCTGCGGGAGGAGGATGAAGCTGCTGGCTTGGCACCTGCCCCGCTTCTTAGCTCGGGCTGTCAGGACCTCGAGGACTCGGGCAATCTGCGGCCTTGTCAGCCTCGACGTCAGTATAGGAGTGTACCGCCAGGCTCGGCGCTTATCGACTCGACGCGTCGCCGCCGGTCAGCGCCGCTCGGATATCATTGATCATCAGCGCGAACAGAGCCAAGCTGGCCTGCGAGGCTTGGTTGAATTCTAGCTTGAGGGTTGAATTTACCCGAAGGACTTTCCACGGCCCAACCCCCGACGGCGCTGCCGTCTTGATGTCTTCCAACCTGATCATGGCTCCTGGCTCGAAATCGTTCTTGTAATACAGTGCGGCATCGGTCAGCAGGCAACCTGATTTGCCGCTCCCCCAAACGCTGTTGTCCACGAGGCACAGAGGTGTCTCCGCATGAAGCAGGGCCTTAGGTGCGTAGTTTGAGTATGCGTTGGACAGTTTAGTGTCCGGTATGGTAGAGAAAAAATAAAACCTCTCTTCCTTAAAAAGCGTCGCATATTGTTCTGTAATCTTTCTTATTCTGGGGTTTTCCCTATCGGCGAGTTGGCTCGGTGGCTTACTATATCTGGGCTCGACCTGACTATCTGCTCGGTGATTCTCGGTCGCTGACGGTTTGCCGTTCTCTTGATCTTTAGTCCGCTTGGTAAAGGCATCTAGGACTTGCGCCGCGAGATCAGCCAGTGCCCTTGAAACTCTTGGGGTCGTCAGGGACTCGAACCGCAGTTCACGCCAGTCGGCCAGTTGACGATTCGCCAATGCGGCTGCAAGCGGATCTCGGGCACGCTCAGCAGCATCGTTGATAGCCGTTGCATCCACATAGTAGATCGGGAAAATAAAGCTGCGCTGGTTGGGATTCTCCACCTTCGTCAGAAATTGCCCCAACTCTTCGCGACATGCGTCACTGCGGAAATAGAGAGGAGTGACGACGGGGATGAAAAATGTTACATTTCTGATCGCATCCTCGAGGCGTGCCTTCCACTCCTCTCCCCAGTGGATGTCCGCGCGGTCCTGGAAAATCGTGAATTCTTGCCAACCCGCTTGGATTCGAATTTCCCCTTGCAGTCGCTGCCTGAGTTGAGTGAGGCGTCCCTCTTCGTAGTCATCATCGAATCGGGCGTAGCTCAGGAAACCTGCGGGCTGTTTAGGCATTCGAACTCAGAGAAACGAAGCAGTGCCGCGATTCGCACCCGTGAGCGGAAGCGATCGTCGATACCAGGAGATCGAGCGCAGAGACGCATCGCTCCTTGGCGACAACTCCTCTTGGCCCTCGAGAATCGAGATTAGCGTTCACAACGAAAGACTACCCAATACCTTTCGGCTTGTCAAACGCCTGGCGACCACCGCAGCGCCCAGTGACTGGCGCGACCGCTTGTTTCTTGGCATCTTGCCGCCGCGCTGAGCGAGCTGCTTGCCCTTGCGGCGCAGGTCGCAGTCTCTGCCGAACAGCCCGAGAATGTAATGTGCCGATCACACCGGCGGGGGCCAGAACGCCCCAGGCAGCGGAGGGTGTTGACCAGGCCTCGTTGGCAGGGTATGCTCAAATGAGCTATTTCGCTGATCTAAGGGAACGGGCATCGCTGACTGGCCGGACTCTCGACCGGCCGCCGACGTGGAGGGCGCGAGCATGGCTGACACCGGACCGGAACAGTTCACCGACGAAGACCGCGCGTATCGGGGATCGACGTTCTCGGAAGTGCGGGAAGCCCTCTACGCCAACCCCTACCAGGCGGTTTGGGGAGGCGCCGGCGTGCGGCCGTTGCCTACCTACGACGTCACCTTGGGCTCCGTCCTGGGCGGCGTCCTTCGCCGGGCCGCCGAGCGCACCGTCGATTCCCATGCCGATCTGCGCTGGGGAACCGATGGGAAGGGCTTCCGTCGCCTGCTCCATCCGAACGGCGTGTGTCTCACCGGTCGCTGGGAGATCACGGAAGACTCTGACTATTCGGGGTACTTCCGCAAGGGTAGCCAGGCTCTCGCCGTGGGCCGTTATTCCACCTGCTGCACCGAGACGCGACGGGGCCACACGCGGTCGCTGGCCCTCGTCGGTAAGCTGTTCCCGACCGTCGATCCGAAGCATACCGAGCCGTTGCGCACCGCCAGCTTCTTCACGCAGCAGGACCTTGGCGGAGAGCTCACCGACTACATCAACGACGCGGAGCTGCGTAACGCTCCGGACACTCGAGCCTGGCGCCGCTCCGGCGGCGTGCCGATCCTGCTCGTGAGCGGTGCGGCCTTCAACGCGGCCGACAAGGAGAACTCGATCCGCCAGCTCTACCAGATCGCCGAGCTCGGCAAGCCCGAGAACGAGCCGACCCGGACGCCGGCCTACATGCGCCTCCTGGTCGCTCCCGACCAGCCGCGGTTTCCAGGGGACGCCTTGGACTTCCGTGACGAGGTCATGGCGCAGATCTACGACCGCGGAGATCCGGCACCCCGGCGCACGCTCGTCTTCCACATCGAGATCACCGATGAAGGCACGACGCGCGGCATGCCGGCATTCCAGAGGCGGACCTTCAGCAACTGGCGCCACATCGGCAAGCTGACCTTCGACGCTGCCGTCGCCTCGTACAATGGCGACTTCGTGATCCATTTCAATCATCCCACGTGGCGCAGCGACCGGAACGATCCTGCGACCGCGACCCGGGTGGACGGACGCAAGCGAGGTTGAGGTTGAGTCAGGCGAGCTGGGCGAGCAGCTCGCGGGCGGCGACGAGGTCGGGCGTGTCGAGGCCCTCGGTGAAGCCGTCGTGCACGGCCGCGAGCAGGCGGCGCGCCTCCTCGCGGCTGCCCTGATCGGCCCGCAGACGGGCCAGGCTCATCGCCGACCGCAGCTCGAACGACCGCGCGGCCTGCTGGCGTGCGATCTCGAGCGAGCGTTGCAGCTGCTCCTCGACTGCCGCCGGCGGCGCCCCGCCCGAGCGCAGCAGATCGCCCTTCAGGCGGTAGAGCTCCGACCAGTGGTTGCGGTCCTCCTGTCCGGGAACCGCCGCCAGGGCGCGTTCCACCAGGCTCAGGGCCTCGTCGTGGCGTCCGGCCCGCAGCAGGACCTCGGCGAGCAGGCAGGGGTTGAAACAGAAGAAGGTCCGCGTGCCCATGGCGGACCAGTCGGCGACCGCGCGCTCGAGCATCGCGAGGCCTTCCTCGGTCCGCCCCAGTCCGGCGACCACGCAAGCTTTGACGATGCGTGCGGCCGTTTGCAGGGAGGGGAATCCTTCCATGCGCGCGATGTTCGAGTCGATATCGTGATCGGGCCGTGGCATCATGCGCATCTCGACGCAGGCCCAGGTCGCGATGCCGGCCATCAGCGTGCTGCTGTAGCGATGGGTCATCGCCGCGGCCATCCGCTGCGACTCGCTCACCACCGCGAGCGCCTGGTCGGGAAAGCCGAGCTGCCACAGACCCAGGGCGCGACACAGCGCCATGCCGGCTGCCGGGTCCATGCCGAGGCGCCGCGAGAGGTCCGCGTGGTGCTTGCCGAGGTCGTAGACTGCCATCCCGAGCCGGGCCTGCTCACAGGCGGCGGTGAGCTCGCCCCGCCAGAAGTGAGCGGCGCAGAGCGCTGCACGCGCCATCACCAGGGCGCCGTCGTCCCGGGCTGCCTCCGCGCTGCCCAGGAGCACCTGGCCCAATTCGAGCGCCTCTTGCAATCGAGCTCGCATCATCAGGTTGGTGCAGAGGCCCGCCTGGATCGACGCGAGCTCGGCGGAGCTGCCGACCCGGCGGCAGAGCAGCAGCGCGCTGCCGAAGCAGGCACTGGTCTCGGGAGCGGTCCACCCCTTGAGCGCGAGCAGCGCGGGTCCCTGCACGGCCTCGAGCTGGAGTTCCAACCGGTCGCGCTCGACGCCTTCCGGCAGGTCGAGCAGCAGATCGAGTCCTCTCCTCGCATGCTGGATCGTCTCGACGTAGGCGTAGGTGCCGGCCTCGCGCTGGGCGGCGCGCAGCCAGTAGCCGACGGCCTCCGCGGTGCGGCCGGCCTCGGTCAGGTGGTAGGCGATCAGCTCCGGCTGGCTCTCGGCGACGTCCGGGAAGCTCTTCACCAGCACCTCGGCGATGCGCTGGTGCACCTGCCGGCGCTGGCGCCTGGGGAGCGACTGCAGCAGCGCGTCCTGGATCAGCGCGTGCTTCCAGACGTACCTGGCGCGGCGCAGCAGGCCGCGGCGGAACAGCAGGGCAGCCGCCACCAGCCGGTCGAGCTCGGGGGCGAGCGTTGCGTCGTCGAGCGCGGCCACCTCGCGCAGCATCTCGTTGCTGAACTCGCGCCCGATCGCGGCGCCGAGCTGGGCCACCGGGCGGGCGGTCGCCAGGCCGGCGAGGCGCGCCGCGAGCACCTCCTGCAGGTTGTCCGGGATGGCCAGCGGGCGGAGCGGGCCGGTCAGCGCCAGGACGCCGTCCTCCTCCCTGACCATGCCGGACTCGAGCACCATCCGCGTCAGGTCCTCGACGAACAGCGGCAGTCCCTCGGTCTTGCGCAGCACCTCCGCCTCGACTTCCGGCGGCAGCGCCCTGCCGCCGGTGATCTTGCCGACCATCTCGGCGACCTGGCCGGGGTCGAGACGGCCGAGCGCGACGTGGCTGGCGTCGCTGCGCTGCAGCCAGGCCGCGGGCGGCGTGAACTCGGGACGGAAGGCGAGGAGCACGAGGAGGGGGCAGCCCGGGAGCTGGTCGAGCACCAGCCCCAACCATTCCAGGGTCGAGGGATCGACCCAGTGGAGGTCCTCGACCACCAGCACCGCCGGCTTCTCCGCGGTGCGCTCGACCACCAGGCCGGCGATGAGCTCCAGGATCAGCCGCCGCTGCTCCTTCGGGTCGAGCTCGACCGGCGGATAGCGCCCCGCGCACGGGATCGACAGCAGCGCCGCGAACAGCGGGACGTGTTCGCGCTCGACCCCGAACTGTTGCAGGTGGCTCTCGAGCTGGCGCAGCCGCTCCTCGGGCGAGCTCTCGCGGTCGAGGCGCATCCAGGCCGCGAGCAGCGTCACGACCGGGTAGAGCGCGGCGCCTTGGTGGTAGGCCGAGCAGTGGCACTCGATCCAGTGACACGGCTCCTGGCACACCCTCCCCCGGATCTCCTCGAGCAGGCGCGACTTGCCGGCGCCCGCCTCGGCGCAGATCGTCACCAGCCGCCCCTGCCCGGCGCGCGCCTCGGCCCAGCGTTGGAGCACCAGCGCCAGCTCGTCGGCGCGCCCGACGAACGGGGTGAGCCCCTTCTGCAGCTCGACCTCGAAGCGGGTCTCGGCGCCGCTGTCGCGCAGCACCTGGAAGACGCTCTCGTCGCCGGCGCCGCCCGGCAGATGCACCGGCGGCAGCAGCGCGGTCTCGAAGAAGCCGTCCACCCGCCGGTGGGTGGCGTCGCTCGCCACCACTGTGTCCGCGGCCGCCACGCCGCACAGGTACTCGGCCACCGCCAGGGTCTCGGACTGCGCGATCCGCTCATTGACCTCCGGGCTCTCCGGGCTCTCCGGGCTCTCCGGGCTCGCGGCGCTCGCGGTGCCCGCCGGGTCCGCGGCGCCCGCGACGCCCGGAGCGCCCGCAGTGCCCGCCGGCAGCCCGACGATCTGGCCGGTGTGGACGCCCGCCCGCAGGGAGAGCCGCACCTGCATCTCTTGCGCCGAGCGTGCGCCGAGGCCGCGGACGCCGGCGCGGATCTCGAGCGCGGCGCGCACCGCCCGCCTGCTGTCGTCCTCGTGCGCGACCGGGTAGCCGAAGCAGGCCAGCACGCCGTTGGCGTGCTGCCGGACGAGATGCCCCTCGAAGCGCGCCACCGCCTCCGCGCAGATGCGGTGCACCTCCGGCATGACCTCGCGCAACACCTCGGGCAGGTCGCCGGCGTCGATCGGTTCACCGTCGAGCTCGGTGGCCAGCAGCCCGCACCGCAGCGCGGTGAGGGGAAGGCGTTCGGCGACCGCCTGCAGGGGCGCGCCAGGGGCCGGCTTCGCCGCCGTCGCGGGCAGGGCCTCGGCCTGCCGGCCCCGGCGCACGTGCTCGACCGCCGCCCGCAGCTCCTCACGGACGCGCAGGAAGAGCCGCTTGCGCTTGCCCGGATCGGTGTAGTTCTCCTCGATCGTCTCGTCGCCGCCGGGCAGGAACTGGCGGCTCGCGAGCCACTCGTGCCGCTGCCACTCGCACGGCGAGAGGATGACCGGGAACAGGACCATGCCGCTCGAGCGACAATGCTCGAGGAAGCTGCTGACCTCGATCTTGGTGCAGTAGGGCGAGTCGAGGAAGCTCTGGCTCACCAGCACCAGCGCCACGTCGCTCGTGCGCAGGCGCTCCTGGATCTCCTGGTCCCAGGAGGCGCCCGCCGCGATCCTCTCGTCGGTCCACAGCTCGACACCTTCCTCGTTCAAGCCTTTCAGGAAGCCGAGCAGCGAGTCGTCGGCGAGATAGGCCGCGTCGCGATGGCTGTAGCTGATGAAGACCTTGACCGGTGCGGTCTCGTGGCTCATGGCGGCTCGCTGGCGAGATTCAAAGGCCAGTCTAAGCAGAACTTGCGAACTTTTCAAGAAACAGGGTGGCGCCGCATAGAAAGATGTGCACGTAGACGCTTCACGATTTGCCATCCAATCTCCTTGCCTGCTACGTTGAACAGGCCAACCATTCTCGAGCAGGACTGAGGCAAGGCTGCCGACTCGTGCGAACGTCAGTCATTCACACGAGGCGCACCAACGTTGGGTGAAGGAGGAGGCCGCCGCGCGTCCGTGAGATCGGCACTTCCGCCCGCCGGCGGTGGCGGCGGCTGAGAGCACGACAACTGGTGCGGCGCCGCGGCAGGCGGCGCCAGGGAGGCAAGCCATGGTGAGCGGCAAAGCGCAGGGACGAGACCCGATTCCGGTCCACACGGTGCTGCTCCAGGAGCTCGCGCACCAGTACCCGGAGCATGCCATCGATCCGGCGGACGTCGAGGCGGAGCGCGGCAAGTGGGAGAAGCACTTCGCCGCGGTGCCCGACAAGGGCGACCGCGACCGGTCGGTCGAGTCCGCCCTGGTGGGGGAGGTGTACAAGCGCCTGCGCGGCCTGGTGCCCGGGGGAGGCGGGGGGCGCACGGCGCTCTGCCTGTCGGGCGGCGGCATCCGCAGCGCCACCTTCGGCCTGGGGGTGGTGCAGGGGCTGGCGCGCCGCGGGCTGCTGAGCTCGTTCGACTACCTGTCCACGGTCTCGGGTGGCGGCTACATGGGAGGCTGGCTGTCGGGCTGGATCGCACGCAACAAGGGCGGCGTGGCGGCGGTCGAGGCGGCGCTCGCGGGGGCGCCGGAGACGCCGCTCGAACCGGACCCCGAGCCGGTCCACCACCTGCGCGAGTACAGCCGCTACATGAGCCCGCGCTTCGGCCTGCTCTCCGCCGACACCTGGACGCTGGTGGCGATCTTCTGCCGCAATCTGCTGCTCAACTGGCTGGTCCTCGTGCCGCTGCTGGCGGCGGTGCTCCTTGTGCCGCGGATCGGCGTCGTGCTGGCGCGGCGGCAGCCGTCGGACGGTGCGGTACAAGCGGTCTTCTGGGGTGCCGTCGTGGCGGGAGTCGTGGCTATCGCGTTCATCATCGCCAACCGGCCGAGCCTCGTCTCGGCGACGAAGGGGCGCCCGGTGAGCCGGTGGCCTGCACGGCTCCAGGGTCAGGGCCCCTTCCTCTGGCTGTGCCTGCTGCCGCTCGCCGCGATGGCGATCGCGGTGACCCTGGTGTGGTACTGGATGGTGAGGAGCGTGCCGGGCTCGGTGCCGGGCCACTTGCAATTCTTGCTCCTCGGCAACCACGTGTCCGCTTGGCAAGCGTTCGTGCTCTTCGGCGTGGTGCTGCACCTCGGCGGCTTTCTGCTGTCGCGGTTGTGGGTCCGCACCCTGGCGATCCTCGAACTTCTCGGCGTCGTGATAAGTGGCGCCCTGGGGGGGCTGCTCGCCTGGGTGGCCGCCGTGCTGGTTTCGACGCGGCTGCCGGTGAACCTCGCTACGGCGCTCGGGTGCGAGATCTACGTCTGCGGCGCCGCGCCGCTCCTGCTGGTGCTCTTCCTGCTCGCCGTGACGCTGTTCGTCGCACTGGCCAGCAAGTGGACGAGCGACGAGGACCGCGAGTGGGTGGCGCGCGCCGCCGGTTGGATCCTGATCTGGGTGGTGGCGCGGGCGTTCATCTCCGTCCTGGTGATCTTCGGCCCGCTGCTGTGGTACCAGGCGGGCCTCTTGACGATGGGGGCGGTGGGCGGGCTGTCGGGACTGCTCACCCTGGTCCTTGGCTTCGGGGGGAAGACCGCCGCCAAGAAGGCGAACAGCAGCGAGCCGCAACCGTTGCCGGCCAGGGCCGCCGGCGTGGCGCTGGCGCTGGCGGCGCCGCTCTTCGCTCTCTCACTGCTGGTCGGACTGTCGGCTCTGACCTCGCTCGGGCTGCGATTCCTGGCCGAGTGGTTGCAAATGCCGCTGGCGCTGGCGCCGGGACTCTGGCCGCATGGTTTTCTCAACGTCGTCGCCCAGACGCCGGGCCGCCTGGTGGCCGGGCTGGGCGTCGCCCTGGCGGCGCTCGGCTTCTTGGCCGGCTACTTCGTGGACGTCAACCGCTTCTCTCTCCACGGCGCCTATCGCGACCGGCTGATCCGTGCCTATCTCGGGGCGTCGAGGGAGCCCGGCACGCGGCGGCCGAACCCGTTTACCGGCTTCGACGACCAGGACAACCTGGCGCTGGTGGACCTCGGGAAAAACCGGCCGTTCCATCTCGTCAACGTGGCGCTCAACCTGGTGGGAGGCAAGGAGCTCGCCTGGCAGGACCGCAAGGCGGAGTCGTTCACGTTCTCGGCGCTGCACTGCGGCTACCGCGGTGGCTACCGCTCGGCGGAGACCTACGGCAGGCGCAAGGGCGGCGCGCGCATCTCGCTCGGCACGGCGGTCGCCATCTCGGGTGCGGCGGCGAGCCCCAACATGGGGGCGCACTCGTCGCCGGTGGTCACGTTCCTGCTGGCGCTGTTCAACATCCGGCTGGGTTGGTGGCTGGGCAACCCCGGCCCGGCGGGGGCCGCGACGTTCGACACGCAGGGCCCGCGCGAGGCGCCGGCGGCGCTGGCCGCCGAGACCTTCGGGCTGACCGACGACACGAATCGCTATGTCTACCTGTCGGACGGCGGCCATTTCGAAAACCTCGGGCTCTACGAGATGGTGCTGCGGCGTTGCCGCTTCATCGTGGTGAGCGACGGCGGTCAGGACCCCAAGTTCCAGTTCGAGGATCTGGGCAACGCCATCTCCAAGATCCGCATCGATCTGGGAGTGCCGATCGAGTTCCACAGCCTGCCGATGCGGGCCAGGCCGGACCTGCTGGGAAAGGCGTACGACCCGTCCAAGCAGGCGAAGTTCCCGTGCTTCGCGCTGGCGAGGATTCGCTACTCGTGCGTCGACCGGGTGCCGGTGGTCGGCGGCAGCGGCGAGGCAGCTGCCGCCGGAGGCGCCCAGGAAGCCGGCGGCGGCGATCCCGCGGATCTGGTGGACGGCTGGCTCCTGTACGTCAAGCCGGCGCTCAACGGCACGGAGCCGGCGGACGTCTTTCACTACGCCAAGATCCATCCCGACTTCCCGCACGAGTCCACCGGCAACCAGCTCTACAGCGAGGCGCAATTCGAGAGCTACCGCGCCCTGGGCTCGTGGATCGTCGATTCTCTCCCGGCGGCAGTCCAAGGCGACCTCGGGGCTCTCTTCAAGGCGCTGCCGGACTTCGGGTGGCCGCCGCGCGGTGGTAGCGGAGTCGTACCCTCGCCACCGCGCGGCGCGGCGCCAGACGCGGCGGGACTTCCGGCGAAGCAGGGGTAACCGCGAGGGCGCAGCTAGTGTCCCGTCTCAGAGATTCGCATCATTAGTCGGCGAGCCATCCGGGCTCCTGGCCAGGCGCGCCGACGCAGGCATAGTCGACACTATGTCGAGGAGGCGCAACGCCGCCAGGGGGCCGGAGGG
>Ga0210384_10005399_pt1 | contig 13933 bp, 8 predicted proteins | sample IncBWH2MmetaG_FD_160574 | JGI IMG/M metagenome (GOLD analysis project Ga0210384, IMG submission 160574) | Forest soil microbial communities from Barre Woods Harvard Forest LTER site, Petersham, Massachusetts, United States - Inc-BW-H-2-M | ecosystem: Environmental > Terrestrial > Soil >...
GACGAGGCCGGTGAGCGGGCCCAATTCGCGTTCGGCAGCCTCAAAGAGCCTGAGGACTTCCTGTTCGCGCGAAATGTCAGCCTGGATGGCCGTCGCGGTACCACCTGATGCAGCGATATGCCGCACGACCTCCGCTGCGGACTGCGCGTCTTGCGCGAAGTTCACAACCAAGCGATAGCCGCACACTGCCGCCAACTTGGCCACCGCCGCGCCAATTCCCCGCCCCGCGCCGGTCACCATCAGCACCCCTGGAGAAGCTTTCTTGTTAATGTCGGCCATTTGCCACTCCTTGTTCGAAATCTCAATGAAATGTACTCTAGCTGCTTCCATGCGCATCCAAGAAAGACGTTCGATCCGGCCTCAAGCTATGGCATCAGAAACCGACTCAGCTACGCCCGCTAAGCCCGACAAGAAAAAGAACGCCTGGAAGTCCTTGCCCGATGTTTGGGCGCTGATCAAACCCCGGCGCGGTCTGCTCGTTGTGGGATTCGTGCTGATGGCGATCAACCGTGTTTGCGGGCTGGTCCTGCCGGCTTCGACAAAGTATTTTGTCGATCTCGTGGCAATCGGGCATCGGGTTAATTTGCTGGGGACCATCGTGCTGGCAGTTTTGGCGGCGACCATTGTCCAGGGGCTGACCTCCTTCACGTTGACTCAGCTGTTGTCCAAGTCGGCGCAAAAGATGATTACCGAGTTGCGCCGGCAGGTGCAGGCGCACATTGGGCGCTTACCGGTGTCATTTTACGACGCCAATAAAACCGGCGTACTTGTCTCGCGGATCATGAGCGACGTCGAAGGCGTGCGCAATCTCGTGGGTACGGGCCTTGTGGAATTTGTGGGCGGGCTGATGACCGCGGTATTTGCGCTGGTTTACTTGATTCATGCCAGCGTTTTGCTGACAGCGGTGGCTTTCTCGATTCTTCTGGTATTTGGGTTCGGGATCAGCAAGGCGTTTTCGACGATTCGGCCGATCTTCCGGGCGCGGCCAAAAATAACGGCGGAAGTAACCGGGCGGCTAACCGAATCGCTCGGTGGAGTGCGCGTTGTAAAGGGCTATCACGCCGAGGAACGGGAAGAGGGAATTTTTGGTGCAGGTGTGCAGCGTTTGCTGGACAACGTTTTGAAAACGCTCACGGCTACGTCGCTGATGAGTCTTTCGGGAGCCACCCTGCTCGGTGTTGTAAGCGCTCTAATGTTGGAGCTTGGCGGGCACAAAATCTTGAACGGCAGTATGACCCTGGGGGATTGGTTCGCGTTCAACCTTTTCCTGGGCTTTCTGATAGCGCCCGTGTTTCAAATTGTCGCGATTGGCACGCAGATTACAGAAGCCATCACGGGCCTCGAACGAACGCGGGAAATTCTAAATGAGAAGAAAGAGGACGAGGATCCGCGGCGGACCGTGACGATGGAGCGCATCACCGGCCGCGTCGTGATGGAGAACGTGAACTTTTCTTATGATTCTGGCAAGGAAGTCCTGCATGAAGTGAGTTTTGATTCGCAGCCGGGCACGGTTACCGCTTTGGTCGGGCCGTCCGGCGCCGGCAAGTCGACGATTATCGGCTTGATTGCGGCTTTTTACGTGCCCGCCAGCGGCCAGGTGTTAGTGGATGGCATCGATCTGGCTACGGTAAAGCTAGACTCCTATCGCACGCAGCTCGGCGTCGTGCTGCAAGAAACGTTTCTTTTTGACGGGTCGATTCGAGAAAACGTGGCGTTCGCCCGACCCGAGGCGAGCGAAGAGGAGATTCTAGCCGCGTGCCACATTGCGCGCGTCGACGAGTTTGCTGAATCTTTTGAGAAAAAGTATGACACCGTGGTTGGCGAACGCGGAGTGAAACTCTCGGGCGGGCAAAAGCAGCGCGTATCCATTGCACGCGCCATCCTTGCTGATCCGCGCATCTTGATTCTAGACGAGGCGACGTCCAGCCTGGACTCCGAATCCGAGGCGCTCATTCAGGAAGGCCTTCGCTACCTGATGCGCGGGCGAACGACCTTTGTGATTGCGCATCGCCTGTCGACGATTCGGCGGGCCGAGCAGATCCTTGTCGTCGAGAGCGGCCGGATTATCGAGCGAGGCAACCATGCATCACTGTACGCCGCGGGCGGGCGGTATTTCGACCTGTACACGAAACAACATGAAGTCGAGAGCAATCTGTTCCTCGCGCCCGGTGAAGGCTCAGCGGAATCCGAAGACGGAGTCGCGGCACGCGCATCGTCTGTTGGGCAGACCGGAGCGACCCTGCCGGACGCAATTCGCTTGATCCGAGGACAAAACAATTGAAGCAGGCACCGCAAAACCGCGGCCACAACTCGCCCGCGAGCGCAATTCTTAATTAGAGACTTGCCGCTGGGTTCTGTCGCTGATTTACGCGGTGGGACGGCGGATGACTAGCTTCTTAGTCGCTGTCGGCGGAATCAACGTCGCCATTTTGCGGATCATGGCCAGCACCAAGCGTTTATCTCCATCCGAAAGGGTAGTACTGAAACGCTTGATCTCCGCCAGGAAACGGATTTCGTCTTGCGACAGTTCGCCAAGCATCTTTTGCGTTTCGCGGTCGCGCGGCGTCTCGGTACCCGGGAAAAAATCCGCGAGCGATATATCCATGGCTTCCGCAATCTTGGCAAGCGTTTCGAGCGATGGCACGGTGTGGCCGTTCTCGACGCGTGAAAGATAGCAGCGCAACAGTCCGGTGCGCCGCTCGATGTCTCCTTGCGATAGTCCCCTCTGACTGCGATACGATTTGATGACTTCTCCGATGTTTACGCGTGGTTTTTCTTTTGGCACGATGACTCTCCAGGTCGAGGGGGTAGCTTAGTCACTAACAGCAGGAGAAGCAAGAGGGAATTTACGGGCGATGCTTCCAATTCGACAATGCTCTTGTTTTGCCGGTGGAAAACCAGCTGGTTCTTGCGCTGCTGTTTAAAGAACGCGTCTAACGCTGCGCCGGCACAACCGTGGCCGGTTGCTGCAGCCGGAATTCCAGCAAGGTTTCGCTGGGCACCTTCACCTGCTGCCCCCGCGTGAACACCTGCACGCCAGCGCCCGCCGCGGAACCTACTCCGGCGCCGATCGCTGCGCCTTTTCCGCCGCCTGCAATGGCGCCGATGATGGCTCCGACCACGGCGCCGCCTCCGACTTTCTTTGCCGTGTCCGACCCGCGGCCCTGGCCTTTCAAACTGTAATCGCTGCTGACTAAAGGATAGTCGCGACCATCGATGACAATGCGCATCAACTCCAGCTGCAATTCCGAACTTCCCGACAGACGGCCCGCTTCTTTCACCTCTGCAAGGCGGCCGTACACGTCGGTGCCTTTGCGCCCCACGAGTGTCCCGTTGATGTAAAGATCGGTTTCAAGGCTGGCATGGAAAACGTCGCCAACGTGATTTCTCGAAGAATCCACGCCGTCAATCATGCGGACTAACAAGGACTGGCCCGCCGGGATCGTGATTTCTCCGTATTGAGCTGCCGGGTCCTGTGCCTGCGGAGCAAGCGAAGATGGCCGATCCGCAGGAGGAGCCACGTCTTGAGAGACAATCGGCTGTTGCGGCGAAACCGCCGTTGCAGTATCCGAAGGAGGCTGAGTTGTTGGAGGTTGGGACGCTGGGACAAGCGTGCTCGCTGTGCCCGAATTGCGCGTAAACGTGATAGCAACGGCGTCCGCTACATTGAAGGTTTGCACTTCGCCCTTGATCTCAAATCGCAGAACCGCCTGCGTACCGCCCAGGTAGCGACCCTGGAGCACTCGACCATCTTTAAGCTCCAGCGTGTCTGCAACCGCCACGCTGGCAAAGAATAGTCCGAGCATAGCTGCAGCAATGGTTCGCCGTCGACCGTTCATGGCATTGCCTCTCTCCGCCCGCACCGTCCGCGGACCCATCGCGTGGCGGGCTTTTCCCCCCCAGCCTAACATCTTTAGCCTACCGCTTTGGATGAAGGAGTGAGCAGAGGGGTTGCGCAATCTTTCTGCCCTATTGGGTGGCCCGGTAGATAAGACGGGTGATGTCGGCCATGAGCGCGGCGCTCTCCTTCGTGTCGGCAAGGCCGCGGACGAGAATGACCAACACAAAAGGCTTCGGCGCAAAAACAATCGCGGCGTCGTGATGAATCTTGGTGATTTCACCTGTTTTGTGCGCTACACGGGTGCCGGGAGGAAGCCCGGCGGGGATGCCTTCGTTGAATTTTTGACGCTCGAGGATTTCAATCATCTTGCGGGAAGATTCCTGACCGACGGCGTCTCCGCGAGCGATCGCATCGAGGAGTTGCAGGAGCCCGTGCGCGGTCGTGGTGTTATTGAGGCCTTTCGAAAAGGCCTTGTTGTCTTCGACGCCGCGCAACACATTCATGCCGTCTGCATGCAGCGAATGAACTGTGGCGCGAATGTTCGCGACCCCCAGCTTCTCGATCAGCAGATTCGTCGCGAGATTGCTGCTTGCCGTGATCATTTGCTCACAAAGCTGGCGAAGCGTGCGAGTCTGCCCGGCAGCTTTGTACAAATCCGACTCCGAATCATCGGAGGGATCGAGCGTATAGACCGAGCCGTCCGCCAAACTGTGAAATTCATTCTTAACGAGTAGAGCGTCGTCGAGCCCGAGTTTGCCTTGCCGCTCTTGATGAAAGAGTTCGATCATTACCGGAATTTTCATGGTGCTGGCGGCATGGAAGGATTCTTCCTCGTGAAACGAGTAAGCGATGTGTCCGTCGAGAGTGCGAAAGGCGATGGCGACATCGGCTCCGCTTTGGCGGATTCGCTGTTCGATATTTGCGCTTAGTTTCTGGTCGATGGTCAGGGCTTGGCTAGACGCCAGCGTGGAAACCACAGCCGCGCATAAAATGACAGACCGACTGTAGGACGCAACGCGCCAGGGTGATCGAGCGATGAGTTTCATCGGCGGGAATCTTGCCCGAAGCGCTACGTCGTTGCAACACCATGTTGAATCTTAACGACCAGGGCCCAAGCCGAACAGAGGCTTGGGCCCGCATGCATGCAACGTAGGATTACGATCAGTGGAGTTTGTCTCTTCTACTACCTAGATTTGACGCCGCGCCTCATCGGCTTCTTCAGCCAACTCCATGAGCTTTTGTACGATCCCCGTGTTTTTCTTCGTGTTGGGGTCCAGGAAGAGTCCATCTTGAGCGAAGCCCACCACAGCGGCCGTCGCGCCGCCGAACTTTATCGACGTCGGGCGGACGATGGCCACCGGGCCGAACTTCTTGTCCAGGAAGTGCGTGGGCTCGGGCATGATGAGATTTGCTTGCAGGGTATCTCCGTTCAAGGATTCCGGGTCCGTCTCACCCTGCGCGGCGCTGAGAGTCGTAAAGGTCACAGACGAGTTGTTTTTCTTGTCAAATACGGTTAATGGCGTTGCGTTGCCGGCTTTGTCTTGCCAGGTTTGAAAATGCATGGTTTCGCTGGGTCCGATACTCAGCAGGATTCGCAGAACCTCTAGATTGGTTACATGCTGCGCCAGGGTCGGGTAGAGGCTGCTGCCGCCTTGTTCAATAAACGCGAAGTGAAAACCGGCCGTAAAAGCGATGGCTTTGAGGATGTCGGGAAAGGTCGATTGCGTGGGATCTTGAAGATTGATGACGCTGCCCGCCGTATCGTCGTTGGTTCTGGGGATTGCCGTGTGCGCACCGACGTTCAAGCTCGGGACCGCTTCAGCAAACTTGGCTCCCGAATCGAAATCGGGGTTGCTTATGCTGCGATAGCGTGACCAGAAACTGGTGTCAATGGTGAGCTGAGTCAGGTTGGTGAGCCGGCCCACTTGCCTGGCCCCATCCGCGGTGCTGCTGGGCAGCGTCTTGAACACCGTCAGATCAACCGGTTCGACCCCCTTCGATTCCAAGTAATTCCCCAGGAATCTCGCATGGCTGATTTCGTCGTCGGTGTTGTCGTGTACATATTGCGGCATGTCTCCATCTAGAAGCTGCAGGGCCTGCGTGTATGGCACATTGCCCCCATTCAGTCCGCTGACTTCGTTGTCCTGGCTTCCGCCGAGTTCGGAGTACTGTTGCCACAGATCGGTCTCAACCTGCTCCAAGGCTTGCAGAAACCTCAGGATCGCGACGTCGCCCCTGGTAATTCCCGGGCCGTTATCATCGCGTTCCCGATCGAAGGCATACGACTTGCCCGTAAGTAGCCCGGCGCCGAGCGTCGCTGCGCCTGCCGCCACCGCTCCATTTTTTAAAAACAAACGTCGATTTGTAGCACCCACAAAACCATCACCCTTCGGCTTCATATCTTTTTCCTTCTTTCTGATTTGGATTCCTCGAGACCGAGCTTTCGTTCAGTTTCGAAATTCGAGCGAGTTGTCGTTCGACGTGCGGCCGAAGTCGCGCTGCTTTGACTTGCGGGTCCGCGTGGCCTGATGTTCCAGGAGGGGATCGCTTCGGGGCCAAAGAGGATGTCGTCTTTGGCCCCAATTTGTCATTGGACGGTCAGTGTGACCGAGGAGGCGTGAGAGAGACTGCCTGAAGTCCCAGTGATCATTACAGTGGTCGTGCCTCGCTGGGTACCGTTTCCGACGCTGTTGGCGTTGTAGCCGCACCCACCGGCGGCAAATAGGACCCCGGTGGCGGCGAGCAGTGCAAAGACGCTCGCTAGACTGTAGGTCCATTTTCTGCTGTGGAGACATCCGCGGTTTCTCCTAGCCGCGACAAAAAGGACGAAGAAACCCAAGGTGGCCAGCGGCACCGCAACGGCGAACGGGCCTCGCGGGAAGTTCTTTGCCGTCAATGCGGCGGCATGGTACGGCGACGAGGAGGTCATGATGGTTACGGTCGAAGTCAAACTCGCACCGCTCGCCGGTGAAAGGGCTGGAGGTGAGAAGCTGCACGTCGAGCCGAGCGGCTGTCCCGAGCAAGCAAGCATGACGGCAGAACTGAATCCGTTGAGCCCGCCAACGGTCACGGTAAAGGAGGCGGACTGCCCCGCCGCGATGGTCATCGTTGGCGGGGCCGCGGTGATGCTGAAGTCCGCCGCTGCCGGAGGGGGCGTAACATTCGCGGCGATGGCCGCGAACAAGCCGTGCATTTCGTTGGCGAGACCCGCGGTGATGTACATCGTGTTGGGATCGCCGGATTGCGCTCCGCCGCCGCCGAACGCCATGTCCCAGAGAGAGGCATTGACGATTGACGCGCCATGCGCGTCCTTCATCTGGTCGATAAAAGCGCCGGTAGCAAAGTTGTAGGCGTTGATCGCGCCATCGCCAAAATTTCCGACTAGCAGATCGCCGGCCAGCGAGCCGCCGAACCCCGCCGGAGGAACAACTACACCCCAGGGCGCGTTCAAGTGGGAGTCTGCAGTGATTCTGCGAAGCATCGTGCCATTCGTGCTGAATAGATCCACAAACCCTGCGCCGGCGATTTTAAGCGGGTCGTGCATGGGCGCGTCCTGCAGTGCGTAGGTCACTACCACCATCGAAGTGTTGTTGACGGTAATGACGTGGACTCCGAATGCCGCATAGCCTGGGGAACCCGAACCTGTCGGCACTGCCGGTGGGGCTGGATCGTTAAATGCGCCTGGGCCTAGCACTTGCGTCTGTTTGAACGTTGTGTCGTACACCTCGACCTGGCCAGAGCGAAAATTGGTGGCTAGAAGAAAGCGTCCTGACCCATTTGTGACGAGCGCGAGTCCCTTATAAACCGCACCCGTTGCGGCAGTGGGTTTGGCCGAATTGTCTACCGCAAGTATCGAGGAAGCGCCACCAGTCCAGCCGGAGATCGTTCCGTCTTCGGTGTCAAAGATGAACAAACTGCTGCTGTTGTTCAGAGTAAAGCCTCCAGACGGATTGCCGACGCATCCCGTCGGTGTAGCCGGATTGGAACTGCCGGTTGGGGGCGCAATGGCGAAAGCTCTCTGTACGGCTCCGGCGGCGTTGTAGAGGGAGGTCACTCCTGTCGGGCTGGCATTGTCGGCGATCCAAAATGGATCGCCAGGAATGATGCAGATACCCCACGGATTGACCAAATTGGAATCGATCACGGGCGCCATACCCTGGGTATCAGAAACTAGATTGGTTTGTTTGTAGCTATTTGTTTGGGCTTCGGCGGCTGGCAGGGAAACAACGTGTGCACAAAATAGCCCCAATAAAAACACTCTTACTCTTCGCATATTTCTGAATTGCTCCTCTCGTTCATCGGTCCTTCATCAAGCGACCGCTCTCTGTTCACCTACACCTTGTGGACGGTTGGATGCCCGTCGGGCGGCGGGAATAAATCAAGGGGGAAACAAGTCTTTATCAACTTGGAGGGCTATCTGTGAGAACGACTTATCCGCAAATATCACGTCAAGGCGGCGAAGGGTTGGCAACCCTTTCCGCGGCACTGGCCTCAAAGCAAGACAAGGTCCTCGCTATCAACGAAGTGAAATACCCCGAATCGATTGTCCGATTCGGCATATTTGAAGTGGATCTGGAATCCCGCGAATTGCGGAAGCACGGGATGCACGTGCGCCTCGAGGAAAAGCCTTTCCGTATCCTGGAAATGCTCCTCCATCACGCGGGGCGCGTGGTCACCCGCAAAGCGCTGCGAGAAAAACTCTGGCCCGACACGCATGTCGGTTACGATCAGAATCTAAACACCGCCGTAAACAAGCTGCGCGAGTTGCTGGGTGACTCTGCGCAATGCTCACGCTTCATCGAGACTCTCCCACGGCTTGGATATCGCTTCATTGCTCCAGTGGTGATGCCCGGGCGGTCTTCGGTCGGGGCGAAGAAAATGCTGGGCGTACTTCCCTTTGAAAATCTCGGAGGGGATCCTGAACAGGAGTATTTCGCCGACGGCTTGACGGAAGAGATGATTTCGCATCTCGGCCAGCTTGATCCACGCCGACTTGGGGTGATTGCGCGGACTTCCGCAATCCAGTACAAGAACACGCGGAAATCGATCGCGGAAATCGCGGCGGAGCTGAAGGTTAGTTACATTCTAGAGGGAAGCGTACGACGCGAAGGAAATGGTGCTCGCATCACGGCGCAATTGATCGAAGCGCAGGAGCAGACCCACGTTTGGTCAGCAACCTACGACCGTGATTTGCGAGACATTCTAAGCGTGCAAGCCGACGTCGCACGTCACGTCGGGCGAGCCTTGTCGCTGGAATTGTTGCCCGAAGTTGCGGCGAAATCGCCGGGATTCGACCCTACCGCGCACGAGGCCTATTTGCGCGGTCGTTTTTATTTTGGGCAGAGGTCGGAGGAGGGACTAAAAAAAGCGATGGCCTCCTTTGAAACCGCTCTGACTATCGAAGCAAACTGCGCGCGCTCCTACTCCGGGATCGCGGATTGCTGCGGATTGCTCTCGTGGTTTGGTGCGCTCCCCCCCAAGGTGTCCGGCCAGAAAGCTGCGGTTGCGGCAAAGCGCGCCATCGAAATCGATCCGACTCTGGGCGAATGCCATGCGTCCCTGGCGCTTGTGCACTTCTGGTACGACTGGAATTGGGAAGCAGCGGAGCGGGAATTTCTGCGCGCGATTGAGTTAAACCCGAGCTACAGCTCTGCTTATCAGTGGTACGCGGCTTATCTAAATACGCAAGGCCGCTTCGACGAAGCGCAAGCAGCTCAGAAAAGTGCGAGAGAACTCGATCCCTTTTCGTTAATTCTCAATATGAATGTCGCTGATCCGCTGTTTTTCTCGCGCCAATACCACCGCGCCGCCCAGCAACTCGTCGCGCTGCTCGAGCACGAGCCGCGCTTCTTCCCGGCCCTCTTCCAGCTAGGCCGCGTTTACGTCCAGATGGAAATGTATAAAGAGGCTATCGATGCATTCGAACGCGCGTTGCAGTTTTCACGCCAGCAGGAGGCGCTGCCGGCGTTGGCTCATGCCTACGCTTTGACGGGAAAAGCACAAGAGGCCAGGATCATTCTGGAAGAAATGAAGAACGATAAAACCGGCCGTTATGTTGCGTCGCCGATGATTGCCCGCATTCATCTGGGCCTTCGCGAATTCGAAACGGCTCTCGATTGGCTAGAGAAAGGTCTCGAGGAGCGGTCCTATTGGATGGTCTTCTTGAAAAGCGACCCGGTGTACGACCCTATCCGCTCTCACCCGAGGTTTCGCGAATTACTCAACATTACTGGATTGGTTTCCTAAAAGGGGGGCGGGCAACCTGATTCCGCCCTCCAACGCGCGGTTGGGTCGTCAGTTTGTGCCTGTGCCCAGCACGACCGGATCAACGTTCCAGCCATCAAGCACCACGACAGGCTGCTTGCCGTCGAGACCGGCGGGGTCAAATTTCGCGGAAACGGTCCTCTTTTCTCCCGGCAGCAACGAAAAGTAATTGTCTTGCCAGAAGATCGGCGTCAGATCTTCGCCGTCCTGGCCGCGAGTTACGCGGAGATGCACCATGAAGGCTATCGCGCTACTCGCGTTCGTGACGCTTACTTGCACCGTGCCGTTTCCGGAATCGCTGCTCGCCGTGAGCTTCACGGTAGACAGCGAGTTCAGCCCGGTGAGATCGCCAAATTCGGCCTGCGGGGTGTACACGGTATCTTGTCGCTTCGCCCAGTCGAGAGTGTCTGCCTTGGTCGAAAGCCAATAAAAATTATTGCTGATTACTCTTCCGCTCGAATCGCCTAATTGCAGACGCAAAAAATACGTCTTCGAGAGGCCCTCGACTTTCGGGAGATCGAATGCTTTGGTGCTGCTGTCTGGGCCCAGGTCGAGCGTGACGTCGCGGGAGACTTTTTCCGCGGCGTCGATATTGTAGATTTTGGCGCTGACTTTCAAGGCCTTCAACCCTTCGTACGTGCTGTTAACCACGGCAACGGAATTGTCGTTGTAGGAATACTGCACATGCACAGGCTCCATGGCCTTCTTCGTGCCGAAGTAACCGCCCGCAGGTACCAAGTAATAGTCGTACAGATGCCAGATCAGCGATGGCCAGCCATTGTTGAGCATCCACTGAATCACGCCTGTTGCCGTATATTTGTTCTGTCCATAAGCCTCAAACATCGCACGCTCACCGTCATAGGCCATCGCTTGCGCTTTGCGTTCGTAGTCGTCGAGCGACGCGGCTTGCCCGTACCGGCGGTTCAGGCCGTCGGTGAAAACATTCACCGTTGTAAAGCGTTCGCCTCCGGAGTGGTAGTTCCACACCTCGTCAATAGGCCAGAGATGCTCCTTGGGAATAAATCGTTCGAGCGATTCGCGCGGCGGGATCGCCGGCCCTGGGCTCGTCTCGGTGTTGTAACCGTAAGCACCGCCCGCTTTCGTGTCCGCCAGCCAATAAACCGGCGGGACATACTCGTACGGTCCGGTCATCTTCACGCCCGATTTTCCCGTGACCGTGGTCTTTTCTTCCGACGCCGAAGAAACAATGGGATTCGGCCATCCCAAATCCTTCTCGATGCTCAAATACATTTTCTCAACGTCGGCGGGCGGAGGACCGTCGCTGCCGTTGAGCCATACAAAAACGCTGGGGTGATTCCTCAGCCGCCCAATTTGATCGGTCAGCGAAGCCGCAGCAATCTTTCGCTGGTCGCCTTGCCAGCGCTTCCAGCGCTCCCAGGCGTCGCAGCAGGTCCATCCCGGCATCACGAGAATTCCAAGCTTGTCCGTCTTGTCGAACAATTCGTCGTGGTCGAGACGGCCTTCGAGCCGGATGGTGTTCAAGCCCATGTCACGCACATAAGCCAAATCCGCATCAAGCCTCTCCGGCGACCAGCGCAAAAACATGTCCGGCGCCCACGCCGCGCCTCGGATCAGCAACTTGCGCCCATTGATTTTGAAAAGCCGATAGCCCTTATCGGTGATTTCAGAAGTCACTTCACGGATACCAAACGCAATGGTCGCTGAATCGGAAACGTGGCCGTCCATGTCAAAACTCAGTTTCGCGGTGTACAGATTTGGCTCGCCCATCTGGTAAGGCCACCAGATTCGAGGCTGCTCGAGCTTCAGTTGCGAAAATGCGTCCGGCGTGAAGCGCAACGTCTTAGACTCTCCTGCGGGAATCTCGACGGGCTGCTGCAAATTCCGGCCATCGACCTCCGCCCGCAGAACCCCTTTGACGAGATGATCCGTGGTATTGCGCAAGTCGGCGCTCACCGTGAGTGTAGCTGCCTTGTAGTCTCCGTCCAGCTTCGAAGCGACAAACGGATTGCGCACCGTGACCCCTCCGCTCGTCGTCAAAAACACTTCCTTCCATATCCCCATGTCCTTGTCGGCGGGAGTCGGATTCCAATCCACCCAGGTGATCCCCAAGTCGTCCTTCTGCGGCGCGAAAACTTCCAGCGCCACCGCATTGGGCTTCCCCGCCAGGATGTTTTTGCTTACGTTGAATTCAAACGCACGGTAGGTTCCCGCAACATCCTTCGCATCGGCAATTTTCACGCCGTTGACCCAAACGTTCGCCCGGTAATTAATCCCCAGAAAATGCAGCCAAGAATTTGTCTGCGCCACGCCGGCCGGCGCAGCAAATTCCGCGCGGAACCACCACGAGCAACGAAACGGGCTTCCCGGCGGCATATCCTGAATTGCAAAAAATGACTTATTGGAATAATTCATTCCCGGCAGCGTTTTCAGATTGCTGCCGAAGTAAGGATCGGAGTAGGTCTTATCCGTCACCAGGACTCCGACCACCGTCGCCGGCAGGTCACTCCTATGCCACGCCGAAGCATCAAAACCAGCGGTCGAAATTTGCTCACCTGTAGCCTGGGCTTCACACGACGACTGAATCTGCCAATTCTTGTGAAGATAAATGCGGCCGTCAGTTTCGGGTGCAACTTGTGCGGCCGTACCGGCAAGCACGACGGGCAACATCACCGACATCAGCGCGCACCTCGACAGCCAAGGGGAACGAGACATATAGCTCCTTCGCGACTATCCCATTGTTAGACTTGCAAGCATGCCGTCAAGCATCGAGCAGGTCCATATTAAACCGATTCAACTGTGGCTAGTATTCTTTTCTTGGGAGGATACAGAACGCGAAGAGTCTCCAGCAAATCCCCGCCACATCCGTTTCAACGCTGAGCAGAGAAATCTATTGTGCGCGAGACACGGGGCTTGACCGCAGCGGCGGCTATATCGTGTCCCTACGGGAGAAAGATCCAGGCGCTAGTCATAGCGGAGTGCCGTTAGAGGATCGAGTTTGGAGGCGCGATAAGCGGGCAGGAAACTCGCGAGCGTTGCAACGACGCTTAGAGTGACGATGGCTAACACGAGCGTCAAGGGGTCGCGCGGCTTCAGACCGTAGAGCATGGATTTGGCCGCCTGAGCCGCGCCCAGAGCCAAGCCGGTGCCGACGAACAAACCAGTAACGGAGAGAACGACCGCTTCCCGCAGGATCATCCTGACGACATCGGCGCGCTTCGCGCCAATGGCCATGCGGATTCCAATTTCCCTGGTGCGCTGGACGACCATGTAGGACATCACGCCATAGAGTCCGAGGGCAGCAAGGACTGCAGCGAGAAATCCAAAGAAGCCGGAGAGGGTGGCCATCAGTTCATCCTGCAAGAGCGACTCGTGAACCTGAGTCTTGAAGACTTTGAATTCGATATCGATGCCAGGATTGAGATCGCCGATTGTTTGTTTGAGCGAGGCCATTAGGCCGGTGACGGGCAGAGACGACTTGATCAGAATCTGGTCGTCCGGGCTGGACTTCTCCTGCTGAGGCGCTGGGAAGTACATAAATGGTTTAAATTCTTCGTGCATGTCTTGGAATTTGTTATCGCCGGTCACTCCCACAATCTCATAGAGCGGACGCGGCTTTCCCGGTGGTTCGTGAATGCGGAATCTTTTGCCGAGGGGATCGACGCCCTTGAACATCTTGCGCACGAAGGCTTGATTCACGATGGCGACCTTTACAGAGGTTGGTGTGTCACGATCATCGAAGTCCCGTCCTGCGAGCAGTGACGTGCCAATAGTATGAAAATAGCCAGGGCCGAGATAATTGATCCATGCTGAGCCTTTGTCTTCATCGGAGCCTTCGGTGATGACGTT
>Ga0210384_10005400_pt1 | contig 13932 bp, 7 predicted proteins | sample IncBWH2MmetaG_FD_160574 | JGI IMG/M metagenome (GOLD analysis project Ga0210384, IMG submission 160574) | Forest soil microbial communities from Barre Woods Harvard Forest LTER site, Petersham, Massachusetts, United States - Inc-BW-H-2-M | ecosystem: Environmental > Terrestrial > Soil >...
ACGCCCACCACCACCTTCTGGCCGCGGTCGTCCATCAGCTGGTAGCGATAGGCCGCGTCCGCGATCTCCTGCTGCGGGTAGCCGAGATCGATCGCCCGGACGATGCCGCCCAGCTCGTCGATCTTGCGAACGTAGTCCATCGCCTGCGCCTCCATCTGGTCGGTGAGCCGCTCCAGGAAGTAGGAGCCGCCCAGCGGATCGATGGTCAGCGGCACCCCGGTCTCCTCGGCGACGATCTGCTGGGTGCGTAGGGCCACCGTGACCGCCTCTTCGGTGGGCAGGGCCAGCACCTCGTCGTAGGAGTTGGTGTGGAGCGACTGCGCCCCGCCGAGCACCGCGGCGAGCGCCTGCAGGGCCACCCGCGCCACGTTGTTGAGCGGCTGCTGGGCGGTGGCGGAGACCCCCGCGGTCTGGGTGTGGGTACGCAGGCGCATCGACTCCGGCTTCCGGGCCCGGAAGCGGTCCCGCATCACGGTGGCCCAGATCCGCCGGGCCGCCCGCAGCTTGGCGATCTCCTCGAAGAAGTCGTTGTGGATGTCGAAGAAGAACGACAGGCGCGGGGCGAAGTCGTCCACGTCGAGCCCGCGCTCCACCCCGGCCTGCACGTAGCCGAAGCCGTCCGCGAGCGTGAAGGCCAGCTCCTGCACCGCGGTCGAGCCCGCCTCCCGGATGTGATAGCCGGAGATCGAGACCGGGTTGAAGCGAGGCACGTGCTGGGCGCAGAACTCGATGGTGTCCACCACCACCCGCACCGCCGATTCCGGCGGCGAGATCCACTCTTTCTGGGCGATGAACTCCTTCAGCATGTCGTTCTGCATGGTGCCGCCGAGCTGGTCCCAGCTCACGCCCTGCTTGTCGGCCAGGGCGAGATACATGGCGAGCGCCACCGACGCGGTGCAGTTGATGGTCATCGAGGTGGTCACCTGGTCCAGCGGAATATCCCGGAACAGGATCTCGAAGTCGGCGAGCGTGGAGATCGAGACGCCCTCGCGGCCCACTTCGCCCCGGGCGCGCGGGTGATCGGCGTCGTAGCCCATCAGGGCCGGCATGTCGAACGCGGTCGAGAGTCCGGTCTGACCCTGGGAGAGCAGATACTTGAAGCGGACGTTGGTGTCCTCGGGGCGGCCGAAGCCCGCGAACATCCGCATGGTCCAGAGCCGGCCGCGGTACATCGAGGGATACGGCCCGCGCGTGTAGGGGAACTCTCCCGGGTAGCCGAGCTTGTCCTCGTACCGCCACCCGACCAGATCCTCCGGCGTGTAGAGCGCCTGCACCGGGATTCCCGAGAGCGTCTCGAACAGCGCGTCGCGCTCCGGCGCGCGCTGCACGTAGGGGTCGTAGCTCTCCTCCTCCCATCGCTCTTTGCCCTCGGCCATGTCGTGGACTCTCCTCACGCCACCCGCGCGACCGCGGTGAGCAGGTGGCGGGCGATGACCAGCTTCTGGATCTGCGACGTGCCCTCGTAGATCTGGGTGATCTTGGCGTCGCGGAAGTGGCGCTCGACCTGGTACTCCTTGATGAAGCCGTAGCCGCCGTGCACCTGGATCGCGTCGGTGGTGACCCGCATCGCGGTCTCGGAGGCGAAGAGCTTGGCCATCGCGGCCTCGGGCCCGAACGAGGCCCCCGAATCCTTGAGCCAGGCCGCCCGCAGCGTCAGCAGGCGCGCCGCCTCGATCGCGGTCGCCATGTCCGCGAGCATCCACTGCACCATCTGGTGCTGGCCGATCGGCACCCCGAAGCTCTTCCGCTCGCGCGCGTAGGCGATCGCCGCCGCGGAGGCGGCCGCCGCGATGCCGACCGCCTGGGCCGCGATGCCGATGCGGCCGCCGTCGAGCGTGCCGAGCGCGATCCGGAAGCCCTGCCCCACTTCGCCGAGCCGCTGGGCGGCCGGCACGCGGCACCGCTCGAAGAGGAACTCGGCGGTGTCGGAGGCTCGGATGCCCAGCTTGTCCTCCGTCTTCACCACCGTGAAACCGGGCGTGCCCTTCTCGACGAGAAACGCGCTGATCCCGCGATGGCCGGCTGCCCGATCCGTCTGGGCGAAGACGAGCGCGGCCGAAGCCTCGCGCCCGTTCGTCACGAAGACCTTGCGGCCGTCGAGCACGTAGGCGTCGCCGTCGCGCGTAGCGAGGGTGGACTGGTTGCTCGCGTCCGAGCCCGCCTCCGGCTCGGTCAACGCGAAGCAGCCGATCTTCCGCCCCGCCGCGAACGGGGTGAGGAACCGGGCCTTCTGCGCTTCGCCGCCGTACTTGAGCACCGGATCGCAGTAGAGCGAGTTGTTCACCGACATGATGACCGCGTGAGACGCGCAGGCCCGCGCCACTTCCTCGAGGGCCAGCGCGTAGGCCACCGTGTCGCTGCCCCCGCCGCCGTAGGCTTCGGGCACCGCGATCCCCATGAGACCCAGCTCGCCCATCCGCGCGACCGTCTCGCGGGGGAAGCGGGCGTCGCGATCGATCGCTTCCGCGATCGGGCGCACCTCCTTGTCCGCGAAGTCGCGGGCGAGGTCGCGGGCCATCTTCTGCTCTTCGGAAAGCTCGAGATCCAACGTGTCCCCTTACTTCTCCAGGAGGTGTTTGAATTCTTGCGTGAGCAGCGGGGCGACCTCGAAGAGGTCGCCGACGATGCCGTAGTCGGCGATCTTGAAGATCGGGGCCTCCGGGTCCTTGTTGATCGCGCAGATCACCTTCGAGGTGCGCATGCCGGCCAGGTGTTGGATCGCGCCCGAGATACCGAAGCCCAGATAGAGCTTGGGGGAGATCGTGCGGCCGGTCTGGCCGATCTGGAAGCGGTGCGGCCGCCAGCCCGCGTCCACCGCGGCGCGGGAGGCGCCGACGGCGGCGCCGATCACCTTGGCCAGCTCCTCCAGGATCACGAAGTTCTCGGGGCCCTTGAGCCCGCGGCCGCCCGAGACCACGATCTCCGCCTCGGTCAGCTCCGGCAGGCCGGTCGAGGCCTCCTGCTTGCGCTCGACCAGCTTCATGGTCTCGGCCGGGATGGTGACCGCGGGCTTCTCGACCGTCGCGCTCGCGCCGGCCTGCGCCTCGGCCGGGCGGAACACGTTGGGCCGCAGCGTCGCCATCCATGGCGTCTTCGTCCACGTCATCTTCGACAGCAGCTTGCCCGCGTAGATCGGGCGCGTGGCCACCAGCTTGCCGCCCTCGGCGGTGAGCGCGGTCGAGTCGGCGGAGAGGCCCGCGCCGAGCCGCGCGGCGAGCCGCGCCATGAACTCGCGCTGCCGCGTGGTCACCGGCGCGAAGATCGCCTGCGGGGACTCCTTGCCCGCGAGCTCCGCCACCATCGGCGTCCACACCTCCGCGCGATACGGAGAGAAGGCCGCGTTCTCGAGCAGCCAGACGCGCTTGGCTCCCCACTCCCCGAGCTGCGTGAGCCCTTCCGGCGTCGCCTTGTCGGTCACCCACACCGCCTCGGTCGCCGCCCCCGCCTCGCCGGCCAGGCGCGCCGCCTCGCCAAGCACCTCGGCCATGACCTTCTTGGGGAGGCCCTGCCGATCGTCTTCCACCATGCACCAGTACGCGCCTGGCATGTCGTCCTCGCTCTCGTTGTGGGGCGTTAGATTGCTTTGGCGTCTTCGCGGAGGGCGCGGACCAGCTCCTTGACCGCCTCGGCCGGCTCACCCTGGATGATGCGGCCCGGCGGGCGCGGCGGCAGGCTTTCGAGCTTCACGACCGACAGCACCGCCGGCTCGGCCGGCAGCCCCAGGTCGGCGGCTTTCACTTCCTTGATCTCCTTCTTCTTGGCGCCCATGATCCCCTTGAGCGTGGGATAGCGCGGCTCGTTGAGCCCCTTCTGCGCCGAGGCCACCGCAGGCAGCGGCAGGTCGAAGATCTCGAGCCCGCCTTCGACCTGCCGGCCCACGCGAATGGTCTTGGCGTCCGCGTCCACCGCCTCCTCCATGATCCAGGAGGCGCACGGCCAATCCAGCAGCTCGGCGACCTGAGCCGCGACCGCCCCCATGTCGTCGTCGATGGCCTGTCGCCCGAAGAGGGCCAAGGCCGGCGTCTCCTTCTTGATGAGCGCCGCGAGCGCGCGCGCGGTCATCAAGGTGTCGGGCGCCTCCCAGGCCGGATCGAGGAGGTGCACCGCACGGTCGGCGCCCATCGCGAGGCAGGAGCGCAGCGCCTCTTTACCGCGCTCGGGTCCGAGCGAGACCGCGACCACCTCACCCTGCCCGCGCTTCTCTTTGATCCGGAGCGCCTCCTCGAGCGCGAACTCGTCGTACGGCGAGACGATCCAGGTGATGCCCGCGGTGTCGATGGCGCGGCCGTCGCCTCCGATCTTCACCTGCGTGGCCGTGTCCGGGACCTGCTTGATCATCACGAGAATCTTCATGACGGTCCTTTCATCGCGGTTGAACGTCGAGGACTTCGGGAGCGGGCGTGGCCGGGAGGCCGCCGTAGCGGAGATCGCGGGTGATGCGGAAGCGATCGCCCGGGATGAAGACGCGGTCGTAGACGACGGGGATCCCGTCTGCTCCGGTCGACACGCGATCGGAGCGGAAGGCGGCGACGCCCGGGCGACAGCCGAGCTCGCGGGCGGCGCGACGGTCGAGGGGCACCGCGGACACCGTCTCGCGCGCGCCGGTGATCTCGATCCCCAGCTTGAAGGCCAGCACCTGGCGAAGCGGCGTCACCGCGAGGTCCGCCTTCGCGATCTCTTCGCCCAGCGCGGCGGCCAGATACGACGCCTGGAAGCTGACCGGCTCGCCGTGCACGAGGCGCAGCCGCTCCAGGACGAACACCGGCGCGCGCTCGCGCAGCCCGAGTGACGCGGCCACCGCGCGCTCGGCCGGGGTCGAGTAGGTCCGGAGGAAACGGGTCGCCACGTCCTCGCCGAGCGCCGACAGATCGCCGGCCAGGGCGCGTAGATGAAGGATGTCGTAGTCGATGGATGGGCGCGCGGTGAACGTGCCGAGCCCGTGCCGCCGGGCGATCAGACCATCGCGCTCGAGCAGATCGAGCGCCTGGCGCAGCGTCATCAGGGTGACACCGAATTCGCGCGCGAGGCTGCGCTGGTTGTCGAGCCGCTTGCCGGGCCCGAGGCCTCCCGCGACGATGCGCTCGCGGAGCGACTGCGCGATCTGGTGATACCGCGGCACTCGACTGGCCACATTCAACCTCGCGTTCAGTGTTCTAGAACTCTCGTGGCCGCTCAACGCCGTCGTCGAGCTTCAAGTCGGGATTCCTGTAGACACGACAGGCAGTTACTGCGACCGGCGCCATTGTAACCGGGCCGGGCCGGCCGGGTCAATGGGCGCCCGGGCGGGGCAATCCGGCCCCCTGGAGGCCGGCTAGGCGGCAGGCTCGGCGGCCAGACGTTGCGAAAGCGTGACGAGAGCTTCGAGCTTGCGCGCCCCCTCACCGGAGTCCACCGAGCGGATCGCCAGGCCCACCCCTTCCTTGAAGTCCTGCGCCTTGCCGCCCGCCACCAGCGCAGCGGCCGCGTTCATCAGCACGATGTCGCGGCGCGGCCCGAGCTCTCCCCCGAGCAGGCGGCGGATGATGCCCGCGTTCTCCTGCCGGTCGCCCCCCTGCAGGTCCCGGATATCGGCCTGCGGCATGCCGAAATCCTGCGGCCGAACCCGCGTAGAGCGGACCACGCCCTCGCGCACCTCGGAGAGGTGACTCTCCCCGGTGTTCGAGATCTCGTCGAGCCCGTCGGCGCCATGAACGACGAACGCCCGAATGGTGCCGAGCTCGGCGAGCACCCGGGCGAGCGGCTCGGTGAGGGTGGGCGAGTAGACGCCGATCACCTGCGCGTTGGCGCCGGCCGGGTTGGTGAGCGGGCCCAGCATGTTGAAGACGGTGCGCACCCCCATCTCCCGGCGAGCCGCCATCACGTATTTCATCGCGGTGTGGAGCAACGGAGCGTAGAGAAAGCCGATGCCGACCTCGTCGATGCAGCGGGCCACCTTCGCCGGCGTCAGCTCGATGCTGATCCCGAGCGTCTCGACCACGTCGGCGGAGCCGCACAAGGAGGAGACGGAGCGGTTGCCGTGCTTGGCCACCCGGAGCCCCGCCCCCGCCACCACGAACGCGGTCGCGGTCGACACGTTGAACGTTCCGGAAGCGTCGCCCCCGGTGCCGCAGGTGTCGATCAGCATCTCACGGTCGGTGCCGGTCTGGCCGACCAGGTCGGCGTCGCGAGCCCGCACCTTGACCGCCTTCTGGCGCATGACCTGTGCGAAGCCGATCAGCTCCTCCACGGTCTCGCCCTTCATCCGCAGCGCGGTGAGGAACGCGCCGATCTGCGCGTTGGTGGAGGCTCCCGACATGAGCGCCTCCATCGTCGCGCTCGCCTCGAGGCGCGTCAGGTCACGCCGGTCCACCAGCGCCCGGAGCGCCTCCGTGATGAGCGGACTGGTCACGGCTGGCGCTCCGCGGCCCCGGCGCGGGCAATCGCCGCCATCGCGCCCATCACGTCCTGGATCTGCAGCGGCTTGGCGAGCACGACGTCCACGCCGTTCGTCCGCAATTCCTCCGGCGCCACCTCGACCCCGAACCCGCTCATCATCACCACCTTCGCCTGCGGCGCCCGGTCCTTGACCGCCCGCGCCACCTGCCATCCGGTCATGCCCGGCATCGCCAGATCCGTGAACACCACATCGAACGGCTCGGCCGCGAGTCGCTCGACCGCTTCCTGGCCGCTGCGGGCCACCGTCGTGTGGTGCCCGGCCGCGCCCAGGATGTCCGCGACAACGTCGCCCACTTCTTCTTCGTCGTCCACCACGAGGCAACGCAGGACCCCCGTGGGCCCGGGCGGCACCGCGGACGGCGGCGGCGCTTCCGCGACCTGATCCGTCGGGGGAAAGACCAGCCGGAAGGTCGTGCCGCGCCCCTCCTCGCTGTCGACGGTGATCCGGGCGCCGTGGCGCGAGAGGATACCATAGGTCATCGACAGCCCGAGACCGGTGCCCTTCGGACCCTTCGTGGTGAAGAACGGGTCGAAGATCTTCTGCCGGATCGGCTCCGGGATGCCGGTGCCGGTGTCGATGATCTCGACCGCCACCTCCCGCTCGGCCACCTGCCCCGCCGGCGCGCTCGTGCGCAGCGTGAGTGTGCCCCCGCGGGGCATCGCGTCGACCGCGTTGAGCACCAGGTTGGTGAAGGCCTCCCGCAGCTCGGAGGGGTCGCCGGCTACCTTCGGCAGGTGTTCGGCCAGGTCGGTGAGCACCTCGATCTCGATGCCGCGCCGACGGCTGTCCTGCCGCCAGGTGGATTCGGTGGTCTCGAGCACCTGCTGCACCACCTGGTTCAGGTCGACCGGCACCGCGGGCTGGTCCCGACGGACGCCCGTGAAGTCCTGCAACCGTCGCACGGTGCGCGCCCCGTCCATCGCCGCGCGCTCGATGACCTTGAGCCACTGGCGCAGCTTGACGTCCTGGACGCGCTCGAGCAGGAGCTGGGCGCGTCCCAGGATCGACGCCAGCACGTTGTTGAAGTCGTGGGCCACCCCCGAGGCCATCTCCCCCAGCGCCCGCAGCTTCTCGGTGCGCACCAGCTGGTCCTGGGCCGACGCCAGCTCCCCGAAGGCCTTCGTGCGCTCCTCGTAGAGGCGGGCGCTGCGCAGGGTCAGGGCCACCAGCTGGCCGATGTTGACGAGCAGGCGCTCGTCCGCCTCGGTGAAGGCGCGATCCTGGCCGCGCAGCGACAGGACCCCGAGAACCCGCTCGCCCGCCGTCATCGGCACCACGAGGGAGTGCGGCATGTCCATCGCGTTGGGCAGCGGGGCGACGCCGAGGCGCGCGCAGTCCGCCGCGTAGTCGGAGGTCCGCACCGGCTGCCCGGAGGCGACCACGAACCCGGAGAGCCCGGCCTGCGATCGCGCGTAGACGTGGGGCTCCTCGTCATCGCAGCGCCGCCCGTCCTGGACCCGCAGCGCGACCGCGAGCTGATCGCGCTCCTCGTCGAGGAGCATGATCGCGAGCGCCCGGAAGTCGACCACGCGCGCCACCTGCTGGTGGACCGCGTCGAGCAACCCCGCCTGGTCGAGCTGACCGGTCACCGAGCGCGACAGCTCGTGCAAGACCGACAGCTCCTGCACGCGCCGCTGGTTGTCCTGGAACAGGCGGGCGTTCTGCAGCGCCACGCCGGCCTGGCTCGCCACCGCCTCCATCAGCCGCAGCTCGGCGTCCGAGAGCTCACGGGCCTGGCTCCACCAGCCCGCCGCGAAGCCTCCGATCACCTGCTCCTGGGCCACGATGGGCACGAACAGCTGGGTGCGCATCGGCAGCGCCCGCCGCATCTCCTCCGGGATTCTGGGATCGTTGGCTGCATCCATCGAGACGACGGACTGCCGTCGCCGCGCCGCGTCGGCATAGAAGGCATGCTGCGCGAGCGAGATGCGCAAGGCACGGAGCACGTCGAGTCGGTCGGCGGGGACGTGGTAGCCCGCGACCGGGGCCAGCCAGTCTCCGTTGTCCTCGAGCAGCCAGATCCCCGCGATGTCGGCGGCGAGACCGCGGACCACGTGGCGCAGGAACTGCCGGGTGATCGAGTCGACGTCCAGCGTGGAGGCCAAGGTCTGGCTCACCGAGAGGAGGGTCTCCGTCTCCTGGAGCTTCTGCTCGGTCTGACGAGACAGCTCGGCGTTCTCCATGCCGAGGCCCACCTGGGCGGCCACGCCCTCGACGAGGCGCACCTCCGAGTCGGTGAACTCGCGCCCGGTCTGCCACCACACGAGGAAGAGCGCGCCGACCGGCTCGCCGCGCACGGTGGTGGGGGCGATCAGCACCGAGTGCGGTCCGAGACCTTCCAGCGCGTCGCGGTCGAAGCGCGCGTCCGCGTGGGCGTCGGAGGACCAGGTGGCGCGGCCCAGACGCCACAGCTCGGCCAGGGCCGGATTGCGCGAGAGCTGCATGGGCCGGGTCTGGAAGCGGTCGCCGAGATGCTCGGGCACGTGATATCCCGCCATCGGAACCAAAGCGTCTCGCTTGGCGTCGAGCGCCGAGACCACGACCATGTCGGCACCGAACGCGAGGGCCGCCTCGCGGGCCACCCCGTGCATGACGTTCGTCGCGGTATCGGGCTGGGAGAGCGCGCGCCGACCGCGAGCAAGGCGGTGGTCTCCCGCAGCTGCTCCTGCACCTGCGTGTAGAGGCCCGCGTTGGTCAGCGACAACGCGAGCTGGCCGGCGATGGCCATCGCGAGATCCACCTGCCAGGGCTCGAAGGCGGTCGGCCGCTCGGTGTAGTCGACGATCATGACGCCGATGACCTGGTCCTGCCGGATCAGCGGTACCGCCATGGTGGACTTGACCCCGAAGGCCTCGACCCACGCGGGCGGGGCCAGCTCGCTCGCCGAGACGTCGGGCACGATCACCGGCCGGCGCGTCTCGACGGTGCGCAGGTGAAGCGGCGGGTTCCCCGGTAGCGCCGAGGCCAAGCGGCGGTAACGCGCCCAGAGCTCGGGATCCTGTCGCCCGTCCGCGTACTGCGACATGAGGGGCACGACCCGGCCGTCGACCCAGCGCTGGATGGAGCACCGGTCGACCCGGCACACCTGCGCGATCTTGATGGCGACCTCGCGGAGCAGCCGCTTCGAGTCGAGGGTGGAGTTCAGAATCTCGGCGACCTCGAGGAGCGAGCGGCTCTCCTCGAGCCGCCCGCGCGTCTCGCCGTAGAGCCCCGCGTTGCGGATCGCCACGCCCGCTTGCGCCACGAAGCTCTCGAGCAGCTGCTCGTCGTCGGGGGCGAGGCGGATCGGCCCCCGGCCGTTCAAGGTGAGGACGCCCAGCAGCGCGTCCTGGAACACGATGGGCACCGCGAGCAGGCTCTGGATGCCGTGGGCCGCGGCCCACCCCTTGAAACTGAACCGAGGGTCGTCGCGGACGTCGGCGATCTCGAGCGGGCGGCGATGGAGCGCCACCCAGCCCGCTCCGCCCTCGCCGAAGGCGAGCTGCCGGTTCGGCAGCTCCCGGCCGAACTCGGCGGAGGCGGTCTGCAGCGTCACGGTGCGCGCGGCCTCGTTCGCGAGCCAGAAGCTGGCGAGGGGGACCGCGATCAGCTCGGCGGCGGCCTCCGCGATCGCCCGGAGCACTTCGTCCATGTCGAGCGACGAGGACACGATGTGGGCGAGCCGGGCGAGACCGCGGAGGCGGGCCGCGCGGACGTCCAGGGCCTCGTAGAGGCGGGCGTTCTCCAGCGCCGCCGCGAGCTGGTTCGCGAAGACCGAAAGGTACTCGACCTCGCGGTCCGTGAACCGCTCGCCCCGGGGCCGGTAGGCCACCAGGGCCCCCTGGAGATGCTCGCGGATGAGGGGCACCGCGAGGATGGCGCGCCCCCCGATCTCCTCGATCCACCGGCGCGACTCCGGCCGCAGACGCATGCGCTCATCCACCAGCACGTCGCTGGTCCAGACCGGCAGGCGCTCCATCAGCGCCCGTCCCACCACGCCCTCGTCGGGCTGAAGCGGCTGGGCCCCAGCCGACAGGGGACCGGAGTACTCCCCGCGCCCGACCGCGAAGCGCAGCGGCCCGCCCTGGGCGTCCTGCAGCCAGATCGCGAGGTCGGGCAGCTTGAGGGTCTCGCGGGCCTGCGCGGCGACGATATCCAGCACCCGGGTCTCGTCGAGTGTCGAGACGAGCACCCGACCCAGCTCGGCCACCGCGCGCATGCGGTCGGCCTGCTCGAAGGCCTCGCGGTAGAGGCGCGAGTGGTCGATCGCGATCGCGGCTTGGCCCGCGAAGGTCTCCCCCAGCTCCTGCTCGCGCGCCGTGAACGCCCGCCGGCCGCGGAAGGCGAGCACCCCGATGGGGCGCTCGCCGACCAGGAGCGGCACGCCGAGGAAGTGGGTGTATCCGAGCTGCTGCCCGGCCGCCTCGTGATCCGGCAGCACATCGGCATCGGCCAGCTCGCACATCAGGGTCTGGGCGGAGGCGAACACCTTGCCGCTCAAGCTCTCCCCGATCTTGATCCGGGTGTGGGTCATGGTGAGACCGGCGGCGCCGGCCAATCCCGCCACGACCAGGTCGTCCCCGTCCAGCAGTCGGAAGCCCGCGTTGTCGACCTCGAGGAGCCGCGCCGCCTCCTCCGCGATCGAGGCGAACAGGCTCTCCGGCGAGGCGAGCGCGCCGATCTTCTTGTTGATCTCGAGCAGGGACGAGAGCGAGGCCTTGCGGTCGCGCTCCTGGGCGAACAGCCGCGCGTTCTCGAGCGCCACCGCGGCCTGGCCGGCCAGCGCGGTCATGATCGAGATCTCGCCCGGCGACGGCGTGTGCGGCTCCCACCAGTAGGCGGCCATCGCCCCGAGCACCTCGCCCTTCGCCATGAGCGGCACCGACAGGACCGCCCGGTAACCCTCGTGCTCGACCGCCGCGCGCGTAGCGGGGGCCAGGGCCACCGCCGGGTCGTTCAGGATGTCCGCGGTCCAGACCGGCTCGCGCTGCTCGACCGCCCGGCCGGTGGTCCCCTCTCCCATCTTGACGCGGAGCGAGGTCAGGAACTCCGGCGTGAGCCCGCGCCCGCGCTCGTAGACGAGCAGGCCGCTCGCGCGGTCGAGACGGGCCACCCCGAGCCCGGCCACCCCCAGGAGGGCCTGGCAGCGGTCCACCACGAGATCGAGCACGCGGTCGATCTCCAGCGTGGAGCTGACCACGCCGCTCACCTCGAAGAGAGCCTGGTAGCGGGCCGCGCTCCGGGTGGCCTCGTCGAAGAGTCGCGCATGCTCGAGGGCGACCGCGGCCTGCGTGGCGAAATCGGTGAGGGTCGAGAGGTCCTCATCAGTGAACGGGGGGGCGCCCGGTCCGCGGCCGGACGTCATCACGCCCAGCGGCCGGTTGCCCGCCATGAGGGGCGCGGCCAGGAGCCGGCTCGTGAACGGGATGAACTCGGCCATCGCGTGGGGCGAGCTCGGGTAGTCGTTGACGAGCGAGCCGCGACCGGTCGCGAGCGCGGCCCCCGCCTCGCCGATGCCGATCTTGAACCGGAGATCGCGGATCCAGTCCCCGACGTCCGACCACGCGCGCGGACGCAGAGTGTCGCCCTCGACCATGTAGAGCGCCGCGTACGCGCCGCCGATCAGCCGTTGCGCCGACCGGGCGATGACCACGAGGAGCTCCTCGGTGTCGAGATGCTCCGAGATGTGGTGCTCGATGATCCGCTGCGCCTCGAGGCGGTCGAGGCGGGCCGCCGCGGTGTCGCGCAGCTGGGCCCGCTCCACCGCGAGGCCGACCTGCTGGGCCACGCTGGAGAGAATCGCCATTTCCTCCGGGAGGAAGTCCCGCTGCTCGGTGGAGACGAGGGCCATCACGCCCCACGTCTGCTTCTCCACCGGGATCGGGATCGCGAGCTGGGTGCGGTGGGCCCGCTCGGCGGCCATGCGCCGGATCTCCTCGTCCGACGGCGGCGCGGCGTCGAGGTGCGACACCAGGATGCGGCCGGTTCGCACCGCGTCCCCGATGCGGGAGCCCTCCAGCGGGCGAGTCCGGAAGCGCTCGACGTAGCGGGGATCGAAGCCCGACTGGGCCACCATCACCAGATGGTTGGCCGCGGGGTCGAGCCGGTACACGCCCCCCACGTCCATGCCCGCGAGCCCGCGCACCACCTCGAGCGTCTCCTCGGCGGTGGTGACCAGATCGGCGCCGCGGCCAATCGTGGCCGAGATCGCGTTCAGCGCCTCCAGCTCGCGGTTGCGCCGCTCGAGCGCCACACGGGGGTTGTCGGGCTGCGGCCCACGCCCCGCGTTCATCGTCCGCCGGCCCCGGCGGACCGGCGGCAGGAACGCCCCCACCACACCCGCGAGCACGATCATGCCGCCCACCAGCAGCGCGAGGAATTCGAGCCAGAGGCGCCGCTCGGCGCGCGCGAACTCCCGCACCGGCACCGTCACCCAGAACGCGCCCTCGGGGGACGCGACCACCGGCTCGCCCAGACGGCGGAGGGCGACCAGCTCGCCGCCGGGCGCCATCACTCCGGCCGTCGTCCCCCGGGTCCAGCCGGTCTCGGGCAGCTCGGGCCGGCTGCGGCCGAGCGCGCGGTCGCCCGCGAGGAAGACCACCGCCGGGCGCGCCGGTAGCCGGTCGAGCACGGGCCCCAGAGCCTCGACGCGGCGCCCCGCCACCACCATGCCGGGCGCGGTCCGCACGTCGCGGTCACTCGTGATGGGCGCGATCGCCAGGAAGTACGGCCGTCCCGACGCGAGTCGCACGGCGAGGACCGGCTCCGTCGGGACCGCCAGGCCGGGCAGGCTCGGCGAAGGACCGGCGGGCACCTGCACGAGCGGCGTGCCGCGGCCGTCGCGGATGGTGATGAAGTCGGCCAGCCCGTCCTGCGTGACCGCGAGCATTCGGGGCGAGGCACCGCGGGCCAGGGTCGCCCAATCGCCCTTCATCGTGCCCTCGATGACCGCGGGATCGCGCGCGAGGAGCACGGTCTCCCGTCGCAGCGAATCCTGGTAGTCGGCCACGAGCGCGGTGACCCCGTCGACGCTCCGCACGACGGCCGCATCGCGGGTCCGCGTCAGCTGCCGCTGCGCCGAGATGTATCCGAGCGCGGCGAGGACACCCAGGGGGATGGCGAGGAGGAGGTACGGGACGAGAAAGCCTCGGGCGAAGCGACGCATGACCCCAGCCCTCGCCTAGCTTCCCGGACGGCTCCGGCACGGCATGGATCTATTCTCGGCGCACTGGCCGCCTATTTATAGCGGATTTTCGCGCAGCTAGAGCCCGAGGTAGGCCTGCCGGATGTGTCCGCTCGCCAGCAGGTCCTGGCGGGGCCCGGACAGGGTGACCCGACCGTTCTCGAGCACGTACCCCCGATGGGCCAGGTGCAGCGAGCGCAAGACGTTCTGCTCGACCAGCAGGATCGTGATTCCCTGCCCGTTGATGCGGGCCAGGTCGTCGAAGATGGCCTTCACCATGACCGGAGCCAGCCCGAGACTCGGCTCGTCCAGCATCAGCACGCGCGGACACGCC
>Ga0210384_10005401_pt1 | contig 13932 bp, 11 predicted proteins | sample IncBWH2MmetaG_FD_160574 | JGI IMG/M metagenome (GOLD analysis project Ga0210384, IMG submission 160574) | Forest soil microbial communities from Barre Woods Harvard Forest LTER site, Petersham, Massachusetts, United States - Inc-BW-H-2-M | ecosystem: Environmental > Terrestrial > Soil >...
CGTCCCTACCCACCACAACATCGACCATGACCTAATGATGAAGGCAGTTAGGAAACACGCGCCAGATAAATGGATCGTCCTCTACATCGAGCGCTGGCTGAAAGCGCCGGCGCAGGATCAAGAGGGCAATCAGACGGCGCGTGAACGTGGCACTCCGCAAGGCGGTGTCATCAGCCCACTGCTGGCAAACCTGTTTCTGCATTACACGTTCGATCTGTGGATGCTGAAGAAGTGGAAGCATCTCCCGTTCGAGAGGTATGCGGACGATATCATCGTCCACTGCAGGAGCAGGTGGGAAGCGAACCTAGTACGTGCAGGAGTCGAAAACCGGCTTCGCGACTGTGGCTTAGAGTTGCACTCGGAGAAGACAAAGCTCGTCTACTGCAAGGACTCGAATCGGCAGCAAAGCCACCCGCATGAGAAGTTCGACTTTCTGGGCTTTACGTTCCGGCCTCGGAAAGCAACCACTCGTCGAGGAGGATTGTTCTGCAGCTTCAGTCCGGCCATCTCGAACGACGCGGCTGAGAAAATCCGTGACGAGATCCGCAGCTGGAAACTGCACCTGCGTACGGCGCAGTCCATCGCAGAACTCGCGCAGGAGATCAACCCGAAGCTTCGCGGGTGGTTCAATTACTACGGTCGTTTCAATCCCTCAGAGCTCCGGTCCATCGAGAGGCATGTCGGCCAATCGCTGGTTCGCTGGGCCTGTCGCAAATACAAGACGCTGTTTCATCATCGCACGCGTGCGTGGGCATGGCTGCTTCGGGTCGTCAACCGCCAGCCTGACCTGCTTGCGCTGTGGGAGCAACAGCGTTGGGCGGTTTCCACCATAGGAGCTGTATGAGTCGAGAGGCTCACGTACAGTTGTGCGTCCAGTTAAGGCTGGCATGTTTCAGTGGGAGAGTTAAACCCACCGAGGCAATAGTTAGAACCTCGTAGCTTGGGCAGCGGGAATGAGGGAAACCAAAGTTCTCGAAGCCTGCCGACACACATCGTTTTTAGACGATGGGCAAGTTATCGGGCTGCAACGAAAGTGAACGCGGACTTGGCCTCGAAAGTGAGGAGATCCGGAGGCAGAGCCCCCATCCGTAGGGCGAATGCATCATGAAGCGCAGCAGACTAACTGAAGAGGCGATTCATTCCGGCGGGGTAGAAGCGGCAGTACGATGGCAAGGACATGCCGAGCAACTGGAGAGACCCTCCTTGTCCCGCTGAGAAATCGGCGGAGCAGAAAGCCGTATAACCGGAAGCACCGGGAAATCGGCGGACGACGAGAGGGTGTCGGAGGGGCTCACAGTAGTGAGGAAGCGAGGTAACACTCGTGGAGCGAAGGAGCCCTGCTGTTTGGACGACTCCAACAAAACGGGAGGCAAGGGTGAGATGACAAAGGCACCCATCAGTTTGCAAGACCTGAGGCGGAGTCTATACGTAAAGGCGAAGGCCGAACCAGCCCATCGTTTCTGGGGACTGTACGTTCACGTTTGCAAAATGGAAACACTCTACGAGGCATACACGATGGCCAAGAAGAATAACGGAGCACCAGGAATGGATGGTGTGACGTTCGAAGCTATCGAGGAATCCGGAGTGGAAAGTTTCCTGAAGCAGATCAAGGACGAACTGGGGAAGGAAACGTATTTACCGACGAGGCCACGAAGGAAGGAGATCCCGAAGGACGGTGGCAAAGTCCGAGTACTCTCGATCCCATCTATCCGTGACCGAGTTGTCCAGGGTGCGCTCAAACTCATCCTGGAGCCAATTTTCGAAGCCGACTTCCAACTGGGGTCGTACGGATATCGGCCGAAACGGACAGCGCATCAAGCGGTTGACCGAGTGGCCAAGGCGATTGTGCAAGAGAAAACCAAAATCATAGACATCGACTTGCGTGCCTACTTCGATAATGTGCAGCATTCGCTGCTGCTAAAGAAGATGGCGAGGCGAGTACAAGATGACTCTGTGATGCGGTTGCTCCAGCTGATCCTGAAGGCGACTGGGAAGAAAGGGGTTCCACAGGGCGGAGTGATCTCCCCGCTACTCAGTAATCTCTACCTCACCGAGGTGGACCGAATGCTTGAGAAAGCGATCGAGGTCACGCGCTATCGGAAGTATACCTACGTCCAGTATGCACGCTTTGCGGACGATCTGGTGATTCTAGTGGATAGTCACCCGCGAAATGCCTGGCTGATAGCGGCGGTGGACAAACGACTACGGGAGGAACTGGCGAAACTCCATGTCGAGATTAATGAGGAAAAGAGCCGAGTTGTCAACCTCGCGGAAGGAGAGAGTTTCACATTCCTGGGCTTTGCCTTTCGTCGGTTGCGGAGCTTTCGGGGTGTGTGGAGAGCGAACTACGCGCCCAAGCTGAAGGCACGCACCGCATTATTAGCAAAGCTTCGGGACGTCTTCCGTCGGTTCGACGGCCAATCGGTGGGTCGGGTGATCGAACTAATCAATCCGATCCTCCGTGGCTGGGTAACCTATTTTTCGATAGGTCACTCGGCACGGTGCTTTGCCTATGTCAAAGACTGGGTGGAACGAAAGGTCCGGCGACATCTGATGCGCGCCCGACAATGGCAGGGCTTCGGCTGGAAGCGCTGGCGTCGGCAGTGGCTCTACGACGAGGTGGGTCTGTTCCATGACTATCGAGTAAAGCGAGCCTGGACTTGGCCGACAGGAGCTCCAGCATGAACAGGCGTCATAAACCTTCACGTGAACGAAACAGGAAAGCCTAGTGCGGGAAATCTGCACGCTGGGTTTGACGCGGCGGGGACTGGAAACCAATCTACGGTTGAGCTAGTGAGGCACTCTCAGAGGAAACGGAGAGCAACGGCTAGGCCTGACCTTCGGGATGTGGCGCCAGTCCTCGACCCTACCTGGGAGGGCCTCTGGGTGAGACTCCCGGGGGCTACTTAACATCTCTTGAACAGCTCGGGACGATCCTCTCCGAGAACCTGAGCGGCAATGTCAAAGATGGAAAATGCCATTAGAAAACGGGATCGCTGGTGGCAAACAAAGAATTTGGCCTGCCTGGTCTTCGTAGTGGTTTTCACTTGGATCTTCAGCCTGCAGGTCGGAGCACAAACTAGGCGTCCTGTGGTCCTCGATGATTTGTTGGGTCTTAAGCAAGGGGCCTATCCAGAGCAGCTTTCACCGAGCGGGAGCATGTTGGCCTATTCGCTGGATGACGACCTCTGGATAGTCGAGACTCGACTGGGGAGCGTGCCTCGAAAGCTAGGCAAAGGGCGGCTTCCGGTCTGGGCGCCGGATGGGAACCGGTTTGCCTACTATTCGAGCGAATCTGGAAGTTTCCAATTGTGGGTTTTTGAGCTTGCCACCGATCATGCACGACAAGTGACAAATCTGACGGGCGGAATCAACCCTTCCATTCGCCTGTCCGGGCTTAATTCTCTGTGGGGCCCAATGCGACACGGTTGGTCGCCCGATGGAACGAAGCTCATTTTTACATCTCAGGTACCAATCGAACAGGCACAGAAGTCGGAAGATCCTAGCTCGCCAAATTCTCTCGTATCGAAAGGTGATGACGGCACACCTCTGGTCCTGACCTTGGATACGCCTCCCGAGTGGACAATCGGTGGAATTTTTGTCAAAGCTTTCGAAGGAATTAACCCGCAGTACAACTTTTGGCAAAGAGACAAACCAGGCAGCGCCAAGGGGCAGGTCTCCCCGCCACCGAGCAGTCAGCTCTTCATCGTCGACGTGAATAGCGGACGCCTCACTCAATTGACAAAGGACACGTTCGGCTACTTCGACCCCGACTGGTCGCCCGATGGCCAGAAGGTCGTATGCGCCTCCAATGAGGGCAGGTACATAGCCAGCCACGGGGATGCGACTAACATCTATGTCATTGACCTTGGGACGGGCGCCAGAACGGCCGTCACCAGGGGACCGAGTGCCAAATGGATTCCTTCCTGGTCTCCAAATGGCAAATGGATAGCCTACAGCGACGCTCTGGAATGGGGTGCACGAAGAGTATTCTTCATACCGGGTGCTGGAGGAGTCCCCACTAGCCTGACATTTCGGCTCGACCGGTCCGTTTTGCAGTTCTTGTGGTCACCAGACAGTAGGTCGATCATAGTGCAATATGTAGACGGAGTTTCCCATTCGATCGCACGGATCGGCGTGCAAGGACAAATGGTTGAACGAATCGAACCCGGGGCCACGTCGCGCGGCGTGCTAAGTATTTCTCGACGAGGCATCTTGGCATGGGAGCAGAGTGACGGCTCTTCCGCCGAAGTTATCCGTATTCTTCCTCCCAACGAGCGTTTATCCCGAATTCTGGTTGATCTGAATCCTCAGACTAAGGATTGGAATTTAGGAGAGCAGGCTATCGTGCGTTGGAGAAACCATGCCGATGAAGACCTAGAAGGCGTCCTGATCAAGCCGCCAGGCTACCGGCCAGGTCACAAGTATCCCCTCATCGTCGACTGTTACCCAGGATTACCGAATGATTTCAAGGGAAAGCCGATGTGGGGAAACCAAGCCTTTGCATCCAGAGGATACATGATATTTTTTCCTGCCAGCCGCGCGCCTCATGTTTGGATTAACCGCGTCACGACAAAAGCGTTCATGGACCGGGCGAAGGGTCCAAAAGGTTGGGATGTGATGGTAGATGACGTCATGTCAGGCGTCGACGAGTTAATCCGCCGCGGCCTTGTCGATCCCGACCGCATGGCTCTGTACGGCTTCAGCAACGGTGGCGGCATAGTCGATCAAATTGTCACGAAGACGAACCGATTCAAGTGCGCGGTGTCGGTCGCAGCCGCGGTCTCGGCTGACTGGTCTCTCCCGTTTTTTCTCAAAACAATGCACACAGACATTATTCATATAGCTGGAGTGAGCCCGTGGAAAGATCCCGAGGCGTATGTGCAACTGTCAGCGATCTACCGTCTTCAGAATGTGAAGACTCCGATGCTTCTTGCAGACGGAGACAAGGACGGTTTCTATCTACTGGGCTCCATCGAGATGTACAATGGCCTACGCTATCTGGGACGAGACGTCCTCCTCCTGCGCTATCCCGACGAAGGGCACGGCTTTGTAGGACCCGCCCTCGAAGACTTCTGGCGCCGAGAAAATGCTTTCATTGACAGTCACCTGAATCCATCTCAGCTGTCAAACTGATCCACAGTGCTTGGACCCTGAATTTGTGATAGACGAAGAACAGCGCAGGGAGGCATGTCCTCTGTTGGTCGTCGCCCGATCGCAGTCGGGCCATGTTGTCAGTAGAAGATCACCTCCCGGTTGTTCGAACAATCGGGAGGTGGGTTGGTTCTGAGACTCACGACTCTCGATTAGTCTTCGAGCTCAAAGTCGTTCGGTCCATGCTGATCGGGGTCACCGCTCTCGCCTGGCGGAAGCTTGGATCCCTGGATCATGCGGTTTGCGTCGCCGAGGACGGAAACTTCAGGTTTGCTGTATTCCATTGTATTCACCTCCTTTCTTTTTGAAGATGAGTCGTTCCACTGGCAGAAGACATACCAGGAGCAAGACTCCTCTCGTGACTCGGTAGATTGGCCTGTACTACCAGAGGAGTCGATGGTTGAGGCAAGGGCGTGCGGATGGTTGCAGCGATGTCAGGGGAAATGGAAACGACTCCCCGAGCAACCGCCTGCCGTAGCCACAATTCCCACGACAGCGCTCTCGACAGTCGTAGGAAATAAGGCGACAAATTCCCATTCTTCGCATCCACCAGCGACGCGTAAAACTTGCCCTGATTTATATAGCCGAGTCGCGAAATCAAAGGCGATCGGAGAATACATTCCAGATCACCCCAGTGCTTTTGCAGGATCGCGCTGTGATAACGGCCGGACACTGACTTGGTTCGCCGTGTCAATATTTCGGGCGGAAGGAGATCGGCGAGTGCCCGCCGCATTAAGGAGCGACGATGGCCTGGTCGCAGCAGCTGTTCGGTGGGGATAGACAACAAGAACTCCACAAGTTTCTGGTCCAGAAAGGGATATCTTGTTTCCTCCCGCGATGGACGAGCCTTCGTCATCTGGCGGGTAAGAGTCAGCAGCGTGTGGAGGGAATCGCGAACGCTGGGAGGCCAACGCCATGAACCCTCTGCAAGGCCTAGCTGGCGAAAAGATAAATTTTGTTGCGTAGCGAAATTTGCGCTGAGCCAAGAGTCAGACTCAGCAATCCCAGTAACCCGGGCACGGATCGCAACTGGAAGTTGGAGATAGAGGGCATCCAAGAAAAGATGTAACAGGGGGCGCCTCAAAAGCAGACTCCAAGCATGAAGCTGCTCGGCGAATTCTCTGATCTGAAGCCGACGGAACGTGTCTGCTAGTTGCACTCGCGGATCCAGCACCTGCCCAAGCATTTCATCCCCGCCGATTCCGGAGAGAATCACCCTATATTTTCCATTGGCGATTACTTCTGCCTTTGCAGCATTTTGTTCCGGCCGGCCACCAAATCCAGGGGTGGCCACAAACGTGGAGTACTCGAAAGGCGATGTCTGACCTAACTTCCGTATCTCAGCGTGGTGGCCGATCCGGTCTCGCCATTTTTCGATGCTTCGGATGTAAGGGGGATCTTCTTCGCCGGGCTCGTCAAGAACAAGGAAGGAGAATGTGTCCAATCTCAGACCGTCGATGCCCTCCTTCCTGCGAATATCGTCGGCCATGCATACCACCGAAGTGGAGTCGAGTCCGCCGCTCAAATCTGCCAGGACAGGTGAATCAGTGCGCAGCCGCTGGCGCACTGATTGTCGAAATAGGCTTCGGAAGTGCTCTTCGTACTCCGCGTCGGTCTTGTAGCGTGTTTTATGATGCGAATCAAATGACCAATATGAATGCGTGCTGACTTTTCCGTTACGAAAGCGGGCGAATGTTCCAGGAGGGACGGAGTGAATCTCACGGTAGGGTGTTAAATGGGCCTCCGGCCACATCGCGATATAACCAGCGAAATACTGATCGCACAACGTGAACTGATCACCAGTGAGCGCCAGGCCCTCCAGATGCGTGCACCAGGTGACACTTGTGCGTTTGGGATAGTAGAAAAGATGGCGGATTCCAGCATAGTCCCTGGCGAGAAGTAGCTGTTTCTCACGTGGGATCCAGATTGCGGTCGCCCAATCCCCCGTGAAGTGTGCGAAACAGTCCGTGTTCCACCGCTCGAAAGCAGCAGCCACCAGCGCGACATCAGTTTTATCGTTCTGTAGCGTGGCACAAAGTTGCGTGACCAAGTCGCTTCGATTGTCTAAGCGACCGTCCCAAGTGACCACCGCCGCACTAAACGACAGATAGGGCTGATGCTCGAGCCGTGATTCTGCAGTGGTGTGGAAAGGATGAAACAGCATCCCCAGCGGTCCATCAAAGTACATTGCTTCCCCATCGGAACCATAGTCGGCAACAGTCTGGTTGAGTCCGAGTAGAACCTCCCGCTTGACCGGTGCCCCATCGAAATTCCAAATGCCTGCCTGTACACTCATAAGCAATTGCCTTAGCAGCGGTCTAAAACTCCATAGATTTTCTGTACATTTCTGCGCTCGTTGATCACGTTGCCATTGACTTCAGTCCATGCGTGTGCCTTGAACGGTAAGTTCTGCGCGCCCATTACCATCATGGCTGGTACGCCAGAGGCCCGTAACAGGCATGTCGTTACTGCGGAGCGCTGCAGGCAGAGCACACGTTTGGGATACCAAACGCAAGCGCAATTGATCGCGTTGCAGACTCGGCCAACCGTTTGGGCGGATGGTTTGCCAGGAACGACTTTGTAGCTGCTGACAAACCGATGCATTTTGTCGAAACTGCGACTAAAGCCTAGAAGGTCAAAGACAAACAGGCCGGCGAGAGCTCTCGCAAGCAAAAATCGAGCCGGCCGCTGAAGGCCTTGCGCACTGATTTCCAGGGAGAAGGTTCGGGAAGAAGACAACGAACGTGGGCTGTTCTCCGCCTGTCGAGTCACAAACCCTCCGACGCTGTGTAGTTGCGGATGAGTCCCCGCCGCTCCAACGATAGGAGGAACTCGCTGAGGTCTTTCTGAACAATCTCGGGCCGCATGCGGAATTCTTGGGCGATTTCGTCAATGATCTTTGATTCAGTCTCGCCCTGCTGGAGGCGCATGAAAATCACGGAGCCCATTGGATTGAGATGAAGTATCTGACCCTGCTGGATATCAAGCATGATCGCCCCATCCTGCCCATGGGTGGTACGGACGGTTTCAGATACTCTGTACACTTACTTGGTCCCTTCAGATCAATCCTCAGAGATAAATCCTGTGTAGCGCACTTTTTCACCTCGTTAGTCTGAATGCCACAGAAAGTTGGAGATTTTCGATAAAGCAACAAGCCGGCAATCAAGTCGTTGCGTGTAAAGCAGATATCCGATGAACTTGTTGTATCGAAACAACCGAGGTGTTTGCTTTTACGCCTATTTGCGGCCGTTTTAGCGCACACCAGTGCCTCAATCCAACAGATTCTCCGCGAGTCCGCGGGAGTTTTATGAAATGGCACAACTTGGTCTTGCTCGGAAAGCTGACAGAATCAACGCAGTTTTCGCGCAATCGCCACAATTTGCCCGATAATCTCGGCGTCGTGATGGTATCGAAGCTGAATTGGTCGATAAAATTGGGAGGAGTGCGGATGCACGACGAGTGTGCCGTTTTCGATGCCGCAGCACGCGCACAAATAGGTTCCGTCACGCTTCTGAAGCACATATATCGGCTGTTGCCAAAGCGGCTTCGATCGGAAATAAAGCGGCCTCCTCTTGCGCCGATTCACAAGGACGAGCAATCCATTGGCCAGATAGGGATGAAGCGCGTTCTGTTCTCCACCGATCCAAACGAAGTCGTCTAAGGAAGCCCCGGACAAACCAGAAATTCCTTCTATGGAGTTTCGCAGGAAAAATGGAACTCCGCCGCATTCCCTAAGTAGCTTTTCGAGAAAACCGTCGGTATCAACCTTGTCGTCCGCGCGTGTGATGTTGGGAACGCCTTGAGGGGAAGGCCTCGAAACAAAGTAGTCAGGCATGGATTCAGTGCCGGAGTCTTCCGGAATGATCCCGATTGCTCTCAGGAACACGGGAAATTCAAAACCGCATAATATGCAAAGGCTGATGGCCTTGTGGAGGTGACGAGGCGGAGTATCGAGTACCTCATAGTCTGACAGAGAGCTCTGGGATATGACATATCGCTCGTCACCGAGCAAATCCGCAATGCGGCGTGTCATCGTTGACGCATCCCGGAGGGACAGGTTCAATCTGGTGCGGGCGCTGCGCACGAGGCGACCTAACTTCGGTTCTGGAGTGAGAGGCTCAGGTTTCCAATGTTTCGACAATTCTTTTGGAACCTCGGGCTGCTCCACATTCAGCGTGGGCCGAATCTCCAGATCGACGACCCCCAGCAGATCTACTTCGCTCGGAAAATGCAGTTCGATTTGTGCATAAGGGAGTTGGGTGCTGACGGGTACGATGAGGCCATCTTCGATGACACGGAAGCGGCAGCAGAAATGGCCCTTGGAGTGTTGAATGAGGAAAATCTGACTGGATGTTGTGCCATTTGTTCTCGATATCCAGGCATCGTCCATTCTCGAATTGACTCGGACGATGCTGCCCGGAAGCAGGTCGGGGAAGGGCAGTGCGTCGTCATTGCCGATCTTTGCGTAGAGAAATGCTCGACCGCCTATTTCTGACAGGGACCGAAGCCGTCTGCGATGCGTGAATTCCAAGAGATGCGCGAGAGGAGCAACCGGCGGAGCGGGAGTGGTACGCGGTCTGGTGTCGAGCCACGGAACCCAGGCATCGGGATCGTCGAGCGAGGAATTCAAGAGGACGGTGCGATTTGACGGCAGCTGAATCTGCAACCGGGAAATATCTTCTAGATGAAAGCCAAAAACCTGTAACCAGTCGGCCAAACGGTAGCCTGAAATCCGACTAAGGCTAGAGAGCTGATAGATGCTGGGGCTGGAAGTACCTAGCCGGAGATCGAAGTACAGATTGTGGGGGAGAAAATAGGGCGACGATCGGCCGTATAACTTTTCCGACTTACGCGATGCTTGATGAAGGGTGAGATCCTTGCTGGCCAGAATGGACCGAACTCGCTCGATGAGATTGGTGGTAACTCGCGAACTACGCTTGGAACGCACGGAAGCCTCTTTACGTCTCTCCGCGAGGAATCCCTGTTCGGTACCGGCTTAACCTGGTGCTGGTACTTGCTACGAGCGCACCCAGCGCTCAGGCACACTGATCAGGCGCCGCGTTCACATGCGTGCTCGCAGAGACTCGGTCGGTATAAACGTGAGCCATGGAAACCGTTTCGAATATTGGCGGCGTGTCCGCAATCGCGGCCAGTGAGTCGGAATGGCCTCGTATAGGGGCAATTTCGGCGATTGGGACGAACGAGTAGTCGGCCCCAGTTGCTGGTCGGAATTCCGGTCAGGCTGTTTCAATCTCTCGACGGCCCGCCGTCGCCGTGAGCTAGAGCCGACCTAGTTCCTGTTTCGATTTTCAGAAATCTTTCATTATCTCTGTAGACAAGAGTCTAATTTGCGATAAGATACGCGCCACACTCCGAGGTTAGCAGTCGATGTTGGCCACGACATCGGGCCCGGATGCTGGTCGGCGGCTCAGAGCCGAACGAGAACGTCTGCGCCTGTCCACTCGCGATGTAGAGCGCATGAGTCAAGCGATTGCGCTGAAGAGGAATGATTCGGATTACTACATCTCGCACACCTGGGTGGCGGATGTTGAAGCAGGAAAATTCAAGCCCAAGCTCTACAAACTACACAGTCTTAGTCTTATCTATCAACGTAGTCTCGACGAAATTCTCGCCTTCTTCGGGTTGGACGTCCGCCAGGTCGGCCAAGAGCAAGGCCTCGTGGACTTGCCGCGCACCTGTCTAGTCCCTTCTCCCGCGATCGATGCCAATGGAACGATCACGGCGCCGCTCGGACTTCGCGACAAGGTGGGATTGGAACAAACCAATCTGGTCTCGCGCATGTTTGAACGCTGGGGTGAGGTTCCCATCGGGTTGCTCCAGAAGACAGATTGGCGGACTTCTCTGTATGGGTATATCGGGCTGCAGGATTACACGCTTTATCCGCACATTCGTCCAGGCTCGCTGGTTCAGATCGACGCGCGTCAGACCAAGATCAAGAAGGATTGGCAAAACGAATTTGACCGCCCGATTTACTTCGTCGACCTCCGCGACACCTATATGTGCAGCTGGTGCGAAGTAGACGGAAACCAGCTCGTTCTTATTCCGTCTCCTCAATCGCGGAGGCCATCGAAACGTGTCCGCTATCCCGGGGAAGCCGATGTGGTTGGACGGGTCACAGTCGTAACCATGCCCCTCGCCGAGGTCAGATGAAAACCACGACAGTGGTAGTCCTAGGATTTTCCGAAGCGCTCGTCAATGTTGCGCATGATCCGTTCCGCCCAGTTCAGGGCGCTCGAAACGAGCGATTCGGTTCTGTGAGTCGAGCGCCACTGATGCAAGTCTTCGGCGGTTTTGAGATGACGCGCGACCAGAATTCCGGCCGATGTCGCGCCGGGCGGGCGGTTTTTCGCCGACCATCTGTTTCGCCCAGGCTTCGTTGGTGCACGCTACGTGTTTTACTTGCTCACCAAATGTGCGTACATCCTTAAATTCGCCCTGTGTCGGCTTGAAGCTCCATTTGTCTTCCGGCATTACCTCCGCCAGGGCGGCGAAGTCCTGTTCAATATCCTTCCAGATGTAGTTGATCGAGTCGGGAATGGTCTTGAGCTGCGGCGGGTGCTGCGCAAATGCCACTGCCGAACTCATTAGCAGCATGCCAGTGATCAAGGCGCATAAACGGTTCTTCATAGGTCCTCCGCTAGATGTCTTCGTGAGGCCAAAACCAGGACCATTGTAAGCTGCATTCGCGCAGTGAATTGCGTTCTACAGTTCCCCAAGGCTCTGCGAAGCCGGATTGTTGGTGGTAATCGAATTACATTGACAATCGGACTACTGATGGACGCGATTTGTCGCCAACAATCCGCTAAAATTCGATCAGCCAGCGTGCGCGTTGTTTTGGAAACATCGATTCCCACTCGGCTTGATGTATCGACCCGTTCCCGCGCTGCGACTAGGGTGAGCATTTTAGGGGTGTACCCCCATGCGCCTTGCGCCAGGGGAATTCTTCGAAGAACCAGGCGTCATCAATGATTCCAATGACTCCATGAAACCTTACTACGGTGCGCACGGTGCTATGGGCGGCTCGTACCCAGGCGGTCACGCCTCACTAGCTACTTTCCGTCGTAAAAATGAGATGCGAGAGAACCGTAAACAGCGGGGCAGGAGCCGCGGGTGGGAGCCAGAACGTTCACTTTTGCGCAGTAGGACTCGAGAAAGCAATAAAACATTTTGAAGACATATTGTTTTGGGCAGGGCAGGTGGTTAGGATGACGGGCATGATCAAACTACGTCATCAACAACCGTCGCTGTGGCATCGAGGTCTAGCCGAGGATATCGAGGGGTTGTGGGAACCGTGGATGCGGCTGGTGGACCAACTTTTAGAGGATGAGCAACTTGTGGACACGGTGTACGAAGCCCAAGGGGAACGCCATCCGCAGAGCCGGAGCCGTGGCCGAATGCAAACGCCGGCGGAGGTATTGTTGCGCCTGCTGCTGTTGAAGCATATCCGGAACTGGAGCTATGACGTGCTGGAGCGAGAGGTCCGGGCCAATCTGGTGTATCGCGCCTTTACCCGGATCGGGGACGAAAAAGTACCAGACGCCAAGACGCTGGCACGATTGGGGCAGCTGATCGAACCGAAAGTCATTGAGCAATTGCACCGGCGGGTGGTGGAACTGGCGCAGGAGCAAGGGGTGACGCAGGGACGGAAGTTGCGGGTGGATACGACGGTGGTAGAAAGCAACATTCATTATCCGACCGACAGCAGCTTGTTGGGGGACGGCACGCGGGTACTGACACGCACCATGAAGAAGATCGAGTCCAAGTCGGGAGGTCTGAAACGCAAGGTTCGGGATCGGATGCGCAACATACGCAAGCGAGTCCTGGCGATTGCCTTATCGACGCGGCTGCTGGGACCGGCGGGAGAACAACGGAGGAAGCGGCAGTATCGGGAGCTACTCAGCTTGACGCGAAAAGTGATGAATCAGGCGCGAAGAGTACTGGCCGAAGTGAAGCAGGCGCCGCGTCGTGGTCGCACGGCTGTGGAAGGTCTGGCGCAATCGCTGGAAACGATGGTAGGACGGGTTCGGCAAGTGATGAAACAGACCCAGATTCGGATTTTCGCAGGCGACACGAAGTCGCCGGGAAAGTTGGTGAGCGTGTTCGAAGCGCACACGGAAATCATTCGCAAAGGGAAAGCGAGCCAGCCCAACGAGTTTGGCAAGCTGGTCAAGATTCAGGAAGCGGAAAACCAAATCGTGACCCATTTCGAAGTGTTTGCTGAGCGACCTGCGGACTCGACTCTGTTACTGCCCTCGATCCAGGTGCACCAACAGAGATTGGGACGAATCCCACGCGCAGTGGCTGCCGATGCGGGATTTTATTCGTGCGAGAACGAGAAAGCGGGACACGCACTCGGGGTACAGTGGATGTCGGTGCCCAACAAGAAAACAAAAAGTTGTGACCGAAAACTTCTGCAGCGTCAGCGGTGGTTTCGTAGCGGGCAAAAGTGGAGAACCGGTTGTGAGGGCCGTATCAGCACGCTTAAACGAAGACACGGATTGCGTCGCAGCTTGTACCCCGGTCTAAACGGCATGCGCCGTTGGGTGGGACTGGGCGTGATTGCCGACAACTTCATCCAGATGGGGTGCTACCTTGCGCGACAGAGCAGCTAAGCTGGCCCGCCGTCTCCTCTCGTTTACCAAAATGCGACTCGCGCAAAATCACCACCGAAGACCCTCTCCGTCGCGTTTCATGTCACGGGACTTAGGTCAGAAATCGCATTTTTGCGACGGAAAGTAACTAGTAAAATCGGAGGCG
>Ga0210384_10005402_pt1 | contig 13932 bp, 14 predicted proteins | sample IncBWH2MmetaG_FD_160574 | JGI IMG/M metagenome (GOLD analysis project Ga0210384, IMG submission 160574) | Forest soil microbial communities from Barre Woods Harvard Forest LTER site, Petersham, Massachusetts, United States - Inc-BW-H-2-M | ecosystem: Environmental > Terrestrial > Soil >...
TCAGCCAATTTGGTCTCCCAATTAAGAACTCTGCATCAACAAACTTTGGCGGTGACAAGACTCATCCCTACGCTAGTGTTTTTGCATTATTGCCGGCAATTTGCCGGCGGCTTATAATGTGTGAATAGGACACCCCGCTTCTAGGCCTGGCACATGGTCGGCCTTGAAGCACCCCCAATGCACCGCGGCCGGATGATCGAAGCCATCCGGCCGATTTTTTTATATGCTGAGGCTTAACCTAACCGCTAATTTCGCGTTGGAGCGCATATGACCTGGATCAAGACCGTTCGAATGGATGAAGACGAGCGCGTCAAACACGCGATGGAATCGCAGCGCAAACTTTACCCTATCGAATACGCCACACCGGTTGCAGTGGTCGACGGCGGGGGTGAGGCAGCAGGTATCGTCGCTTCGCACACGCTGCTGCCCGACGCACTTTTCCATGCCTTCAGCACATATGGCGCGCTGTTGTCTCCCGCTTTGCCGCTGGCGCGCCACCAACACGAAATGATCGCGACCATGGTATCAGTCACCAACCGCTGCCATTATTGAATCGAGTCACACGCAGAGTTTCTGCGTCGCGTAACACTGAACAAAGAAATGGTTGAGGCGCTGCAGCGGGATTACAAAACCGCGCCGATCAGCGAGCAGGATCGCGTGATGATCGATTACGTGGTGAAATTGACGAGAGACGCCACACAATGCGGCCCGGCAGACCACGCGGCACTCCGAGCAGTGGGGTTTGACGATCGCGGAATTCTCCAAATTACATTGATTGCGTCGTGGTTTAACTATATAAATCGCGTGGCGGATGCCCTAGGTGTCGGGCGCCCCGGGTAGGGACACCAAAATACCATAAGCATTTAGTTGATAACTCATTACCAGCAAGATGGGGGCCTGATTCACAGGCTTTACTGTGGGCCCGCCTCTGGTTCTCTAGGCGCTTCTATGGGAGCTTCCACCTTGTCCGTACTGACTCGAACAGCCTCGATTTTCAATCCCTTATTCATATCGAAACGCTGCTTTCGATCCAAACTTCTCACGAATTCGCGAGTGGCCTTTCCAATCGCACCACCGATACTGGACGCGTCGATTTTGATAGTGCGGCCTTCCGGACCTGTTTTTCGGTCTTCATATTTCAAGGTGACGTTGTAAGTATTCAAAATGATCTCCAAACTGCAAGTTAGTTACGGGGCGAGCCATAAGATCGCTCTCGCATGGAAAAACTCGCTTGTTTCTACCCTGCTTTGACCATTCATGATCCGTCGTTTCGCAGGTTTTGGCAGCGATACCGGGATTCGAACCCGGATTTCGGCCTTGAGAGGGCCGCGTGCTAACCCTTGCACCATATCGCCACAGCGTCCATAAACTCTAACACCGCATACGGTGCGGGACAAAGGTCAACGAAATCCAGGTTATTTGTTCGCGTTCGAAATTTTCTAGGCTACCGCTTTTTTAGTTTCGGCCCGAAACTTTGCCCAGCGCTTCTTGGCGGCCTTGGCGATATTTCGTTTCCCGGCGTCAGATAATACCCGCTTCTTCATGGTGGTTACCCCACGACTGGCTGATCCACGCAACGATTTCCCTTCTGCCCGAATCTTTGCCCACCTTTTCTTGGCAGCCCTAATAATGTTCGCTTTTCCAGCCTCGGACAGTACCCGCTTCTTTACCGTGCGTAACTCGCGGCCAGCGGAACCGCCTAGTGCTTTTCCGGCCGCGCGCACACCTTCCAGTTTTCTACGTAACTTGTGTAACTCTTTTTCGAGTTTGCGTTCTTCCTGTTTGATCGCCGCAATAATGTTCATTCATGCCTCCGTAACGCAATCTATATCAAGTGGCATTGCTCCACAATTCTTATCTCCAAAGGGAAGTTACTCGGTAGGACCCACGGTCAGAATGGTAGGGCAATAGCAGTGGAAATACTAGCAGCAGTATAGTAGTCGGAAAAACAAATTAGTGGATTTCAGGCAGCCTGATCGCCTGATGTAGAGCCAAGCCGCGGGCACTCTCGCAGCACGGGACGAAGCGCAAAAAATTTGTGCCTGCAAGGATCGCACCGCAACGCAGGCAATCCCAGCAGTCGCGCCAAGAGCGATAGGGGCCCGGAGACATATTCTGGCGAGATCTTCTGCAGTTCGAGGTTGCCGCAAATTCCGCAACGCGCATAGCGCACGTTACGAAGGCCCACGGAGCGTGCGTGAAAGCGTTTCTCACACTGTGGGCAACGCCAGGGAACAATTCCACCTATGGACAGTAGGTAATCGATGAAGTTGCGGCGCCGGGAGCGGCGCCCACCGTCGAAATGGCAAACAGGACAGATCATTACGTTGAATCTAAAATAGCAAAATTAATGATACTTTATTTTATAATTTAAAAATCACCGGAAGTTACGGTCTAGCCGCTACAGTAGCACTCGGAGCCGCAAATGGCCAATTACACTGATGAACACGCTCGCGCGGGCGTTAATACCCGTCTGCCGGAGCTTGAGACGTGGCCAAATCAGTTTCCGGGCTACATTATTACCACGCGTTTTCCAGAGTATTCTTCGGTCTGCCCCAAAACTGGGCTGCCCGATTTCGGAACCATTACCATTCGCTACATGCCCGCAAAAGAATGTCTGGAGCTCAAGGCTCTCAAGATGTACCTGCTGGCCTACCGCGATTTGGGAATTTTTTATGAGAACGCCGTGAATAAGATTCTTCGCGACATAGTAAAATCCAGTCGTCCTAAGTGGTGTATCGTGCGCGGGGAGTTCACCCCTCGCGGTGGTTTGACCACCTCAGTCTTAGCCCGCTGGCCGGCTAACGTATTCTTAGGGCGACGAGGCGTGCGATAATATTTGTGGCGCAGACAGCGCGCAGGACCCCGGCATGGACAGGCCGGCTGGGCGCAGGCGATAATTTCGGGCGAACCCTTCCTGAGGGTGACGCATCCGAGTTAATTGATTGAGGAGGCTGAATGAGTATTTCTCCAAACGTACCGAGCCCACAGGAAACCTACCATTACGAGAGTCCAGGCACGCCACGCTGGATCGCGGTATTGTTCGTGGTGCTCTTTGCCGGGTTGGCGGTTCTTGCCTATGTGGGGCATTCGCAACAATCGCGGCTGGAGCAGGACCTGTCGCACCAGCAGGAGCAGAACAAGGTGCTGTCCGCGCAGTTGGACCAGGCCAACTCCCGATTGGCCGACCTTAAGGGCCATCTGGAAGTGACGGAGCAAAAAGTCGGTATGACGCGCTCAGAGTTGGCGCAAGCGCGCAGCCGCTCCGAATCCATTCGCAAGGAGCAGCAAGCTTCGGACCAGAAGCTGACCACCGAACTTTCTCAGGTTAAGCAGGAAAGCGATGAAAAAATCCTTTCCGTGGCTACCGAGGTCGGTGGCGCGAAAAAAGATATTGAAAGCACCAGAACGGACCTGGAGGCCACCAAAGGCAAGCTTGAACGGGCGACTGGCGACATGGGGGTGATGAGCGGTCTAATCGCGCACAACCGCGATGACCTGGAAGAGCTGCGGCGCCGCGGCGATCGCAACTATTACGAGTTTACGGTAGAGAAAAGCAAGACTCCGCAACGCGTCGGTCCGGTGCAAATGGCGTTGAATAAGGCCGACCAGAAAAAGTCCAGGTACACGGTTACGGTCTTTGCGGACGACCGCTCCATCGAGAAAAAAGACAAAACCGCTGGAGAACCGGTGCAGTTTTACATGCGCGGCGCCACACGAATGGCTCCCTACGAAATCGTGGTGTTCGACGTGGGCAAGAATCAAATCAAGGGCTATCTTTCTACACCCAAGGACGCTGGAAGCGCGCCTGCCGCGACTCCCGCGGCCACCCCCGCTTCGGCAGCGGCTAAACCGTAAGCCTGACGCATTTGTTATCTGGAAGCCCTGCTTCGCGTAGTAATACTCGCGCAGCAGGGCCTTTTGGTTTTTAGGGCTTTGCATCGGCCTCGCGGTTACTATTTATCATCACCTTGGAGCCCTCATGAAAGTCATGCAGAAACATTGCTGGGTGCTGGCAGCCACGATTTTCTTTCTGGGGGCAAAGGCCGTCCTCGCGCAGGCGCCGCTTGAGCCTGCGCAGATGCCTGCTAACACTACGTTTTACTTTGTATGGCGTGGCCAACCGAACGCCGACCTTAGAAAAACAAATTCTATGGCGGCGCTTTGGGATGACCCCGGATTCGCTCCGGTGCGCTCTTCGCTGACCAACGCGATACTTAAAAATTCCGAGGAGAAACCCGCAGAGAACCGGCTGACGCGTCAACAAATTGAAGAATATGCTGCCCTGCTGGAAAACCCTTTTGTTCTAGGCTACCTGAGTGATCCGCAAAAGAAGCGGGCTGAGGCCTCCAATGATTCTTCAGCGACCAAGCCATGGGATGGGATGTTCTTCGTTTACGATCGCACTGGAAAAGAGGCCATTCTCTCTAAAGCGGTTCTGAACTTGCGGTCGAGTGAAAAGGAAGTTCCGCAAGTCTCGCAGATGACCATCGTCGGCATCCCGGTCCTGAAATTGCAGCGCAAAACCGGTGTGACGTACTGGGTGGAACACGGCAAATATGCGGTGAGCGCTAACGAGCCTGTGGTTCTGGAAGAAATTCTCGGCCGCCTAGGTGGAAAAGCATCTTCCTCGGCAGCGCTCGCGGATTCTCCGGCGTACAAAGAAGCCCATTCCGTTCTCGGTTCGGGGCAGGTGGAATTTTTTCTGCGTGTTCCGGATTTGAAAAATCTTGCTCCCGAATCCGCGACCGGCGGCTTTCGCGTGCGCCCAATGATTGAGGCGCTCAAGCTCGACTCGATTCACTCACTTTGCGGCCGCGTGCTGATGGAAGGGGTAAAGACGCGGGTGCAAGCTGTCGCGCTTGGAGATACCGCGCCGGGCTCTTTGTTTGACATTTGGGATAAGGGTTCGGCAGCGCCCGCGCCATTAAACTTTGTTCCCGCTGACGCCGTTTCCTACTCTGATACGGAAATTAATTTGAACGGCTTATATGACATCGTCAAACGGATTGCGGCGTCCATTTTGCCTCCGGGCCAACAGGGCAATGTCAATATGCTCGAAATGATGGCCCAGGCTAAGCTGGGCCAATCTCTCAGCAGCGCTCTGGCGCTGTTCACCGGCGAGTTCGCGTCTTTGCAAACCAGTCCGTCGCTCGACAATAACAAACAAATTTATCTAATCGGCGTTCGTGACAAACCCGGGGCCGTGAAGCTAATTCACACGCTGTTCGGCGATAAAATCAGCTCCGAGCGGGCCGAAGGCGACATCACTTTCATGAAGATTTCTACCGGAGGCTCGTCGAGCACTGCCGGAACGGCGCAGTGGGATTTTTATCACCTGGCGGCAACTTCGGATTATCTTGTAGTGGGTGCGCGTCTGGAGGCCGTTCGCGAGGTGCTGGCCAAGCGTTCCCAAAGCGCCGGTGCGAGCCTTGCCACCGCTCCTGGATTCCAGGCCGCCCGCGCGCAATTTCCCGCCACCATCAATGGGCTGGGCTACTTTGACTTTCGCAAAGTGGATTGGCAAGCTCTCAAAGCGCGTTTGATCGCCGAAGCGAACAAGACCTCCACAGCAAAACCTTCGCCCAGCGCAGGCAAATCTCCGGCCGTCACACCGACTCCATCATGGATGATGGATGTAAATCCAGAGGTCTTCGCTCGGCATCTTCATGTGGCCTCGAGCGCTTCGTGGAAGGATGCACAAGGGCTGCATTTCGACGAGTGGATCGAATAAACGCCGGGATGATTTGGCTTCGCCGCGGCCGCGTTCGTGTTCTTTGCATTTTGATTTTTTTAACCTTGCTACACTCGCAGCTTGTTTCCCAGGGGCTGCCAACCGCACCCGCACCGACCCGTGCCGACGCGCAGCAGTCGGAAACCATCCGCGTTAACGTCGATAGGGTGAGCATCGGCGTTCTGGTGACCGATCCGTCGGGCAAATTCGCCGAAGGCCTGCAGCGAAATAATTTTCATATCTTCGACAACGGATTGGAACAACCGATCACCGATTTTCTGAACGTGGACGAGCCCGCTCAGGCTCTGGTGCTCATTGAAGCTGGTCCTGCTGTGTATCTTCTCGAAGGCAGTCATCTGCGGGCCGCTCAGGAGCTCTTAAGTGGTTTGTCGCCTGACGATCGTGTGGCGGTTGTTAAATACGCTGATGCTCCACAGGGATTGGTGGATTTCACGGCCAACAAGCAATCCGCCGCGGCCGCCTTCGACCAGCTCGGTTTTAATCTCGGTTCCGGTTCTTTGAATTTATCGGCTAGCCTATCAAAAGTTCTGGACTGGCTGGTATCCGTGCAGGGCAAGAAAACGATCGTGTTGCTTTCGACGGGCGTGGATACTTCCTCTGCAAAACAGATTCAGGATCTACTCAACCGCTTGCAGACCAGCGACGTGCGGATTCTGGCCGTCTCGCTTACCGGCGATTTGCGAAACCCGCCCTCTGCCGGCAAAAAGAAATCGCCATCGCCAAAGGTGGCCTTCACTTCGCGACAATTCGCCGAGGCGGACATGCTGCTTCGGCGAATCGCGGAAACTACCGGCGGGCAGGCATATTTCCCTGCCAACTCAAACGAGCTACCAGTGGTGTTCGCGCACATCGCCCAAATTGTGCGCCATGAGTTCAGCCTAGCGTTTATTCCGCCGGCCCACGATGGAGCCATTCATTCTTTGGAAGTACGAGTGGCGGCTGATTCAGGCCAGGTTGCCGGTGCATCCGACTATCGTGTGGATTGTCGCCGCGCGTATCTCGCGCCGGCGCCGGCGAGACGTTAAAAATTTTACAGATAATCCTTCATAGTGTTGGCCATCGCACGCAGTCTTTCCTCCACCAAGGCAAAAACCGTGCCGTCCTCGAATTTGCCGGTGTCGTCACGCGTGCCAGCAATCCTTCCAGTTAAAATCTCTATGCCCTGCTCAACTTTTCCTACCGGCCAAATGTGGAATTTGCCGGCCGCTACAGCATCGATTATATCTTCGCGGAGCATCAGGTCTTCAACGTTGGATGCGGGAATCATCACTCCCTGGCTGCCGGTCAGCCCCTGGATGCGGCACACCCCGAAATAACCTTCAATTTTTTCGTTCACTCCACCGATAGCTTGAATGTCACCCTGCTGATTCATCGAGCCGGTCACAGCGATATCTTGCCGCAGCGGTAAGCCGGAGAGCGCCGAGAGCAGCGCATACACCTCTGTGGAGCTGGCGCTGTCGCCGTCGACGCCTGAATAGGATTGTTCGAAACAGATGCTGGCGGCCAGCGAGAGTGGCGAGTCTTGAGCAAAGCGGGTACGCAGAAATCCAGAAATAATGTGTACACCTTTGTCGTGGAACCGGCCGCTGAGGTTCGCTTCGCGCTCAATATTGATGAGTCCGGCTTTTCCCAGTGCGGCGGAAGCGGTAATCCGCACGGGCTTGCCAAAGGAATATCCGCCAATTTCCAGCACACTCAGGCCATTCACTTGCCCAACCCGTTCGCCGGATACGTCCACAAGCAACGTGCCTTCCTCGATCATCTCGCGCACGCGCGTCTCGATCAGATTGTGCCGCTCGACTTTTGAGGCCAGCGCTTCCCGCACATGCGCCGCCCGGACTACCGTCTCGCCCGCCGCCAAAGCTGCGTAGTGCGCCTCGCGCGCCAGGTCCGCCATATCCACAAATCGCGCGGTAACTTTATTGCGCCGTCCGGCTTGGCGTACTCCATATTCCAGCATGGCCGCGAATGCTCCACGATCAAACGGAAACAAATTTTCTTTTTCGCACAGCGCGCGCAGGCGGCCCGCATATTCTGCGATGACGCCATCGCTCATATGCATTTCTTCGTCGAACTCCACGCGCACCTTGAAAATCTTGCGGAAATCCTCTTCGTAGTGGTACAGCACCTCGTACAACTCGCGATCGCCAATCAAAATTACTTTCACGTCGAGTTGCACGGCTTCCGGTTTCAGCGCGCTGCCGCCAAAGGGATAAAACATTTCCAGCGGCTGAATTTCCAGGCGGCTGTGATTCAGCGTGCGTTTCAAAGCGCGCCACACGCCGGTCTCGGAAAGCGCTTCCAGCGAATACATAATCAAAAATCCGCCGTCCGCGCGCAGCAAAGATCCGCCGCGCAAATCCATGAAGTCGCTGGTCCAGCCGCCGCGTGCGTCGTAGGCGCGTTGAATGGTGCCGAAAAGATTTGCGTACGTCGGGGTAGTTTCAAAAATGACCGGCGAAGTATCCTCATCCCCGTGCGCCAGAATCACATTTACACCGTAAACGCGAAACGGATCGCGTTCCGTCAATCCGGGTAATTTCGGGAGACCGTCCTGGGGTTCGGTTCCAGCTTCCGTTTCGCTCTCCCCTTCGCGCTCCTTGAAGGGCCCCAGATTATCGAGCAAGTGGTGGCGTACTTCTTCGAGATACTCCGCCACCCCGGTGCCCGGGTACTTGTCTTTCAGCTCTTCGATGGCGCCGTCCACCAGAACCGAGGCAGCTTCCTGTTCGAGATAGCTCAGCTCGCTGGCCAATTCGCGCGACAGCGTGAGCGTCTTGCGGTACACCACCGTGAACTCCTGGCGGAACTGCTCGTATTTGCGCTCGATGGATTCCGCGACCGGCGATTCCAGTTTTCCTTCGTGCACCATCTTGGAAATATCTTCAATGGGCACCATCTGGCCTTCGAGGACCGGAAAAATTTCGGGCAACGCTACCGCGCCCACCTGCATGTGTCCAAGCGCGAATTGTTCACGTGCAATTCGCCGCGTGAAATCGTCCATCAGCTCTTTTTCACGGACGGTAAAGCGCTCTACAATTCTTCCTTTTTGCCGCTGGAATGGTTCGCCTTCGAAAACCTGCGGAATCCGCCGGCGCAAAAAATCGATTCCAGCTTGCATGTCCTTCTTGAATCCATTGGCTTGCCCGCGAGCCAGTGACAGGAGCCGCGGGCGGTCCGCGATTTTGAAATTATTCACGTAACAGCGGTCCAATGATTTTTTAGTCCGCGGGTGCAACTTCTCGATCATGCTGGCGATGGTTCCACCACGGCTGGTTCCTGCCAGGCCGCACACGAACACGTTGTAGCCGGGCGCGGATAGCTCCACGCCCATTTTGAGCGCTCGCAAGGCGCGGTCCTGTCCGATGAAGCCTTCGCGCAATTCAGCCTGTGCCGTGGTTTCAAAGGGAATTCGCGATAGGTCGCAGCGCCACCGCAATTTCGCGGGCGGCAATTCCTCATGCAGCGGCGCCGCTTTGATGTCCTTGGAAGTCATCGGCGGGGTACTCTAGCATACCGACACGCAAGCCGAGGGTATTTTGGATTTGCGGTTGAGTACTCGGTTACGAGTTCTCAACGCGTGGGAGTACCAGTTCGTTAGATCGCGAAGCCGCCAAATCTTCGCGGTGCATCATATGCACGCGGAATACACCCATAGCGGCAGCCACGATGGCCGGGCCGACCACCAAGCCGAGCAGGCCGAATACAGAAAGTCCTCCGAGCACGCCGATGAACAGGAGCAGCTCATTGAGTTGTGTGCGGTTACGCAGTAACAATGGGCGGACAATGTTGTCGGCAATGCCCGCCACCGCGCCGCAAATGATCATAATGGTGAGGGCTTTTCCCCAATGTCCGCTGAATCCCAGCCAAAGCGCGGTGGGCAGCCAGATCAGCACCGAGCCTACTACCGGCACGAGCGAGAAAAAGGCGATTACCACTCCCCAGAAAACCGGCGAGTGCAGACCAGTGATCGCAAAGGCGGTTCCGCCCAAAAACCCCTGGATGCCCGCCACTAACAATCCCACGGCCACACTCGCGAATATCAGCTCCTTCGATTCCGTGAGCATTTCTTCCTGTATGGTCTGGTCAAAGGGAAATAAGTGTTTTATGGCTCGCACTACGTCGTGGCCGTCGCGAAACATAAAAAACAGCGCGAATACCAGAATGAACAGCGCGACAAAGAAACTCAGCAGATTTTTAACCAACGCCCCAAATTTGCCTGCCAAGAAGGTCGCGACTTTCTCAGCGGCCTGCCGCAAGGGCTCGGAAAAATCGATCGATTGCCAGGCCTCCGGGAGTTGCGCGCGCACCCGCGCCACCACTTCGGCAGGCAGTTCACGTTCCGGATTCATGAGTGCGCTCTGCAATCTTGCGGTGGCATCAATGGCTTGCTTCGCGGTGTAAGACAGCACCACCAGGGTTGGCGCGATGAGCAGCACCGTCACTCCAACGGTGCTCAGCATGGCCGCGTAGTTGGGCTTGAGGCGCTTCGCCAAGCGTTCGTGTACCGGGTAGAAAAATATGGCCAGCACGGCCGACCACGTCAGAGGCACGAGAAACGGTTCGAAGATCAGATACACCACGTATCCGAGCAGCAACAACGCTCCATACGAAAGTACGTTGGTAAGACGCTCGCTCGTGGTGGTCAGCGTGGGCGGTAGAGTCTTCATGCGCGGTCTATTCTGCCGCAATTTGAGGGGAATTGGTTACTTGATGCCAACCTGCTCGATCAATCTAAGAACATCCTCATCGATCACGTCGTATACCGGGCGCACATCTTCCTCTTCGAGGCGCTCTCTCAAGTAATCCGCGGCGATAAAGCTGGCCTCGCGATCCGTCAAATCGCGTCCACTACGCTCGCGAAATTTTACGAAGGCGGTATGCGCCAGACCGACCATCACGACGTCGCCGTCGACGAAGAATTTGGTATCGATGGTGTCGCTATGGCGGGTGGCGATGCCGTTCCACAAGTACGAAAACCGGCACTTGTAGGCATGCCCGGTCAACTTAGAAGTCACTTCGAAGGCGCCTACAAACTCTTTCATGGCGCCGGCGTTTGCTAATACTGGACGTGTGGTCACGCGTTCTCCGAATTTCAGTGATTCTACTGTTTCATCTTTCCTTGTAGTCAGAACCGATAGCCCACTGGCCGGGCTTTTACCGTGCAGCGGCCGAGGCGGTTTCTACCTGGGTGTAATTGCGAATAGCCGCGGCCACTCCGGCGCCTGCGGGAATCCGCAAACCGAGTTCCAGCATTATTTTTTCCAGCGCCGCCAGGAAAAGCAGCACGTTGTTTTTCTGGCTGCAGTATCCCATTAGGCCCACGCGCCAAATCTTGCCCTTCAAGGGGCCCAGGCCGCCGGCTATCTCTATGTTGAACTCGTCCAGCAGTTGGGTGCGCACGCGAGCGTCGTCGATGCCCTTGGGGATCATTACCGCCGTTACCGTTGGCAATCGCTCCGCCGAATTTTTCACCAGCAACTCGAGTCCCATGGCTTCCAACCCGGCAATTAAAGCCAGTTGATTGGTGCGGTGCCGCTCCCATCGCACCGCCAAGCCTTCCTGCATCACGATGCGCATGGCTTCGCGCAAGGCGTAAATCAAGCTGATCGGAGGCGTGTGATGATAGAGCCGTTCCTTGCCCCAATAATTCATCGCGGTCGTCAAATCGAAATACCAGCTTTGCACTTTCGTCTTTCGTGTGCGCAACACCTCTTCGCCGCGGGCGCTGACGGTGATAGGCGACATTCCCGGCGGGGCACTGATGGCTTTTTGCGTTCCGCTGAAGCAGATGTCCACGCGTTCGTTATCCACATGCAGCGGCACAGCCGCCAGGGATGCCACCGTGTCCACCACCAGCAATGCGCCGAGTTCGTCCGCCACTTTTCGAAAATCCGCAAGTTGCGTTAAGACCCCTGATGACGTTTCCCCTTGCGCCAGCCCGATAATTTTAATTTTCCTACCCTTGCCCGCGCGGCGCACATCTTCGGCATCCACGCTGTTCCCGTAAGGAGCCTCAACTTTGGTGATTTTCGCGCTAGCGCGTTGAGCAATCTCGAACATGCGATCCGAAAAAAGGCCGTTTACCGCCACAATGCCTTCATCGCCTTCTTCTAAGGTGTTGAGGACAGAGGCCTCAATACCGCCTGAGCCAGACGCAGAAAGCGGCATCGTCAGTCGATTTTCGGTTTGAAAAATCTGACGCAGCAGGAGCTGCGTTTCGTCCATGCAGGTCTTAAACCACGGATCGAGGTGTCCCACCAGTGGTGTGGCCATCGCCCGGTAGACACGGGGATCGATAGAGGAAGGTCCCGGGGTCAGCATCAACCGAACCGGTGGATTCAATTCACCAACTGTTTGCGTCATGGCTTGTCCTTCAATCGTGCAGTGATGTGGAGGCGCCCGCTGGCCGCTCTCGAGGGACCATAGAAGCGCGGCCGGAGAGTCAATTTTCGCCCATATGGACGCTGAGGCGCAACCGTCAAATTGGCTGGTCATCGCAGCTCATGGGCTGCTTATTGGCTATTTGAAGGTCAGGATTTGCGAAGGTGATCGAGCAACGCAAAGAGAAACACGGCCACGATAGCGTTGACTACCGCGGCAGCGGCGAGATGCATGGTGAACCACACGCTGGACTGGGCCAGAAGAATGCGGCGGGTGAGGAGCACGATGCCCTGGTGCAGACCGAAAAATATGATGGTGAGAGCAAAACGCGCGGCGGGATGTTCGGTGTCCAGACGCGCTCCAATGGAAGACGCTAGATAACCGATGACGGTTTTGGCAATGCCGTAGAGACCTAGGGGAACGGTAGGGCCGCTAAGACTGTCCTGGAGGAGCCCGATAACCATGCCCAAAAGGAGGCCGGTCGAGGGATTGCGACGGCTCAGGCCAAAATAAATGGTGATCAGCAAAGGCAAATCGATCATCGCGGCTTTCGCAAAATAAACGGGTACGAAAGCCTGAAACATCAGAGCTAATAGAGTGGCGCCTACGATGGCTCCGCCACGGAACTTGTGCACCTCTATGTGAGATTCCATGTTGCGAATGTCGAAGGCCTCGTTCATTCGGGTTTCACCGCCGCCGCTGCGTTGGTCGAGGTTGGAACTGGAGCTGGAGAGACGGATGCCGGAGCAGGTTTAGCCGCATTTCCGTTCGCCGGTGACTTTGCAGTTTCCGCGACTGGCTTGCTGGCCATGCTTGAGGAAGGCTTTGCGGTTTCCGGTTCCTGATTCAATTGGAGCGGCTGAAGGGTAAGAAGAACAATTACTTCTTCCAGGCGCTCCAGATTCGCCGAGGGGCGAATGCGAATGCTCTTAAAAGGATTACCAGGCTTGATATCGGTAATGGTTCCGATGGGCAGATCGCGTGGGAAAATTTTGTCCATGCCGCTGGTCACCACGCGTTCTCCGACGTTCACCACGTCGTCGTTAGCCACGTACTTCATAACCAGCAGCGGTTCACCAGCACCGCCGACGGGACTTTGCACCCGAGAGTTGCCGAGCATGGCGCCGACACCGCTGTCTTTGTCGGTGAGCAGGAGGACCTCCGAGGTGTTGTCGTAAACTTCGACGACCTTACCGACCACGCCTTCAGGGGTGATGACGCCCATATTTTTCCTGATGTGGTCCTTCGAACCGCGATCGAGCATGATGGTGGCGCTGGCGGTTCCGGCGCTGGTCGCGATTACCCGCGCGCCAAGCATGGGTACGCTCTCATGGGATTTGTGAAAGTTAAGCAGTAGCGCCAAGCGGTCTGCTTCAATAGCTTTGCTTTGCAGCTGGTTCACCTGCATCTTGAGGTCGTCGTTTTCATGGCGAAGCAGCTCATTTTCGCGGGAGGTGTTTTGCAGCGCGAAATAGTGACGCCAGGTCTCGCGTATGTGCCCGATACCATGATTGCCGGCCCGCTCAAAGGGAGAGAAGGCGCCCACGGTCCAGACGCGAATCAAGCGGCCTTCGGAGTCGCGCTTGATCTGCAAGGCCAGCAACAAAATCTGCAGCAGCACAACGCCGGCGAGCAGGAAGATGGATTTATGACGAGAAGGTATACCGGCCATGTGGGTTAGCTGATCAAAATTCCTTCTTGCTTTCGAAAGATCAAGGGTCCAGATTTTCCTTCAAGAATCGGTTTGCGTCGGCCTTTCGTTCCCAGAATTCTTACACCAAAAAGTGGTACGT
>Ga0210384_10005404_pt1 | contig 13930 bp, 13 predicted proteins | sample IncBWH2MmetaG_FD_160574 | JGI IMG/M metagenome (GOLD analysis project Ga0210384, IMG submission 160574) | Forest soil microbial communities from Barre Woods Harvard Forest LTER site, Petersham, Massachusetts, United States - Inc-BW-H-2-M | ecosystem: Environmental > Terrestrial > Soil >...
CCGGGGTGGACGAGAAGTGGCGCTTCAGCCAGGAGTTCGCGCGTCGGGTAATGGACCGCTACTGAGGAAGGTACTTCTCAGGGGGCGAGTCCTGCGCTAGACTCGGCGCGCACAAGTCGGGCCCCGGGCGATTCCGTCCCCGGCCCGCCATGGTCACGAGCCATCCGGTCACGCACTCACTGAGGAGGTACGCATGCGGAATCTCCGCATCATCGCCGCGGTCGCCGTGCTGTCGTTCGTCGCCATCCAGTGGAGCCCGGGGGCCCGGGCCGCCGGCCCGGTCACCGAGGTGCTGATCGGCGAGCTCCTCCCGCTCACCGGGAACTTCGCGAGCCTGGGCCAGCAGTACCTCTGGGCCGGCCAGACCGTGGAGGACATCGTCAACAACGACTACCCGGATCTCAGCGTCCCGCTCGGCCCCGGCAAGGGCTTCCCCGGCCTGGGCGGGGCCAAGATGACGCTGGTGGTGCGCGACGACCAGAGCCGCGGCGAGCAGGCCCGCACTCTGGCCGAGCAGCTCATCACGGTCAACAAGGTCCACTGGCTCAACGGCGAGGGCACCAGCGGCAACACCTCGATCATCCAGCCGCTGGTGGAGAGCTACGGCATCCCGATGACCTGCCACGCCTGCGCCTCGCCGACGCTGACCGAGAAGGGCTTCAAGTGGTTCTACCGCACCGGGCCCAACGACGGCACGATGGTGGCGAGCGTGTTCCAGTTCCTGCGGGAGTGGCCGGACCACGGCGGGCCCAAGGACCTCAAGACCATCGCGCTCTTCACCTGCGACAACCTCTTCTGCCAGGACAACCGCAAGATCGCGCTCGAGCTGTCCGAGAAGGGCGGCTACAAGATCGTGGCCGACCTCACCACCAAGACCGGCGCCACCACGCTGGCCTCCGAGGTGCAGCGGCTGCAGGCCGCGAATCCGGACGTTCTCTTCTTGGTGCAGTACCCGGCGGAGACCACCGTGTTCCAGGCCGACCTCAAGCGCACCAATTACATGCCCAAGGTGATCGCCACCAGCAACGGCGCCTACTCCGACCAGACCTGGCTGACCGCCCAGAAGGCCAGCGCCGGCGCCGCCGGCTGGCTCGGCCGCGACCCGACCGCCATCGACCTGGCGAGCAAGAAGCCGGCGTGGAAGAAGGTCAACGAGATCTACAAGAAGTACAGCCGCGGCCAGGACATGGGCGAGCTGGCCATGCGCGAGATCACCGGCATGCTCTGGATGGCCGACACGATCAACCGCGCCAAGTCGGTGGATCCGGCCGCGCTGGCCAAGGCGGCCAACGAGACCGACATGAAGCCCGACATGATGATCATCGACTACAAAGGCATCAAGTTCGACAAGAACCGCCAGAACGAGCTGGCCACCGGCGTGGTCACCCAGATCGGGTGGGACGACGAGAAGCACACCATCTGGCCGTGGGACCTCGCGACCCAGGCCGGCTTCAAGCCGATCTACCCGTCCCCGAGCTGGCAGGAGCGGGAGAGCCGCAGCAAGAAGTAGCCGCCGATCGTGACGCTCTTCCTCCAGGCGGTGGCCGACGGGCTCCAGATGGGGCTGCTCTACGCGCTGGTCGCGGTGGGGCTCGCCATCATCTGGGGCCTGATGGAGATGATCAACTTCGCCCACGGCGAATTCATGATGCTCGGAATGTTCGGGGCGTGGGGACTGAGCGTGTGGCTCGGGTGGGACCCGCTCATCTCCATGGTCCCGATCGCGGTGGTCATGTACGGCCTGGGCGTGCTGGTCTATCGTCTGCTCATGCAGAGGGTCCAGCGGGGTGAGGTCTTCACCCAGATCTTCGCCACCGTCGGTCTCTTCTTCTTCATCCAGAACGGGGTGGTGGCGCTCTTCACCAGCGACTACCGCTTCGTGGACAAGAGCCTGCTCACCGGGCTCAGCGGCGTCAACCTCACCGTGGGCGGCATCCGCATCGGGGTGCCGCTGCTGGTAGGCGGCCTCATCGCCCTGGGTCTCTTCCTGATGCTCTACCTGCTCATCGACCGCACCGACTTCGGCCTGGCACTCCAGGCCACCGCGGAGGACCGCGACGCGGCGATGCTGGTGGGCATCCGGCCCCAGCGCATGTACGCGGTGGCCTGGGGCCTCGGCACCGCGCTGGTCGCGGTGGCCGGCGTCATCCTCGCCAACTTCTTCTCCGTGTACCCGCAGGCGGGCCTCTCCTTCACCGTGCTCGCCTACGCCATCGTGGCCCTGGGCGGCTTCGGCAGCGTCCTCGGCACGCTGCTGGCCGCGCTCCTGGTGGGCGTCGTGCAGAGCGTGACCGCGGCGTACCTGCCGCCCGCCTTCAAGGACGCCTTCGTCTTCGGCTCCTACATCTTGATCGGCCTGTTCCGACCCCAGGGGCTTTTTGGCCGCTTCTAGCGCTCCGGCCCGCACCGGCCGAGCTCAGTCGGCGGCCTGGGTGGTCGGCGCCCTCGTGGCCCTGCTCTATCCGATCCCCTTCGAGCGCAGCGGCCAGATCTACTACGAGACGGTCGGCTTCCTGGTGCTGCTCAACGCCATGCTCGGCATCGGCTGGAATATCATCGGCGGCTGGGCGGGACAGTTCGACTTCGGGCCCAGCATCTTCCTGGCGATCGGGGCCTACACCGCCGCGCTCCTGTCCATCCATCTCGGCTGGAACGCCTGGCTCGCTCTACTCGGCGCGGTGGTCGTCTCGGTCGCGCTCTGCGCGGCCCTCACCTACCCGGTCACCCGGCTGCGCGGCCACTATTTCGCGATCGCCACCGTGGCGATGTGGATGATCGCGCAGCCCGTCGGCGCCACCTGGCGGTTCATCAACGGCAGCCAGGGCCTCTTCATCCCGGTCGCCCCCGGCGGCAGCTTCGTCCACGGCATGCTCACGATGGAGTTCGCCGGACGCGGCAAGGGGCTCGGGTTCTACTACCTCTCGCTCGGGCTCTTCGTCATCACGCTCCTGGGCGCCCGCGCGATCGAGCGCTCCAAGCTCGGCTTCTACTTCCGCGCGGTGCGCGACGACCAGGACGGCGCCGAGGCCATCGGCATCGACAGCCGGCTCTACAAGGTGATCGCCCGATGCCTCATGGCCGCGGTCTTCGCGGCGGGCGGCACCCTCTACGGCTTCTGGGCGCTCGCCGTCTTTCCCGACCAGGTGCTCGACGTGAACTGGAACATCCTGCCCATGATGGCCGCAGTGGTAGGCGGCCTCGGCCGGCTGTGGGGGCCGGCGCTGGGCGCGATCGTCCTGATCCCGATCTCGCAGATCATGACCACCACGCTGGGGTCGGGCCCGCTCGCCGGGCGCGGCATCGACCTGATCATCTACGGCGCGGTCATCATGCTGATCGCGGGCTGGCGACCCAACGGGCTGCTCTCGCTGCCGTGGGCCGCGTGGGCCGCGCGCTTCCGCGGTCGAGCGCCGGCCCCGGTCGCGAAGGGCTGACCGCCATGGCGCCGCTCCTGCAGATCGAGCGATGCACGAAGCGCTTCGGCGGCCTCGTGGCCAACCGCGACGTCTCGCTCACCATCGAGCCGCGGGAGATCGTGGGCCTGATCGGGCCCAACGGCGCGGGCAAGACCACGCTGTTCAACTGCATCAGCGGCGCGCTCCATCCCGACGAGGGGCGAATCGTGCTCAACGGCACCGACATCTCGCGCGCGAGGCCCGAGCGCGTCTGCCGCCTGGGCATCGCCCGCACCTGGCAGGTGGTGCGGAGCTTCGGGCGGATGACCGCGCTGGAGAACGTGATCTGCGGCGCGCTGCGACGCACCAACCGCATCGGACCCGCGCGGGCGCGCTCGCTCGAATTGCTGGCCTTCACCGGACTCGCCGGCAAGGAGGACGTGGCCGCCGCCGCCCTCACCCTGGCCGACAAGAAGCGGCTCGAGATCACCCGAGCGCTCGCGACGGGCCCCAGCCTGCTCCTCCTGGACGAGGCGATGTCGGGGCTCACCCCATTCGAGACCACCGCCGCGGTCGAGCTGGTGCGTCGTATCCACGCCGAGCTCGACCTCGCCATCTGCGTGGTCGAGCACGTGATGGAGGTCGTGATGCCGCTCTCGCACCGGGTGGTCGTGCTGGACCACGGCGAGAAGCTCACCGAAGGGCCGCCCGCGGAGGTCGCGCGCGACGAGCGCGTGATCACCGCCTACCTCGGAGACCGCTACCGTGGCCGCGCCTAGCCCGCCCCCGCCCTCGGGTGCGGTCCTGCTCTCGGTACGCGACGCCCACGTGGCCTACGGGAGCGGCGTGGTCGCGCTGCAGGGCGTGTCGCTCGAGGTCCGCGCCGGCGAGGCCGTCGCGCTGGTGGGGGCCAACGGCGCCGGCAAGACCACGCTGCTGAAGACCATCGCCGGCCTGCTCACACCCCGGAGCGGAGAGATCTGGTTCGACGGCCGCCGCATCGACGAGGTGGAGGCCCCGGACCGCGTGGATCTGGGCATCGCGCTGGTGCCCGAGGGCCGCCGGCTGTTCAGCCGCCTGTCGGTCGCCGAGAACCTGCGCCTCGGGACTTTCCGAGATAAGGACCAATCAAGACGCCAGGAGATGCTCGAGCGCGTCTTCGGGCTCTTCCCGGTGCTGCGCCAGCGCGTGGCCCAGCGGGCCGGCACGCTCTCCGGCGGCGAGGGCCAGATGCTCTCGATCGCGCGCGCCCTCATGTCGCGACCGCGCTTCCTGATGCTCGACGAGCCGAGCCTCGGCATCATGCCGCGGATCGTGGACTCGATCCTGGACGTGCTGCAGATGCTCCACCGCCAGGAGGGACTCACCGTGCTGCTGGTGGAGCAGAACGTGCCCGCCGCGCTCGCCGCGGCCGAGCGGGGCTACGTGCTCCAGACCGGCCGCATCGTCGCGGAGGGCACCAGCCAGAGCCTGCTCGACAGCGACCTGGTGCGGCGGGCGTACTTGGGGATGTAGGCGCGAGCCGCGGCGCGGCCCGGCTTGGGCGGCTCCGAATGTGCGGGGCGGTTCCGCCTCGTTTGCGTCGGTCACGTTCCGGTTTTTCCGTAGTCCGAGAGCCGACGGCGGAGCGCCGTTCGCGCCCGCGAAAGTCGAGACTTCACGGTGCCAACCGCACACCCCACTACACTCGCGATCTCTTGCTCGCTCAGGTCCTCGAGGTCGAGCAGGATGACCGTGCGCGCGTCTTCAGACAAGCCCATCAGCGCGTGTTCGATCTCCTCACGCACGACCGCGCGGAGGCAATCGAGCTCGCGATCGCCTCGTAGCCACTCGCCCTCGCTCGCGTCGTTCTGGCTTGGGTTCGGGTTCACGGTATCGAGCCCTCCGACCGTGGGGTCATGGCGCTGCCGACGGTAGAGGCTGATGAACGTGTTCCGAAGAATCCGGAAGAGCCAGGCTTTGAGATTGGTCCCGGGCGTGAACTGCGAGGCCGCCCGCAGCGCGCGAGTGTAGGTCTCCTGGACCAGATCCTCGGCATCCGTCGCGTTCCGGGTGAGATACCGTGCCAGGTTATAGAGGGTGTCGGCGTAGGCGAGGGCCTCGCGTCCCAGCTTCGCCGCATCCCACGAAGGCGCGACCACCACGGCGCTCACGATTGACCGTCGCCCTTGAGCAGGGCGTCGATGAACGCCGGGCAGTTGGCGAGAGCGACGCCTTCTGTGGCAAGCCACCGCACTACCAGGACGCCGCGAGGATCGATGAACGTCACCGCCCCCAAGTCCAGCCGGAGTCGTCGGCTCGACTCCTGAAGCGCCCGCCAGCACTCTTCCTGAAGCACACCGACCCACTCCGACACGATCCGCCCTTCCACGTGCAGGGTGGTCTCGGTACCGCTATCCACGACCTCCGTAATTCGCAACATGACCCGATGACCGGGCAAGGGTCGTACCAGCGCAAGGTGGCCCGTGCCGTAGCCGGTGCAAGCGGCCGTCAGAACGACGGAAACTCGGCGCATCGGTCCACGGGATGTCGACCGACGCCGCCGCCGGAATCCCAAGATCTTGGGACCTTCACGATATGTTGGGAATGCTCACTTCCGTGTGATTCCGTCGCGTCCCGCGGGAACCGCCGGGGGGAACAGGGCGTTCGCAGGTACGAGGCAACCATGATCGAGGACAACGGCCGGTCGACACCCAAGCCACGGAACTGGATTCGGTTCGTGGCGCTTCTGGCGGTCTTCGTGCTGTCCTTCCTGACGATCCGCCTGCTCGCCGGCAGCAGCGCCGGGGGCTACCCGACGCCGCCTTTCTTTCACCTATTCTTCAGCGACACGATCCATATGAAAGCGTGGCTCGCCACGGGAGCCATCACGCTCGCCCTCTTTCAGCTCCTGAGCGCGGCGCGGCTCTTCGAGCTGCTCCACTGCGCGCCCTCCGGGCGTTTCTGGGGCCGGATGCATCGCATGTCCGGATACCTGGCCATCCTCCTCACGCTGCCCGTCGCCTACCACTGCATCTTCCTGCTGGGGTTTGACACCACGAGCCCTCGGGTCGCGATCCACTCGGTCCTGGGATCCGGATTCTATGGAGCATTCCTGGTCAAAGTGATCCTGGTACGCTCAAAAGGTTCGCCCGGATGGGCCCTGCCCGTTGCCGGGGGTCTGTTGTTCGCAATCTTGGTCGGGCTCTGGTTGACGTCATCGCTCTATTTCTTTGGTAGCAATCCCATCACGCTATAGCGCGGCGAGAACCGTGCGGGCCGGCACTTCACGGAGGCCGGGGAGGCCCGACGGGGCGGCTCACCTCCGGCGTGTAATTCCGAGCTTTTTCATCCGGGCTTCCAAGGTAGTTGGCTTCATGCCCAAGAGCCGAGCCGCACCGCCCTCCCCGCTCACTCGCCAGCCCGCCCCTTCGAGGACCGTCAGGATGTGCTCGCGTTCGATCTCTTCGAGGCTCTGGGTCCCCGCCTCGCGAGGGGCGGTGCTCGCTCGTGGCAGCCATCCGCCGAGATCCATGTGCGCGCCCTGGTTTAGAATCAAGGCTCGCTCGATGACATTCTCGAGCTCCCGAACGTTCCCGGGCCACGGATAGGCTCCCAAAGCCTGCAGCGTCGCCGGCAAGACGGTCGGGATCCGCTTCCCCAACCGCGCGCTATACTTCTGCGCGAAGTACTCGACGAGGAGTGGAATGTCCTCCGCCCGTTCTCGGAGCGGTGGCAAACGAATTGGGAAGACGCTCAGTCGGTAGTAGAGATCGGCCCGGAACCGACTCGCCTGAATGGCCTGCTCCAGGTCTCGGTTTGTCGCGGCGATCACCCGCACGTCCACCCGGATCGTATGGGAGCCGCCGACCCGCTCGAACTCGCCCTCCTGGAGGACGCGCAGCAGCTTTGGTTGCAACTCGAACGGCAACTCCCCGATCTCGTCCAGGAAGAGCGTGCCTCCGTGAGCGAGCTCGAACCGACCAATCCGGCGGGTCAACGCGCCCGTGAAGGCGCCCTTCTCGTGTCCGAATAGCTCACTCTCGATCAGGCCGGTGGGCAGAGCTGCACAGTTGACCTTGACGAGCGCCCGATGCCGTCGCGAGCTGAGGTTATGCAGCGCCCGCGCCACCAGCTCCTTGCCGGTTCCCGTTTCGCCGGCGATCAGCACCGTCGCATTGGTCGGGGCGACGGTCTCGATCAGCTTGAACACTTGCTTCATCCCCGGGCTCTGCCCGGTGATCTCCTCGAAGTTGTGCTCGGTCTTGATCTCCTCCTGGAGATAGCGGCTCTCCTCTTCCAATCGGGCGCGTAGCCGCGCGATCTCCTCATAGGCGCGCATGTTCTCGACGGCGAGAGCAATCTGCTTCGCAACGCCTTCCAGGAACGGGACGTTCTCGAGCGCGTATCGATGTGGCTCGAAGCTCGCGAGCAACAATGCCCCGATGGCTCGGCCCCGCGCGATGAGGGGAACGATGAGATACGAGCGCACTCCTCCAGCGAACAGGATCTCGTCTCCCGGGAGTCGAAGCTCAACGGCGAGATCGTGGCTGAGGCGCGGCTGCTGGTGTTCAAACGCCCAGCCGGCGGCCGTGCCCTGAGGGCTGATCTCCTTGTGCGCTCCGTGCGAGTGTCCCGACAGCTCCCGCCCCTCCAACGCGATCGTGCGAAGCACATCGTTCTCTGCGACGTAGAGCAGCGCGCGATCAAACGGGACCACCGTGCGCAGTGCCTCGGTGATCGCGTGGAACAAGGATTCCCGCGTGAGGTTCGAGATGATCGCGTTGTTGATCTCCAACAACGTGCTGTACTGCTGCAGAGAGTCACGAACACCGGCGAGGGGTCCCCCGCGGCTCTGTCCGCGGTCCGTCGCCTCGCGGAGCTCGTCCTCTTCAGGCTCCCTGCGATCCTCCATGTCCTGCCTCTCTCGCGCTCCCGCGCGTCCGGCCCGCTAGATCTGCCAAGGGGCGGGGATGGTCGCCCGGGAGTCAAACCTCCGGGCGTCGCCGGTCACGCCTACCATTGTGTACCCGTCGCGGCCGGCGCGAAGGCCTATGGAGTGGCGGTGCGCGGTGCCGACTGGGGATTCTCCGATGGTCCCGGGCCATTCTCCGAGCCCACATGGAGAACCGGCCGACAACAAAGTCAGTGTGCCCAATCGACCCGACCACGCCGGCTAGCGCCGAGGAGCCCCGTCCAAGAAGCTCCCGGTGGGAGACGCCGGAACCGGCCACTCTTTGTCGGCTGACACGAGCTGCGGACCCGCCGCTAGAGCTCGATGCCGAAGTATTGCTTGAAGCGCGCGTTGTACTCCGCGTCGGCGAGCTCGCCTCCCATCGCCACCCACTCCTCGTCGCTGATGCGGGCGCGCCCGGCGGCCAGACCTTCCGCGTCGGTCCCCACCGGGTAGCGCAGGCGGGGCCGCTCTGTCGTCACCGCGTCGAAGATGACCGCGGCGACCGTCTCGGGACGGCCCGGGTTGCGGAAGCCAGCCGCGAAGAGCTTGCCGTTGCGGCGCATGATCTGTCGATAGGGTGAGCTCTTGTCGTAGCGGGTGGCGCCCGCGGAGTTCTCGAAGATCGCGGTCTGGATCACACCGGGCTCGATGATGGCCACGCGGACCCCGAAGGCGGCGACCTCGTGGGCGAGCGCCTCGCTCGCCGCGGCCAGCGCGTGCTTCGAGGCCGAGTACGCGATCTGATTCGGGGTCGCCACCCGACCCGCGATCGACGTGACGTTCACGATGCACCCGCTCCGCCGCTCGCGCATCGACGGCAGCACCGCCCGGATCATCCGGATCGGCCCCCAGTAGTTGGCCTCGAACATCGCCCGGTGCTCGTCCTCCGGGGTGAGCTCGAGCGGCGTGGCCCCGCCGATACCCGCGTTGTTGACGAGCACGTCGATCGGACCCTCCGTCGCGACCGTCTCGGCCACCGCACGGTCGATCGACTCCTGGCGGGTTACGTCGAGCTCACGGACAACGAGCGGCAACTTCTCCGTGCGTGCCGCGTCCTCGAGTGGCCCGGCCTTGGCCAGGTTGCGCATGGTGGCGACGACCCGGTGACCCCGACGCGCGAAGTGCAGCGCGGTGGCGTAGCCGATGCCGGTACTGGTGCCGGTGACGAGGGTGGTGGGCATGGGGTGTGATCCTCCGGTTGCTATCCCGCCTCAGCGCGTCGCCGCGCCGAGCACGAGGTTTCCGTGCTCGTCCACCGTGGCCGCCCAGCCCGGGTGCACGAGCGTGCTGGCGTCGGGCTCCTCGATGATCGCGGGCCCGGCGATGCGGTTGCCGCGCAGGAGCTTCCCGCGGTCGAGCACCTGGGTCGGGCGGAAGCCACCCGCCTCGGCGAACCAGACGTCGCGCCGGCCCTTCAGCGCGGACGCGGCGGAGGGGCCGCCCTCGGGTAGCCCCGGCCGCCGCGGCTTTGGGGTCACGCCGACCGCGGCGAGCCGCACGTTCACCAGCTCGACCGGATCGTCGGGCGCGGCGTAGCCGTACGCGCGCTCGTGCATGGCGTTGAAGGCTTCTTGAATGCGCCCCACGTCGGTTGCGGACAGCGGTCCGGGTGGCACCGTCACCGACAGCTCGAACGACTGGCCGCGGTAGCGGAGATCCGCACTCCGCAGCATGCGCCGGTCCGCGAGGGGAACCCCGTCGCGCTCGAGCCGCGCCTCCCCCTCGGTCACGAAGTCGGCGAAGAGCGCCTCCAGTGCCGCGGGCGAGAGCCCGTCCAGCCGGAGCCGCCGCGTGGCCACGAACTCGTGGCGCAGGTCGGTCGCGAGCATGCCCAGCGCCGAGGCGATGCCCGGGCTCGGCGGTACCAGCACGGTGGGGATGCCGAGCTCGCGCGCCAGTGCGTTGGCGTGCAGCGGCCCGGCGCCGCCGAAGGCCACCAGCACGAAGTCGCGCGGATCGTAGCCGCGCTGCACCGAGACCAGGCGCATGGCGCCGATCATGTGGGCGTTCGCGATCTCCACGATGCCGCTGGCCGCCGCGAGCGGGTCGAGGCCGAGCGGCGCGGCCACCCGCGAAGCGACGGCGCGGCGGGCCGCGTCGGCGTCGAGCGTCATCTCGCCCCCCAGGAAGAACGCGGCGTCGAGCCGCCCCAGCGCGAGATTCGCGTCGGTGATGGTTGGGGTCGTGCCGCCCAGACCGTAGCACGCCGGCCCCGGCCGGGCTCCCGCGCTGCGCGGGCCAACGCGCAGCGCGCCGCCCGCGTCGATCCACGCCTCGCTGCCGCCGCCCGCGCCCACCTCCACCAGGTCGATCACCGGCGTGCGCACCGGGTAGCCGCCGCCCCGCCCTTCGCCGAGCGGGGTCACCGCCTGCGCGCCCACCTCCATCTCGGTGGAGAGCCGCAACCGCCCGTCCTGGATCAGGCCGACCTTGGCGGTGGTGCCGCCCATGTCGAACGAGAGCACGTTGGCGTAGCGGTACGGCGCGGCCACCGCGCCGGCGGCGATGACCCCCGCGGCCGGCCCCGACTCGACCATGTAGACCGGACGCTCCTTGGCCGACGCCGACGTCATCACGCCGCCGTTCGACTGCATCACGTAGAAGGGCGCCGTGGCGCCGAGCGCGGCCAGCCGCGACTCGAGCACGTCCACGTAGCGCGACACGATCGGCATCACCGCCGCGTTCACCGCCGCGGTGCTCCCGCGCAGGTACTCGCGGAACTCCGGGCACACCTCGGAGGAGACCGACAGCCAGGCCTCCGGCATGACTTCTCGGACGATTGCGGCCGCAGCCCTCTCGTGGGCCGGGTTCAGATAGGAATGCAGGAAGCAGATCACCACCGCCTCCACGCCTTCGGCCCGCAGCCGGTGCACCGCTCCGCGCACTTCGCCGACGTCGAGCGGCTCGAGCACCGCGCCGTCGGCGTCGAGACGCTCGCCGACCTCGAGGCTCCATCGACGCGGGACCAAGGGAGCGGGCTTCTGGAGATGCACGTCGTAGAGCCGGGAGCGGATCTGGCGGCCGATCTCCAGGATGTCGCGGAAGCCGCGCGACACCAGCATGCCCACCCGCGCGGTCTTGCCCTCGATGATCGCGTTGGTCGCGACGGTGGTGGCGTGGACCACCGCGGCCACGTCGCGGCCCCCGGCTCCACATTCCGAGAGGCCACGCTCGAGCGCGATCATGAATCCCTGGGCCGGATCCTCCGGCGTGGTGAGGACCTTGACCACCCGCACCTGGCCGGTCTCCCCGTCCACCAGCGCGGCGTCGGTGAAGGTCCCCCCGATGTCGATGCCGACCCTCATAGACCTCTTCGCGCAAGCGCTCATCGGATGACCGCGCCAAGGGTGGCCGCGCCAACGGCCCTGGCCCGCTCTTCGGAAGTGGCGGCCGCGTCGAGAGCCTGGCTGGCCGGATCCACCACCACGCCGTAGACGGATCGGGCCCGCTCCACCGAGATCTTGCCCTGGGCCACGTCGGCGGCCACCCGAGCCGGGTCCCGCTCGAGCGGCCCCTCGGTCCCACCCCCACCCGGGGTCTGCACGCTCACCACGTCACCCGGCGCGAGCTGGAACGTGATCTTGGACGGCAGCTCGCGCGCCGCGCCCGTCTCCGGGTTCAGGATGTACTTGGCCGGGCGCGCGGCGCCGCCGCCGAAGAGCCCCCACGGGGCGTAGCGCGCCTTGTCGGAAAGGATGGAGAAGCTCGGCTCGTGGCCCGGGAAGGTGTAGTCGCGCCGCACCCCGAGCCCGCCGCGATGGCGCCCGCCGCCCTCCGAGTTCTCGATGAGCGCGTAGCGCAGGATGCGCACCGGGTAGTTGGCCTCGGTCTCCTCGACCGGCGCGTTCTCGGTGTTCTGGAAGTGGGCTTGCACCGCGTCCATGCCGTCGGTGGTGAGCGTGGCCCCGTAGCCGCCCGCGATCGTCTCGTAGTAGGTGAAGTACTCGCCGCTCGCGGGGTTCATGCCCCCGAAGGCGATGTTGCACACGCAGCCCTTCGTGCCCGCGACCACGCGATCGGGTAGCGCGGGGGCGAGGGCCTTGAACAGCAGGTCGCAGAGCTGCATGGCGATCTCCCAGCCCGCGGCCACCGCGGCGGGATGCCGCGCGTGGACCACCGAGCCGGGGCGGCTCCGGATGTCGATCAGGCGGTAGAAGCCGTCGTTGACCGGGATGTCCGGATCGATCAGGCACTTGAGCACGTACACCACGCCCGAGTAGGTCTGCGACGACGTGGCGTTGGTGGGCGACTTGCGCTGGTCGTCACAGCCGGTGAGATCGACGGACAGACGACCCCGCTCGATCGTGACGGTGGCCGCGAGCTTCACCGGCTGGTCGGTGACGCCGTCGCCGTCCATGAGCATGTCGGCCGCGAAGCGGCCGTCGGGGAATTCCGCGAAGGCCGCGCGCGTGCGCCGCTCCGTGTAGCGCAGCAGCTCCTCGAGGTAGTGGGCCAGGGCCCCGGCGCCGTACTGCGCCACCAGCGCTTCGATCCGCTGCGCCCCCAGACGGTTGGCCGCGGTCTGGGCGCGGAAATCGCCGGAGATCTCGCGGGTGCCCCGGAAGTTCGAGCGGATCATCGCGAACAGATCCCGGTCGATCTGGCCGTCCTTCACGAAGCGCACCGGCGGGATGACGAGCCCCTCCTGGTAGATCTCGCTCGACACCCCGATGCTGCCCGGGGCGCCGCCCCCCACGTCCACGTGGTGCGCGATGTTCGCCACGTAGCCGAAGAGCACCCCGTCGTGAAACACCGGGGTGATCAGCGTGATGTCGTTCAGGTGCACCCCGCCCAGGTACGGGTCGTTGATGAGGATGCCGTCGCCCGGGGCGAGGCGCTCGGCCCCGTAGGCCCCGATGGCCCGCGGCACGATGTGGGCGAGCGAGCCCAGGTGCGACGGCTGGGCGAACGCCTGCGCGATCGTCCGCAGGTCGCGGTCGAAGAACGCGCAGGAGAAATCGCCGCGGGTCTTGATGTTCGTCGAGTAGGCGGCGCGCCGCAGCGTCGCCCCCATCTCCTCGGTGATGGCGAGGAGCGCGTTGCGGATGACCTCGAAGCGAACCGGATCGATGTCGGCGGCCAGCGTACGGGGCGGAGCGGAAGGGGTCGTCATGGCTCGGTCATGGTACCCCAGGGCACGCGCCGCTCACCACTGGGGGGCCTCGTTCATGGTGGAGACGTGCGCGGCGATCACCTTCCACCCGATGCTCGGGAAGCGCACCCACGTCTGGCTCTGGCGGCCGACGAGGTCGCGGCCCCGCACTTTGAACTCGAGGCTCACGGTGGCGAGGTCGCGACCGAGCGTGAGGATCTCGAGGCGGATGCGGCGCTCCTTGATGCCCGGCCCGGGCGGCCGCGCGACCCGGTGGGCGTGGATCGCGTCGAAGCCGTAGCCGTTCTCGTGCATCGCGTAGCGGATGGTGTGCGGGCTGTCCCAGAAGGTCGCGTCGAGCACGTCCACGTTCTTCTCGATCAGGGCTTGCTCGTAGCGCTCGAACAGGGCCCGCACCTCGGCCACGACGTCCGGCAAGTTGGCGGTCAGGTCGGGGGTCGCGTCGATCATCGGCTGGCCTCCATGGCCCTGGCGACCGCCACGAGG
>Ga0210384_10005405_pt1 | contig 13927 bp, 13 predicted proteins | sample IncBWH2MmetaG_FD_160574 | JGI IMG/M metagenome (GOLD analysis project Ga0210384, IMG submission 160574) | Forest soil microbial communities from Barre Woods Harvard Forest LTER site, Petersham, Massachusetts, United States - Inc-BW-H-2-M | ecosystem: Environmental > Terrestrial > Soil >...
GGATCTGATCGGCGTTGGCTCCCTGCCGATCGTAATTCTGACGGGACTCTCTGTTGGCGCGCTCCTGGCGCTGAACTCAGCCAGCACATTGCAACGATTCGGCGGGGTCACGCTCATCGGCCAGCTGGTTTCGCTCGGCATGGTTACCGAACTCGGACCGCTCATTACCGGGCTGATGGTGGCCGGGCGGAACGCCTCCGGCATGGCCAGCGAGCTGGGCTCGATGATCGTGACCGAACAGATCGATGCCATGCGCGCCCTGGGCACCGATCCTACGAAAAAACTGGTGACGCCACGCATCGGCGCCACGGCGTTCATGCTTTTTTTTCTTACCATCATCGCCGACCTGCTCGGGCTGATCGGCGGCTATGGGGTCGCGCATCTTCTGTTTGGGCTCGATACGCAGCAGTATTGGACCTCCGTGTGGCAGATCCTTGTCTTCCGCGACGTCTTCACTGGCCTTATCAAGCCCGTGCTGTTTGGGTTCATCATCGCCACGGTGGGCTGCTATTACGGCATATCTACGCGCGGCGGAACGCAGGGCGTGGGCCGTTCGACCACCCAGGCTGTGGTCGCTTCTTCAGTGCTGATTCTGATCGTGGATTTCTTTGTTACCAAGTTGATTTTCGCAATCTTCGGCTACAGATAGAGATAAAGATAAGCGATGCCGGCTCCCACATTGCCCAGCGAAAATCCGGCTGCTTCGGCGGTAAGTCCCTCGGGATACGCCATCGAGTTCGACAACGTTTCAATCGCGTTCGACGAAAAAGTCGTGCTCGACGGCATTTCATTCCAGCTGCCGCACGGCGAAACCAAGGCGCTGTTTGGCGTAGCCGGGTCGGGCAAGAGCACGCTGCTCAAGCTTGCCATCGGACTCATGCGGCCCGATAGCGGTCGCATCTTTGTGCTGGGAGATGAAGTCACGAGCATGTCAGAACAGGACCTGTTCGAACTGCGCCGGCGCGTGGGCATCGTGTTCCAGGAAAGCGCGCTCTTCGACTCGCTGAAAGTATATGAAAATGTCGCTTTCCGCCTGATGGAAGAGGGAATCTCCGGGGAGGAAATCGAGCGGCGGGTCCGCGAGGTGCTGCGCTTTGTAGAGTTGGAGCGAACCTACGACATGTTTCCGTCCGAACTCTCGGGTGGCATGCGGCGACGCGTCGCCATCGCTCGCGCCATCATCACCGAGCCGGAGGTACTGCTTTACGACTCGCCTACCGGCGGACTCGATCCGGTAACCTCGAATACGATTGTCGAACTCATCGTGAAACAACGCGACGTCTACAAGACCAGCGCCCTCATGGTGACCCACCGCCTTCAAGATGCCTTCACCATGGCGACTCATCAGTTCGACAAGGCGACCAATCGCATGGTCCCTATACCCAAGGGGCAACGTGGGGAAGTGCCCATGAGCTTCCTTATCCTGCGCGATGGGAAAGTCATCTTCGATGGCGACGCTCAAAAGCTCGTCACGTCGCGCGACGACTATATTCGCGAGTATATTTCGTAGGAGCAGGTATGGGAATGGAGCGACCGCATCCCGCCCGTTCCCGCTCGCGTCCTGTTGGCCGGGCGGGGGCGCCCGGCTCTCCATGGGCAAGACATGATTCCTACTTCGCAAGCGCTTTCTCTAACACTTTCGAGATTTCGCCTTCCTCGACTTCGCCGGATGCGTTATACGCGGTCTTGCCATCGCGATTCAGTACTACCACGTGCGGAATATATCCCTTGTAGAATTTCTTCACCAGCTCTTCCTGCGCCGGAGAACGCGGACGATCGAGATCCACCACTACAAACTGTACCCTGCCCTTGTACTTTTCGTAGAGTTCGACCGTACGCCGCGCCTGCCGCTTGGAATTGAAACAGCCTTCGCCGTAGAAAATTGCGTAGGCCGGCTTGCCGGAGACTGCCGCGTCTTCCAGATGGTCACCGGTGATCAACGGTCCATCTTGGCTGTCGCTGGTGTAGTCCAGTTGCTGGTTGAGTTTGAGATTCTCCGCCGCATGCGCGGGCATAGCCATCGCCAGCGCTGCCGCGAATAATACGGTCATAATCCGCTTTGTCATGCCGTCACTCCCAAGGCATCTGACTCCTGAACGGACCAGAAGTTTCACGGCTTCTTTTCGTCACTTGTCTGTTTGCCGCTTTTCTTTTGCCCACCCTTCCCCGGCAGGCCCACTGGATTTTCGTGCGTACGCTCGCGGAATCCTCCCTTCATCCCCCTGGCGAGGCCGATCGTGGCTTCCCCGAACTTGTCGCGCAGATGATCCACGGCGGCGAGTGCTTTCTGCCATTGCTGATCCCGTGACGGCTCCAGCAAATCAAGCTGCGGTGAGCACGATTCGAAATTCGACGCTTGCACTCCCAGCAATCGCACCGGCGCAGCCCGCTTCCAGTTTTCGAAAAACAGACGTCTCGCCTGCTCAAAAATCTGGTTATCCATCTGCGTGGGCTGCTCCAGCGAATGCGCTCGCGTGATGGTCGTAAAATCGGTGTAGCGCAATTTCAGCTGAAGGGTGCGGGCAAAATATCCGCCTTCGCGCAGCCGCCGTCCCACCATTTCACTGAGCCGCATCAGGGTGGACTGCAAGCGCTCAGCGTCGCCCGTGTCTTCGTCGAAGGTATGCTCGTGGCTGATCGACTTGGGATCGACGATTTCTCCAACGTCGTTATCAAACCATCCGCCCGCATCCTCGCCCCGCGATTTTCCTGCGAGCGCGAGCCCCCATTTTCCGAAGCGATGTTCCAGGTCACGGTCTTCCAGGCGCGCGAGGTCGCCCACTTTCTGGATGCCGATCGCGTGAAGCTTCTGCTCCATCACCTTCCCGACGCCCGGGATGTCGCCGACTGCGAGCGGCGCCAGAAACTTCGTCTCCTCTCCGGGCAGCACCCAGAGCACGCCGTTGGGTTTGGCTTTGGCTGAGGAAACCTTCGCGATCAGCCGCGATGTGCCGATCCCGATCGAGCAGTTCAGTTGTGTGGCCGAATGCATCGCGGTGTGGACCTGATGCGCCGAACGAAGTGGCCGACCATGCAGGCGCTCAGTCCCAGTCATGTCGAGATAAGCCTCGTCGACCGAAGCCATCTCGACCAGCGGAGAAAAGCGGCCGAGCACTTCATGCACCTTCCCGGAATATTCGCGATAGCGCTCCGGATGGCCGTTCACAAAAATCGCCTGCGGGCAGAGCTTCGCTGCCCTCTGCAGCGGCATGGCCGAGTGCACGCCAAACTTCCGCGCCGCGTAGGAAGCGGCTGAGACCACGCCCCGTTCGTCCCGCTGCCCACCCACCACCACCGGCTTGCCTTTCAGCGACGGATCAAACAATTCCTCGACGGACACGAAGAAGGCGTCCATATCCACGTGAAAGATGGTGCGCAGCGAGGAATTACTCATCGGAGTCCAGGGCGTCTTCGAGAAGTGTACCGCGAATCGCTGCCCGGAATCGGCTGCGAAAGACAGGGACTTGCTGAAGGGAGGGACGACGCTGACCAAGGGCAAAATATGCGAAGATGGAATCCTGGAGAGCAAGCGGATGGAGAACCCACTCAAGCTCAAGCGCATTCACCACATCGAATTCTGGGTAGGCAATGCCCGTCAGGCGGCTTACTTCTATCGCAAGGGATTCGGCTTTTCGCAGGTTGCTTACAGTGGGTTGGAAACGGGGCAGCGGAAGCGAACTTCGTACGCGCTGAGTCAGGGCAAGGCGAACTTCGTTCTGACTACGCCTATGACGCCGGACGACTTGGCCGCGGATCACATCCGAAAGCATGGCGATGGCGTGCGGGATATCGCGCTCGAAGTGGAGGACGCGGATCAGGCGTTTGCCGAAGCAGTCCGTCGAGGAGCTCAGCCCGCGGAGGAACCGCACGACATGACGGATGAACACGGCCGCGTTCGCCGTGCCGCGGTCCATACGTATGGCGACACGATCCACTCGCTGATCTCGTATCAGGACTACAAGGGGCCGTTTTTGCCGGGGTTCATGGCGGCGCCGCTGGCGGGGGACGACTGCGGCATTCTGCGCATTGACCACATTGTGGGGAATGTGGAACTCGGCAAAATGCAGTACTGGGCGGATTACTACACGCGCGTCTTCGGATTCCACCGTTATATTACGTTCGACGATAAGGATATTTCAACTGAGTACAGCGCGTTGATGAGCATCGTGATGTCGGACGATTCGCATTCGGTGAAATTTCCGATCAATGAACCAGCCGCGGCGCGCAACAAGAGCCAGATTCAGGAGTACATCGAAGCCTACGGAGGACCGGGGGCGCAGCATATTGCGCTGCAGTGCAAGGATGTTATGTATACGGTGGGCAAATTGCAGCGCAACGGGCTCGATTTTCTGCGCGTTCCCGACACGTATTATGATCTGCTGCCGTCGCGGGTCGGGCCGCTGGAGGAACCTCTGGCAGAGTTGCGCTCGCTCGGTATACTTGTGGACCGCGACGAGGAAGGCTACTTGCTGCAGATTTTCTCGAAGCCGGTGGAAGATCGGCCGACCGTGTTCTTCGAAGTGATCGAACGCAAGGGCAGCCGCGGGTTTGGAAAAGGGAATTTCAAAGCGCTGTTTGAATCGATTGAAATGGAGCAGGCGCGACGAGGGAATCTGTAGGCATGTCCAAGGGAAGAACGACTAGCGCGAAAGCCGAGAACGCGAAGACGAAGACGCCGGAGAAGGCGTCGTTGCGTTACCAGTCTGGATTCGGCAACGAATTCGCGAGCGAGGCGGTGGAAGCCGTATTGCCGCGCGGGCAGAATTCTCCTCAGAGCATTGCGCATGGGTTGTACGCGGAGCAACTGAGCGGCACGGCATTCACAGCGCCGCGCGGGTTAAATCGACGGACTTGGCTTTACCGGATGCGTCCCTCGGTGGCGCACAAGCCGTTCCAACTGATCGGCCCGGGACGACTGCGCAGCGCACCGTTCGATGAAGTGCCGACACCGCCGAATCAGTTGCGTTGGGGGCCAATTCCGATTCCGGCTTCTTCCGAACGCACCGACTTCATCGACGGCCTGATCACCATGGCGGGCAATGGCAATACTCACGCCCATTCGGGCGTTGGGATTCACATCTATGTCGCCAATGCCTCAATGACGGACCGTTTTTTTTACAACGCCGACGGTGAGATGTTGATCGTGCCGCAAACGGGACGATTGCTGCTGCGCACCGAGATGGGTGTTCTCGAAGCCGGTCCCGGCGAGATAGCGGTGATCCAACGGGGAATTCGTTTTCGCGTCGAACTGCTGGAGAAAGAAGCGCGCGGTTATATTTGCGAGAACTATGGTGCGCTGCTTCGTCTGCCGGATTTGGGGCCGATTGGCGCGAACGGGCTGGCGAATCCGCGCGACTTTCTGGCTCCCGTAGCGGAGTTTGAAGATCGCGAAGGCGATTTCCGGATTGTGACCAAGTTTCAGGGAAGACTTTGGGCGGCGGCGATCGATCATTCGCCGCTGAACGTCGTCGCCTGGCACGGGAATTACGTGCCTTATAAGTACGATCTGGCGAATTTCAATTGCATCAATACCGTGAGCTTCGACCATCCCGACCCGTCGATTTATACGGTGCTGACTTCGCCTTCAGAGATTCCGGGAACCGCGAATGTTGACTTCGCAATCTTTCCGCCACGATGGATGGTGTCCGAGCATACCTTTCGTCCGCCGTGGTTTCATCGCAACTTTATGAACGAGTTCATGGGGCTGATCCACGGTGAATATGACGCCAAGGCGGAAGGCTTCGTGCCGGGCGGCTCCAGCCTGCATAATTGCATGGCTGGTCACGGGCCGGACTCGGAAACTTTTGAGAAGGCGAGCAGGGCGGAGCTGAAGCCGGTGTATGTAGGGGACACCATGGCGTTCATGTTTGAGACTCGCTTCGTGTGCCAGCCTACGAAGTTTGCGATGGAGACTTCGCAGCTTGATCATCAGTACTTCGAGGTTTGGCAGGGGCTGAAGAAAAAGTTCAAGACGTAGAGCGACAGCCGCCCTCGGCTGTCCGGCGGGGTGAAGCCCCGCCCCGCTTGACCGCAGAGATATGCGAAACCCCGGCGAGCTGCGCTCGCCTGGCAGCCGAGGGCGGCTGTCCCTACGTGCCTTTGCTGAGCCATACATGAGGCAATGAATTTGCAAACTGCCCCCACGGCGCGAAATTCGGCGGACGCGGTGGATTCTGCCGCCGTGTTGCTAAGAGATCTGATCGACTATGCGGGATTGTTTCCTCCGGCATCGTTGGCGATGGCGCCGTCTGTGGCTAACTACGACACGTATTCGCGGTCGGAGTGGAGCTGGATCCTGGGGTGTCTTATCGTTCCTGTCGCGCGGCTCGCGGAGTTCGAAGAGGCCTTTGCCGGATTACCAGCACCAACGCCTGGAACGGGCTTCACCAACTGGCGCCTCTCAGTGCTTCTCGGTTCTGATCCGGTTGCCGATGTTGCTTGCATTCGCGAATTCAATGCTCGAATGGCGAGTTCCAGTTCCGGTAGAAGAGCTGTCATCGAGTCGGTTGAGGTGAAGGTGGCGAGTCGCGAGGAGATCAGTCGGCTTTCCGGAATTATCCCCTCGGAGCTCGCGCCTTATTTCGAATTTCCGTTGCCCGGTTGCGCCGAGTGCATCGCGGCGGTGGCTGGCTGTGGGCGCAGAGCCAAGATTCGGACGGGCGGCGAGACGGCCGACAAGTTTCCTGCTCCCGAGAACGTGGTCGAATTCGTTCGCCTGTGTGCGGCAGCCAATGTGCCTTTCAAGGCGACTGCGGGACTGCATCATCCGCTGCGCTCGGTGCACCGCTTTACCTATCAAGCCGACAGTCCATCCGGAATCATGCATGGTTTTGTAAATGTTTTTCTGGCAGCTGCGTTTTTGCGGGCTGGAATGGAAACGAAGATTGCCGTTCAGTTGCTCGATGAGCAATCGGCGGACGCATTTCGCTTTAACGCGGCTGGCGTCGGCTGGCGCCGGCATCAGCTTAGCCAGCGTGAAATTGCCGCGGCACGCCGTGATTTCGCGGTTTCGTTTGGGTCCTGTTCATTTACAGAACCCATCGACGACTTGAAGGGTCTACGTCTGCTATGAAACCTGTTCTCGACGAGACCCACGATCCCAAAGTGCAAAGCTGGATAGAATCCTCCAACCTTGCGGGCACGGACTTTCCCGTTCAGAATTTGCCCTTCGGAGTTTTTCGGCGACGCGATGCAGGCGCCGAAGCTGCAGTGGGGATTGCCATCGGAGACCGTATTGTCGATGTCGCAGGGATGCGAAGCGAGGGCTTGTTTGCGGAGGAGGGTCTGCGGTTCGCGGCGAATGCTTGCGCTTCCGATTCGCTAAATTCACTGATGACGCTCGGTGCTGGTCCGCGGCGTGCTTTGCGCCGGCGTCTTCACGCGATTTTGCGCCAAGAAGCGCCCGCCTCCGATCGGCAGGCCGCTGCGCGGCATCTCGTCGCGCAGTCTGACGCCGATATGCTTTTGCCCGCGATCGTGGGGGACTACACGGATTTCTACGCATCGATCTTCCACGCCACCAACGTCGGGAAGTTATTCCGCCCGGACAATCCGCTGTTGCCGAATTACAAATACATTCCGATTGGCTATCACGGGCGAGCGTCTTCGCTGGTTCCGAGCGGCACGCCAGTCCGACGCCCGTCCGGCCAGACGCGCGATGGCGATACCGATCCAGGCAAAGCTCCGAAGAATGATACGAAATTCGGTCCGACTAAGGCGCTGGATTACGAACTGGAGTTAGGCTTCTTCGTGAGTGCTGGAAATAAGTTGGGAGAAACGATTCCAATCGGCGAGGCGGAAGAACATATTTTTGGGATCTGCCTGGTCAATGACTGGTCGGCGCGCGACATCCAGGCTTGGGAGTATCAGCCGCTGGGACCTTTTCTGGCGAAGAGTTTCGCGACTTCACTCTCGCCATGGGTGGTGACGATGGAAGCGCTCGCTCCTTTTCGCACGGCTGCCTTTTCGCGAGCGGAAGGCGACCCGGCGCCACTGCCCTACCTTGTCAGCGGGAACGATCAGGAGCAGGGCGGCCTCCACTTGTGGCTGGAAGTTTCGCTGTTGTCGGCTCGGATGCGAGAAGCCGGTATCGCATCCGTGGTTTTGGGCCGGAGCAACTTTCGCGACATGTATTGGACCATGGCGCAGATGCTCACGCATCACGCGAGCAATGGATGTAATCTTCGCGCCGGCGATCTGCTGGCAAGCGGAACCGTTTCGGGCGCGGACCAAACCGCGCGCGGATGCCTGTTGGAGCTGACCTCGCGCGGCAAGGATCCGGTTGCGCTGCCGACGGGAGAGCAGAGGAAGTTTCTGGAAGATGGAGACGAAGTTATCCTTCGGGGATTCTGCGAACGAGACGGGTTCCGTCGCATCGGACTGGGCAGTTGCCGGGGGATGATCGTGCCCGCCCACGACCTAGTCGGAAGGGGCGGGACAAAGGATGGCTCCTCAGGTAAGACTCGAATCCGCATGACAACGTAAATTCAACAACATGCAGGGTCACGGGTGGCATAGAAGGATGTGGCAAGCAGTGGCAACCCAGCAAACGGACGGCAAACAGATCGCAGACTCTTCCAACCCAGCGAGACGGGGGCTTGTGCTGGTGCTGAGGTTTCTCTGGCTTTTTCGCCTTCCCTGACGGTGAGGTTTCCTGGATTTGACCCGCCGGATCTGAAAATTGTCCCGAGTTCTTGTTCAGCCGCCTCCACCTTCGTTTCTACGCCTGCCACTGCTTCGTTTACAGCCCTTCGATTGCTGGTTCCTCTTTTTCCCACGACTGCATGGCCATGCCCAATGTGAGTCCGAGAGTAAGTGCTGGATGGTCATTGAGAAAGTCACTTGCCTTGGAGATTCGACCACCTTGGCCGCAGACTTGACTTTGTTAGTGAGGCTTTTGACTTTGCGCCCCTTTGTGCGCGTGTGCCTTGCTCAGGTTCAAGGTTTGCGGGTCAGCGAGCTTGGCATAGGGCACACTGACCGGCTTCAACGCCCAGTCGGGAGTCACGAATCCACCGGTGGTTGAGGCGTAGCAACGGGCACCGAAATTATCTCGCGTGCAGGATTTGGATTTGAGTCGGCTACTCTGGATTATTGCCGGATGCAAGCTTCTGTTTCTGTTTCTCGATCGCACCCTCAATCCATTTCCTTAGGCCGCTATCGGCGCAATTCTTGAGGGCCTTTTCCAACCTCTCAAGCTCAGCCCGGATCATCGCCACCTCTGGGGCCTCCACCTCAGAGAAACTACTATTTCTACGCGAGGGAAACCATTATACGTAGGTATAGTGGTGTCATCTCCGGCGCCGCAGCGGGAGAACTTCAGAGTCAGCAAGAGGACGCTTGAGAAGCTAATCCCCAGGTCAGTCAGTGTGATCGCGATTTTGCTCCAGTCGCATCGTTTCCGGCTTGCCGCTCAACCGGGAACTATTCCATTCGTGGAAACATGCGCGTTTGTCGGTACGAATCCGCAAAACGAAAACAACTTTGTGTATTGCCCGTCGCTGGGAGTGCCATGACTGGCTAGACAGGATGAAACTTTACGCCGGGTCCCAGTCCCATGACGAACCCTATCGCCAGGACCACTGCGGCGATGATCCATCCCCGGCTACGTTCGATTTCGGGCATCTGGAGTTCGCTGCTGGGGATGCGCGGGCCATAGAGCAGGTTCCACATCCATGCCAGCCCGGAGTTGCCACCAAATGACGCAGCTGCAGCGGAGATCAGAATCAACAGCGGCCCCACCGGATTCAGCGCCCCCGCAACGCAAGCCAGGACCCCGGCCGTGAGATAAGGCACCAGAGTGAGCTGGCGCGCCCGCCGCACGCGGATCTTCGCATCCCTCCCTAAGAACGGCCGCAGCTCGCGCAAGGACAGAGGCACAAACAAAAAGAAATAGGTAACGATCCCCAGCGCAGCCAGGCCCACGCGCCAGGCCCAGGCTGGCTGCCATCCTGCCACCACCTCCGCCCAGTCGCCAATGTTGCCGATGCCGGAGAACAGAAAATATCCGCCTACAGCAAACAAATTAAATGTCATCATCAGCCAGAAGAAATAGCGCCAATACGCGGACAGGTTGACGAAATGAACAGCCCCCCAGGACAGCGTTCCAAAGATCAGGTTGGCGAGCGTCCCGCCCGCCGCTACCAGACGCGTGTCCGCGCTGCATTCGAAATGCACCGTGGAGAGCACGAGCGGCCGCCCACCCGTGGATACGCATATGCCTCCGTGTCCAAGCCCCTCGTGGATAAAGTCCGCGATCACGGTGGCAACAATGGCGATCGCAGCGATGGTCAATAGATCGGGCTTGGTTGCTTCGGGCAAGCATGGCGGGCTGGACTCTGCCGTTGCGTCTTTTACATCATTGGCGGCCATGCGCTGCATTCTAGCAGCGGACTCGATCCCTGCGTCGCGGTCGCTACAGCAGTTCCCTGATGGGTTCTTTCGGATTCTGGCGGATGACTGGGACTGGCTGCGTGGGGGCGATGTTGTGTCGATTAGCCACTCCCGTTGCTGGTGAGACGGCGTCGAAGTGCTGGCAGCCTGAGACGGCTGAGCGACCAGGTAGTTAGTGTATGGCGATGTTTCGCCAGCAATTCGTCTAAACGGTTGCGCCAATGATCCTTTGTGGGCTTTGCTCCCAAGGATATTTTCGCTGCGATTGGCTGATTCAGGTCACAGACGATGCAGCAAGACGCGGACCTTCGCCCTACAAATCGTCGCTCCCGTCCAATGAGCAACCTGAAACGGTTCTCGGTCGTCTAATCCTCTCCCAATGTCCAGACCCACATACGTTCGAGGAGAAATCGTTCCCCCACTGTCGCAAACCACAGGAGTCGCTGAGCGGACCTCAGACGAGCATCTCAACTTTGTCGCGACTTGGCTGGATGATCGATTTGCAGTTCCCGGAACCGGGATTCGCTTCGGATTGGATGCTCTGATCGGTTGGATTCCAGGAATAGGCGATGCGCTTGCTGCATTCGCCTCCCTCTTTATCGTCTTGGCAGGATGGAAACGCGGAGCCGCGCGGATTACGCTAATTCGCATGCTTCTCAACCTGACGTTAGAGGGCACGTTCGGCGCAATACCAATCATCGGAGATTTCGCCCATGTGGCTTGGAAGGCGAATCGCCGCAACTATAACCTGCTCATCCGAGACCAACAATCCCGACGACGGCATACGTGGCAAGACTGGTTGTTTGTCATGGGTGCGTGCCTAATGATGTGCCTCCTGTTCCTCGCCCCGTTTGTGCTCTTGATCTACCTGTTCAAGTTGCATCGTCCGCTTTATTGAGCTTTACTGAACCATTGTTACAGGAGGAGTTTCATGCGCTGGACACCAGGCGGACGTAGCGACGACATTGAAGACGACAGAGACCAAAGCGGGGGCGGCGGGGGTGGGTTCAACTTCGGAGGCATCCACATTGGGATTGTCGGTTTCCTGGTCCTGTTGGTGCTGAGTCTGGTTTTCAAGAGGAACTTTTTATCGCTAGCGGGCCTCGGCGGAGTGAGCAGTCCCACCCCGATCAGCCAGCCCGACACCGCTCGCGACCAGAGAGAAGAGCCCCTCGTGCAATTTGTTTCCTTCGTACTGGACGACACCCAGAAGACCTGGGCGCAGATTCTGAGCCAGCAGAGTGTGCCCTACCGGCATGCGAAGCTGGTGCTGTTCCGTGACCGAATCAATTCCGCTTGCGGCCTGGCGCAATCGGCAAGCGGTCCGTTTTACTGCCCGGGAGATGAGAAGGTATACATTGATCTCGGGTTTTATGACGAACTGAGACAGCGCTTCGGGGCACCCGGAGAATTTGCCCAAGCCTACGTTCTGGCCCATGAGCTAGGGCATCACGTACAGAAATTGATTGGAGTCGAGGAGAGAGTCCAGGCCGCCCGGGAGCAGAACCCGCGGGCTGCAAACCAGCTTTCCGAGAGGCTGGAACTTCAGGCGGACTGTTTTGCCGGCGTCTGGGGACACTCGACCGATCAGAGAAAGCTGCTCGATCCCGATGAAGTGCATGAGGGCCTGAATGCGGCCGCGGCGGTGGGAGATGACCGGTTGCAACGCATGGCGGGTCGAAGCGTAAATCCTGAGACTTTTACTCATGGCACTTCGCAGCAGCGTATGGACTGGTTCCAGAAAGGATTCAGTACGGGCGATATGAAGGCCTGCAACACCTTCGCGCAGTGATGTCCTACGACCCAAAGCTCCGGATGCCACCCTGGGGTCAATGCATTATAAAAGAGCGCCCCGCTTGAGAAGGTGGAAGCTGGATGTGGCGCTGCCTCCGCAGCGCTGTGCTGTGCAGGGGCTTCGCTCCGCTGCGGCGGGGCTAGGGGAGGGAGCCGGAGAGGTGTGGACGCCTAGGGGCGGCTCAAAAGTCGTGAATTGATAAATCATGGAGTGACATCATGGCCGCCTCAGCCAATGCAGCAAACATCGTGAGCCGAGGCATCACCCGTTCAATTTTTCGCTGGGTTTACATCATCAGTGGCATTCCGATACTCGGTTACATTTATGATTCGCCTTCGGATACACACAATTACGCCACCCAGTGTTAGGTATGTCTTTCTTCCTGTGCTGCTCCTTTCGGGCTTTGGATTTGGAAAGGCCATGTCCTTCGGCGACTTAGTTCGAAGAGATCGGCCAAACAAAACGCTGCAGCGAAACTACTCGCATAAAAGCGGGACAACAATTGGAGGCATAAAGATCCAATGAATCCATCGCAAGGTATTGACCAGCTGATCGCAGACCTCACAGACTGGCGTGGCAAGACGTTGGCCAGCATCCGCAAAAGTATCCTTGAGGTCGACCGGGAGATTATCGAGGAATGGAAGTGGATGGGAAGCCCGGTGTGGTCTCGCGACGGAATGATCGCGGTCGGCAACGCCCACAAAGATAAGGTGAAGCTTACCTTTTCCAACGGGGCCAGCCTCTCCGATCCCGACAAGCTGTTCAACGCGGGCCTCGAAGGCAACAAGTGGCGAGCGATTGATTTGTTCGAGGTCGACCAGATTAATGAGCGCGTTCTAGAAAATCTCGTCCGCGCCGGAGGTGGCTCACTGAATCGCGGTTTCGGCGACGAACCTCTTGGCGTGCTGTAGCTCTGGCCGATCCGACTCTGTGCTCAGATCGCAGTTGTCGAGCAGTCGCTTGTAATACGTTCCGGCGAGCGTTTTTTGATTGGCGAGTTCCGCAGACCGTCCTGCGCCATACAGTCCGTTGAAACGGTTGGGATCAGATTTCAATGAGAGGCGGTATTGTTCGAGAGCTTCCTTGGGACGATTCAGTTCGAGCAACATGTCCGCGTACATTTCCCGCGCAGGCAGTTCGACCTCGCCCTTACCCACTTCGTCTTGGAACTGGATTACCGGTTTTATGAGTTCGAATGCCGCAGCACTGTCTTTCTCCGCAAAGGCAAGCCAGGCGTGTGCCTCATTCTTATTTGTATCTACGGGCGGGGCTGGCGAATCGGGATGGCTCTTTCTGTCGGCCTCAAGGGCTTCGTCCAAGTTATGAACCGCAACCCGAACCGCTGCGATGTCGCCCAAGCGGCCTGCCCCAACAGCCTGCGCCCAATAGGTAATTGCCCGAACGCGGGGATTTGCACCGGCAATCGGCTGCAGTGATTCCGCCGCTTTCCAATCCTTAGTTTCTAATGCAAGGAGCGCGGGAAAATGCGCTTGCACATAGAAATAATATGGTTCTAAGCCTCGCGTGAAGCCCTCATTTTTAAGGGCAAGCGCTTGGGCTTCGATTGCTCGCCCTTTATCATCCTGACCCATTTGCAAGTAGGCATATTCCAGGAAATCCATCGGATGAAGTTGCGCCTCGGTTCCCGAAGGGCCGTGCAGTGCGGAGGCTACGGCAGCAAGATTGGAGGAAATATCTTCCTGCCACAGACCGAGTCGCGCGAAAATGTGCGACGGCATA
>Ga0210384_10005406_pt1 | contig 13920 bp, 7 predicted proteins | sample IncBWH2MmetaG_FD_160574 | JGI IMG/M metagenome (GOLD analysis project Ga0210384, IMG submission 160574) | Forest soil microbial communities from Barre Woods Harvard Forest LTER site, Petersham, Massachusetts, United States - Inc-BW-H-2-M | ecosystem: Environmental > Terrestrial > Soil >...
TGCCACCGATTCCCCATGCAATCCCCAGGCGAGGGGCCCAATCGCCGTGATCGTGAATATCGTTCTGGGTCTCAAAGCGCAACCCCGCACTGAGCGTGATATTTGGCCGCATCCGCCAGTCGTCTTGTGCGTACAGGCCTCCGTCGTAAGTGGTGACGTTGGCGTTGGGCAAGCCACTGGTGAAAGAAAGTTGGCTGGCGTAGGGCGTCCCTCCTGGAATCGCCAGCTGTTGTACGGCGAATTGATACGAGATGGGGCAAGGCGTTGCAGGATTGGCGCTAATGTCGCAGTTGGGATTCGACGGCGTGTCTTGCGCCGAATCGAGAGAAGAAAAGATGAAGGTGCCGTTGAACCCGGATTGCGAAAAGCTGGCGTCGCGGAGAGCGCGCAGACGGCCTCCGAATTTGAAAATGTGAGTGCCGTGGACCAGCGACGTATAGTTCTGCAGTTCGTAGTGGTCCTGGTGATCGATGATAGCGCCCCGGCTGTTGCCGCCGCTGGTGAACGCTCCCAGAACATTGACCGCCGGCGCGGTCGACACCGGAATCTGGCTGTCGCGCTCGCGAAGAAACTGGAAGCGCGTTTCATTGATGATCTTAGAGCCGAAGACCTGGGTATCACCAATCTGGACCGTGTGTTCCGTGGACTCCGAGTTGTAGGCCTGGGGTGCAAGGTTGAACTGCCCGATACCGCTGTTGTTTTGAGCGTCGCGGAAATACTGGTAGCGCGCCGTGAGCGTGTTGTTCTTTCCGATCTGGTAGTCGAGGCGCGAGCTGAGGTTGGTGCGGTGGCGCGGGTTGGGGACTACATCAGTAAAAGGGACGGTGGCATTGATGTCGGTGGGATCGAGGACGATGGCGTTAATGGGAGCAAGATCGTTGATATTCCGTCGCTCGAGATTGAAGAAAAAAGAAGCCTTCTTGCCCAACGGTCCGCCGACGTTTCCGTTGTACTGGGTCGAATCGTAACCTGGCTCTGGACCCGCGAAGGGATTGGTGGAATTGAAGGCAGAATCATTGCCTTCGACAAAAAACTGGCCATGATATTTGTCGGTGCCTGGCTTGGTAAAGATTTCAATGCGGCCATAGCCCAGCTTGTCGTATTCCGAGGAAAATGGATTCTGATTAATCCGGATCTCGCGAATGGATGACTTCGGTGGAAGCTGGCCGGCGGTGAATCCATCAATATACATCTGGCCACCGTTGGGTCCAGCGGAGGGCCCGGCAAGCGCTTCGAGATCGGACTGCAGCTCATCCGGATCGTCGGGCAGGGCCTCGAGTTCCTTGCCTGAAAGGACGATGGCGCCGGCGTTGTTGCCCGGATTTACGTCCACCGTCGGCGCGGTGTCCGAGACCTGGATTTTCTGCTCCTCGACCGCAATGGTGAGCTGAACATTGAGCCGGAGCGGCTGGTCAGCGACGATTGCGTTGTCGTTCTCATACAGGGTGAAGCCTTGCGCGATGACATTCAGCGTGTATTTTCCCGGGGGCAAGCCCTTGAACTCATACATCCCCTGCGAGTTCGTCCGGGCCGTTAACGGAGAACCTGCAGGCGGCGTCATCACCACGGTGGCGTTGGTGACGGCTGCTCCCGAAGGGTCCGTGACTTGTCCCCGCAGAACTCCCGAAGCTGACTGGGCCAACGAGAGATTCGCGAACAGGAGTAACGAAAAAAATGTAGTTAAAAGGCTCGCGTATTTATCAAATTTCATTCCAGGGTCCACTTCCCCAACCTAAGGTCTCCGCCGAGACACGAAGCCATCCTTTCCAAGAGCGGCATTCGCGAATTGCTCAAGCTACTGACCCAAAGCATCGCCGCCGCCCGGCGAGCCCAAACTCCAGGGTGACAACACCATGGCCTGGCTCCCGCTGGGAGCCGCTTGCAGGATCGCTTCCACACCGCTCAGCAATGTAATCGCCGTAGCTCCGCTTGTCGGCGTGCCCGGTGTGGCGACGATCATCACGGCGTCACCCTTGTGCAGATCAGTCAGAGCGACGGCGGGCATGCGGTTTAGGATTTGCTGAAAGTCCGGCGCTCCTCCGGAGCGCATGCCTCCTGCCATTCCTCCACCGGGCCCAGCTCCGGGAGATGTTCCGCCGGAAGATGCCGCCCCGGATTGCGCTCCCGGGCCCGCCGTTCCGCCAGTCGCACCCGCCATCGCTGCCCTCAACCGCATGGCGATGCGTTGCGCGATCTCGGGCGGCAGTTGGTGAAGTTGGGAATCCGGCGTGACCGTTATTTGCACGAGCTTCTTGCTCAATAAATCCTGAACGTCCATCGTCCCGGCACTTGCGTCGACGGAGCTGACGATTCCTGCCACGTTGCGAAAGCTCCCGGTCACGATCTCTTCCGCCGCCAATTCCGTTCCATCGCTGCTGCGATTGCCGCGCGCGCGCAACTGGTCGCCCGACTGGATCTCCTGCAGAGTACTGGATTTCGCGTCATCGAATTTCATCGAATCCGGAGCGTAGCGACGAATCACCGTGGCCTTCGAGGTATGAACAACAATGGACTTCGCCCCTCCGAAGCCGGTGACGGAAATAGTGGCGGTTCCCGCCGCGGGATCCACTGCTTTCACCAGTCCGCCGAGCCCGCGTTTCTGCCAATCCTGTAAATTCTCTTCCTTGTGCGTTTCAACGTCCGACCGTTTCATCACCACGATCGACGCGGCGGTGATGGCCTTGGCATCGTCGGAGGCTTTGCCGGCCACCAGAACCCGGTCACCGACCTGCAGGTCTTGTAACTGCACCGGAGTCGCGTTCTTCAACGTTTTTTCTCCAGGTGCGATGCGCACGATGTGCGTGGTCGCCTGGACCGTGACATCGATTTCAGGACCGGAATCCGGCGTAAGGGTGATGACGTTGCCCGCGATGGCTTTGATGGATCCGATATGTCTTGCGGCGCTCCCCCCGCTCGCTTCCGAAGTCCGCGGCTCGCTCGACGGCATCGCGAGGCACGCCGGACTCAGCCACGAAGACCCCGCGGTGGCCACACTGAATGCGAATATCAATATCAGAAAGCTTCTTCTTGCAGTGTTCATCTGCGCACGTGCCCCGTCACTAATAATCTACATCCCGAAACCCGCTGAAATCGGGGCTTTACAAAGTTTTACGCTGAGAGCGCCAGCTTTGTTCTGAGTCTGGCTGAAGGATACGTTTCTCGCGATGATCGAACCGGGAAAGCAAGAAGAGATTGCGGCGGTAAGAACGCTGCGGCTTTGCGGAAACCTGCTGAGTAGCGGTGATGGATTGGTTGAACGAGCCCTGATTTTTCCTTCCACTTTAATACTGCAGTAACAATCGCGCCGTATAGTGGCCGTCACCTTTGACTGGGCGTTTCGCCCAGAACCAGGAGACCACCAATGGCGACCGCACCCACACTACCTCCACCCGCAAAGCTGAAGCCAGTAGCGGTGCCGGCGCTCGACGCCAAGCTCGGCAAGGGTCCCGGGAAGATCGGAGTTCTTGCCTTCGGAGTAGTGCTGATTATCGGCGTCATATATGCCGGTTCCAGCCTGGCGTCGGATCTGTCGGGTGTCCACAACACTTCGATTCTGCCGTATCTCCTGCTTGGCCTCGCCCTGCTGGTAGCGCTGGGATTCGAGTTCGTCAACGGATTTCACGACACCGCCAATGCAGTCGCTACAGTGATCTACACCCACTCACTCGAGCCGCACATTGCAGTAGTGTGGTCGGGCTTGTGGAACTTTCTCGGCGTCGTAACCTCGTCCGGATTGGTGGCATTCGGTATCATTTCGCTGTTGCCAGTCGAACTCATTCTGCAGGTTGGAAGCAAAGCCGGGTTCGCGATGGTCTTCGCCTTACTGGTCGCCGCCATCATCTGGAACCTTAGCACCTGGTATTTCGGATTGCCCGCCTCCAGTTCCCACACCTTGATCGGTTCCATCATTGGAGTCGGTATCGCTAATCAGCTCATGTCGGTGAGATCAGGCACCAGCGGCGTGGATTGGGCACAAGCATTGAACATCGGGAAATCATTGCTGCTTTCACCGCTGGTGGGCTTCGCGGGTGCATTCCTGCTGCTTTCGCTGATGAAGGCCGTCGTGAAGAACAGGAAACTCTACGAGGCGCCAGAAGGCACACAGCCGCCGCCGTTCTGGATTCGCGCCCTGCTGCTGGTTACCTGCACCGGTGTGAGCTTTGCTCACGGATCCAACGATGGTCAAAAGGGGATGGGTCTGATCATGCTCATTCTGATCGGAACTGTCCCCACCGCCTACGCGTTGAACCATGCAGTCACAAAGAGGCAGTCTCAGGATTTCGTCGCGGTTTCCGAGCAGGCCGCCAGTACGTTGAACAAGTATGTGAGCCCGAACGCTGTGATCGGTGATGCGCGTGAAGACGTCACGGCTTTTATCCGCACCAAGGAATTCACGCCCAACACCATGCTGGCCCTGCGCCAGTTGGTGAGCGATATCGGCAATGAAACAGTTTTGTTTGGAGAGCTTGCGAAAGTACCCAACGATCGCGTGCGCAACTTCCGCAATGACATGTACCTGGTCAGCGAAGCCTTGCGTCTGATGCAGAAGACCCACCAGCCCGACATCGCTGCCAGCGACTGGCTGGTTCTGAGCAACTACAAGAAGCACATCGACAACGCAACCAAATTCATCCCGCTTTGGGTGAAGGTTGCCGTCGCCATGGCGCTGGGGTTGGGCACGATGGTTGGCTGGAAGCGCATCGTTGTGACTGTCGGAGAAAAGATCGGCAAGGACCACCTGACCTACGGACAAGGCGCAGCCGCGGAAATTACGGCAATGGTGACCATCGGCGCGGCGGATTGGTTCGGACTTCCCGTGAGCACAACGCACGTGCTCTCGTCGGGTATCGCCGGCACGATGGCGGCAAATCATACCGGGTTGCAGTGGGGGACAGTCCGAAATCTTCTGATGGCGTGGGTGCTGACCCTGCCAGCCTCGATGATTCTCGCGGGCTTCCTGTTCTGGGGATTCACCAACATCTTCTAGAGTGGAATCCGAGGCTGGCTGTTAAGGGACTCCTTTTTCGCTGTCGGAGCGGTGTCGGCTGCTCGCGGACTCGCTCTAAGTGTCCCGCGGACTATCCATTCGGATAGGAACTACTGCAACATTTTTCTACTTCCGCATATCGCGACGACAAAAAGCGGCAAAAATGTTGCTGAGGTTGCACGGCCGATACCCGGAAGCCGGTTTTTTCTTGACCCCGCGCCCGCGCACTTATATTGTCGCCTGCCGTAGGTTGTCTCCTGGCCAGGACGATCTAGTTTGAAAGTTGAAATAACTGTCAGGATGTTACCCGTGGCACTTCGTCGTCTGCCCGCGATTAGTTCGCTGACCTTGCTCATTGTCCTGGCTTTGTGTGCCTTGCGCCCGCCGACCGTGAGCGCCGGATTTGAGCCCGTCTCTCCCGCAGAACTGCAGATGACCAAAGAGCCGCAGGCCCCTGGGGCCGCGGCGGTCATTCTGTTCCGGCAGGTTGACCGGGACGATACCGGTCGCACCGCCCATGAGAATAATTATTTCCGGATCAAGATTCTAACCGAAGAAGGCCGCAAGTATGCCGACATCGAGATCCCGTTTTTCAAGGACCGCGGCACCGTCGGCAACATACGAGCGCGAACCATTCGACCTGACGGCTCCATCGCGAATTTCGACGGAAAAGTCTTCGACAAATCCATCGCGAAAGCCCGGGGACTGAAGTATCTGGCGAAAACCTTCACCCTTCCCGATGTTCAGGTAGGAAGCATCATCGAGTATTACTACACCATCGACCTGGCGGAGAATTTCGTTTTCGATTCGCACTGGATCCTGAGCAACGAGCTGTTTACCGAGAGCGCCAAATTTTCCCTGAAACCCTACGAGTCCGACTACAGCACCATGAACGTGCGCTGGAGCTGGCAGGGTCTGCCTCCGGGCACAGCCCCGCCCAAGCAGAGTCCGGACCGCGTGGTCAGGCTGGAGACCAGCAATATTCCCGCATTCCAGACGGAAGACTTTATGCCGCCGGAGAACGAGATGAAATCGCGGGTTGATTTTATCTATAGCGACGAACTGCCGGAATCGGATGCTGCCGCCTTCTGGAAGAAAACGGGGAAGAAGCTCAACGGTCAGTTGGAAGATTTTGTGGGCAAGCGCAAGGCCATGGAACAGGTCGTGGCGCAGATCGTTTCGCCAACCGACCCGCCGGAGGTGAAGGCGCAGAAGATCTACGCTCGGGTGCAGCAGGTGCGCAACACCTCGTACGAGGTGAGCAAGACTGAGCAGGAACAGAAGCGGGACAAAGAGAAGCCCCTCAGCAACGTCGAGGAGCTATGGAAACGAGGCTATGGCAACGGGGTGCAGCTGACCTGGCTTTATCTCGCACTGGTGCGGGCGGCGGGAATCGAAGCCTACGGAGTATGGGTGTCAGATCGCAGCAACTATTTTTTCCACCCCAATGTGATGGACCGCAGCAATTTGGATGCGAACGTCGTGCTGGTCAAGCTCAACGGAAAAGATGTCTACTGCGATCCCGGAGCAGCGTTTACTCCATTCGGATTGCTGACCTGGCCGGAAACTAACGTGCAGGGATTGCGGCTTGATAAGGATGGCGGGAGCTGGGTCCAGACCAATCTTCCGCGAAGCTCGGCGTCGCGGATCGACCGTAACGCCAATTTGAAGATGTCGGACGGGGGTGATCTGGAAGGGAAGCTCACGATTGCCTACACCGGTCTGGAAGCCGTGCGGCGGCGCGTCGAAATGCGAAATGAAGATGAAACCAATCGCAAGAAATTTCTTGAGGACCAGGTGCGGGAGTACGTTCCCGCCGCCATCGAAGTGGATCTCACGAATAAGCCGGAGTGGAGTAGTTCCGAATCCTCCCTGGTAGCAGAATTCACCCTGAAAATTCCTGGCTGGGCAGCCGGAGCGGGCCACCGGGCGCTGGTTCCGGTTGGGTTGTTCAGCGCCACCGAGCAGCGAATATTTGATCATGCCAATCGTGTCCATCCGATCTATTTTGAATTTCCGTTTGAAAAGCACGATGACATCACTATCGAACCTCCCGCCGGCTGGCAGGTGAGCAGCGTGCCTGCGGCGCAAAAGCAGGATGGCCATGTGGTTGTTTACTCTTTGCAGGTGGAGAACTCCAAGAACACATTGCACCTGACTCGGGACTTAAGCGTGGATGTTCTGCTCTTGGATCCAAAGTACTATCCTGCGCTCAGGAATTTTTTCCAGGTGGTGCGAACCAGCGATGAGGAACAAATCGTCCTGCAACCGGGTACGGCCAGCGCCAGCAACTAATCGGAAAATCGTGCGGTCCCTGCTGGGCGTCGCGGCCGGACTGCTGGTATTCGTCCCACTGGCGGTGGCCGGTGGAGATGCGCCGCAGTGGATGCACGCGCTGGTCAACGCCCAGCTGCCCGCACATGATGAGAAGACGGATGCCGTACTTCTGTATTCGGAAAAAAACATCACTGTCCTGTCCGCCGACAAGATCAAGAAAACAGTCCATGTTGCATATAGGATCCTGCGCCCGGGAGGCCGCGACCATGGCATTGTCGCGGTGTCCTTCAATCTCCACCAGAAGATCACCAGCCTGCATGGCTGGTGCATCCCGGCCCAGGGAAAAGATTATGAGGTCAAGGACAAAGAGGCTGTGGAAGTTTCTGTGCCTAAGATCGAGGGCAGCGAATTGGTCACCGATGTGAAGGCCAAACTCCTCCGCATACCGGCGCCCGATCCCGGCAACGTTATTGGCTGGGAGTACGAAATGGAAGAGCAGCCTTTGGTCTTGCAGGACGTGTGGAGTTTTCAGCACGAAAGCCCGGTACGCGAGAGCCGCTACTCTTTGCAACTGCCGGCCGGATGGGAGTACAAGGCATCGTGGCTGAACTATCCGGAAACCAAGCCCGGGCCCGGAGGAAGCAATCAGTGGCAGTGGGTGGTCAACGATGTGAAGGGCATTCGCAAAGAAGACGAGATGCCGCCGCTGAAGGGTGTTGCGGGACAGATGATCGTGTCGTTCTTTCCCCCGGGCGGCGTTGCCACGAATGGATTTGCCAGCTGGCAGCAGATGGGAACGTGGTACCGGAATCTGGCCAGCGGCCGGCTCGATGCTTCCCCTGAAATCAAGCAGAGGGTGGCATCGCTGACTCCTTCGGCGAATTCGCCCCTGGCCAAGATGATGGCGATCGCCCAATTCGTTCAGCACGACATCCGCTACGTCGCAATCGAGCTGGGCATCGGAGGCTTCCAACCTCATGCCGCCACCGATGTGTTCCTCCACCGTTACGGCGACTGCAAGGACAAGGCCACGCTGATGGCCTCCATGCTGCACGAGATCGGCGTGGAATCCTACTTCGTTGTAATCAATTCGGAACGAGGATCGGTCACGCCCGACATGCCGGCGCACCTGGGCGGATTCGATCACATGATCCTTGCCGTCAAGTTGCCCGACGGATTGACCAACCCATTACTGATTGCCACGCTGCAACATCCCCGGCTGGGAAAACTCTTGTTTTTCGATCCGACCAATGAACTGACACCCTTCGGCCAGGTCGGGGGATACCTTCAGGCCAATTACGGCCTGCTGGTTACGCCGGACGGCGGCGAACTAGTGGAAGTACCGAGGCAACCGCTAGCGATGAATGGCATTCAGCGAACCGCCAAGCTGTCGCTTGACGCCACCGGCACCTTAAGGGGCGATGTCAAGGAAGTTCGGATAGGCGACCGGGCATGGTCACAGCGGTGGGCCTTGCGGACAACCACGAAAGACAGTGACCGGATCAAACCCATTGAGGAACTGCTCGCGGGTTCGATCTCGACTTTCCAGATCACTCAGGCCAGCGTGGTCAATGTCGCTCAGACTGACCTGCCCTTCGGTTTCGACTACTCCTTCGAAGCTGCGAATTATGCCAAGAATGCCGGTAACCTGCTTTTGCTGCGGCCGCGGGTGATTGGCTCCAAATCCAGCGGTTTGCTGGAGACAAAAGAGCGGCGTAACTTTTCCATCGAATTCGAAGGACCGGCGCAGGACACGGACACATTTGAAATTGCGCTGCCGGCTGGCTATGAAGTGGACGACTTGCCACCAGCCGTCGACGTGGACTTCGGCTTTGCCAGTTATCACTCGAAGACGGAGGTAGCGGGAAATGCAATTCGTTACGAACGCACCTTCGAGGTCAAAGAACTGAGTGTTCCCGCAAGCAAAGCTGAAGACCTGAAAAAGTTCTATCGAATTATCGCCAGCGACGAGCGCAACACGGCTGTGCTGAAGCCCGCTTCGAAATAAGAACTCTGCGTCTGAAGTGCAATGTCAGGCCCAAGAGGGCGATTTCGGTGAAAGTGCCGGCTCGCCACGTCAGGCTTCCAGCTTGAAGATTCTTTCTATGCGCATCCATTTTTCGCCGGGCTTGGCTTGGGGGAGGGATTGCTGGAACTTCCACATCAGATTCTCCCATTCCTGAACTTTCGGATTCTTCCCATCGGCCTGGGCTTTGGCTTCGAATGAGAAGCGCTCGTTCACTTCCATGATCATGAACATGCGCGTGCCGAGGAGATAGATTTCCATGTCCTCGATGCCGGAATCTCTTATGCTTTGCGTAATCTCAGGCCAGATTCTCTGGTGATAGCTCTTGTACTCGGCAATCAGCGCGGGATCATCTCTAAGGTCGAGGGTGAGACAGAATCGTCGGTTCATCCTGTTGTTTTGACTCCCATCGTTGGGTTTTGATTGTAATCTGCGATCTTGTACAGGAAGCCGGATCGGGACACTGGTCATGGAAGCTTGGCGACTTTCGCGGGCGAGGCGCCCGCGACCACACAAGCCTATGCCTTGCGCTCCGCCGGTTACGATTGCGTGACGGTGATTAAATATATTTTGTTCATGTGGGTCGGTGCGGCGCATCCTGGAAGCCTGCGGCAAAATAAAAGTACATGTCGGCCGGATGCCCGGGCCAGTTTCTCAACGCTGCCCGGAAATACAAAACGTCCCATGACTTGGTTAAGTCATGGGACGTTTGTCGAACAGCCCTCCCCCGAAGTCTGCTCGATTTCAAGATATAGCCTGGGAGAGAGCCTGTGAATGGCCCATTCAGGCTACTGTGGAAATCTCGGGTTGGGGCGCGAAAAGAGCTTGCGTTGACGGTCCAGACAGGAAGCGAGATACACTGCTCACGAGGTGGAACTCGTGCCCTGACCGGGCGGGGCAACAGCCCTTGCCGGGCTGGCGCCGTCGTCGCATGAGCGAAGAAAAACACAGTGGTATCAAGTGGATGGACTTGCTCTGGCTGGTTTTCCTGTTGGGTTTGGCAGTGCTGCCGCCGGTGCAGGAACGCCACAAGCAACTGGCGCTGCTGGCCATTGGGATCGTGCAGTTGGCCGAGGGTCGAACCATCGCGAACTGGCCCCGGTCTGGGCCATCCGCCGTAGTCCTGCTCAAGATTGTGCTGGCGACGCTGCTGATCAACCACACCGGCGAGCTGGGCATTAACAGCAGTTACTATCCAATCTATTACGTTCCCATCGTGACCGCGGCGATTCACTTCGGATCATGGGGCACCTTGCTCTGGACTTCGCTGGCCTCGGCGGCCTACTGCTCATATTTATATCCCGCACTGCAGGAATATACGCTTACTCCGACCGGAGCGGCCGAGCTTGCCATCCGGATCATGTTTTTCTTCATGGCAGCCATCGTGGTGAACCGTTTCACGATCGAGAACCGCCGCAAGACCCTGCAATACCAGCAGGTCGCGGAAGAGTTGACGGAAGTCAATCGGCAACTCGAGCGGGCCCAGGCCGAGGCCCGGCGCTCCGAGCGCCTGGCAGCACTGGGGCAGCTCTCCGCCGGTTTGGCACACGAGATTCGCAATCCTCTGGGCGTGATCAAGGGGTCGGCGGAAACGCTCAACCGAAAGCTGGAGAACTCGAATCCCCTGGCCAGCGAGCTGGCGGGATACATATCGAGCGAGGTCAATCGGGCGAGCGCGCTGGTCACCCGCTTTCTCGATTTCGCTCGGCCGCTGCGCACCGAGACGCGCCTGCAGCAGGTGACGGAGTTGATCGACCAGGCCCTGAAGTCCGTAGCAGTGCAGTGGAAGGGCGGCCCGGTCGTGGTGGAGCGCGCATATCAAAAAGATTTGCCGGCGGTACCGCTCGACGAGAACCTTTGTGAGCAGGTGTTCCTGAATCTGGTTCAGAATGCGTACGAGGCTATGGATAGCGAAGGCGGGGCTCTTCGCGTCGACGTTTCCCGGGCGCGCTCGAACGGACGCGAAGGAGTTCGGGTACGGCTGCAAGATACTGGACTCGGGATTCCAGCGGAAATGCGCGAGCAGATCTTTAATCCTTTTGTGACCACCAAGAAAACCGGAGTCGGGCTGGGGCTTTCGATCGTTTCGAAAATTGTGGATGAGCATCACGGTACTATCCGGCTGGAGAATACCGGTACGAAAGGAGCCTGTTTCGTGATTTTCTTTCCAGCAGAAGAAAAGGCGCGACAGAAAACGGGGAGCGCATGACGACATCGAAAGCCACCATTCTGATTGTCGAGGATGAGGCCAAAATGCGTCGTCTCCTGGAACTCGATCTGGGAGACGACGGTTTCCGAACCGTGTCCGCAGAGGATGCGGAGACCGGCTTGAAACTCCTGCAGAATGGTTCTGTCGATCTGGTGATCACCGATCTCAAGTTGCCGGGCATGAATGGATTGGATTTCCTGCAGGCGGTGAAACGCTTTCAGGCCGCGATGCCCGTCATTGTCATGACCGCGTTTGGCACCGTAGAAACGGCCGTCGAGGCCATGAAGGCCGGGGCCAGCGACTATGTCCTAAAGCCTTTTTCGCTGGACGAAATGCGCATGGTGGTGCACAAGGAACTGGACGTGCAACGCTTGCGAGTAGAGAACCGGTCGCTGCGCGAAGCGCTGCAACAGCGCTACCAACATCCCAATCTGGTAGCGCGCAGTGTAAAGATGCAGGAAGTCCTGGCCACCGTGGAGCGGGTGGCGCCGACCAATTCGACGGTGCTGCTGGGCGGAGAAAGCGGTGTCGGCAAAGACCTGGTGGCACGCGCCATCCATGAAAAATCGCGGCGGGCCCCTGGGCCGTTCATCAAGATCAACAGCGCGGCGATTCCGGAGAACCTTCTCGAGAGCGAATTGTTTGGTTACGAGAAAGGCGCTTTTACCGGCGCGACCGGCAGCAAGCCGGGAAAGTTTGAGCTTGCCGACAAAGGGACCCTGTTCCTCGATGAGATCGGCGACGTACCTCCTGCGACCCAGGTGAAGTTGCTGCGGGTCTTGCAGGAGCGCGAGTTCGAGCGGCTGGGCGGCACGAAAACCATCAAGGTAGATGTGCGGCTGGTGGCGGCCACCAATCGGGATTTGCGGGCCGCGCTCGAAGACGGCACCTTCCGCGAGGATCTTTATTACCGGCTGAATGTTGTGCCCATCGATATTCCTCCGCTGCGCGAGCACAAGGAAGATATTCCCGAGTTGGTAGATCTTTTTCTCTCGCGATTTGCCGAGGAATCGGCCAAGAGAATTACAGGAGTTTCATCGGGCGCTTTGAAGATGCTGATGGACTACCACTGGCCGGGGAATGTTCGCGAGCTGCAGAACATCATGGAGCGGGCATCGGCTTTAGCTGCAGGGCCCTTGCTGGAGGCCGGCGATATTCATATTGATTCGCGAACTGATAAGGGCGCGGATTTTCCAGCTAGTTTTCTTCCCGAAGGTATGACTCTCGAACAGTGGGAAGACGAAATGATCCGAGAAGCTCTGCGCCGCGCTCACGGAAACAAAAGTCAGGCCGCGCGCATGCTGGGACTTTCGCGCAATGCGCTGCGTTACCGGCTTTCGAAGATCGGCATCGGCGACGAGCCGGAGGAAGGCGAGCAGGAATAGATCGTTGCGATATTGGTGTGATAGAGGACGGGCGTCCCGCCCGTCCTCCATCTGATCTCGACTTGGTGGCTGAAAACCACCACTTCTGGTTGACCTCGGCCAGGGCACTTCCTGCGTCCCCGAGTGCCACTAATTGCCATCCCTAATCTACTGATAATAAAAGCCTTACCGAGGTTATCCAGCAGGCGTTTGGCACGGCACCTGCAATATCCATTGGGCGCGAGTTTCTCTCTCGCGAGAGGTGGGGCCATGAAAAACAGATTTGCATTCATCATCGGAACACTGGTTTTAGGCGCGAGTGTGATGGCGGGCGCCCAGGTATCAGAAGATATCCCTGGACTGGAACAGGGACCAGCACGGCCACAAGAGCAAGCGCAATCCGAGCCCTCGTCCAGTGTGGCACGCATCAGCTTGACGCACGGAGACGTTTCCACCCAGCGCGGTGATTCCGGGGATTGGGCGACCGCGGCACTCAACCAGCCCATGGTGAGCAGCGACAAGATTTCTACCGGCACCAACTCCCGGGCTGAAGTGCAGCTCGACTCCGCCAACATTCTGCGGCTGGGCGACAGCACGCTGGCCAGCATTGCCGGCCTCTCGCGCGGTCAGATCCAGGTACAACTCGAGCGCGGATTAATTGACTACTCGGTTTTCAAGGGTACGGAGGTTCAGGTTGAAATTGATACCGCGAACGCGGCGGTTCGGCCGGCACAGAAGGACGGAGTCTATCGGATTGAAATCAATGCAGAAGGGGAGACGCTGGTAATCGTCCGCAAGGGGTCGGCTGAAATTGCGACGCCGCAGGGTAACACTCAGGTAGAGAAGGGCCAAATGGCGATCGTGCGCGGTACTGGCGACGATGCTCAGTACAAGTTGGCAGAAGCGCCGTCGAGAGACACTTGGGACTCCTGGAACAGCGAGCGTGACCGATTGATTTACGACGCACAGTCCTGGGGAAAAACCAACCGGTACTACACCGGTTCAGAGGATCTTGATGCTTACGGCCGCTGGGTGACAGTGCCGGACTACGGTCCGG
>Ga0210384_10005407_pt1 | contig 13920 bp, 24 predicted proteins | sample IncBWH2MmetaG_FD_160574 | JGI IMG/M metagenome (GOLD analysis project Ga0210384, IMG submission 160574) | Forest soil microbial communities from Barre Woods Harvard Forest LTER site, Petersham, Massachusetts, United States - Inc-BW-H-2-M | ecosystem: Environmental > Terrestrial > Soil >...
TTACACCGCACGGTCGTATCGGTGGTGTAACCCGCCTAGCCGAGGCCAAGAAATGACACTCCCCATGCTCGCGGAGCAAGTTCGGTAATCAGGGGTTTCCTTATCCAGCCCAAGATGAGTTCGGTCTTCGTGATAGTAGCGTACGTAGTCGGAGAGGAGTCGCTTCAAATGCCGTTCATTCAAAGCGATAACGTGGTCGAGCAACTCGCGACGACAACTGCCGACCCAGCGCTCGGCAACGCCATTCTGCCAGGGACTTCGAAACGAGGTTTGGATGCGCGTGATCTTCATGAATCGAATGGCCGCAAGCACTTCTAATCCGTACTTGGCATCGCGATCGAAGATGAGAAAGTTGGGAGCGGACTCGTACGGAAACGATTCTCGCAACTGGTGGACAATCCAATGGCTGGTCGGGTGGCGTGTAATGTTGAAGTGGAGGATACGCCTCCGGTCGTGATGGATGACGAACAAGCAGTAAAGGAGGCCGAAGGTAATCGTGGGCACTGTGAAGAAATCCATGGCCGCGATGGCTTCGCGATGATTGCGTAGGAAAGCCAACCACCGCCGGCCCGGTTCCGGATCTCTGGGCGCTCGCTTCATCCAGCGGGAGACACTTCGCTCCGATATATCGAATCCCAGCATCAGAAGTTCGCCATGAATCCGGGGCGCTCCCCAGCTCGGGTTCTCCGCCACCAGCCGGAAGATCAGATCCTGAACGTCCTTCGAGAACTTTTTCCTTCCGACTCGATTTCTTACCCCGGAGACCAGACTCCAGTACCGGCGAAAGCCTGTTCGATGCCAACGGACCACGGTCTCCGGCGTGACAATCGGCAGTTGGCGAACTTCGTCCTCACGATCACTCAAGAATGGCCTGGGTGAATGGGAAACCTGCTTTCCGCGTTTCTACGCAAGCCCCGTATCCTCGGGATTGATCCGGCCCTTACTGCACCCGCCGTGCGTCAAGAAATCACCCCCGGTATCCCTTTTCCGGACGATGCTTCTGCCGCTTCACGAATCTGATTAACGGCTACAGCAGTCGCTGCCATTGATATTGGATCGGGTCAGAAAGAATCTAGTAAAGCACCGACCTTGACTGGTGATGTACCGCGCAGAGCAAATCGAAAGATCGATCATACCCTGACCGCGCAAGACCTCCCCGTACTCCTCTGCGTATCTCGGGTGACAATCTTCAAGCATGCCGCGTCGGGACGGATACCTTCATTTCGGGTAGGGACTTAAGTTCGATCTGCCCCGCAATCCATAGCGAAGTGGTTGAGGACGATGTGATAGGCGGGACGCATTCCCTCATTTCGCATCGGAACATGTGCGCTTCGATCCCAAGGCCGTAGCGCAATGGCTCAGAAGATGTAGAGAGACGCGGTTTTGGTGAAATCCCGATGCTCTAACACCGACTCGCGGGATGCCTTCCGGATTGCCGGGCATCCGAAAGTTAAACATATAGAGAAGGACGGTTCTCGGTACAGATGCGTTTAGCGCAACCGTCAATACCGTTGGCCCACGCAAACCGCACCACTCCGTTCCTCTACGAGGCCTGCGGTCACGCATCCAGCTGTTCAGCGATGCCTCCAGTTGGGAGGGACACTCGTGCGTATCTAGAATCGCAGGATGATCATCGAATGAGATTGCCTGCACATATGGCGCGCGCAGTTCTGGAGGCGTATCCTGACGACGAACCGGTCGTAAGCCCGGACGCAGGATGGAGAACGTTATGAGCTCCGCGGAATCGCGACCCAAGCCGGACCACAAAATACAACTCAGTCACGCCGCGGGCGTGGTGCAGCTGGCCGGCTCTGAATCCGAAGAAGGGCCCAGTACGACAACTGCATCGCAGGCGGAGTCCCTCTTAGCTGCGGAAAAACGAGAGCACGGAACAAACACCCATCCTGGGGAGCGGAAACGCGCTGAGGATGAATTACGGAAGGCTTTCGAAAGAATAGCCAAATCCGACGCCGAACTTCGAACAATCATCGATGCAATACCTCAGCTCATCACGGCCATTGGGACCGACGGAAACTTTCTGTATGCGAATCAGGCAGTACAGGAGTACACCGGCCTGGCGAAAGAAGAACTCGGGTTGGAGTGCGTTCATCCGGTCTTTCATCCGGAGGATTCGGAGAGATTGCGCGACGAACGCGAAGCGGCGATCTCGCGACGCCTCCCATTCGAGTACGAACGACGAATCCGCCGGAAAGATGGTCAGTTCCGTTGGTTCTTGGTCCAATACAAACCGCTGCTGGACGAACGAGGAGAAGTCATCCGCTGGTATGCGACCAGTACCGACATCGACGATCGCAAACAGGCGGAGGAAAGAACGAGGCAAGAGAACGTCGCGCTGCGAGAGCAAATTGATCAGGTCTTCATGTTTGAGGAGATCGTGGGCTCCTCGCCCGCATTGAAAAGTGTCCTTTCCAGCATCGTAAAGGTCGCTCCTACCGACTCTACGGTGCTGATTACGGGCGAAACCGGTACCGGCAAGGAACTGATTGCGCGTGCCATACATAAGAGTTCACCCCGCGCCGGCCAGGCTTTTATTAGCGTGAATTGCGCCGCGATTCCTTCGTCGCTCATCGCCTCAGAATTGTTTGGCCACGAGAAAGGGGCATTTACCGGTGCCTTGCAGCGTCGACAAGGACGCTTCGAACTGGCGCACTCCGGAACGATCTTTCTCGATGAAATCGGCGAACTTCCCACGGACACCCAGATTGCATTGCTTCGAGTGCTCCAGGAGCGCCAATTTGAACGAGTGGGAGGTACCCGCGTCATTCCCACCGATGTTCGAATTATCGCAGCTACCAACCGCGATTTGGCGGCGTCCATTGCCAGCGGAACATTTCGCGCCGACCTCTACTACCGCCTGAATGTTTTCCCGATCCACGTGCCGCCTCTCCGAGAACGGAAGGAAGATATTCCGATGCTGGTCGAGTACTTCGTTAAGCGCTACGCGGAGAAGGCGCGAAAGCAAATCAGCAAGATCAACAAAAACACCCTCAAGCTATGCCAGTCCTATCCTTGGCCAGGCAATATTCGTGAGCTGCAAAATATCGTCGAGAGATCCGTAATCCTTTGCACCGGCGATACCTTTTGGGTCGATGAGGCCTGGCTTTCAGGCCAAAACGTGCCTCGTCCGGAGTCGTCACGCCATCTGACAGAGAACCTGCGTAGCTACGAAAAGCAAATCATCGAGACGGCTCTTGCGGCAAGTAAGGGAAAAGTAGCCGGGTCAAATGGCGCGGCGGCCAAGCTCGGAATTCCGCCATCTACGTTACATTTGAAAATCAACCAGCTCAACATAAAGAAACACACCTTCCGGTAATCCCTCTCGTTCAACTCGCAGAATTCTGACAGTTTCTAAGATTCTGTCACTCCAGTTCCTATCTAAGCCTTGTTTTCAGTGAGATCCAATTGGGCACTCGCTTGCACCACGGTTTCACCTGGATCAATTGAAGCCGAAGAAACACAAGCAACTTTCCCATTTTCAGAGATTGGAGCTTATATGGGTCAAGGTCGAGAAACCGCAGCCGAAATCACCGAAAAGTCGAAACGCCCTTTCCCTGTGGTACCAACGACAAAGATTCTGGCATCAGGCCGATTCACGTGTCCTCCGACGCCTGAGCAGCTCAAGACGATATTTCCAAAGGAGGTGCCAGCTACACTTCGTCTTTACCTCGCTGGAAAGATCGACCAATGGTGGGCGCGCCAAGATCAACAAGGTCCCGTCTTCCTGATGAATGTAACGTCAGTCGAAGAGGCACGCGCCATCCTTGAGAAGCTCCCGTTGGGACAAGCCAAGCTCATGGAATTCGAATACGTCGAGCTTAGTCCGCTGACGCCGCTTCATTTGCTCCTCACGGAAGGCCGGGCGAACGCCAACACATAAGTTCTCGTTTCGATTACGGAGTTCTCGAAGCACGTCATCTTCCTGGCTACACGGTGGGCCAAATGGCTTGATCGATGACCTTTAGGATTGAGACAGCGGCGCGAGGGCGAGTCACGATATTCAGCCTGTGTGGCCGAATCGAAAAACAGGCGATAGCCGAACTGAGGAGACTTTTTGAATTCCAAACTGACTACCGCGACATCGTCTTAGATCTGAAAGAAGTTGGCGTGGTCGATCGCGAGGTAATGCGCTTTTTTATGAGTTGTGAAGCGGATGGCGTGAGGCTTGAAAATTGCACGCCATATATTCGCGAATGGATGGAAAGAGAAAAGGATTGAGTGGTAGCGACGTCGTAGTGACGCGCAGTGGAGAGTCGATCAGGGCGATTCGACTGCCGCCCGGCAGCAGCGTGGATGCAATACGAAAGGCAATTGAAACTCAAAGGAGAGGTACATACAAATGAAACCAGACAAAGCAGGAGAAGTCTCCGCGCAGACGACGAGGACCAAGTTCGATGGGGTCCTCCTCACCATACGCTCGCGTAAGTCCTTCTTCGAGGTTACTCAGGCGATTGAGATGGCTCTGCCGCGCTTCCACATCCCCAAGCTGATGGAGTATGTGACGCACAGGGATCGTGCGGGTGTCGAAGCGTACGTCGACTCCACTTCCAAGCCCTTCTCAATCTTCTGGGATTTTGAGCAGGGTTCCACAATGCGCCTCGCAGGGATTCCCATCGAGTCGAAGTTCTACCTCGTCGGGAACGCTGTAATTGCACGTGGGTTATTCGAGTACAGCGGTGCCGCCGGGCTGGGCGCTCCCGTGCGCATCTGCGTTTCTCAGCGGGACGGGGAGCAGACACGGATCGACATGGACAATCAGTTGTCATTTTTTAGCAAATTCACAGAGATGAAGCCGTCGTCTGTGCCCGCTCTGCTCGACGAAAAGCTGACAAAGTTCTTCGAGGAAATCGCTGCCTAGCAAGGCGCGATAGGATCGCGTCCGCGGCTTGTATGTGAGAGCCTTTCTAGGCTCCAGAGTGCGAAGGTTGCTTCAAAGATGGGCAACGTTGAATTGGAAGCTGTATCGCAAAGAATTCTTCCTGAGGTGCGAAATGAAGTTAACCGTACTTTGTCTTTTCGTTGCGTTCACAGCGGGCGCCAGAGCACCACTGAACACTTGCCGGTACGGGACGCTGAGAAAATTACGGACGCACTGAGGGCCGGACCAAATTTCATAACCGACGGAGCGACTATCGTGGATTATCCCGCCAGCAAGGGAGGCGAATTTCGAGTTCTCCGCAAGGGCAGTAGTGAATGGACCTGCCTACCGGGTCCACCACCCGGCTCCAAGCATAACGACCCGGGATGCTTCGATGGAGCTTTCTTTCAGTGGGTGAAGCATGGCCTTGCCGGACGGCCACAGCAAATCGATAGACTCGGCGTTGCCTACATGTATATGGGTCAATGGGTTCCTGGCGCGTCCGGCGGGGAGTTTCACGGGGGGCACACATTATGGTGGTAACTCCCCATCCAGAAGACCTCCAGGGCTTCACCCGCGGTGGCCGGAACGGCGCCTACATCATCCACTTGCCCGGCCCCGATCAGGCCGATAAATGGTTTTTAGTTATACCAATTCAGCAGGCCGATAAACAGTGAGAGCCGCTGTGATCGGCACTCGGACCATGGATTTGCATGTTACATTCTCTTGACAACCCGATCTGGTCCGCGCTTACAACGGAACACCAGCACCTTGCCCTCTCGCACGGCCTTGCGCGACGATATCCGGCGGATGTCTCGCCGCTGGCGGCTTTTCTTCATCCCACGCAGGACGCTTTCGCCGATTTACAACGGCTGGTCAGTCCCGGCGAGCACGTCGCATTCTTTACCGCCACTCCCTTCGACGTTTCCGGCGGTTGGCAAGTCGACCGCTCTCGGTGGATCGACCAGATGATTTGTGAGACATCACTGGACCTTCCGCCCATAGCGCCCCTTCAACTCGGGACGACGGACGTTCCCGAAATGCTGGACCTCACCGCCGCCACCGAGCCCGGCCCGTTCTCGCCGCAAACAATCCAGATGGGAAGCTATTTCGGGGTACGCGCGAGCGATGGGCGGTTGGTCGCAATGGCGGGCGAGCGATTACAATCCACTGGATTTGCGGAAATCAGCGCCGTGTGCACTCTTCCCGAATTTCGCGGCCGCGGATATGCGCGAGCCCTCGTGACGTTCATCGCGGCTCGGATTCTGGCAGCGGGAAAGACTCCTTTTCTTCACGTCAAGACTGAGAATGAAGCAAAAGTGGTTTATCAAAACATTGGATTCCGTTTACGTGCGGAAATATGGCTTACCGTGATTTCCCTACGGTAAAGGCGTCGTCAGCTGCGAAACGTGTCCTCGCATTGACCCAGGACGTCAAAAGGCAAAACAGAAACTCATACGTGGTGGGGGCATGATCCTTGCGCGTGATACCGGTAACGCCGAATTTAGCAAAGAAGTCTTGAACACCGTCGCAACCTCAATTCCTGGGACAGTGGACGCCGTGGAGAAGAAGGCGGCGCGCTGAAATGCCTAATCATTTTCCATCTGCCTTATGGGTTGGCTTGGAAGTGACAACGCTCGGGTATTCAGGAGAGAAACGGTTTCACAAACTGAATGACGGGAAATGGATGAGGTGAACGTTATGACCAGCAATCGAAAAACATTAGAAATCGGTTTCGAACAAGACATGCCCGCCAGCGCAGCGGCCAAGGAGAAGTATGTGATTCCTGTTCCAGCTATTTCGCGCCGTACTTTCTTCGCCGGTGGGACCGCCGTAGGTGCAAGCTTGCTGTTGAGTCAAATGGCTAGACCGGAAAGTCTCGCGGGTGTCGACGGCCCTCCTCTCAAGGAATACGACATCGCTACGAATGGCATCTCATTGCACGTGACTGAGCAGGGGCAAGGGCCGGCCGTTCTTTTTTGCCACGGGTTTCCCGACACTTCCTATACGTGGCGCCGACAGATGAAAGCCATTGCGTCAGCCGGATATCGAGCAATTGCTCCAGATATGCGCGGCTACGGACGCAGCTCAGCTCCGGCGGAGGCAAGCTTGTACACGCCGCTGCATACGGCCGGTGATCTAGTTGGGTTGCTCGATGCGCTAAATATCACCAGCGCCATCATCGTGGGCCATGACTGGGGTGCAAGTCATGCGTGGAACGCAGCGCTGATGCGTCCTGATCGATTTAAAGCGGTGTTCTGTATGAGCGTGCCTTACGTCCCGCGTGGGGATGTCAGCGTCTTCGAGCGCATGCGGAAGTCCGGCCATCAAAACGATTTCTACATGTTCGAACAGATGAAACCGGAAGCCGATCAGATTTGGGCTGACGCTGCAGTCACCATTCCGGGGGTTTTGTATTGGGCATCGGGTTCTGCTCCGGCCGATAAGCAGTGGAGCCCTTTGGATCCTACGCGAAGCCTTCATCGTCCAGCTCCGGGGCCGTTGCCGTCATGGGCAGAACCAGATTACGTCGCTCATAACGTCACTGAATTCCAGCGTACCGGCTTTCGCGGTGGCCTGAACTACTACCGCGCCGCCGAACCGTATTTCTATTTATCTGGTGCTTGGAAAGGCGCGAAGATGACCCAACCTTCCTTTTACATCGCGGGGAAGGCGGATGGCTTGTCGGGACTCTATCCCCCCGTAGAAAAACTCGGTGTTGGCCTTCCGGCCCTCGTGGGAACTCTCGAAATCGACAATGTGGGCCACTGGGTACAACACGAAGCCTCTGCCGAGGTCAACGACCAGATCGTGAAGTTCCTGCGCACCGTAAACCCCGCTTAAGACGTGCCGTCGATTTCCTCGTGACGGTGCGCCTCAATCGCATGAAAACGTTCTCCGCGATCGAGTAGCAAAAGGACGCAGGGTTCCGAATGTACCAATCGAAGAAGGAGTTGACGATGGCGACAGCTAACCGGAAGCCACCCGGCTTCCACAGCGGGATTATTCCTGTGAAGTCGGAACAGCTGAAGTGATTGGCCGGAGTCGCCCTGACGTTCCGGATTGCTCCGGATGACGGCCAGCCGGAAGTAATTGTTGTAAGCCAGGAGGGGGCCTTCTACGCGAAGATCTCGTTTACTTTCTCCCGGACCTGCTGACTGCGCGATGGCTTCAAATACCTCATTGTGGACTCCATGTCAGAATGACCGAGCCACTGCTGCACCGTACGTAGATCAACTCCCGCCCACAATGACCACGTCGCAAATGTTGCCCGGAATTTATGGAGCCAAAAGTTCTGCTTGTCGAGTTTGGCCCGCTCAGCAACGGCCTTCAGGGTATCAAGGAAACCGAGTTTGGGTCTGCAGCCTGTGGTCGGGAAGACTAGCCCGCAGGTTTTGTCGCGTTTTTCCTTATCCACCTTTAGGCTTGTGACGAGTTTCGCAGGAATGGGAATCTCCCGCTCCCGGTAGTTCTTCGGGCTAAAGCCATATTCGGGCTTGTACCTCAAACTCCTCAAGTTGCTAAGGCTCGTTACGGCTCTTTCGCTGAGGGCGCCGCGGAACCTGATCAGCCTTCGGATCGATAAAGCGAATGCGATAGAAACGGCGGATTCGGGCTGCTAATGCCATTTTCAAAACCGTACCGCGGGTTCGAATTCCTCCTCTCCGCCATGTCATTAAGAATCACGCACTTGGTCTCGATCATCTGAGAATCATTTAGAATGTCGAGTCTCACTGCACCGCGACTCTGCCGCTCATCTTCGGGTGACCGAGCAGTAGTAGGGATACGTTCCCGCCTTGGTAAACTTGTAGGAGAACTTTTCGTCCGGATCCATCACGTTGGACTTGAACACGCCGTCTGTGCTCACCGCCGTTTAGGGAATGTCCTAACTGTTTGTCCATACGTACTCAGGGTGATTCTCAACGCGAAAGAACTTCTCATGTCACTCATTAGTATCCGCTCCTTCGTGTTTGAGATATCCGCTCGTGTCGCTGCTCTTCCGATACGTGTTAAATCGGATTTCTACGGAAGACTTGTGCGCTCTCGTGGCTTCCCGGAAATCACGACGGACCTGCTCTTCGCGTTTTAGGGCCTTGTTGAGTTCCTGAAGGATCTTCAGCAACTCGTCGAGATCGCTTGCTTGCAGTGCGGCGTTGCACAACTCTCTCCAGTTCTTGCGCGCTCCTTCAGCCATAGTGCATTTCCTCCGAAAGTTTGGCTTCTGCGGGGAAGATCGCGGTTGCAATCATCCGAGACAGTCACTTCGGCTACGAAACCGAAGGCCTGCTTCACTTCCTTGTACTCACTGTAACGCTTCCACGGCTGACTGCTCGTAGGGCCGCAACAATCGACCCGACGATACAAGAACAGATCACTAAGGTCAGAGCGCTCAAGAATAGACCGCCCAGCAACTCAACAGTGCTTTTCAGCATTCGCACGCCCCTCCAATGAGGCCGCAGTTGTAGATCGACGTCCAAGCAGCGTTGCAGCAACTACATACCGCCTGGGTTCTGGTCAAACACTAGCGCCAGTTTTTGATGACCGAAATCGATCTCTTTGAGCGTTGACGTACCGGCGCTTGTTGCTTCAGTCACGATGGCGTCCTGTGTGACGTGATCGTCATTCGTCTTCAAGGTTCCTGGCACCGTGACCATAGTCTTCCCGTTCTGCTGGAAACTCACCTGGACCGCAGGGCCGGTCCCTTGCCACTCCACCTTGTAGTTACCAGGTTTCAGTTGTGTACTGCCGATTTGCACGACATCAGAAATCTCGACCGAGCGTGCGTTGCCCCGTGCGGCGCGTGCGCTTCCACCCAACCCAAGCAGGCAAGTCAGAGTAAGAACAACGGTCAAATACAACTTCTTCATGATTTCTCCTTGTTGAAACGTTTTGAATTTCACTATTAATAACTACGCTCGTGAGGCTTTATTCCACAACATTTGTCCGTCAAAGCACCCAACGCAGTGGACTCCGGAGATGCTGCTGATCGGCCCCCGATTTCTGACAGACAATAAGGGCTAGTTTCCGGCAAAATCTACTACCTGAGGAAAGACGAGGAGGCGTTTTTCTGTGGCGGTGTTGAAGCGGGCCGGAGGTTCGGTTGCCGGTGGCGGAACCGATCCGGCAAGTGGGGATCTCGGAGCAGACTCCGTCTCGATGGAAGAAACAGTACAAGGGGCTGGAAACCGACCGGGTCCGCAGTTCAAGCAACTTGGCCAATTGCCTTAAGGCCTGTATAGGATCCTTGCAGTGTTTCCCCGTTCGGATTCGTCCGATAAAAGTTACAGATGCTCCAAGTTTGTGCGGCAACGTTGGCGAGGGACAAAACTGAGGCGCATTGAGGAGCGCCTCAGTTCAGCTTGGAGTTCGCCTAAAACGTGATGCTCGCGTGTAACTGGATTAGCCGCGGCGAAGCATCGGCACCCAAGAAAGAGCCGAAGATGCTGGTTGGTAAACTCACTGGGTTGATGACGCTGCCGAACGTGGGGGAAGCGATGTCTGCATCCGGCTGGTCGAAGTGCGGGTGATTCAGGACATTGAAAAACTGCGCCCCAACACCGAACAGCGCCCCTTCCCAACGCGGGATCTTGAAGGTCTTCGTTACCGACAGGTCAGTATTGAAGTAGGACGGCCCGGTGAACTGGTTGCGGCGTTGATTGCCGAAGCCGTTCACAGCGGGACTGAAATTGGAGGCGAGCAAGCACGGTGTAGCCGGATTGGCCGCCTGCGAAGTACATGTTTGGCCTCCGGTTCCGGAGAAGTTCGCGGGCACGGAGACCGACGTAATGTTCGTGAAGCCGTAGTTGAAACCTTGCAAAATGCCGAACGCGTTGGAATCCACGACCGTAAACGGCAATCCAGCGCGCGCGAAGGCCGTGCCTGAAACTACCCATCCCCCAAGTAACGCGCTCGGTCCAAACTTGTGCGGCACGTTATAAACATCCTACTAGGAGCACGGGCATTGCCATTGATACTTGTGATGAGCCCGGCTAGCAAAGACATAATCTCCGCTTGAGCGACGATGGCAGTGAGCGCTACAAACTTTGGAAGCAGCTCACCTTTGAAACTATGAAATGTGAAATCGTTAAGGGAAAGGCAAGCAATACCTTGAGCCAGCATGAGCCAGAGTGAGCCGCTCGAACGACGATGAATTGTGACGGAAACTTAACCTACGAAATGTCTTTCAGCAGTCTTCGCAGTAGCGCTCGATTGGCTTTTCGAAGAGGTAGACACAGTCCATCGTTCAGCTTGACGAACATATTGCCATTCGGCGGCAAATGAAACTCCTCGACATGGTCGAGATTCACGATCGCATTGCGATGCACGCGGAGGAAACGATTCGGGTCGAGCAGTGCGTGGAGGTTCTTCATGCTTTGCCGAACCAGATGGGACGTCTTCCCCACATGCAGTCGAATGTGATTTCCTGATGACTGCATCCATCGGATATCGTCGACCCTTACAAGCACAATCTTTTCATTCGCTTCAACTGCCAGTCTCTGCAAGAAGTGCCGCGCCGGTCGTTTTTCCTCCTGGTCACTCGACCTCTCCTCAACCTCGAGTTCTATCCGAGCACGAGCAATTCGCGATCTTGCCAGATCCAGCGCTGATTCGAGGCGCTCGGCATCAAATGGTTTTACAAGAAAGTCGATGGCGGAAGAAGCAAATGCGGACACTGCCGACGGATCGTAGGCGGTGACGATGGTTGCTGGCGCACGCTTGATTCCCACGGCCTCCCAGCTCGGGGCGCGGCTAATCGCTGGTGTATGTACATCCAATATTACGAGGTCTGGAGCGCTCTCCTCAATTGAGGACACCAGCCTGGACTCGTCCACGCAAGTCACCGTCATTCCTGATTCACACTCGAGCAGTGAGCAAATCAGCCTGCGACTCACAGCGTCGGGTTCTGATACCAGAACTCGGATCGGCAGCACGTGAGCCGATGCTCTCGTTTCGGTTTCACGTATCTCGAAAGAAGATCTCAATGGATGCTCCCCATCTCATTTTTCGGATTTCTTGGCTAGGAACCACGCGCCGCCAAGTCGCGCAATCGCCTGCTGGCGCTGTGGTTCGATCGGTGATCTTTTTACAGAAATCCGGTTGGCGCGCAAATGCGCAGGCGCTTGGCGCATCTGCCCTCGACCCCGCCACAGACTGGTTCTTACACTGACCTCCGAGATACCAAGGATTTTTGCTGTTTCTGAGATGCTGAGTAGCTGCAAGTCGCGAAGGATAAATACCTGGCTATGGCGCGAAGTCAACAAAGTTAGGGCTTTGAGAATGGCCTCTCTTACGTGCTTCCTTTCCAGAACCTCGAAGGGACCTTGTCGTGAGTCCGCAATTTCAATGACGTGCTGCCGGCCACTATCATCTTCATAAATTGACTCATGTCTAGACTTGCGGTGTCGCCGTAGCCACATCCGGGATTCGTTAATCGTTATGCTCATCAACCACGTGCGGAACTGTGAGTCGTATCGGAACTGGCAGAGTTTTTTGAAAGCCTTGAAAACAGCATTCTGGACGACCTCCTCTGCATCTGCTTCACTATGAATGATTGACAGCGCCTTGAGACAGAGAACGTGTTGGTGTGGCCTCACGAGCTCACAAAATGCCTGCTCGTTGCCATCTACGGCAAGCTGGACCTGTCTGGCTTCCGGCAACTCTGGTTGTGCTTGGCCTGAAATCATAAAAGCGTGCCGTCCTCGGCTCTTCGGCTGTCAATTAAGTAAACTTGACGAACAAGCTTTTATTCCCGGCAGAAGTACACCTTCTGCATCGGGAACGGTCGATTTCTTAAAAGCGGCTTGATCTCCGGCCACATGCCCCTTCTGCTTACCGGATGCAGACGCTGCAGCAGCCGCCTAGGGGGAGTCGTCGAGCTACCATCTGAGGAGTGCGACCTCCGCAGCCATTCCTGGCCCCAACGCGATCATCACTCCCCAGTCTCCTGGCCGTGGATCACCGTTCCGTACGACCTCGTCCAAACAAACATGACGGTGGGGGAGGACATATTTCCGTAATTCCGTAATACGGTTCTCGAGAAACGGAGCTGGGCATCCGCCATGCCGAAATGCTTTTGAACGTTGTCAATCACCTTGCGTCCACCTGGATGAACAACCGAGAAGCCAACGTGGGATCTTGAAAGTCCATGTCGTTGCAGCAACCGCTGCAGGGCCTTTTCGATCATGGGACCAGCCAAATGTTGAATCGAGGCACCCAGCACGATTCGCAACTTCCCTTCGCGATGTTGGAGTCCAACCTCATCGATCTGCTCCGTATCGATGAAAGTCTCGAAGTCGATAACCTGGGGATAGATGGGATTAGCTTGCTGCCCGGCGGCCAGGAGGAAGGCTGCGGCGCCATCGGCACAAATCGCGTTACCGACAACTGTTTCGAGGGTGTTATCGACGTAGTAGCAAGCTGAGCAAATCTCGACGGCTAGCATTAGTGCTTGGCGACCCGGGTTTGCGCGAACGAAATCGACTGTCTGCTACAGTGTAGGAAGGGCACCCGCACATCCAAGCTCAAGGATGGACGCCCTTTGTACCCTGTTACTGAACCCCATATGTGCGATGAGACGACTGCCCACATCCGGACAGACGTAGCCAGTGCACGTGCAGACTGCAAGGAAATCGATATCCTTCACTTTAGTTGCAGCTGCCTTCAAACAATTCAGAATCGCCTGACAGCCTGTTTTCATGGCGCCGCGCAGATATCGCTGATTCAGCTGATCAGAGCTTTCCTAGCGATTCGGAGCACCTTCCAGATAAAAATGACGATAATCAATGTCGCTATTAAGGAAAATCTTCCGAATCCGCTCACCCTGGTAGCCCGCAGCATGAAAGCTTTGCTCCTGGGTGAGCCTCGCCGACGGGTTCGCTGTTCCGATACCTAGGATCCGAGGTTGGTTCACGGGTCCCCCACCAATTCATGCGAGGTCTCGGTCTTACCCTCGTGATGCGCAGCATCGAATTCCGACGCAAGTTGAGACTTCAAGCCGCGGCTTGCCTCTTCGAACTGAACCTTAGCCCGTGCCACGCGTCCCA
>Ga0210384_10005408_pt1 | contig 13920 bp, 14 predicted proteins | sample IncBWH2MmetaG_FD_160574 | JGI IMG/M metagenome (GOLD analysis project Ga0210384, IMG submission 160574) | Forest soil microbial communities from Barre Woods Harvard Forest LTER site, Petersham, Massachusetts, United States - Inc-BW-H-2-M | ecosystem: Environmental > Terrestrial > Soil >...
ATTGTGGAAATCCATGGTGGAAAACTTTTAGCAACCCATACGGATGGAGTAGGCACCAAAGTCATCATATCACAGATGATGAAAAAATACGATACGATAGGAATTGATTGTGTTGCAATGAACGTAAATGACATTATCTGCACCGGAGCTGTTCCAATATCATTTGTAGATTATATTGCGGCAAATAGAAACGAGCATGAAATTTTTAAAAAAATTGTTCAAGGTTTAGTAAGGGGTGCAAAAAAGGCCCAAGTTCCAATAGTTGGAGGGGAGACTGCAATAATGCCAGATATAATAACAGGAAAAGAGTTCATGTTTGATCTTGCTGGAATGGTTGTTGGCATACTGGACAAACAAAATATTGTTCTAGGTGACATGATCACTCCAGGTGACATAATTATTGGTGTTAAAAGCAGTGGCCTGCATTCTAATGGTTATTCACTTGCAAGAAAAGTATTGCTTTCAAAATATTCTCTAAAGGACAAAATTAAAGGGTTTGGAACGATAGGCGAGGCTCTTTTAGAGCCAACTGAGATCTATGTCAAACCTGTCCTTGAAGCTCTTGAAGAATGTGACATACACGGGCTTGCACACATAACAGGTGGTTCTTTTACAAAATTATTGAGGCTAAAAAAAACTGGATATATGCTAGACAATATGCCAGAACCTCAGGAGATATTTCAGCTAATCGAAAATGAAGATGTGGAAAAAGAAGAGATGTACAGAACCTTCAACATGGGAATTGGATTCTGCCTCATAGCGCCAGAAGAAGAAGGAGAATTAATTGAGAATATCTTCAAAAAACACGGTCTAAAAAGCAGGCAGGTAGGCAGCATAATAGAAAAAAAGGGAGTTTTTGTGGATTCGCTTAGAATTGCATGAAAAAATGATTTTGTTACCAAAAAGAATGAATAGAGATCTTTTTCAGCCACAAATATTCTGTTAATTCAAGTTCAGCCTAGTTTGACCATATTGTGTTTTGAGACTAGAACGACAATGTATGAACAATTAGGATTTAATAACCAATTTTGTTCTAAAAAATGGTGCAAAAAACAGAAACAGTTTTTGAGACAGCCTGTTTGGAAATCTCAAAGAATCTTCTTGCAATCCCTCATCCTACAAGTGGTGATGTAAAAAAAGAGATTAAAAAAATTTGTATCAAATATTCCCTTGAAAGAATTCCAAGAAACTATGAGATACTTGCAGAGGTCGATGGTACTGATTTTGTCAAACTGCAAAAGGCGCTGATACGCAAGCCAGTAAAGACAGCTTCTGGAGTGGCAGTAATTGCTTTAATGCCAAAACCATATGCCTGTCCACATGGAAGGTGCACATACTGTCCAGGTGGTGTAGAATTCAACACACCAAACAGTTACACCGGACGAGAGCCTTCAACACAAAATGCGATTGCAAATGAGTATGACCCAAAAAAACAGATAATCGACAAACTTGATCATCTGCTGACTTATGGGCACGATAACTCAAAACTTGAGCTTGTCATAGTTGGAGGGACGTTCCTGTTTATGCCAAGAGATTATCAGATAAACTTCATCAAATCATGTTTTGACGCATTAAATGGATTTGATTCACAAAATTTAGAATCAGCCAAGAAAAATAATGAGTTGGCAAAGATAAGAAATGTTGGTTTTACAATAGAGACCAAACCTGACTATTGTAAAAAAGAACATGTCGATTGGATGCTTGACTATGGAATAACTAGAGTGGAGATTGGGATGCAAAGTCTTCATGAAAATGTCTATAAAATTGTAAACAGGGGTCATGACCTAAATGACGTAATAGAATCATTTCAAATTGCAAAGGATGCAGGATACAAAATTGTATCTCACATGATGCCAGGCCTGCCTACTATGACCCCACAAAATGATATTGATGATTTTAAGAAACTCTTCGATGATCCTGCTTTCAGACCAGATATGTTAAAAATTTACCCAACCCTTGTTTTGGAAAACACGGCTCTTTACAATTCCTACAAGGATGGCAAGTATTTTCCCTATTCAGACCAAGAAATGATAAAAGTGCTAACAGAAATTAAAAAGATCATACCTCGGTGGGTTAGAATAATGAGGGTACAAAGAGAAATATCCTCAGATCAGATAATTGCCGGACCAAAACTTGGCAACTTACGCCAGATTTTGCAACAAAATCTTAAACAGCAAAACATTTCATGCAAATGCATAAGATGTAGGGAAGCTGGTCTTTCAGAAAATTCCATAGATGTTAATGATATAAAACTCAGCAGAGAAGAATACGAGTCATCTGGAGGCCATGAAGTGTTTTTATCTTTTGATGATTCTAAAGATAGAATTTTTGGATTCTTAAGACTTAGAAAACCTAGCACCAAAGCACACAGACAAGAAGTAACACAAAAAACATGTATTGTAAGGGAGATCCATGTTTACGGCAAGTCATTAAAGCTTGGTCAAAGAGACAAGGATAGTGTCCAACATTTGGGACTGGGCAAAAATCTGATGGTGGAAGCTGAAAAAATTTCAAAAGAAGAGTTTGATGCAAAAAGATTGCTTGTAATTAGCGCAGTAGGCACAAGAGAGTATTATAGGAAATTGGGCTATTCATTTTTGGGCCCATACATGTCAAAGGAATTGGGATAATGGAAGAACAGAAGATCATTGGCAGAGGAACTTGGATAGACAAGCTTGCAGATGAATTATTACAAAGAGAGAAAATGCTTGGGCGTAGTACTGATTTGATTAATGTTGAAAGCGGATTAGGAGCATCTGGCATCCCTCACATAGGAAGTCTTGGTGATGCTGTACGAGCATATGGTGTCAAACTTGCGTTAGAAAATTTTGGATACAAGTCAGAGCTTATTGCATATTCAGATGATCTTGATGGTTTGAGAAAAATTCCAGAAGGGTTCCCAGAATGGTTAAATGACCACATTGCAAAACCAGTTTCCTTTATACCTGATCCGTTTGATTGCCATGATTCCTACGGCTCACACATGAGCAGCCTCTTGCTTGATGGCTTGGATAATCTTGGCATAAAATACAGATTTCAAAGAGGGGTAGACACCTACAAAAATGGTCTCTTAAAAGACCAGATTCATACAATATTAATTAACAGTAAAAAGATTGGAGTAATGATTGCCAATCTTGTAGGGCAAGAAAAATACCAAGAATCTCTTCCTTATTTTCCAATTTGTTCAAGCTGTGGACGACTGTATACTGCAGTAGCCTATGAATACCTAGAAGATGAAAAGAAAATAAAATACAGATGCATGGACACAACAATAGGTTCTAAAATTTTGCCAGGTTGCGGACATGAAGGGATTTCTGACATTACAAAAGATTTGGGAAAACTTGCATGGAAGGTTGAATTTGCAGCAAGATGGCAAGCCTTTGATGTTAGATTCGAGGCATATGGAAAGGACATTATGGATTCAGTCAAGGTAAATGACTGGGTAGCAGATGAAATTCTTCAATTTCCACATCCTCATCATGTAAAATATGAAATGTTTTTGGACAAGGGTGGCAAAAAAATTTCAAAATCTCTTGGCAATGTGGTAACGTCTCAAACATGGTTAAAGTATGGATCTCCAAAATCAATTTTGCTGTTATTGTACAAAAGAATTACAGGAACTCGTGAAGTTGGATTTGAAGACGTTCCAGCTCTTATGGATGAATATAACGAACTTGAAAACATCTATTTTGGAAAGATAAAACTTGATAATGAAACAAAAATTATCAGGGCAAAAGGACTATACGAGTATGTAAATCTCTTGAAAATTCCCAAGGCCGCCACACCCTATGTTAATTATAGATTACTAGTCCAACTTTGTAAAATATTCAGAGAGGATAGAAACCAACATGTAATAAAAAAATTGCTAGAGTATGGAACAATAAAAGAACCTAGCCCAGAAATTAATGAACTTATTAATTTAGCTGGAAGATATGCAGATGATTTTGACAAGCCAACAAAAGTTGAAGTATTGATTGATGAGAATACAAAAAAATCACTCAAAGAATTGGCAGACCTACTTTCATCAGATAACGAACCAGTAGATCTTCAAAATACCATTTACCAAATTGCCAAAAGCAACGGAGTTCAACCAAAAGACTTTTTCAAGACACTATACCAGATAATTTTAGCATCAGACAGGGGTCCAAAGATTGGTCCATTTATCATTGACATTGGTAGAAAGAAAGTTGCGCAGACCCTTTTGGAATATCTATAGGCAATGGCGCACAGTGAACACAACAGACCAAAAAGTGGAGGCATGGCATTAATTGTCGCTGGAATTTTGATCTTCATTTTTGCTCCTTCATATTTTAAGCAAAACCTAGCGGAGGGCCTTGGGTCAATAGCAGCAGGTTTTGCTTTGGGCGGGATTGGTTTTTACCTTACTTTTTTGAAAAAAAAGAAAAAACCATAAAAATCCAACAGATACAGGCAGCAAGAGAATCGATATAAACGGATAAAATCGGTTTAAGGAATAAGTTGATGGGAATGCTTTTCTTACTAGAAGTAAAAAGGCGATATTGATGGGTCTATTTGGACGCTCTAAAAAACACGTTGACATAGGATCTACTGAAGAAGTAAAAATCCAGATGAAAACTTCAGAGAGTATTCAAAAAGAAACAGTTGAAAATGAGTTAGACCTGATAAAAAAAGAAATTCAAGAGTCATTGGCTACACTTGACACAACATCAGATCAGTTAGAAACCCTAAAAAAAGAATACGAATTGGCAACAAATGAATTAATAAAATCCAAAACTGAATTAGAATCAAACAAAACTGAAATTTCTAAATTAAGAACAGAACATAGATCAAAACTAGAAGAAATTCAATCAGCAAGGGCAGATCTTGCGCTAATAAAATCACAGTATGACCAAGGTGAAATAGAATCAATTAAAAAACAAACAGAATTAGTAAGAGATGACCTAGATGAGATTAATTCCAAGAAAAGTAGCCTTGTGTCAGAATTAGCAAATGTACAATATCAAATTGAAGCTGCAAGAGACGAACTAGACGACTTTAATTCAAAAATTACTAGTGCAAAATCTGAACTTTATTCTTTACATTCGCAAGAGGAGACAAAGAAAAAGGAAATCGGATTAGCAAAAAAGGAGCTTGAATTCATAGAAAAAGAGTTGGCATTGGTAAAAAGAGACGATGCCACCAAAAAAATAATGGAAGCTGCAGGAGCTGTTGTTGCATCGATTAACGCAAAATACGAGACTGCAAAAAAAGAACTCGAACAATTAAATATGTCACATGCAAGATTAAAGGCTGAATACGAGACTGCAAAAACTGAGCTAGAATCCCTTAGAATCAAAGACAAATACAATCAAGAGTCTTAAATTTAGCCTCCAAGCTATTCACTGAAAAATTTTCAAGCGATGCTTCATAAGATATTGAATTTTAATTTTTGATAAATTTAACTTGAAATCAATATTATTTCAATTCTGATTTAGGTGGTTGTTTTGTCCTAACCTTTTTAAAATATGCTAATATGAGTAATTTGATGAATGAAGCATACGTCCTGCTAAATGTAGATTACAAGCATCAAAAAAATATAATTGAACAAGCAAAAAAAATACCGACTGTCAAGGCTGTTAAAACGACTTATGGCGTCTACGATATTCTAATAATATTAGAATCAAACAATATGCAGGAGATAAAAAATGCGATAGATGTTGACTTGCACAATATTGATGGAATAAACAACCTTACTTCACTTATCACTGTAAACTAAATTGGTTCAAGAATATGAGATTATTATAATTGGAGGTGGACCTGCAGGCTTATCTGCAGGAATATTTGTTGCTAGACAAAAGGCTTCATGTCTTCTAATATCAAAAGATCTTGGGGGACAATTGAATCTAATTCCAAAGCTTGAAAATTATCCAGGAACAATAATGTCAAGTGGTCCATTATTAGCAAAGACATTAGAAAGTCAATATCTTACATTCAATGGAGAAATGGTTTATGATACTGTAGAAAAACTAGATGAAATCGAATCAGGCTTTAAAGTTAAAACAAATCGTTCTGAATACACTGCAAAAGCAGTAGTACTTGCACCAGGCAAAGTTCCAAATAATTTAGGAGTTGAAAATGAATCTGCCTTTGCAAATAAAGGTGTACACTATTGTACAAAATGTGATGCCCCATTTTATCAAAATCGAGTAACAGCTGTAGTTGGCGTAGGAGGTTATCTTGTAGAATCTGGCATTTTACTTGCAAGAATGGCATCAAAAATTTATCTAATTTACAAAGGTGGAGGCCTAGGAGGCGATAAAGACATGGTTGCGTCCCTTGAAAAAAAAGAAAATGTAGAACTTGTTCCTCAGTCAAGTGTTAAATCTCTATCTGGAAAAAATAATCTTCAATCAATTACAATAGTGGATAATTCTGGGAAAGAAAAAACAATTAACGTAGATGGCTTGTTTATTGAAATGGGTTCAAAAATCAATCTTGATTTTGTAAAACACCTAGTCAAAATTAACACGAAGGGAGAAATTGAGATTTCTGACGGAGGTAAAACTTCACATCCTGCAATATTTGCTGCTGGAGATGCAACTAGTATTCCATACAAGCAAATTATAGCCGCGTGCGGAGATGGCGCTGCAGCTGGGTTGTCTGCTTTTAATTTTATAGAAAAATTAAAAGGCAGACCTGGCATTCGTGCAGATTGGAAAAAGACTATTGGCGATTCGGTATTTCATTACTAAGTTCTGGCATAATCTGTCAAACAGCATGAATGTGATGCCTTGGCACTGTTTTCCACAAAATTACTGCAAGCACTATTGATATAGCTGAGATTATTGTTGCAGTAAGGAAGATGAGATTGTAGGAATCTGCAGATGGGAAGTGACCGGCAAAACCAGTCACCGCAACCTGATGGGTTTGCATGTACATGCCAGCAATCGTAGGTCCAATGGATGAACCAATTATCCTAATTAGTGTCGACATTCCAAGTGAAACCCCACTAGATTGTTTTGGCGTTGCAAGCATTACAATATTCATCGCACCTACATTTGTTAATGAAAGACCTGTTGACAGTATAGCCAAGTTTGCAGCTACTAGAGATTCTGTAGAGTGGAACAAAAAGAGAGAGCAAAAACCTGCGGCGCCTATTATACTCCCTGCTATGATCGGTTTTATGGATCCTAATTTAGAAATAATAAAACCCGATGTTGGACCAAATATCAATAACACTAATGCAAAAGGCAATTGAACATTTGCCGTAGTTAGCGGATCTTCACCAAATCCCAAAGGTACCGGACTTCGTACCAGTACAGGAATGGTTTGAAAGACCATAAACATAGAGAGTCCTACAATCATCACCATAATATTAGCAGGAAAGATGCTCTTGTGTAACAAAATTTTGAAATCGATCAATGGAGCTTTTGCCTTTTTTTCTATTACTACAAACATGACCAATGAAACAATTGCAATGGCAACAAGTCCAATTATAAGATAAAAACTAGAAGTATTATTTTCCATAAATGTAAGAACCAGTAAAAATGATGTCACAGATGTCGCAAGTGCTATTGCTCCTGGAATGTCAATTTTGTTTCTGAATTTTTCCTTTTGCTTGTCTTCTGAATTAATTCTTGGATTCTGAGCTTCATCCACATGGATAAACTTCTTGATTATCACTAAAAGCAACAAAACTATAGGAATAATTGAGAAAAATGTAGATTGCCACCCATAGTTTTGGATTAGATGCCCCCCTGCAACAAGCCCAATTACAGCACCTGCGGCAAACATTGAGGTGATAATTCCTTGTCCTATTGCAATCTTGCTTCTTGGAAATTGGTCTCGTATTATTCCAAAAGCTATTGGAAACATTGACATGCCAATTCCTTGGATAAGTCTAACTAGCAACATAGAGTATATGTTGGTTGTAAATCCTCCTGCAGAAACTCCAGCGGCATAAATTATCATAATTATTAACAAGACTTTCTTTTTTCCGTAAATGTCAGAGAGTTTCCCTGATATTGGAGTCATTATAGCACCTGCAATAAGATAGGTAGTAAGGATCCATGATGATGTGCTATACGAGATGGAAAAATCTTTGATGAGATCTGGAATCGCTGGAACAAGCATTGTTTCAGCGTACATTGCCATTGTTGCAATCAGACTAAGGATTGCAAGTGTTTTCCAAGCAGACCGTGGAATTTTGTCTGAAGGAAATTGTATGTCATTAGTATCTTTTGGCATTACCATCTTTTACACCACTTCAAATCTTGATCTTTTTTGATACAGCAGATAAGGTCAGGTCTGTATCGTCAAAATAAATTGTTAGGTTTTTTGCAATTTTTTTTAAAACTCCTAACATTGCTTTAATCTGCTCCTCAGGAATTTCTTTTGTAGAAAGTTTTCTTATTCGCAAAGCACATTCAATCATAGAATTCCAGAGATCATCTGCCTTATTTGTCAGGTAAATTCTATTAATTCTCCTATCTTGATTGTCTAATTTCCGTTTTACGAATCCATCATTTTCCATCTTGTCAATAATCGGTACAAGTGTAGAACCTTCTATCCCAACTCTATCTGCAATCTCTTTTTGAGTAAGACCTGGTTGCCGTGAAAGTGTACTAATTACACGCCACTGACTAATGGTAACGCCCACGTTTTTTCTAAGCTCGGCATCTAATGCCCTCTGGAAGGCTTTTGCAGTATTATTTACGACAAATCCTACACTTGATTCAAAGTCATATTTTGTCATATTAGTTAGTCTCCTAATCATTAGTGTACTAATGAATTCAATATAAAGATTAAGTTGAATTTGTAGTAAAAAATATTCTGGAAGAATCTATTTCGTATGTGAATTGCAAAACATGAAGTCCTTAATTTTTGCCATTTTCGTATTCATAATTTCATGATTCTAAGTCAGTTCCGCCTTCAAATTAGTATCTCAATTTGACAATTGGTGAATTTGTGGTGCTTATCCACAATTGGCTAAAAAGAACATGTAAAACAAGTCTGCATTGGTTTTACAGAGATTTGTGGTGACATACAGATCTTCCTATTGTATATTAATTCCTAAATGATTTTTCTGCATCGATCTCTTTATATCCCGATTAGTAAATTGTTTGCCTATCTAAGGGCAAAATTCCATGGTAAAAAATGATTCAAATGTAATTGGCGTCAAAATACTTGAACAAAATGGGGTTGATGTCAAGGAGGTAATAAAACAACTAGTTTACAATGCCTCAGTTGAATTTACTGCATATTATTATTTTACAAACTTAAGAATGCACTGTACTGGCATGGAAGGGGAAGGAATCAAAGGCGTAATTGAGGATGCAAGGCTAGAAGACCTCTCGCATTTTGAATCGTCACTTTCTAGAATTTATGAGCTTGGGGGTAGCCTTCCAAATGACGCACAAGCTTTTATCAAAATGTCTGGTTGTGAATTTTTGCAGCTGCCGTCAAACAAGACTGATATTAAAGCAATTTTAGAAAAATGCCTAAAAGCAGAACAAGGTGCAATTGTGAATTGGAATAAAATGTGCAAAATGACCTTCAACAAAGATTTTGCTACCTATGATATAGCAAAAGATATCCTAAAAGAAGAGATAGAGCATGAAGCTTGGTTTTTGGAATTACTTTATGGAAGGCCATCTGGTCACATGAGAAGGAAATTCCCTGGAGAAAGGCCTCACACGCATAAACATTCCCGGGCTCTTGGCTAGACACAGATTGTGACCAGTTGTTTAATCATAAGCCATTTTCCCCAATTTCAGATATCTTGAATTGTATTCTAGGAAATATTTTGTTAATGAATGCTTTAGATGACTAGTGCTCAAAAACCTGATTGGAAAATTACACATGGTTAGTGTTTAATCGATAACACGAGAGTTTGAGCTTCTGCAGAACATAGACCAGATTGAAAGGTTTTGTATAATTGATGAAAAAAATATTTTTGAATTGCTTTTTGGTAGGTTCAAAATTCGATTACATATATATCATTTCCAGCTTTGGCAGGACAGTTTTTTATAATATACTATTTTTATTACTGTGAGTTGGGTGGGTTGGAAGAAAGTCTAGGTATGTTAACTGCGTTATCAGATATGATAAATAATTTTAAAATTTCCTCAGAACCAATCAATCTTAATGAAACTTTGAAAAAAGAAAACCATGAAAGATTCCCCTTAATGTACAATCTTTGTGTAATCAAAATAGGTTTGGAGATTTTAAGATTAAAATTAAACGACGCTGGTGGTATAACAGGCTCACAATTTTCTAAAATCGATACAGCAATTTCGGAGATGACTGATGAAATTCTTGAACTAAGAGAACGTAGAGAATCGATGGTTAACTAAGTTGCTCCACTACTTTACTCTATAAATGACGTGTTTTGTAGTTGTCTACTCCAATATCATATAAACGACCACTTGGAGTCACAATAAGAGGAATACTATATCTCGTAGAAGGATCCATTGCAATTTTTTGCGGTGTGTTACTTGCAACCATTACTAAATACATAACGACATATCTGAATAGTTTCTCCGACAAACCTGAAATTTCTGTACTGCTTAATATTTTTGAAGGTAGTCTAAGTCATGTTTTGATTATTTGGCTTATAGTAGCTGGTAGTGCAGGCATAATAATCGGAATAGGCATCCTGAAAGGAAAAAAATGGGCATGGAAGATTACAATAATCCAAACTTTGTTGAATGTCTCTGTTGGAGTGATTTATTTTGCACTTCCAAACACTTCTAATCTAGCTGGCAACATTATAGGAACTATACTTGAAATAATAATTGGCGTCGTAATAATTTATTATTTTTACAGGCCACATGTACGCGCCTATTTTGACAAGATGCCACAACAATAATGAAAATCACTTTAAAGATTAATTTATTTGATATCTTGTTTTAGATTATAAAATTCAATTTTAGTCAAATCACTAATACTAAAATACAAATATAATAAAAAATTGTTCTGCCAAGGTTGGTACTAGTAATCAACACATCTAAATTTATGAGTTCTTTAAAGGTTAAAATAACAAGTATAAAAAATCACAATATTGAACAGAAAAGATGCTGTTAGCATTTGCAAAAAAATTCGTGATATAAGTCGTTACATAAGATTTGTTGGAGTCATAGATAAAAACGGTAAACTAATTGCATACAACAGAAGACCAAGTCTAAAACCACTCCTTAATACTGAAAACACCCAACATCAATTTTCACATATTGCAATCAAAACTGGAATGGAAGCTCAATTTGATAAACAATTAGGAACAGTTCAATTTACATGGGAAGAAAGAGAAAAAGCACAAACCATCTCTTTTGGGATAGATAAAAACAAAGTATGGCTATCTATTGATAAAAACGTAGTACGATCAGAAGTGATTAGAATAATTGACTCTTGTCTGCCAATTGTAAAACGCTTTTCATGATTTCATTTTTGTTTTAATTATGAAATTTTCGGGAGAAAAATATTTTCCTTTGTGTGTTGTATCAATTTTCCCAATACCATTTAGGCCTGAAACCATCTTTTTTAGTAGGATGAGCTGCCTTGAAATGTCTCTCTAATCGCACAGGATCATTAAATTTCATACCACATTCTTTGCACTTGAACTCTTTTTTTCTATCAAACATCTATTTGTGCATCTCCGCTGCTTTTTTATGACTCTCTAAATTGGATTGACCCTTATCAGCAATTTCTATAATTTTCTTATAAGCATCAATAAATTCTTGAGCAAACTTATTTGCATTTCTTTCTGAACCACGATGCACTCCAAGCTTTGATCTTATGTGATGGTAATACTCGTGTAAAACTACAAAAGGATTGAAGAATATTTCAGAATTTAGTGCGTAAATTTTTCTTTCCTTTGGAATATAGAGGGCATAAACGGTTCTTCTTTTTCCTTTTATGGTTCCAACAACTATTTGAGGAGGAGTAACATGATAAAACTCGCTTAGTCTTTCTAATGCTTTTTCAGTATGTTTTTCAAGAATCATTTTAACAATTTGTGCTTTTGTCAGTTCATCTATATCAGTCATTTTTAGCTTCATCTTGTAACTCAAACAACATAACCTTTAGCATTGCGGTTCGCTTACTCATTTTTGTTTCAAAAAGATCAATGAAATCCTAAGAAAGCCTGAAAAAAGAAAATGATGATATTTATGAGTCAAACAATCCAAAGATACCAAACTGGAATTAGTATGATGGACAAAACAAAAATTGCAATAATATTATGTATCTCCGTGGCCGCAATTATTATCTCATCAATAGCAATGATGATACCGATGCGAAACACTGCAGCAGAGAATAATCAATCTACTTACAGCGGTGAAAAAAAAGAATTTTGGTTGTTTAATAGCTACATTCCTGGTTTTAACGATACCAAAATGGGTATGCCGCACGATGTTTACAGTATGCCTACCATGGCAGTCTTTAAAGGGGATAGAATAGTGATTCATTTCTTCAACACAGAAGAATATGGTGGAGACCACCATTCATTTACCATAATAGAAAAGCCATATAGTATAAATGTCGAGGTAAGCCCTGGTGAAAATAAAACTATAACTCTAGATGCAAATACAACCGGAACATTCGCTTATTATTGTACATTTCACCAACCTACGATGAGAGGTCAACTCATAGTACAACCTCCTCCATATTGAAGTACATTTGTCTATAATTTATGCATCCTGCAAACCCATCCAACTTTGAATCAATATTTTAGTTTGAATTAAAGATACTCGCAAGTCTGAACCCAAGGTTTGAGGCGTAATTTTTGAACAAACAGTTATGGCGAGAATCTGCCGTTAGGTACAGTTTCAAGCTTTACTTGTTTTGCACAATTTTTGTGGTACCATTTTTCGCCAAAAATTACGTCCCCTTCCTCAAATTGCATGTTTACACCACATAGTGCACATTGCGCTCTTATCGTTTCAATCCAACCCCATCTTTCTACATACAAGATCTATAAATAAGTGATCTCCACTTTTGGAATAATACAAGCATAAAACCAGATAGCATTGCTACAAATCACGATGTTAGTTATCCATTAGGTTCTGTGGTTTTGTGAATTGGACAGATTACAAAGCTCTTAGTTGTGTAATCAAATTATTCATTGTTGTTACATCACAACCTTGGCAAACCATATTCACTCCATCAATTAGGCTCTTCACACTTTTGATAGCTGCCGCTATATTTGGAATTGTATTCAAGTCTTGGTTGACCTGAACAAATATCAATATGTTTGGGTTTTTTGATCTTACCAAATTAATTTCATTGGTAATTTTTTGTGTAAAGGTCGGGTCGCTGATATTTGTTTGAGCTTGGATTCCAAGAAGATCTACCTTTGCCCAGTTTATGTTCTGATAGCTGCCTAGCATACCAGTCCATGTGGGGTCGATTGCAAATTTGAATCCAGAAGCATGTACAAGGTCTGCTGCCTGAGCTGTATAGAAAGCAGGATTGTTCACTTCTATGGTAGGTGAGGATAGGTCAGCGTTATCTTTCTCAATATCATATCCAACGTACTCTATAGGAAATGAGGATGATTTTGAGAGGCTTATTGATGCATTTAGAGAATTGGTTGTATCATTACAGGTTACACAATAGAATAATTTTATCTTGTGGAGACTTTGATACTGTGCAAGGTCTCCTGTTCTGAAATTGTGAACATAATCGTTAGATCCAAGCAGTGAAGATTGCGTTTCGCTTGGACTAAATATTCCAATCATTCGCTGTTGTTGTACAGCTGTAGTTGTTACAGATGCAGTGTTTGACGGTGAGCTTGTCCCTATCACATTGATTGCAGAGACACGATAGGTGTATGCTGTGCCAGCAGCTAGTCCAGTATCTGAATATGTGGTTGCAGTACTTGTGATTGATACTAGAGACCAGGTGGAACCACTGTCAGATGACCTCTCAACCTTGTATCCCGTGATTGCAGATCCTCCATTG
>Ga0210384_10005409_pt1 | contig 13919 bp, 9 predicted proteins | sample IncBWH2MmetaG_FD_160574 | JGI IMG/M metagenome (GOLD analysis project Ga0210384, IMG submission 160574) | Forest soil microbial communities from Barre Woods Harvard Forest LTER site, Petersham, Massachusetts, United States - Inc-BW-H-2-M | ecosystem: Environmental > Terrestrial > Soil >...
CGGATTGGCCTGGAGCGCCTTGTCGACCACCGCGTTCAACGCCGGGGACTGGAACAGCGTCCACCACTGCTCGACCACGTCCTGATCGGGCCGGAACCGCTGGGCCTCGCCTCCCGCCACCTCCGCCTCCGCCGTCTGTGGGGGCAGGGGCTCGCGCGTGTAGCTGCTCACCGTCGGGGGCACCGGTCGGTGAAAGTCCGGGCCTACCGCACAGCCGCCCAGCAGGGCCACGGCAGCCAACGTAACTGCCGCGCCCGGACGCGGGCGGGCCGCGCGCCACAGCGAGAACTCGATGCTGCCGCGTAGCCCTTCCGGCTTCATCTTCTTCGCCACCGTGCGACGAGCCAGTAGACGGCCGGCAGCGCGAGCAGCGTCAGCAAGAGCTCCATGCACAAGCCACCGACGACGACCGTCGCGAGGGGGCGCTGGATGTCCGACCCGATGCCCCGTGCGAGCGCGGCGGGAATCATTCCGAACCCGGCGACGACGATGAGAATCAACCGCGGGCGGAACTGGGCCCGCGCGCCGCCGATCACCGCATCCAGCAAAGGGGTATCGGGCACGCTCCGTCGCGCGTTGATTTCCGAGATGTAGAGGAGGCCGCTCATCACGGCAACGCCGAAGAGCGAGATGAAGCCCACGACGGCCGACACGCTCAGGTGAATCCCCCGAAGACTGAGAAGGATCAGCCCACCCGACAGGGAGAACGGTACGTTCAACAGCACCAGCAGCGCGTCCAGAGCCGACCCGAACGTGATGAACAGCAATGCGAAGATGATCCCGATCGTGACCGGGATGATGATCATCAGGCGTTGGCGCGCCCGCTCGAAGTTCTCGAACATGCCGCTCCAGATGACCCGATAGCCGGGGGGCAGCGGGACCATCCGGGTCAACCGGGCCTGGGCGTCCGTGACGAATCCGCCCTGGTCACGGCCCCGAATATTCGTCCGGACCGTGATCTGCCGTTCATTCTCTCGCCGCGCGATGATCGTGGCGCCGTCGACCACCCGGATGTCCGCGAGCTGCGACAACGGCACCGAACCGCCGTCGCGCGTCGGAATCAACAACGCACCCACGGTGGTAGGATCCGCGCGCGCCTCGGGAATGAATCGCGCCACCACGTCGAATCGCCGGTCGCCCTCGAATACCCCGGTGATCGGGCTCCCGCCGAGGGCGAGGTCGATCACATCCTGGACGTCGCCGACGTTGAGGGCGTACCTCGCGACCTGCGTCCGATCGATCTGGATGCGGACCTGCGCCTGGTCGGCTTCTTGCTCGATCGACGTGTCCGCGGCACCCCGGATGTCGTGGATCACTTCGAGCGCCCGGCGGGCGATCTCCCGCAGGATCTTGAGATCCGGGCCGGTGAAGACCACCGCGAGATCCGCCGAGGACCCGGTGGCGTCCTCGGTGGACATGTCGATGATCGGCTGGGTAAAGTTCAGCGCGACACCGGGGATATTCGCTTGCATCCGTCGCGACAGCTCTTCCACGAGATTCGCCTTCGTCTTGCCGCGCGGCCAGGTGTTGTAGGGATTGAGAGTCACGAGGATCTCATTGCGGTTTGGCCCAAACGGATCGGTGCCCGAGTCGTTGCGCCCGGTCTGCGAGCTGACCAGCCTCACCTCCGGTGATTCCAGGATCAGCTCGCGCATCCGGGCGGCCACCTCGGCCGACTGCTCCAGCGAGATGCCCGCGGGCAGGTTCGCCCGGATCCAGATCTCGCCTTCGTCGAGCGGCGGCATGAACTCGGTGCCGAGGTGGGTCCCCACGTACACGGACCCGACGACGACCGCGAACACAACGACCACCGTCAGCGCGGCGTGGCGCACGGTCACGCGGATGATGCGCTCGTACAGCCCCGTGATCCCGTCGAGGACCCGATGCCGCCTCCCCTGTGTGGGGCCCCGGAACACGAAGGTCGCGAGAACGGGCACGAGGGTGAGGCAGAGCATCAGGGACCCGACCAGCGCGTAGCAGACCGTCAGCGCCATCGGCGTGAAGAGCCGCCGCTCGACGCGCTCGAGGGTGAGCAGTGGGATGTACGCCGCGATGATAATCGCGAGCGAGAAGAGAATGGGGCGTTGGACAGCCAGACCGGCCGCGCGTACCCGCTCCGTGAGCTCCTCGTTGGACCCGGCCGCGCCCCGCTCCTCGAGAGTGCGGACGATGCGCTCCACCATCACGATCGTGGCATCCACCAGGATCCCGAAGTCCAGCGCCCCGATGCTCAGCAGGCTCAGGGTGACCCCGGACAGATACATGCACAGGAAGGCGAAGAGGAGCGACAGCGGGATGATGATGGCCGTCAGCAGCGCGGCCCGCAGACTAACCAGGAAGAGCAGGAGCACCGATACCACCACGACGAACCCCTCGATGAGCACGCGGGAGATCGTAGAGAGCGTGCTCTCGACCAGCTCGGTCCGGTCGTGGATGGGGACGATCTGGACGCCCTGGGGCAGACGGGTCCGGTTGAGCTCATCGACCGCCTCGTGGATCCTCGCCAGCACCTCGCTGGCATTCTCCCACCTCAGCAACAGCACGATGCCCTCGACGCCGCCCGGTCCCAGCGGATCGCGATTCAGCGCGAGGATACCCGTGGGCGGGAGGTGCCCCACCGTCACCCGCCCGACGTCCCGGACGTAGACCGGGACGTTCTTCTGCGCGTCGAGGACGATGTTGCCGATGTCTTCGCTCGAGCGAATGAGGCCGGAGCCGCGTACCGCGAGCGACTGGTGGCCCATGGTCAGGAGCGCGCCGCCAGCGTTTCGGTTGTTGTTCTTCACCGCGTCCGCGACCTGCCGAACGCTGAACTTGTACTTGTTGAGCGCCTTGGGGTCGAGCTGGATCTCGTACTGTCGGACGAGGCCTCCAAAGATCGTCACGTCGGCGACTCCGGGAATCTGCAGCAACCGTTGCGTCACGACCCAGTCCTGCAGCTCCCGCAGTCGCATGGCGTCATATCCCTTGCCCACGAGTACGTAGCGGTAAAACTCGCCGACGCCCGTGGACAGGGGAGCCAAGGTCGGCGTGACCCCATCGGGCAGGGTGGCGTCCCGCAGCTTGTCGAGGACCAACTGGCGGGCGAAGTAGTCGTTGGTTCCCTCGGCGAATGTAAGCTCTACGATCGAGAGGCCGAAGATGGTGCGGGAGCGACGGCTGATGAGGCGAGCGGTGTTGTTGAGGGCCCTCTCGATCGGGATCGTCACCTGCTGCTCCACTTCCTCGGCGGCGAACCCGGGATAGAGCGTCACCACGACGACGCCCGTGTCCGAAATGTCCGGGTAGGCTTCGAGCTTCAGCTGCTTGAAGGCCCATACTCCCGCGCTGGCCATGGCAAGCACGGCCACCAACACGGGCACTCGATGCCGGAGGGCCAGCCCAAGAAGGCCGGCGAGCATCGGCTACTGGCCCTTCAGCAGCATAGCGCCGGCCACGACCACCCGTTCATCCACCTTGAGTCCGGTCAGCGCAGCGACGACGTCTCCGTTGCGCGGCCCGATTGTGATGTCGCGTCGCTCGAACCGGCCAGGGGTGAGTTCGACGAACACAACCGCCACCCCATACTCCTGGACGACGGCCGTCAAGGGAACGACAGGCAGCGACCGCACCGCGCCGGTGTGGCGGATGCTGCCGAACATCTCGGGACGGAAGCGGCCTCCGGGGTTGGGAAGTTCGACGTGGACCCGCAGCGTCCGTGTTTGCGGGTCGAGCATGTCGGCGATCTGCGCCACGTGCCCCCGGAAGACCTCACCGGGGAACGCGACGAGGGTGATCTCCACCGCCTCGCCGACGCGGATGAACCGGATGTAGGGCTCGGGAACGTCCGAGAACATCCAGACGGTGCTCAGATCAGCGACGGTCATCAACGGGGCGGTGGTGGTGTCGCTATGGGAGGCGACGGCGCCCCGGAACTCGCCGCGCGTGACGTTGACTTCGAGGACCTTCCCCGAGATCGGCGCCCGCACGACGGTCGGCTGATGAAACTTCCCGGGCTTGAGTCCGAGAAGCTCGAGCTTCCGCCGCGCCTGCTCGCGGACCGCCTGGGCAATCTCGTAGTTCGATGTGGCGGTGGCCTGGTCATTCTGGGCCTGCAAGAGGTCCTTCTCCGCAATGCCTTGAAAAGCGAACAACTCCTTGGCGCGTCGGAGATCGAGGTCGGCCTTCTGGAGGGCAAACTTCGTCTGCCGCTCGGTGGCCTCGCCCTGGAAGTCGGTGGCAATGGCCGCGTCGGCATCGGGGCTGTCCAAGCTCAGCAAGGGTTGCCCCTGGTCCACGAAGTCGCCGAGCTTCACCATGACCTCGAGCACGCGCCCCTGGACGGGCGGCAGGACCCGTGATACCCGATTAGGGTTGACGCCGATCCGGCCGGGGGCGACGACCTCGTCGGCGGTCATGTTCCGGGCCCGCACGGCCTCGACCCGGAGCTGCTTGAACTGCGGCGAGTCGGGCGGGACTGCCACCACGTTCGTCCCGCCCATCGCGTCCGATGCCGCTGCGGCCGGCGCCTGGCCGGCGGTGGCACTCGGCGGGCTACCGGTAGGGCGCTCGCAGGCTACCGTGAGCCAGAGCGCACCACACGCCACGCCGAATAGGAGCACCCGTGACGACATGGAGCGACCTCCCTTCGTTCCCACACAGCTTCCGCGAGCCCGTCCCGTCGTCAAGACCTGACGCATGCTTCACCGACGACGAATAGATGGCGGTTGACGCTCAACTTCATCCGCCACCAGGGCGCGTGTATGATCATTGAGCTATCTCTCATACCATAGCGGTTGACGCAACGGAAAGGCAAAATATGGGCGCACGGTTCACGATATCGCTGCCAACCGCACTGATGGGCACGCTCGACCGGCTGCGGTCCGAACGCCGGTATGCCAACCGGAGCGAGTTCGTCCGCGACATGCTCCGGGCCGAGCTCGTCAAGGAAGAGTGGCGAGAGCAGGCGGGGGAAAGCGTGGGCGTGCTCGTGCTCGTCTATGATCACGACACGCGGGCGCTGGCCGACAAGCTGACGGACATCCAGCACGAGAATCACGGCGCGATCACGGCGGCCCTTCACGTGCACCTCGATGCGCACACCTGCCTTGAAGTGATCCCGCTACGAGGCGTGGTGAAAGACATTCGGCGAATTGCGAATCAGCTTCTGGCCATCAAGGGCGTCCGATACGGCCAGCTCGTTCCGGCCACCGGGAAACGGTTGCGGTGAGTGCCCGAACATCCGGGCCAGGACGTCGCGGGTACCAAACGCGATGTGGTATATTCGCGCCGTGGCGCGGACCAGAGCGCGAATCTTCAGCAAATCTTCAGGGAATCTTCAGCCTCCACCATTCGGATAGGCATGGCTCGGCCACAACTCATTTGTCTGTCGGGGAGGACCCGGTGATGGAATCACGCGCGACCGCGGGACTGTCCCGCCGCAACCTGTTGAAGCTAGGAGGCGCCGCGGCCGTCGCGGGCGCCCTCGGTCTCCGGCCCGACGCAAGTCTCGCGGACCCTGAATCAATTGGCGGTGAACGCGCGAAATTCGAGGCCGCGAAGCGCGGGCGCACTTTCCGCGTGCGCCTGGACCGGGCGCCCTCTCACTTCGATCCCCACCAAACGATCGCCTACTCGACGATGGTGCCGTTGTCGTTCGCGTACAGCCGGCTGGTGAAGGTAAAGGCCGGCTCGAGCGTGACGCCCGGTACGCAGCCCATCGAGGGCGACCTGGCCGACTCCTGGGACAGCAAGGGGGACCTCGTCTACGTCTTCAAGCTTCGCAAGGGCGTTCGATGGCATCCGAAGGCCCCCGTCAATGGGCGCGAGCTCACCGCCGAGGACGTCAAGTACACCTACGACCGGTTCTTGACCCTGAAGGGTAACGGGAACCGAGCCGTCCTCGACATGGTGGACAAGGTGGAGGCACCGGACAAGTACACGGTCAAATTCACGCTGAAGGAGCCGAATGTCTGGTTCCCCGACCGGCTGGCCTCCACCTCGACCTGGATCATCTCCAAGGAGTGCGTCGAGAAGTACGGGGACCTCAAGAAGTGGGAGTCGGTGGTCGGCACGGGCCCCTGGATGCTGGAGCGCTATGAGTCGCCCACGCGCGTCAGCTTCGCCCGCAACCCGAACTACTTCCTGCCCGACCTACCGTACGCGGACGCGGTCGAGCTGACGATCGACCCCGACCCGGCCGCGGCCTTCGCCGGCTTCCTGGCCGGGAAATACGATTTCGGCCCCGAGTACGGCATGGGCCTCCGCCGGAGCGACGTCGACACGGCCAAGAAACGCATCAGGTGGCTGCCGACCCGCGAATACCTGGCGGTTTCGGGCAGCTTCACCGCGATGAAGCTCGATCAGGATCCGTTCAAAGACGTGCGCGTTCGCCGGGCCATCGCCATGGCCGACAACTGGCACGAGGTCCTCGGCTCCAATCCCTGGTCGCAGGGGAAGGGGGCGCCCGATCCGCTCATCCCCGCCGCGCTCAAGGACTGGTCGGTCCCGATCGACTCGCTGCCCGCCGAGGGGCGAAAGCTCTACGAGCCCGATCCCGCGGCCGCCCGGCAGATGCTCACGGAGGCCGGCCACTCCGGCGGCCTCAAGATCCCCGTCGAGACGACGGCGGGCTATGGCGCTGACTGGATGGCCGGCGTCCAGGTCGCGCTCAAGGACTGGAAGGCAGCCGGGATCGAGGTAGACCTCAAGCTCAAGGACTACGACGCCTTCGTCTCGAGCTCACTCTCGGGCAACTTCGACAAGATGTTGCTGACCCCGCGCGCCGAGGCCACCGACCCCGATTCTTACTTGACGCCGCTGCTGGCCGGCGACTCGCTCAACGCGTCCGGCGTCAACGACCCCAAGCTGACCGAGATGATCAAGCTCCAGCGGCGCACCGGCAGCGAAAAGAAGCGGCGGGAGATCATCTACGATATCCAGCGCTATTGCTCGCAGCAAGTCTACTATGCCTGCGGCGCCTCCGGGAGTGTGGTAGCGGCGTGGATGCCCAACGTGAAGGAATTCGGCCCGAACATCGGTCCTGACTACGGCGGGCGGCTCCTGGCCGTCTGGCTCGAGAAGTAGACGAGCACTGCGCGCCCTCCCGCTCGCCCTACTGCTCGTTCTCCTCGCCGGGACCGCCGCCTGGGCCCACGATGAGCGGTTCTCTTCCTCGAACATCGAGATACGACCCAACGAGGTCGTCTGGACGGCGGAGGTGGCCACGCAGGGCCTGGAGAAAGTCCTCAAGCTCCCGGCCGATGCCCTCAAGCTCACGGAACCCCAGCTCCAGGAGGCGAAGCGCGACATCGTCGCCTACCTGCTCGAGTGCATCAAAGTAGAGATCAACGGCGTCTCCGTGGAGGCCGTGCCCGGCACGATGGAGCCGGTATATGACACGCTGGTGGGCTCCGGGGAGAAGTACATCTCCTACGCGCGACAGCAGTTCCGGTTCCCCTCCTCGACCCCGATCAACCGCGTGACGCTCTCGGCCGCGTTCTTCCTGACCGTCACCAGCCAGCATCATGCGGCGCTCACCGTCTCGTGGAATGGCGTTCAGCGGCCCTTCTCCCGGTACGGCCCGTTCGAGCTCGAGCTGACGGCGGCCCGCATGAACCCGACGTGGTGGAACACCGCCGGCGAGTTCATCGTCTGGGGGATGCGCCACATTTTCATTGGGTACGACCACATCGCGTTTCTCCTGGCGTTGCTCTTGGCCGCGCGGAAGCTGCGCGACATGGTGAAGGTCGTGACGTCGTTCACCCTAGCGCACAGCCTCACGCTCCTCCTCGCGGCGATGGACGTGATCCGCCTGCCTCAGGGGTTGACCGAGTCAATGATCGCGGCGTCGATCGTGTACGTGGCGGCGGAGAACTACTTCATCACGGACGGCCGGTACCGGTGGATGATCTCGTTCGGGTTCGGCCTTGTCCATGGGCTCGGATTCTCGAGCGTGCTGCGCGAGCGGCTGCAGGACCTGCAGGGCATCCTCATCCCGGTCGTGTCATTCAATGTTGGTGTGGAGCTGGGCCAGATCGTGATCCTGCTCATCGCCCTTCCCGTGCTGACCTTGCTCCGCAAGGGACCCGACGCGGCGGCGACCGAGCGGCGGCAGTGGTGGCTGGTCCGCGTGGGCTCGATGCCGATCCTGCTGCTGGGTCTGTTCTGGCTAGTCGACCGCGTCTTCCAGCTCAATCTCATGCCGTTCTGAGGGCCCGACCTGACACGGGGCTCGTACTATCCCGTGTCGCTCGCGGCCCCGCTTTGGAGAGATCGACCGCGGGACCCGACGCTGGCTGATGTTGACGCGGCCCGCCAAGGTTTGGCGTCGGACCCACACGACGCCGGGTTCGGATGCTGGGATCCTCCGCTGGAGCCCAATCCCTCAACCTTCCATGTTGGGTCCCCTCGCTCGTAGGGATAGACGTTAGTTCGTTCTCCTCAGCACTTCTTCAGGCGCGGCCCGGGAAACTTCCAGCCGGAGGGTCGACAAATATGGTACGCGAGATCATCGGCGGGCCGACTAGCTGAGCATCCTTCGATCAACCCATACGCCGAAATGCCGATGAGGGACGCGGTGCTCTATGGCTGGGTTGCGGTGATTTCCGTGATCCTGCTGATAGCTCTCGCGCGGCTCGGACTTCGCTAGCTTCGCCTCAATCTCCGCCAGCCGCTTCTCCAAGTTCCGAATCTGCCAGTCCATCCCGTTCACGCGGGCAATTCCGTGCACTCTTGCTCTCGGGATCGGCGCTCATTAGAGTTTGGGCTAGAGGACAGAAGCCGTGGCCGGCGCGCATCGTAGGGAGAAACGGGGGCGGTGATGAGGGCACTGTTGGCGGTCCTGGTGGTCCTGCTCCTGGCGGGCTGCGGGCCGTCCAGGGTCGAGCAGCGGGCTTGTGACCTGTATGTGGAGCAGGATGGCGGCCACGACGTGAGTGTCGAGGAGTGGGTGAAGACGTTCTCCGACCCGACGTGGATCGAGAATAATCGCAAACGGAATGAGAAGTACGGGTGGACCGACATCTGGGCTAACAAGCCCGTCCAAGAGCATGCCGAGGCACAAGCACGGTTCGTCAAGGACCGCAACGAGAAGGTGCGGGCTTTGGTGAGCTCCCAACTCTCTCTTTCACTCCGCGAGGTGGACGAGGCGCTGAAGAAATGCATGGACTCGGCCACGAAGGCGATGAACAAGCGGAAGTACGGAACGTAAGCGAATCCTACCCCCGCGGTCAGCCGCACAGTGGCGCTCCCTCCACCACGTGCGTGGTCTGCCGGGCCAACCGCGCTCGCCACGCCCTGCCTCCTCACCCGCGCCACGTCGGCCTCCGCCGTATCCGGGAGACCGTCACCACCACGGTCGCCTCCTTGCCCGAACAGCGTCCACCACTGAAAGTTCGGGCCGGCGTGACACCCGGATAGTAGGGCCATGGCGGCTCCACGCCGGGACCCGGGCGTGCCGACTGGCTATATGTCCCAGGTGACGTCATGGTCGTCGTCTCTCATGTTTCCGACGCGCGACATAGCATCGGAGAGCGGACGACAAGGGGACCCGTCGCCAAACGGGGCATGCCGGTGGCTGTGCTATCCTGACGGCCATGGTCACGATGGAGACGCTCGTCTCCCTCTGCAAGCGGCGCGGATTCGTCTTCCAGTCCAGCGAGATCTACGGCGGAACCGGATCGTGCTGGGACTACGGGCCGCTCGGCGTGGAGCTGAAGAACAAGATCAAACGCGTCTGGTGGCGGGATTTCGTGCAGCAGCGCGCGGACATGGTCGGCCTCGACGCGTCGATCCTGATGCACCCCACCGTGTGGAAGGCGAGCGGGCACGTCGATCACTTCACCGACCCGATGGTGGACTGCCTCGAGTGCCGTCACCGCTTCCGGGCCGATCAGCTCGACGAGATGCCGTGGGTACACTTCTGCCCGGCCACCAAGGGCAACAAGTTCACGATCCCGGCCGAGGAGACCTGCCCGCATTGCCACGAGCGCCGGACCCTGTGCCCCGACTGCGGCAAGGGCGAGCTGACGCCCCCGCGCCAGTTCAACCTCATGTTCAAGACCTTCATGGGGCCGGTGGAGGAGGACGCGGCGGTCACCTACCTGCGCCCGGAGACCGCGCAGGGGATCTTCGTCAACTTCGAGAACGTGCTGCAGTCCATGCGCCGCAAGCTCCCGTTCGGGATCGGGCAGATCGGGAAGGCCTTCCGGAACGAGATCACCCCGGGGAACTTCATCTTCCGGACGCGCGAGTTCGAGCAGATGGAGATCGAGTACTTCGTCAATCCCCACGACACGGTGGAGGGCCGGCCGGCCGACGAGCACTGGCACGATCGGTGGATCGAGGACTGCCTCGCGTGGTTTCGCCGCTACGGGGTGCAGGCGGAGAACCTGCGTCTCCACGAGCACGAGCGGGCCGAGCTGGCACACTACTCAAAGCGCACCGCGGATCTGCAGTACCGCTTCCCGATCGGCTGGAGCGAGCTGATGGGCATCGCCAACCGCACCGACTTCGACCTCAAGCAGCACGCCAAGTGGAGCGGCAAGGCGCTCACCTACTTCGACGAGGAGCGCAAGGAGCACGTCGTGCCCTTCGTCATCGAGCCGTCGGCGGGCGTGGACCGCGCGCTGCTTGCCTTCCTGGCCGACGCCTACCGAGAAGAGGAGGTGCGCGGCGAGAAGCGCGTGGTGCTGCGCTTCCACCCCGAGCTGGCGCCGGTGTCGGTGGCGGTGCTGCCGCTGCTCAAGAAGCGCGACGACATCGTACGGACCGCGCACGCGATCCGCGACGAGTTGTCCCGCCACTTCACCGCGGTCTACGACGACACCGCGGCGATCGGACGGCTCTACCGGCGGCAGGACGAGGTCGGCACTCCCTACTGCGTGACGGTGGACGTGCAGACGGTGGGCGATACCGACCGAGGTGAGGCGGCCGACGGCAAGGTGACGATCCGCGATCGCGATTCGATGGAGCAGATCCGGGTCGAGGCCTCCCAGCTGGTCGCGGTGTTCGGCGAGCTGATCGGCGGGAAGAGCTGGGCCGAGGTCTCGGCCCGGGTCGGGCGCTCCTAGGACTGCGGGGCGGTGTCGGCCGCCGGCGCGGGCGTGGTGGGGACCGCGGGGGCCACCGCCGGCGGCTCCACCACCCGGGGCGGAGAGACCCCGGGCGCGTAGCGCGCCGGGCCGCAGGTGTCCTTGGGCTCGGTCCCGGCGATGAAGGCCATCGGCACCGGGCGCACGCAACCGCCGCTGACGTTCAGATCGACCGGCACCAGCACGACCCGCTCCGGGATCGGGAAGTCCTCCACCGGCGTGCCGGCCAGCGCGTCCTGCATGAAGGCGGTCCAGATCGGGACCGCGACGCGCGAGCCGGTCTCGTCCTTGCCGAGGCTCCGCGGGCGATCGTAGCCGACCCACACCCCGGTCACCAGGTGCGGGGTGTAGCCGATGAACCACGCGTTGGAGTAGTCGTTGGTGGTGCCGGTCTTGGCCGCGGCGGGCCGCCCCAGCCCCTTGGCCGCCACTCCGGTGCCGCGCTCGACGGTGCCCCGCAGCATGTAGGTCATCACGTAGGCCAGCTCCGGGGAGACCACCTGCTTGCCCTGCGGGGTGTTCTCCTCGAGGAGCTTGCGCTGCGAGTCGAGAACGTAGCGGATCGCGGTAGGCCGCATCCACGTGCCTTGATTGGCGAGCGTGCCGTAGGCGGAGGTCAGCTCGAGCAGCGTGAGATCGGAGGTGCCGAGCGCGATCGAGAGATTCTCGCCGAGCGGGCTCTCCACGCCGAGCCGTCGGGCGAGGTCCACCGTGCGTCGGATGCCGTTCTTCTCGAGCACCTTGACCGCGGCCACGTTGACCGACTCCTCCAGCGCCTGCTGGTAGGTGATGGTCCCGCGGAACTTCCGGTCGTAGTTGTCGGGCTTCCACGGCTTGCCGTTGCGGCCGGTGGGGTACTCGATCGGCGAGTCCTCCACGACGCTGGCCGGGGTCTGCCCGGACTCGAGCGCGGCCAGGTAGACGAACGGCTTGAACGCGGAGCCGGGCTGGCGCCGGGCCTGGACCGCCCGGTTGAACTCGCTCTTGAAGAAGTCGTAGCCGCCCACCATCGCCTTGATGTAGCCGGTCTGGGGATCGATCGTGAGCAGCGCGCCCTCCGGCCGCTCCGGCGGACCCGTCGGGGCCTGGTCCTTGGCCGCGGCGACCCGCCGCGACTCGAGCGCCTTCAGCCCCTCGCGCAGCGAGCGCTCGGCCTTGACCTGCATGACCGGCGACAGCGTGGTGTAGACCTGCATGCCACCCTTGAACACGAGGTCGGCGCCGTACTGGGCCTCGAGCTGCTGCTGCACGTACTCGAGGTAGTACTGGCCGGTGGTGCGGCGCCGCTCCGGCGGGATCAGGCCCAGGCCGGTCTCGGCCGTCTTCTTGGCCTGCTGCGGGCTGACGGTGCCCACGTCGACCATCCGGGCCAGCACGGTGGCCCGCCGCCGCTTCGCGGCCTCAGGGTGATCGAACGGCGAGTAGGTGGAGGGAGCCTTCGGCAGGCCGGCGAGAAGCGTGCATTCGGGCAGGCTCAGCTCGATGACCGACTTGCCGAAGAACGTGCGGGCCGCCGCTTCCACCCCGAAGGCCCCGTGGCCGAAGTAGATCTGGTTCAGGTACATCTCGAGCAGGCGGTCCTTCGAGTACCGGCGCTCGAGCTCGAGGGCGAGCACCGCTTCCTTCAGCTTGCGCTCGAGGCTCTTGTCCGGGGTGAGGAACAGCACCTTGGCGAGCTGCTGGGTGATGGTGCTGCCGCCCTCGACGATGCGCCCCCGCCGGAAGTTCTGGAAGACCGCGCGGGCGATGCCCATCGGATCCACCCCGTAGTGGGAGTAGAAGCGCGAGTCCTCGGTGGCGATGATGGCCTCGCGCAGGGCCTTGGGGATCTGGGCGAGCGGGACGAAGATGCGGCGCTCGACGTGGAACTCGGTGACGAGCTCGTCGTTGTCGTCGTAGACCTTGGTGCCCTCGCTGGCGTCGAAGCTCTCGAGCTGGGTCACCGAGGGCAGGGAGCGGGGCAGGATCGTGAGCACCCAGAAGGCGGAGGCCGCGACGCCGAGGCCGGTGACGACGACCACGACCAAGATGGCCATGAGCGTCCAGCGGAGCCATCGCCGCCGGCGGAGCCCATCGCGTTTCGTGCGTCGGTCGTCTGCCATGGATTGCTATTATACAGGCGTGAATACGGCCCGTCCCAGCGCGGACCAGCAGCTCGCCCGCATCCGCCGAGGGGCCGCCGAGATCATCGTGGAGGCCGAGCTGCGGGCCAAGCTCGAGCGCTCGGTCAAGACCGCCACGCCGCTCAAGGTCAAGCTCGGCCTCGATCCCACCGCGCCCGATCTGCACCTGGGCCACACGGTGGTGCTCCAGAAGCTGCGCGACTTCCAGGATCTCGGGCACCAGGTGATCATCATCATCGGCGATTTCACCGGGATGATCGGCGATCCGACCGGGCGATCCGAGACGCGGCGCCCGCTCACGTGGGACGAGATCCGCGAGAACGCGGAGACGTACAAGACGCAGCTCGGCCGAGTGCTCGACATGGCGCGCACCCAGGTGCGCTTCAACTCGGAGTGGCTCGGCCCGCTCACCTTCGAGCACGTCATCCGCGAGACCGCGCACCTGACGGTCGCGCGCATCCTCCAGCGAGAGGACTTCGCGGCGCGCTACGCGGCCGGCCGGCCGATCAGCCTGCACGAGTTCCTGTATCCGCTCGCGCAGGGCTACGATTCGGTCGCACTGGGCGCCGACGTCGAGCTGGGGGGAACCGACCAGACGTTCAATCTGCTGGTGGGGCGCGATCTGCAGCGCGCTCACGGCCAGGAGCCGCAGGTCGCGCTGACCGTGCCGATTCTCGAGGGGCTCGACGGCGTGCAGAAGATGTCGAAGAGCCTGGGCAATTAC
>Ga0210384_10005410_pt1 | contig 13917 bp, 10 predicted proteins | sample IncBWH2MmetaG_FD_160574 | JGI IMG/M metagenome (GOLD analysis project Ga0210384, IMG submission 160574) | Forest soil microbial communities from Barre Woods Harvard Forest LTER site, Petersham, Massachusetts, United States - Inc-BW-H-2-M | ecosystem: Environmental > Terrestrial > Soil >...
CATCGTCGGCTTGCAGGTCACCACGGCCGGCGGCAACGTCGGTGTCACCGAGAGCATCGCCACGAACAACGTTTTCGCAGGCTTCTCCGCCGCAGCCTCGGGGGCGGTGTTGAACATCGAGAGAAGCGTGGCGGCCCACAATGCGACGGGGGCCAGTTGCGCCGCCGGCACCACCGTCCGCCTGGGCAACATGAGCATCACCGACAACACCGCCGCCACCGGCGGCACCTGCACCTCGTTCAAGAACAACGACATCGATCAGGTCGTCACCCTCAATACGATCAACCCGCAGTAGAGCTCGAGCCCTTTTCCGATCGTGCCTTCCCGGCCGCCTTGGGGCGGCCGGGAAAGCACGGCGCGACCGACCCTTCCCGTACTCATCCGCCTGCTCGAGCTCCTGGCGCGGGCCCCGAGCGGAGCGCGTGCTAGCATTCCCGCCGCGACATGGCCGGCTCCTCCAAGTCTCCCGCAAGGCCCCGACCTTCCGGCGGTCGCCGCTCCCCGATCGTCGTCGCCGGGATGCATCGCTCCGGCACCTCTCTTCTCACTTCCGTCCTGCACGCGGCCGGAGTCGCCGTGGGCGAGCGGCTGCTGGCTCCGGACGCGAACAATCCCCGGGGCTACTTCGAGGACGTGGACTTCTACGAGCTCCATCTGAGGATGCTTCACGCTTGCACGCGGCAGGACGATCCGGGCTTCCGCGACTGGGGCTGGACCGAAAGCGAATGGTTCGACCGCGGCCGGCTGCCGGAGTTTCGCGTGGCGGCGCGGGAGCTGGTCGAAAAGCGCCGCGGCAGCCCCGGCCCGTGGGGGTGGAAGAACCCCAGGACCGCCTTGCTGCTCGACTTCTGGCACGACATCCTGGTCGAGGCCGGCACCTCGCCCGGCTATCTCCTCGTCTACCGCCCACCCTGGGATGTCGCGGACGCGATCCAGCGCATCAGCGTCGACACCTTCCGCGAGCATCCCGAGTACGCCTACCGGATCTGGACCTTCTACAACCGTCCCTTGCTGGATTTCCATCAGCGGCACCGGGAGCGATCGCTGCTGGTCCCGATCCGAGCCGTTCTTGCCGATGCCGAGAGCTTGTCCGCCCTGCTGGCCGCGAAGCTCGACCTGCACGTGGACGCCGGCCTGCCCGCCCGCCTCTATGCCGCCGGCGGCCTGGTCACCCGCGAAGCGGACGATCCGCTCGTCGGCCTGGTCGCTGCCACCTCACCCGAGGCCGTGCGGCTGCTCGACGAGCTGGACCGTCTTGCCGACCTTCCCGACACCGCCCGCCGGGGCCGGCCGCGGCCGCCGCGACAGCCGCCCACCCGCCCTGACGCTGCCGCGGTCTCGGTGGTCATCGCGTGCCGCGACCAGGGCGAGTTGCTCGTGGAGGCCGTGGCCAGCGCCGAGCGCCATGCCCCGGGCTGCGAGGTCATCGTCGTCGACGACGGCTCGCGCCAGGCGCGCACGATCCAGGTGCTCGATACCTTGCGCCGCACCGGATACCAGGTGATCCAAGGCACCGGTGGCGGCCTCGCGGCGGCGCGCAATGCCGGCTTCGCCCGGGCCCGCGGCCGGTACGTCCTGGCGCTCGACGCCGGCGACCGCTTGCAGGGCGGTTTCCTCGAGCCCGCCCGTAGTCTGCTCGACTCTCAGCCGGGGGTGGGAGCGGTCTATGCCGGCCGCCGTGAGGTCTGGCGCGACGCGAGGACCGTGGAGGTGCCTGAGTTCGACCTCGACCGGCTGCTCCGCGGGAATTTCATCGCTTCCTGCGCCCTGGTGCGCAAGGCCGCGTGGGACGCCTGCGGCCGCTACGACGAGCTGCTGCCGTCAGCTGCGGACTGGGATCTCTGGATTGCCCTTGCCGAGCGCGGCTGGCAGCTGCGCAAGGTACCGGGCGTGGCCTTCGACCACCGCATCCCTCCCATGGCGACCGCGGACCCTCGGGAGCGCGGGCCTCGGGCAGACAGGCTGCCGGAGCCCATCGTGCGCAAGCACCAGGCTCTCTATCTGCTGCGCCTGCCTGACCTGCTCCTGGCGTCGCAGCTCGGCGGCGAGGCCGCCGGCGAGGGCTCCCCGCCGGCGGCGCAGGCTGCCGAGCGCGAGCGCCTCGATCGCGAGCTGCAGGCCTGGCGGGACAGGGTCCGCTTCATGGAGAGCACTCGCGCCTGGAGGATCCGCGAATGCCTTCTCCGCCTGCGCCGGCTCCTGCAGGACGGTCCGTGGATTCAGCGTGTTCGTCATTGCTTCGGCCGGCGTCCCGCCAGCCTCGCACCGGCACGGCGCAGGCGCCAGTAGAGATCTCCCAGGCGCCACAGGCGCGACTGTTGAATCGCCGCGAGTCGCCGTTCTGCCGCGGCCAGTGCCGCCGCGCGTTCGCGCTCCTCCGCGAGCTGCTCCTGCGCCGCGGCCAGGTCGCCTGCCGCCGCTTCCAGGGCGGCGCGCGACGCGCCCAACTCCGCCTGCGCCGCCGCGAGCTCGAGCCGGACGGCAGCCGCGGCCTCGCCGGCACGCCTCAGGTCATCCTCGAGACCTCCCCGGAACAGCGGCGCCAGTCCTCCTCCAATCCACTCTCGCGCCAGCCATTCGGGGCCGCGGTCGGCGAGCAGCTCGAGCAGCAGGCGCGCCGCGGCGGTGTCGCGCCGGCCTCCCGCCAGCAGCCGCGGCGCGAACACGAACACCCCTTCCAGGACGCGCCCGTGCACGCGGTAGAAGTGAGCGATCGACTGCAAGTAGGGCAGCGAACGGATCACCTCCTCGGGTCCCTCACCCTTCGGGCTCTTGAGCTCTTGGTAATGCAGCACCAGCGCCTGCACCGACCGCCGGAAGATCCCCGGCGCTTCGCGGCGGCCGATACGGTAAAACCACTCGTTGTCCTCGTAATACATCACCATCCCGAGGTCGAGGGGATCGCTCACCAGTGCCGAGCGCCGCACGGCCATCGCGGCACCCGCCAGCCACTGGCAGGCGCGCGATGGGCCGATCGCCGGGTCCTCGAAGTCCCGCCCCATGCCAAGCGGCTCGAAATGCAGCACGCCGCCGCCCTCTTCCCAGTAGTCGCCGCCGCAGAACTGGGTCTTGCCATCCGGCAGCACCACGTGAGCGCCGGCGACCAGCACCGCCGGATCCGAATCCAGCTCCTGCACGAGGTGCTCGATCGTGCCGGGAAAGATCTCGGCATCGTCGTCGAGAAACATCAAATACTCAGTAGTGACGCGTGCCACCGCGTACTGGCGCGCCGCCGGACAGCGGAGACTCTGCTCGAGCCACACCAGCTCGAGCCCGCGTATGCCGTCGCCGCTTTCCGCGGCGTTGCCAGCTGCGGCGAACTCGTCACAGAGCCGCCGCAGCTCGGCGCGCGCCGCGGGCTGGGAGTGGTCGTCGACGACCAGCAGCTTGATCGGCAGGCGAACGTGCTCGCGGAGGGAGCGCAGCAGGCGCGGCCAGTGCTCCGGCCGGTCGTGAGTCAGCACGACCAGCGTCATGCGCGGCTCGCCTTCCCCGGACAGCAGCTCCGGCCGCAACGCGGCGAGATTCTGCCGGGCGCGAGCGAGCAGGCGTGCCTTCACCAGCTCGGGATTGGGACCCCGGTCCTCTCCCGGGTCGCGGTCCACCGCCGCGCCGGCCGCGGCGTGCTCGGTCATACCGGGGAGGATACCTCCGACTTGGCGCGCGGTGGTATCCTCGCGCCCATGCGCAGACTCGGCGCCGCGCTGTTGAGCGCTCTGCTGGCAGCGGCGGGCATGCCGGTCCTCGGCACCGCCGTGGCCGGATGCTCCCATGCGGCCGCCGCTGCCCCTGCCGCCGGCCCTGCCGCCGGCTCATCTGCCGCCGCGCATCGCCATGGCGCCGACTGCCGGATGTCCTGCTGCGTGGTGCGGCCGGCGGCCGCCTCTCGCGGCTGCAGGTGCGGCAGGAGCCTGCCTCGCCAGCCGGCAGGCTTCGCCGCCGGCATGCCCTCGATCCTGCCGGCCCCGCCGCGGCTGCCGTTGCCTCGCGCTGCGGCGGTCGACTGGCGGCAGCCAGGCCCCGTCGCGGCCCTGCCTTTCCTCGGCATCCCCGAACGTCCTCCCCGCGCCTGACCTTCTCTGCAGCGTAGCTGACGGACACCGGCGGCGCCGGCGTTCGCCGTAACGCGCATCGTGCGCGGACCGGCGGCCCCCCGTCGAGGTCCACGCTCTTCGAGGAGGGGGCATCTTGCACTGCAACGACTTGCATCGCCATCGGAGATCTCGTTCAGCCGTTCGGATGGTTGGGCTGGGCTGCCTGCTCGCGCTGGCCGCCGCGGCAGGGCGCCAGGCGGCGGCCCAGGGCCCGGCGGAGACGCCGATCGCGCCTGGCGCGTTCCCGGGCGGCGGCTCGCCGCTGCTCACCTTCGGCGAGGACCCGAACCGCCAGCTGGTGATCAATGGCTTCGGCGTCCTCGGCTACGACTACGACTTCAACACCGGCAAGAACTCGTTCGCCGACAGCGCCCTGGCGCTGTCTCTCTACAAGGGGCTGTCCGACCACCTGACGGTCTTCGCACAGCTCACCACCTCGCGCGGCGCGCCCTCGCCGTTCCTGGCGGATGCCGGCGCCACCAACGACGTCGCCACCGACATCGACAACCTGCAGCTGCGCTGGCAGCCGTCGCTCAGCTCCGGCTTCAGCATCACGGCCGGCAAGTTCGATTCGCCGATGGCCATCGAGCGCGACGACGCGCCGCTCAACTTCCAGGCGACCTCGTCGTTCACCTTCGACTTCGCCCGGCCGGTCAAGTTCACCGGCCTCGCGGCCTATGAAACGGTCTCGCCGCAGCTCGAGGTCTGGGGAATCGTCGCCAATGGCTGGGACGACGACGTCGACAACAACAAGGGCAAGACCGGCGGACTGTACGGCCTCTGGAGCCCGTCGCTCGCCGCGCACGTCGGGCTCGGCGTCCTCTACGGGCCGGAGAAGGACCACCAGGAGAACGACAACCGCTCGGCGGTGATCGGCACCCTGCTGCTGCAGCCCGCCGCGGGCTGGGTGGTGGGCGCCGAGTCGGTCTACGGGCAGGAGCCCCATTCCGCGGTCGACGGCGGCACCGCCAGGTGGTACGGCGAGATGCTGTTCACCCACCTGCGCTTCGATCGGCACTGGGCGGCGACCCTGCGGATCGACTGGTTCGACGACGTGGGCGGCGGCCGCACCGGCACCCGCCAGGTGCTGCGCGAGATCACGCTCTCGCCGCAGTACCTGGTCGGCGGCGGCTTCTACGGCATCTTCCGCTACCTCGAGCACACCTCGCTGCGGCTGCCCGAGCTGGCGCTGCGCCTGGACCTGCGCCGCGACCGCTCGAGCGCGCCGGTCTTCGCCAGCCGGCAGGACGGGGTCGGCAGGCGTGACAACACCCAGGCGACGTTGCAGACGGTGTTCCTGTTCTAAGGAAGGTTCTAAGGAAGGCAAAAACCATGGGCAAGCTCCCGCAGAGTCCGTTCGAAGTCAGGCTGGCCGCCACCCTCTTCCTGCTGCTGCTGGGAGTGGCGGACCTGTTCGGCGCCTGGGAGGTGAAGAACTTCGCCGCCTTCACGCCGGCGGGGACGGCGGCGACGGTGGCGCCGGAGACGCCGCACGCGATGGCGATGTGCGCCGCCTGCGGCACCATGGCGATGGAGCATCCCGTGGATCTCGCCAGCCTCGACCGTCCCAAGCACGTCATCAACCGCGACCTCCTGGTACAGGACACGCACGTCCACGTGCCGGTCTACGCCATCACCGCCCTCCTGCTGTCGCTGCTGGTCTGCGGCCTGCGGCTGGGCTCGCGGGTGCGCTCCGCGGCGGTGCTCGCCGCTTTCGCGGCGCCCTTCCTGGACATGACGGGCCTCTGGGGAGCCCACCTGCTGCCGGGCGCCGGCCGGCTGTTCGGCGGCATCACGGTGGCCGGCGGCTTCTCCATGGGCCTGGTCTACCTCTTCGTCCTGGCCGTCACCCTGTCGCAGTGCTGGTGGCGGCGTCCACAAGGAGATTCCGATGCACAGACCGTATAGGCTCGCCGCCCGGTTCGCCAGGCTGGCCGCCGCGGCGGCCGCCGCCGCCATCACCGCCGCCCCCGCCCTCGCCCACGTCACTCCCAACGTGACGCTGCTCAAGCGGGGCGAGTTCGTCAAGCAGAGCCTGCCCGCCGCGACGGAGTTCTTCGAGCAGAAGCTCGCCTTCGGCAGCGCCGACGTGGCGGCGATCAAGAGCCGGACCCGCTGGACGCCGTCCGAGGAGGACGTCAAGGTGTATCTCGGCCGCGACGCCGAGAAGCGGCTGGTCGGATCGGCGCTCTTCCTCTGGGTGCCGTCGGAGCACGGACCGGTCGGCGTCGCCGTGGCCTTCGACCCTGCGGGCAAGATCCTGCGGGCGGCGGTGACCGACGCCGGCAGCGAGCCGCTCGCCTGGGTGCGTCCCCTGGTGCAGGCCGACGGCATGGCGGCCTTCGCCGGGCTGCCCCTCGACGCCGCCCCCGACCCGGCCAAGGTGGCGCCCGGGGTCACCGGCAAGATGAGCAGGTATTACGCCGAGGTGATCGCCGAGGGCGTGGCGCGCGCGCAGGCGGTCGAGCGCGTCTCGCTCGCCGCCGCCGGGCAGAAGTAGCGCAGCGCCCCGGCCGCCAGGTCCGATATCGTTGGCGGCCATGAGCGACGGCCGGCGATACCGGGTCCTGGGGGCAGCCGTCCTCGTGCTGGTGGTCGCGCCACTGGCGCTCGCGGCGCGCTGGCGGTGGGCGGCGACGGCCGACGGGCCGCAGCTGCGGCCGCGGCCGGACGCGCTCGAGTACGCCGCGGCGGCGCAGGCGATCGCCGCGGAAGGCCGGTACTACCTCCAGGTCGGTCCCTACCGGGTGCGGCCACGCTATCCGCCGGGATGGCCCATGGTGCTGGCCGCTGCCGTGCGGCTCGGCGTCGCGGGTGACCGGCTGTGGCGGGTCACCGGCGTCTTCGGCGCCGGCCTGGCCTCCCTCCTCGCCCTGCTGGCCGCGAGCGCGGTGTGGCGGCGGGCCGGCCGGCAGGGCTCGCGGGCCGCCGCCGGCGCTCTCGCCGCCGGACTGGCCGTCGGCGTCGGCTGGGCCCTCGCGCCGGCCGCCGTCGCGGTCGGCCGGACGGCGCTCGGCGACGAGCCCGCCGCGTTCGTCGCCGGCCTGTTCATGCTCGGGACCTGGCTGGCCGCCAAGCCCAGCGCCATGCCGCAGCCTCTCGTCACCGGAGACGAGCGGGCGGCGCCGCCGCGGGACGGGGTCGACGTCGTCGATCGGCCGGCAGCGCCTCGAGCCGGCGCCGCCGTGGCCTCCGAGCCAGGGCCGCAGCGACAGGCCATCGCCCGCGAAGCCGAGCTGGCGCCGGCATCGGACTTCGCCGCCCGGGAAGGCCGTCCGATATTCGCCGCCCGGGCTGCGGCGGCGGGCGGCGGACTCGCCTTCGGCCTGCTGGCGGGCATGCGGCCGGCGAGCGCGCTGCTGTTCGCCCCGGCGGCCGTGGTCTTCGCGGGCTACGGCTGGCGCGCCCTCGGCGGCCGTGAGCTGCTGCGGCGCGCGGCGATGTGGGGGTGCGGCGCGGCGGTGGTGCCACTGCTCGTCGCCGGCCTGCTCTGGCGCTCCCAGCTGCCGCCGTGGGAATGGAGCGGCTACCGTTACTGGGCACCGCGCTGGTACCAGGCCACAGGCACGACGTTCAACCTCCGTTACGCCCTGCACGGCAGCGGCCCCTTCACCCGCGGCCCCGGCGGCCGGCCGATCCCCAACCTCCGGTACTACGCCGAGATCCTCCTCGGCCTGCCGGGGCTCTCCCCCGATTCCTACCTCGGACGCTGGTGGCCGTCCCTCGGCTGGCTCGCCGGGTTGCTGCTGGCCTGGCGGCGGCGGCGCCATCCGGCGGTCGCCGCCGCCGTGCTCGCGGCGGCCGCCGCGACCGCCGCGCACCTGGTCTTCTACTCGCTCTACTTCTTCCCCGCCGCCCGCTTCCTGCTGCCAGTCATGCCGCTGCCGCTGCTCGCCGCGGGCGTCGCCTGCGGGCTCGGCATCGCCGGTCCCGATGCCGCGGCCCCCGGCGCTCCGGGACGACCGGGGTCCGCCTGCATCCGGCTGGGCGCCGGCCTGGCGGCTGCGGGCCTGGTCGCCGCCGCCGTCGCCGGCTTCGCCGCTTTCCGCTCGATGCCCGTCCCGGCCTTCCCGCACCAGGACGTGCGGGCGGCGTTCGCCGCCTGGCGGCAGCTGCCCGAGCCGGCGCGCGCCGCCATCGTCATGCCCTTCGATCCGGTCGAGGCGCAGGCCCTGGGGCTGCTGCCGCCGCCCGTGGCGCGACAGATCCGGATCTGGGGCACCCTGCCGCCGACCATCCACGTCAGGCGCCTGCGCGCCCTGGGGCTCATTCCCGCCCGGTACTGACGACCCCCCATGACTCCCGTGCTCTGGTGACGGTAGTGCTCGTGTTTCAAGGAGAGGATCGGTCCGGGCAACTGAGCCGGTGGTAAAATAAGAAGTCACCCTGCCCATGGTGGTGCGGAAGGCTTGGTGTTGCACGCGCGAACAGCAGGGTAGAGACAAGGAACATGCTCCAGGAAGCTTCTCCGGCAGGCGAGCCGCGCCCGGCTCCGCGGGTGCTGCTCGCGACCGGACAATCAGAGCTGGCACGACGCATCGCCGGCGACCTGCGCGACGAGCTGGGCTGCGAGGTCGAGATCTGCGCCGAGGCCGGCCAGGCCTTCGCGGAGCTGGCGGTCGCGGACCCACCCTATGACGTAGCGCTCCTCGACGGGCTCCCGGCTCCGGCTGCGACGGTGGAGTCTTCCGGATGGGCTGGCTTGCTCTCGCGGCTGCAAGAGCTCCCTTCGCCTCCCGAGATCCTCCTGCTGGCAGGAGCGGACTCCGGCGCCCCGGACGCCCTGCTGCGCTCCGGCACCTTCCAGATCCTCAAGCAGCCGCTGCTGCCCGGCGAGCTCGCCGCCGCCACCTTGCGCGCCGCCGAGCACCGGCTCTGGAGAGGACTGGCGGAACGGGCGCAGCAGCTCGATGCCTCCGCCACGCTCGCCCGCCGCACCGAGCTGCTGACGGCTCTCGACGAGGCCTCGCGCACCATGCGAGCCGAGAAGGAGCCCGCGAAGCTCTTCCAGGAGCTCGTCCGGCTGGCCGTGCAGCTGGTGTCCTGCACGGCCGGGGGCCTGTTCCTCAACCGCCCCCATCTCAAGGAGGTCGAGCTCAAAGCATCCTACGAGATCCCGGACCAGCCGGAATGGAAGACCCATGGGCGCAGTCAGACTCATGCCGACGGGCTCGTCGGCCAGGTCGCGCGCACCGGCCAGACGGATTTCCACCTGCGGTACGACAGCTGGCCCGGGCGGGACACGCTCTTCCGCCAGCTGTCGTTCGTCACCGCCGCGGCGGTGCCGCTCAAGTCTGCAGGCGACGTCGACGCCGTCCTCTTCGTGGCCGACGCCACCGGCGGGCAGCAGTTCGGCCATGAGGACCTCAACATCCTCGAGCGCTTCGCGGCGCAGGCGTCCATCGCCCTGGAGATCTCCACGCTCATGAGCCCGGAGCTCCGAAGCCTGGGCCACCTGCGGATTCTCCATAAGATCGGCGACTATATCCAGCGCCAGCATGACCTCGACAGGATCCTCGACGTCATCCTCACCGGCATCACCGCCAGCTACGGGATCGGATTCAACCGCGCCGTTCTGCTGTTTTTCGAGGAGAGCCGAGAAGCGCTCGTCGGACGCGCGGCCATCGGTCACCTGGAGCAACACGAGGCGCAGAGAGATTGGGAGTCCGGGCGCCAGCAAGGCCTCGAAGACTTCCAGGCCTACCTCGGACGCCTCGAAGCGGGCGAGCTGCCCGCGACTCCCCTGGGCAGGGCCATTCGCCAGGTTGCATTCCCGCTGCAGCGACAAGCACCTGATCCCCTGTCGCGCGCGGCAATCGAAAGCAGGTGGCTTCGCGTCTCGGCTGCCGAGCTCGAGAAGCTTCCGCAGAGCTTCCGCGAGGTCTTCCAGCCCGCTACCGAGCTGATCGTCGTTCCCCTCGCGGCGCACGGCCAGGTCCGCGGCCTGCTGGTCGCCGACAACAAGTTCATCATGTCGCCGATCACCGACGAGAACATCGAGACCCTGCTCACGTTCGTCGACACGGCATCCATCGCTCTCGAAAACCGCCAGCTGCTGCGGGAGACCGAACAAAGGATCGCTGATCTGGAGACGCTGCACAGGTCGGCCGAGGAGATCGCGAGGTCGACCCAGCTGCCGGAGGTCGTGCACGCGATCACGCACGCGGCGATTGATGTCTGCGCCGGCAGCTTCGCCGTGCTCTGGCCCTTCGACAGCGAGCGCATGGAGTTCGTCGGCGGCGACGCCGTGGTCGCAGGTGTCGGGCCCGAGGAGCTGCAGGCGGTCGAGGCGCTCCGGGAGGCCGGACCGTCGTTGGGCAGGGCCGTGGACAGCCAACGGTGGCTCGCGGAATCGGACATCGCGCACTCGGACTCGCCGTTCGTCCCGCCCGAGCTGTGCGCTCGCTTGACGCAGGCGGGCGTGGCGAGCTTCCAGGCGGTGGCGCTGCACGTCGGCGAAGACCTCGTCGGCGTCCTCTACGTCGGCTATTGCAGCTCTCGTGGCTTCAGCGAACGCGACCAGCAGGTCTTCGAGGCGTTCGCCAACAACGCGGCGCTCTCGCTCAAGAACATCCGCCTGCTCGATCGCCTACGGCAGGCGAAGAAGGGCGCCGAGCTGGTGGCCCACATGATGACGTCTGACCAGTTGACGCCCGCGTCGATCGCCGCCCTCGCGCGTGACGCCCTCGAGTGCGACGCGGTCGCGCTCTACTCCTATGACACGCGGGAAGGCCGTTGGCGCCACCCGCCGGCGGCGGCGGGTGTGACTGACCCGGAGACGGCCTGGCCGCCGGGCAAAGAAGACGCGGCGGCACAATCGATCCTCTCAGAGCTACGCGGCCGTCAACGTCTGGTGGTAGCCACCGATCTCGACACCTCCGACCTGCTGCGGAACAGCGGCTTCGCGCGCCTGCAGGGCGTCGCTTCCTGCGTCGCGGCCCCGCTTACCGCGGCCGGCGAGAAGGTCGGGGTCATGTTCGTGAGCTACCGCCAACGGCGCTTGTTCACGCCGGAGGGACTCGCCGACATCTCGCTCTTCGCCGACCAGGCGGCGGTTGCCATCCACATGGCCCAGCTGCTCGAGACGCTGCAGCGGGACCAGCTCCAAGCCTTGCAGGACTTCCAGCATCAGATCAAGAGCCCGATCATCCAGGCCCACGCGCGCATCCAGCGGCTGCTTGCTCGCCCGCAGGTCCGTAATCTTCCAGAGGAGCTGGGGATCATCGCCGGCTTCTGCGCCAAGGCCAAGCGGGTGAGCACCAACATCCGCCTCTTTGCCGAGCTCTACCGCGGGGAGAGCATCCAGGCCCGCTTCTCGCCCATCGCCACCGCCGAGATCGTCGCGCTCCTCGAGAAGGGAGCCAAGGACAACCTCTCGATGAGCGATCCCGACCAGCGCGTAACGTTTGAAGTGCATAGCCGGAGCTTCGCAGAGTGGGGAGCCGACGCCTTGCAACTCGACCTGGATCTCATTGACCAAGCAGTAAACAACGTGCTGGACAATGCCTTCAAGTATTCTTATCCGAACGAGCAGGTGAAGATCCGGGGTGGCCGCACGGGCTCTGGCAGCTTCTACATCGCGATTGCGAGCTGCGGCATCCCGCTCCTGCCCAACGAGGTCGCGAAGGTCGTCGAGCGGGGCTGGCAGAGCAAAGAGGCAAGATCGACGAGCACCGGCGGGAAGGGGATCGGGCTCTGGATCGTCGACAACATCATGAGGGCCCACGGCGGCTCGCTCGAGGTAAGGCCGACGGCGCTGGACGGCGAGACCGAGATCCGGCTGGTTTTTCCCACCGAGCGCTCGCTGAAGGCGGAGAGCAGGCGATGAGAATCGTCGTCGTCGAGGACGATAGCCATCAGGCGGAGTTCATTGCAGACGGTCTGGCCGAAGAGTTCGGCTGCCCAATCAAGGTGATCCCGGACGAGCTCGAGTTCCGCCGCCAGTTTGCGGAGCTCGAGAACGACCCGCCAAGTGTTCTCGTGATCGACGTCTTCTTACGCTGGACATCGCCGCGTCCCGGAATGGCTCTTCCCCCCGACGACGCCCTGAGACACGAAGACGCCGGTTTTCGCTGCCAGCAGCTGCTGGCGGGCAGCACGGCGACCCGCGACGTTCCCGTGATCCTCTATACCGTCTTCCATAGCTCACATCACTCGGCGGAGATCGTCGAGCTGCCGCGCGGTGTGAGCTATCTGGTGAAGGACTCCGAGCTGACGCCGCTCTTCCAGGAGATCCGCCGCCTGATCGGAGCAGGGCCATGGTCCGGCGGGCTGGATCCAGCGAGGTGAGACTTGGTGCGCCACTCCATCGAAGGATCCCAGGACCAAGAGAGCTCGTCATCGCCTCCGGCGAGAAGGCCGCTCGTCTTCATCAGCCACGACAGCCGCGACGCCTTTCTGGGCAGGGCTTTTGCCGACCTCTTGAAAGGCGTGACCGGCGGTGCGCTCAGGACGTTCTGCTCGGCGGATGCCCGCGGCGCCGCGGGTATCGAGTTCGGTGTGGAGTGGTACCCGAAGATCATCAGCAAGCTCGAGGAGGCCACCGACGTAGTGGTCCTGCTGACGCCCAAGAGTCTCGACCGCTCGTGGATCATGTTTGAAGCGGGAGTGGCAAGAGGGATTGGCAAGGCACACATCTTCGCCGTCACCGTCGGCGTCGACGCGGAACAGACGACGTCAGGTCCTTTTTACTTGTTCCAGAACTGCGGCGCCGAAGAGAAGGCCCTCAAGCAGCTGGTGAAACAGCTCATCGCCCGCAACCTCCAGAGCGAGCCGCTGGGCAGGGCTGTAAAGCTCCAGGTTCGGGACTTCCGCGGCAAGATCGACGCCTGGACCCGAAAGCGCCAGAATGAGAGCTCCAGGCTCCTCGGGCCGAAGCTGCTCACCGAGTTCCCGCTCTACCCGCCCGGAGGCAAGGGCGAGTATGACTGCACCGGTTGGCTGATGCTGATCGGTACCCTGCGCGACGAGCTGCCCTGGTTCTTCGAGCTGGGCCTCGAGCTCCACCGCGCCCTGACCGATGGGGACGAGGCGCGCATCGCTGGCGCCAAGGAGCGCGTGCTCGGCTCGCTGCGCACGGCGGCGCGCAACGATTGGCTGCGGTCGGTCCTCGCGGACAGCAACCGCGAGCTGACCTTCCGTCTCTTCCACCTGCCAGACATCGTCGAAGACTATCTGCGCGTGCTCGAACCCGCCAAGAAGGCCAACCCCGGTAGGGTGCGGAAGGCTCAGCCTCTGCGCGATTGACCCCTCCACGGACCCTCCCCTTGACCCTGGACGCATCTGCCCTGAGAATAGAGGCGTGGCGTCTCGTGCACGCCGCCGGAGGTTGTCATGTTCGAAGGACTTTTCCAGCCGATGCACCTGCTCCTCATCCTGGGCATCGCTCTGCTCTTCTTCGGTCCGAAGCGCCTGCCGGAGCTCGGCAAGGGACTGGGCACGTCGATCCGCGATTTCAGGGACGCCATGAGCGGACAGAAGCCGGAAGACAAGGCCAACTCGCAGCTCGAGGCGCCCAAGGCGGCGGTCGGCGCGGCCAGCGCGGTCGGCACGCCGCTCGGTACCCCGGCTGCCCAAGCCGCCCCAGCGCCCCCCGCGCCCCCGGCGACCATCGTGCCCGCACCGCCGGCCCAGGCGGCTCCGCCCCAGGGTCCGGAGGGCGGCACCCGGGCCTGACCGCACCGGACCCACGGGTCCGAACCAGATTCCCCACGCCCTCCTGAGGCGGGGACCGTCGCACACCGCCCAGGAGGGCCACGATGAGAGCCGCTCAGGCGCCGAGCGTCCCACCGGAACCGCACCGCAAGACGAGCCTGATCAGGCG
>Ga0210384_10005411_pt1 | contig 13910 bp, 9 predicted proteins | sample IncBWH2MmetaG_FD_160574 | JGI IMG/M metagenome (GOLD analysis project Ga0210384, IMG submission 160574) | Forest soil microbial communities from Barre Woods Harvard Forest LTER site, Petersham, Massachusetts, United States - Inc-BW-H-2-M | ecosystem: Environmental > Terrestrial > Soil >...
TTTGACCGATGGTGTGAGTTCGCTCATTCATAGCGGAGGGCGATCATGGGGTCGACGCGCATGGCGCGGCGAGCCGGGATACAGCACGCCAGGCAGGCCACGATAAGGACGAGCGCTGTCGCGCCGAGGAAAGTGACCGGGTCTGTGGGTTCGACGTCGTAGAGTTGGCTGGCGATCACGCGGCCGAGGCTAAAGACCGTTGCGGCCCCGAGCACAACGCCCAAGGCTACGGGCAATAGCCCTTGGCGAAGAACCATAAGCAGAACATTCGGAGGCGAGGCGCCGAGTGCCATGCGAATGCCGATTTCCTGGACGCGGCGCGCGACCGAATAGGAGATGACGCCGTAAACCCCGACCAAGGCCAGAGCAAAACCGATTCCGGCAAAAATAAGCAGCAAAACACTGCGTAAGCGCTCGTTGCCGACCGATTCGGAAATGTTTCGGGACATGGTCATGAGGTGACTGATGGGTTGATCGGGATAAGAAACCCAGATCTCTCGCGAGATCGTAGTCGCAAGAGAGTCCGGATCAGTGCGGCTACGCACAAGCAGGTGAATTGATCCAGTACCGCCTTGCAGCAATGACAAGAAGTACGAAGGCGACGGCTTATCGCGGACGCTGATTTCGCGTGCGTCGGCCACCACGCCGACGACTTCGTCCCAAACCTGTTTGCCCTTGTCATCCTTGGATGTGCTGATGCGCTTGCCGAGGACGTCAAGTGTTCCCCAGTATTCGCGGGCCATGGCTTCGTTCACCAGGACCACCGCTTGCGCGTCACCGGAGTCGCGTTCGGTAAACTCGCGACCACGCACGACGGGAATTCCCATCATCCGGAAATAGTCTGGATAGACGTAACGGGCGCTGGCGACTCGGGTTTCTTTGGGAGACGGAGGAATGGCGCCATCCACCTCGAGGCTACCTTCCATCATCATCGTGCCCTTTAATACTCCGTGGTCGGACACGGTGACATCAGCGACTCCAGGAATTTGCCGGATCTTGTCGACAGTTTCTTTTATATGGCTTGCCTGTTTCTTGGCGAAGTTATTGTCGTTGTCGGAAACGCTGGGTGGCGGTTGCGGAAGATCGAGAGAGAGCAGATGGTCCGTGCGGAAGCCGGGATTTTGATGGAGCAGCCGAGAAAGAGTGAGGGTCATCAGCACGGAGCCGACCACGAGAACGAAGGCGAGAGCGACTTCGAGCGTCACAAGCGCGTTGCCGAGGCGGGATTGTCGCACCGAACGTGCCGCTCCCAAGTTGATGCCCGCACCTTCCTTAAGCGCTTCGTTGGGATCCATGCGCGCAGCCCGGCGTGCGGGAACAATGCCAAAGAGAACGCCGGCAACCAGCGAGGTAAGGAGAGAGAACCACAACAGCGTAGCATCGAGCGAGATTTCGTTAAGCCTCGGAGTATCGGCAGGGGCAATGGCACGAAAGAGTTGAACGCCTTCGGCGGCCAAGATGACTCCCAGCGCGCCTCCTATGAGCGCGAGCAGGCAACTCTCGACGAGACCTTGGCGAAGAAGACGTCCGCGAGAGGCCCCTAGGGCGGCGCGGAGGGCCATTTCGCGCTGACGGCCGGAACCTCGAGCGAGCAGGAGGCTCGCGAGATTTGCGCATGCAATCAAGAGAACGAACGTGGCGGCAGCCAACAGCATGAGGAACGCGTCGCGAGCGTTTTCAACGCGGTCGGAGAGCAGCGGCCGGTGCGAGAAACTGTAGCCGGCGGCGAGTGCAGGATAGTCCTTCATCACTTGCTTCGCCACGGCATCGAGTTGCGCGTTCAGTTTTTCCACTTTTTCGCCACGGCGCAGTTTGCCGAAAGTCTGAAGCATGAAATAGCTGGGATTCTGCTGATCGGCGACAGAAGGTGCAAGCGGAAGCCAGGCCTGCTCGGATAAAGGGAAGGAAAATTTGGGAGCGGCAACGCCGACAACGCGGTAAGGCTCTTTGTCGAGAACCAATGTTTTGCCGAGGACCTTCGGGTCGGCGCCAAATTGAGTGTGCCAGAGCGAATCGCTGATAACGACAACGTGATTCTGCCCAGGTTTGCCGTCTCCCTCGGTAAGCAAACGTCCCAGTTGAGATGTGACGCCGAGTTCCTCAAAGAATCCGTCCGTGACGGCAGCAACTGCTAACACCGTGGGCGCGCCCTTTCCGGTAAGAGTTTTTTCTGTGTCGGAATAGGCGGCGCTCTCCTCAAGGGCAGAGACTTGGGAGCGAATCTGCTGAAGATTCAGCCAAGAAAGGCCCAAAGAAAATGTAGGAAACATGGCCGTGTGAGTGGAAATATGGACGATACGGGATGAGTCTTTGTAAGGCAGCGGCCGAAGAATAACGGTGTTGACGATACTGAAGATGGCCGTGTTGGCGCCGATGCCGAGAGCCAGAGTGATGACCGCGGCGATTGTAAACCCAGGACTCTTGCGCAGCATGCGGAAGGAGTAGCGCAAATCCAGGAACAGCGTCTCGAGCAGATTGCCGCGGCGAGATTCACGAGTTTCTTGCTTAATCGCCTCGAGGCCGCCGAAATCGAGTTGGGCGCGACGGCGGGCTTCGGTTGGCACCATGCCGGAGGCGATGTAGTCGGTGATTTGCCGTTCCATGTGGAAACGCAACTCGTCGTCGAGTTGTTTTTCCGATTGTTCCTTCTTGTACAGACGGCGTAGCCAGTGCATTGTGGCAACTCCTCGTTTTGCAGATTTGATCATGCCGTTTTGTATTTTCCGTCATTCATACCTGAGGGCGACCATGGGATCGACGCGCATCGCACGCCTGGCGGGAATCCAACATGCGGCAAGAGCAACCGCTAACAGCGCCAAGGTCACGGTTATAAAGGTTGCAGGATCGGCGGGGCGAACTCGGTAGAGCATGCTTCCCAAGAGTCTGGTGAGTGCAAACGAGCCCACGAGTCCAAGAGCAAGCCCTGCCGTTGCCAGGGAGAGACCATGAGCCAGAATCATCCAAAGAACGTTGCGCGGTTCCGCGCCCAATGCCATGCGAATGCCAACTTCGCGGACGCGCTGATGAACCGAATAGGAAAGTACGCCATAGATGCCAATTGCCGCGAGAAGTACGGCGAACAACGCAAAAGCGCCCAGCAGGGAAGCATTAAAACGCTGCGAAGCGAGCCCTCCTTTGAGCAGGTCGTCCATGGTCTGCACGTCGAACAGCGGGAGGTTTTTATCGAGATGGGAAACGATAGAACGGACGGCTGGCAGAAGCGCCATGGAGTCGCCATGGCTGCGCAGCAGCAGGGTCAACTCGGCAGGGCACCACTTTTCGACAGGGACGAATATCTCCGGTTCGACATCGGCGGCCAAACCGCGTTGTTTGGAGTCTTGGACTACTCCAACAATCGTCCACACGCCCTGGTCCGCGACCTTCAGCCGCCTTGCGATCGAATTTTCGTTCGGAAAATAGCGCCGAACAAATGCTTCATTCACCAACAGGTTATTCGGAGAGTTGCGGGAATCACTTGAATCAAGCAGCCGGCCCCGTATCAGCCGGATGTGAAGCGCGGAAAAATAGCCTGGCGTTACTACGCCCGTTCCCGTGCTGGGCAAGGTTCCCAGAGGCGCGAGCGGAAGACCATCGCGCTGGACTAACGTTCCGAGATTGAAACCTTGCAACGGAAGCGCGTTCGCCAGTCCAGCGGATTCCACGCCCGGCAAGGCCGCGACCTGCTCTTCAAGGCGGCGGAAAAAAGCGAGCTGTTGCTCCTGCGTTCGATAGAGATTAATAGGTAGAGAGATTTGTGCGGTCAAGACGCCGTTGGCATCAAATCCTGGTGGCACGGACGTCAACTGGACGAAACTCCGCGTCAAGAGTCCGGCGCCGATGAAGAGAACGAGGGCCGCGGAGAGTTCGACCACCGTCAAAAAGTTGTGAGCTCGGCTGATTCTCCATCCGGGTCCAGTGGGCGTGCCACTCTCCCGTATGGTTTCCACGATCGGTACGCGAAAGGCCGCCAGCACAGGCGCGAGGCCGAAGAGAACGCCAGCAGCCAGGGAGACGATCAGGGCAAAACCGAACACCGTCACGTTAAGTTGTGACGCAGCGAGATGCGGAATGTCAGCGGGTCCAGTCGTTCGCAACACACCGACTAACCAAGAGGCAATGAGAAGGCCCCCGGCGCCACCCGTCAGTGAGATGATCAAGTTTTCGGTCAACAGTTGGCGAAGAAGCCGCGAGCGGCCCGCACCCAAAGCTCCGCGGATAGCGATTTCCTTTTCTCGCGAAACACCGCGCGCCAACTGAAGATTTGCAATGTTCAAGCACGCGATGAGCAGGACGGACGCGATAGCGCCCAGCAAGACCAGAAGAGCGGACTGCGTCTTGCCGACCAGGTGTTCGCGCATCGGGATGACTTGGGCACGAACTCCCTGCATCATGCCCGCGAACGTTGGCGGGTAACCCGCCCAGATGCGTTGATTCGTGGCATCCAAATAGGCAGTCGCAGCGGCCAGGGTTGTGCCTGGGCGCAGACGCGCTACGACGCGAACCAGCCGCATGGGTTTGGTGATGGAGATTTCCTGATTCTGTAATGCCAGCGGGACAATCACTTCAACGCGGGGATTGTCCAGAAATTCGAACTTCCGAGGCAGCACGCCGAGGACGGAATAGGATTCATTGTCGAGCACGATCGAATGGCCAACGATGGAAGGATCAGCTGAAAAGTGCTGACGCCAACAAACATCGGTGAGCAAAACCGAGTGCGGGGCGCCGGTGCGGTCTTCTTCCGGAAGGAAGCCGCGGCCTATCGCCGGCTGAACGCCAAGCACATCGAGAAAATTGTAAGTAGTTGCCCCAGCGCTCAGGCGAACTGCGTCCCCTGAGCCAGTCAACGTGTGCGTTTCGCCGGGTTCGTACGCGGCAGCATCCTGGAAAACCTCTTTGAGTTTCCTGTAAGCAAAATAATCCGATTCAAGCACCACGGTCATGTGCGCGCGGGGGTTTTCGTCGGAAACCCACACGAGTTCTGACGCGCGGTGGTAGGGAAGAGGCCGCAACAGCGCGGAACTCACAATGGAGAAGACGGCGCTCGTGCCGCCGATGCCGAGGGCAAGCGTAAGCACGGCGACCCCGGTGAAGCCGGGATTTTTGCGGAGCATACGCCAAGCGTAGTGCAGATCCAGGAAAGATGTTTCGAGCAGGTTTCCGCGGCGAGATTCGCGGGTTTCTTGCTTGATCGCCTCGAGGCCGCCGAAGTCGAGTTGGGCCCGCCGGTGGGCTTCCTCCGGCGAGATGCCCGCGCTCCTGTAGGCGGCCACTTGACGTTCGATATGGAAACGCAGTTCGGCGTCGAGCTGTTTTTCGGATTTGTTCTTTTGAAAAAGACGGCGAAGCCAATGCATCGAGCGCGCCTCCTATTCCGCGGTGCGGAGAATCAGAGCTACGGCATCAGAGAGCTTTTCCCAGTACACAAGTTCAGTCTCCAGTTGCTTGCGGCCTTTTCTGGTGAGCGTGTAAAACTTTGCCTCGCGTCCCGTTTCCGATTCACGCCAGTCGGAGGAGAGCCAGCGGCGGTCTTCGAGGCGGTGAAGCGCGGGATAGAGCGAACCTTGGGGCACCTGGAAGAAATCCTTGGAGATTTGCTGGATGCGCTGGGAGATGGCGTAGCCGTGGATGGGGCCGAGAGCGACGATCTTGAGGATTAGCATGTCCAAAGTTCCCTTGAGGAACTCCGATTTTTCTTGCGTCATCGGGACACCTAGAAGTCCTACCGTTAAAGCCTAGGAGTTCTACCTATATAAAATAAATGACGGGATGTCAAGAGGTGGGTTCAGCGCCCGTTGGTCGGCGGCCACGTTGACGCGCCCGGCGGCACGTCGTACGATTCGCGGCAATCTTCGTTTCGCGAAAGGTGCCCATGACGCCAGGACCGTCTCGCCGCGAGTTTCTCGGCTCGCTGGCTGCTTTGACGATGTTTCCCTTGGAGCAAGAAAAGCCGGACCTGATTCTGCACAACGGAAATATTTGGACGGTGAACGCAGCCGAACCTCGCGCGCAGGCTGCGGCCATTGCGCGGGGAAGATTTCTCGCGGTAGGAAGCAACGCCGATGTGCTGAATCTCGCCGCGCCCGGCGCTCAGAAGATCGACCTGGCCGGGAAAACCGTACTTCCCGGATTCATCGACGCGCATTCGCATCCTTCGGAGGCAGGAAGGCTGCACCTTCGGATGGTGGACTGCGACCTACGCTCCATTCCGGCGATTCAAGCCGCGCTCCGAGAGCGAGCGGTGAAAACACCTGCCGGGGAGTGGGTCCTCGGGTTCAAGTACGATGATACGAAGACGGACGACGGCCGGGCACTGACGATCAAGGATTTAGACTCCGCTGTTCCTGACCATCCAGTGCACGTCCAACACCGCGGCGGGCATACGTCGTATGCGAATTCACTGGCCTTTCAAAAGGCCGGGATTGATGAAAAAACGCCCGATCCGCCGGGTGGGCAGATCAGTCATGATCCCGCGACGGGAAAATTGAGCGGACGCGTGGCTGAGAGAGCGAATGTTTATTTCGAGAAAGTGATTCCGCTGAATTTTACGCGGGATGATTGCCGCGAGGGAGTGAAACTCATCTCCAAAATGCTCGCTCGCACGGGCATAACCTCGGCGACCGAAGCGCAGGGTGTGCCGGAGGATTTGCGCGCTTATCAAGACGCACATGAAACGGGCGAACTGCTATACCGGGCGTACTGCTTCATCAACTATCACTTTCTCGATCAGATGCTTGAGGCTGGGGTACGCACGGGTCTTGGCGATGAATGGGTGCGGGTCGGCGCGGTGAAGCTGGTTTGCGATGGATCGATTTCCGAACGGACGGCGCGCCTTTCGGCTCCGTACGAGGGCCGCCCGAATGACTACGGGATTCTCGTGATGACGGAAGAGGAGATGTACACGCAAGGGCGTAAGGCGCATCTCGCAGGCTGGCAGATTGGCACGCATGCAAACGGTGACGTGGGAATTGATACGACGCTGCGCGTATACGAACGCCTGCAGCGCGAATCGCCGCGTCGTGATCCGCGTTTCCGGTTGGAGCACTGCACCGTAGTGAACGACGGATTGGTTGGGCGCATAAGGGCGCTTGGGGCGATACCGACTCCGTTTTCGACCTACGTCTACTACCACGGCGAAAAAATGCGCTACTACGGAGCGGAACGGCTGAATCACATGTTTGCCTTGCGGAGCTTTATCGACGCGGGAATTCGCCCGACGCAAGCGTCGGATTACCCGCCGGGGCCGTTTGAACCGATGATGGCGCTACAATCCGAAGTGACGCGCACGGACACCAAGGGAAATGTTTGGGGACCGCAGCAACGCATCACCATTGAAGAAGCCATCCGCGTGGGTACGTTGCACGGGGCTTACGCTTCTTTCGAAGAGAACATCAAAGGCTCGATCGAAGCAGGGAAGCTAGCGGACCTGGTGGTGTTGGGCCGCGATCCGTTCCAGGAGAATCCGTCGACCTTGGTCACGATTCCTATCGAAAGAACCATGATTGGCGGACGCTGGTCGTTTGAGGCTTAGACGTCTTTTGGATGATCCGAATAGCGACGTTCGCGCGCAACGCTCGTCAACGCACCTCTGCGATCAGTTCAATTTCGACGCAGGCGCCGAGAGGGATTTGCGCGACGCCGAAAGCGCTTCTTGCGTGCCTTCCGGGGTCTCCGAAGATTTCGCCGAGAAGCTCGGAGGCGCCATTGGCGACGAGATGCTGCTCCGTGAAGGTCGCGGCGCTGTTCACGAGCACCATCAATTTCACGATTCGTGCGATCTTGTCGAGATCACCTGTAGCCGCGTGGAGCGTTCCAAGCAGCTGGATCGCTACATCTCTGGCCGCCTCTTTTCCTTGCGCGGTGGTGAAATCTGTCCCGAGCCTTCCAGTCCAGGGCTGGCCATCCTTTCTTGCGATGTGCCCAGAGACAAAGATCAAATTGCCGGTGCGCACGAACGGCAAGAATGCCGCGGCTGGCGCTGCTTGTGGCGATAGAGAGATTCCCAGAGCCTTTAATTTGTCGTAGGCGGACATCTCAATCTCCTTTGATTATTTGGGAGGCAAGTTTGTTGCTGAAGGTCGAGACTCGTGGTTTGATTTGGCTCTAAGCGCGTGAGCAAAATCGACAGCTGGCGTATTTCCTCCGCAAACGAGAATCCCCACACGTTCGCCGGGCTCCGGCTGGTAGCGGCCTGAAAGGAGCGCGGCGAAAGCCGCCGCGCCCCCAGGTTCGGCCACGATGCGAAGCACTCTCCAGAGTGCTTCTTGCGCTTGCTGAATCTCTGGGTCGGTGACAAGCACGACATTGTGGACATGTTTTTGTGCAACAGGAAACATCAGTTCGCCGACGCGTTTCGGAGCAAGCGAATCGGCGGCGATTCCTCCCGCGGGGCTGTCGACGGGACGTCCGGCCTGCAAAGCGTTGTGCAAAGTCGGCGCAGCTTCCGGCTCGACGCCGACAAGCTTTGCGCGATTCCCGTACCAGGAAGCGACGCCGCCGATGAGTCCGCCACCGCCGACGGCGACCAGCAGGGAATCGAGATCGGGACATTGCTGCTCCAATTCGAGTCCGACGGATCCTGCGCCGAGGAGCGTCTCATGCTGGTCGTAGGCGTGTATCGGGAGCGCACCAGAATCGGCAGTCCAGCGCTCGCTGGCGGCCAGCGCGTCGGCGTAGCGTTCGCCAGTCACCACCAGTTCCGCGCCGTAGCCGCGGATACGCTCGATTTTTTCAAGCGAAGCCACGGTGGGGACAAAAATCTTTGCGGGCAAACCGAGTTTACGCGCGGCGAAGGCCACGGCTGCGCCGTGGTTGCCGCCAGAGGCCGCGACGACACCTGCTTGGGGAATTCGTCGCAAGAGCAAATTGGCGAACGCGCCGCGCGCCTTGAAGGAGCCGGAGTGCTGGAGCAGCTCGAGTTTGAAGATGAGAGACAGGGAACCGCGGCCGAAGTCTTCGCCATTGGCCTCGACAACGGGCGTCCGGCGAATGTGCGGTCGAATGATTTGTTCGGTTGCAGTGATGCGTTCGCGATCGATCAGAGTGCTCGCCACTGGAGCTTGTTTTCCGAGGATGCGGGAGTCGCCGGTACCGCTCTCGGCGAAAGAGATTTGCTTTCTTAGAGCCATTTGGCGTGCTATTGTACTTAGGGAGTTGGCTAATTGTCTATATGAATCTTGCACCTGTGCTTGCCGCACTCTCCAGCACAAGAAGGCTGGAAATTCTTGGCTGGCTGAAAAACCCGCGGGAACACTTCCCGCCCCAGGTTTACGGCGATCTGGTCAAGGACGGGGTCTGCGGCGTGTTTATCGCCAGGAAGTTACGCGTCAGCCAGCCTACCGCCAGCGAACACATGAAGATACTGCAGCACGCGGGCCTGGTCCGCGCAAAACGAATCAAACAGTGGACGTTCTACAGGCGAGATGAGGCGCGCATCGCCACAATCAAGAAATTAATCTCCGCCACGATCTAATAATTTGGAGCGCTCATGGCCTACTCGGGCGGGCCCTTGCAGGGTAAGCAAGCCCGCCTCTATAAGCTCTTAATTAAGCGTCAGGGTGCGACTGCGTCTTTCAGCTTGGGCTTGACCTGAACTGCGGCGAGACTCGATGCATCCCAACCGCCGCCCAGTGCTTTGACGAGGAGAACGCTGGTCACCAGTCGCTGGCCCTGAATCACAGCCGCTTCCTGCTCATTGTTCAGCAAATTTTGCTGTGCGGTGACGACATCCAGGTAATTGACGAGCCCGCCTCTGTAGCGGTCGAGCGAAAGATCCAGAGTGCGGCGCGCGGCATCCACGGCGAGCTGTTGGGTATCGCGCGCCTGTTCGAGCACCGTGAGCCCAGTGGCATCGTCCTGCACTTCCTGGAAAGCGGCTAGCACCGACTGGCGGTAATTCGCAACGCTCACGTCATAACCAGATTTTGCGAACTCTACCTGTGCGCGCCGTGCACCGCCGGTGAAAATGCTTTCGGCCACGTTTGCTCCCAGCGCCCAGAACGTGCTCGCTGCGTTGGCCAGCTTGGCAATGTCGCCAGCCTGCCAGCCGCCACTTCCAAATAAATTCAGCGAAGGATAATACGCCGCTTTCGCAACTCCGATTTGGGCGTTGGAGGCGGCCATCTGGCGCTCCGCTTGCGCAATATCCGGCCGCCGTTCGAGCAAGTCTGAAGGAAGACCGAGGTCAATCGGCGGTGGCACGGCCTGGAATTCCTTCGCCGCAATGTGGAAGTCGGGCGCGGGTTTGCCGACGAGCACCGCAATAGCATCTTCCGACTGCTTTCGCTGTTGCCACAGAAGCGTGGCTTGCGTGCGCGTTGTCTGCAGCAGAGTTTCTTCCTGGGCGACATCGAGTCCGGAGGCGACGCCGCCTTTGTGACGCGAATCCACCAGCTCCAAGCCGCGCTTCAAAGTGTCCACAGTACGATTCAGGATTCCCAACTCGGTGTCGAGTTGCCGAAGGGTGAAGTAATCGCCCGCGAGCTCCGCCGTGATGACCAGGCGGACGTTTTCCAAATTTGCCGCACTGGCCTGGTAGGTAGCTTCCGCCGCTTCAATGGTCCTGCGCCGCTGGCCGAATAAATCCACTTCGTAGCTCACCGTAAACGGCAGCGTGAATGAATTTTGCGTGACCGGTTTCAGGGCGATGAGGGCCCCACTGAGGGGCCGGTTGCCGGACAGGCGCTGCCGCTCGGCCCCGGGAGCGGCACCGAACGTCGGAAATAGCGGAGCAATCTGAATGGCGGCTGCGGCGCGTGCCTGATGGTAGTTTCCGATCGCCGCTTGCAGAGTCTGGTTGGCGGTCAGAGCGTCTTTTTCCAGACTATTCAGGTCGTCGTCGTGAAATACGCTCCACCACTCGCCCTTGGGTACGGCGTCTTTTGGATCGCTTTGCCGCCAGGGCTCCGAAACATCCCATTTGGCCGCAGTCGGCGCAGTGGCGCGTTCGTACTTAGGACCAACGGTGCACCCGGCGGGAGACAAAATGAAGATGGCTGCTAACAGCAAAGACAGGAAGGATTTCCGCTGGAGCATTACCGCTTCGCTCCCGGCGCTCCGTTCGCGTCCGGAGCCTTGGGTTGCGGCGCCTGTGCCGGTGCTCCAGCGGCTTCGCCTTGCGTGACTTCTTTGACGCGCACGTCCTGACCTTCGTCGAGCGAGTCCGCAGGATTCAGTACGATCCAGTCTGTGGGCTCTAGGCCTTGTAAAACTTCAAGGGTCGTGCCGTAGTCGCGGCCGATCGTCAACGGACGGAGATGAGTTTTGTGGTTCGCATCCACGACCACTGCGCGCAAGCCTTCCGCTCGGAACAGCAGGGCGTTCACCGGCACTTGCACGCGGGACGCCGCGACCTTTACCTGCAAATGCACCTGGGCGTAACCGCCTGGAAAGAGTTGGGCGTTCTTGTTCGGCACATCCACTTCCGTCAAGAGTGTTCTTGAGTTGGGATCGATGGCTTCCGCGGTGCGGACCACTTTTCCCTGAAAGCTCTGCCCAGGGTATTGCGCCAATTCAAGAAAGGCCCCCAGTCCGCCGCGGACAGATGGCGAGTACATCTCTGGCACACTGACGTACACGCGAATCGGATCGGTTTGGGCAAGAGTAAAAAGTTCCTGCTGGGTGCCGCCATTGCCGGCATTGATCAGCGTTCCGGTGTCAATGTTGCGCCGGGTGATGACGCCGCTGAACGGCGCGTAAACGTGCTTGAAGGATTCCAGCTCCTCGAGCCGCCGCACATTGGCTTCTGAAGATTTGACGGTCGCCGCTTTCGCCTCATAGTCGCCCACAGCGTTGTCGACTTCCTGTTTGGAGACGCCATCCGTCTTAATCAGCTCCTGATAGCGTGCCGCGGTAATTCTGGAGAGATTTGCATTGGCCTGAGAGGTGTTCAGGTCCGCGCGCGCTTGCGAAAGCTGTTGATCAACTTCGGGCGTGTCAATATCCGCCAGCCGTTCGCCTTTCGGCACCCTCGTGCCGATATCGTGATACCACTTCTGTAGATATCCATTCGTGCGGGCGTAGATGGGCGATTCCACGTAGGCCTGAAGCGTGCCGGGAAGCACGAGGTCTTCCTGGGCCACTTCCGCCGTAGGATGAATGACTGCTACGGTAGGAATGGCCAAAGCTTCTGTGTTCTCGGCCAAAGCTTGATACTGGGCGCGACGCTGGAATAGGGTGAATGCGCCTAAGATCACCAGGACAACTACGCCGCCAACGAGAAACTTGAAAAGCCGAGTGCCTTTCTCGGGCCGTTGGCCTCCTTGCTCGGGTTCCATCTTTGATCCGCCTTCTTTCATGGTCCGGTACTCCGCTCGTTCGGAAAGTCTTTTGCCACTCAGGCTACCGCAGGCGATGGCGATTGACTACGCTGCTTTCTCCGTTCGCGCCGGCCGTGAATCATCGAGAACACGCAAGGAACAAAAAACAGCGTCGCGAAGGTAGCGAAGATAAGTCCTCCAATCACCGCGCGGCCGAGCGGCGCGTTCTGTTCGCCACCCTCGCCGAGACCGATGGCCATCGGGATCATGCCGATAATCATGGCGAGTGCGGTCATAAGCACGGGGCGGACGCGCACGAAGCCCGCCTGCAGGGCAGCTTCGCGGGCGGATTTTCCTTCGCTCAACTGCTCGCGCGCGAAGGACACCATCAAGATGCTGTTGGAAGTCGCTACACCCATGCACATGATCGCGCCGGTAAGCGAAGGCACGCTGAGAGTCGTGTGCGTCAGCAGCAAAATCCAGCAAATACCAGCGAGTGCGCCGGGCAACGCTGTAATAATAATGAAAGGATCCAGCCACGACTGGAAGTTCACGACGATCAACAAGTACGCCAGGACAATTGCGCCAACCAGGCCGTACGCCAGGCCGCGGAACGAAGCGCGCATCGTTTGGACCTGGCCGCGCACTTCGATGTGGCTGCCGCGCGGTAGATCGTTCCTTACCGCTGCGACGCGCTTCAACACTTCGTCGGACACACCACCTAGATCGCGGCCATCCACTGCGGCGTAGACGTTGATCATCGGCTGTACGTTGTAGTGAGAAATCTCCGCTTGACGCGCGGTGGTGGAGATATTCACCAGGTTTCCGATGATTTGCGGCCGAGTGCCGGGGGCCGTGCCGGTCACCGGTGTATTCTCCAATGCCTGGTAACTGTCCACGCGGTACTGCGGTGATTGCACGGCGACGTTGTAGTCCACGCCGTTCTTGGGATCGAGCCAGAATGCCGGCGAGGTCTGAAAGCTGGAGCTTAAAGAAACAAGAAGGTTCTGCGCGACGTCCTTGGCCTGCAGGCCGACGGATTGCGCGCGCGTGCGATCCACATCCATGTGGAGAGTTGGCTCATCAAAAGCCTGCTGCACGTGGACGTCGACAGCTCCCGGGATATGCCGGATTTCTTTTGCGAGCTTTTCCGCCACAATATAGTTAGCGCGTTGGTTCGCTCCCGTTATCGCGACATCGATGGGAGCGGGCGTCCCAAAATTCAGGATTTGCGTGACAATGTCCGCGGGCTGAAAAAAGAACTGCGTTCCGGGAAACCTTTGCGGCAGCTTCTCACGAAGATCGTTGATATAGGCGCTGGTCGGCTTGCCACGTTCTTCTTTCAACTGCACCAAAATTTCGGCGTCGGAAGTGCCAAAGGTTCCGGAGTTGCTGTAGCTCAGATTGATGCCGCTGTAGGGGAGTCCAATGTTGTCGAGAATGGTTTGCAGCTCTTTGGGAGGAATGGTCTCGCGAATGGCGGCGTCGACCTGATCGGCGAGGCGCGCGGTTTCCTCGATACGAAGACCGGTGCGCGCGCGGAAGTGCAGGCGAATTTGTCCGGCATCAACCTTTGGGAAGAAATCCCTGCCCAGAATAGCCACGAGGCCGACCGAGAGAATACAGAACACAAGAAAACAGGCGCCAAACAATTTC
>Ga0210384_10005412_pt1 | contig 13909 bp, 12 predicted proteins | sample IncBWH2MmetaG_FD_160574 | JGI IMG/M metagenome (GOLD analysis project Ga0210384, IMG submission 160574) | Forest soil microbial communities from Barre Woods Harvard Forest LTER site, Petersham, Massachusetts, United States - Inc-BW-H-2-M | ecosystem: Environmental > Terrestrial > Soil >...
CATCCTCTTCATGGCCGCGAGCACTGCCGGGTCAAAAGCTTTGATGTAGCGCTCCTTGGTCACGTGCGCTTTTGCATGACGTAGGACACGTTGAACGATTTTTTCGTCCGCACCCAGTTCATACAAATTCGACGCGATGCCACGCCTGAAGCCATGCCAGCCATACCATTCCATTCCTATCAGTTCTACAACTGGACGGATGACTAGCTGTGCCAACTTGTCGAGGTCCATTGGTTCGCCACCGCCGGAGTGAAACATGACTCCCGACGAAGGATCGCCCACCCAAGCTACAGGGAGGAATGACGGCGGCGACGCGGCTGCCGTCTGGCAATCTCGAATCAAGAATGGGCTTCGCTTCCGAGATGTCATCGCCCAGGCGCCGGGCAATGTTTTTGACGGCAACGAGCAGTGAACGCTCGCCGAGCGAAACACCGCGAACGTGCTCGATGAAACCCGCTTTCTCGACGAAAACCTGGTCTGGTCGGCTTCGCGAATGCGTTGTTCCAGCAATGGAGGTGAAATGGCGCACTCGTAGACATTGAACAGCGTGACGTAGTCGTAGGCGATCTTGTGCAGCAGAATGATGAACTTCACGAGATTGGTGTACGCCTGCTGCCAGAACGGTTCCTTGCCGCGGCCGAACAGATTGTTTAATAAGGATGCGATGTTGAAGGCGAGAGCATACGCATCCAGGTCGTTGTGGAGTGGGTTGTAGCGGTATTCGGAATCAAGGCTGATTTCGATGAAGTCTTCTTCGCGGCCGTGACGGTCGAGGATGTCCCGCACCTTGTGGCAGAAGTCACCTTTCACCTCGAGAACTAGAGCGCCGATTCTGCGATCTTTGTCGCCTGCTTTGAATGCCAGAATCTGCTCTGCAAACGGATACATGGCCGTCGCGGTCTTGCCCGAGCCGACCGCTCCGAGAATGACGGTTCCGGTGAACAATCCGCGTTCGGGGATTGTCAGCCAGTGCGGTGTTTGACTTGGGCCGGGCTTACGCGGATCGTGTACCTCGCCGACCACCAGAAAAAGCTCGTCTCGTGTCTTAGGATCGGGATACGTCGGCAAGTGTCCGGGAGTGACGCGCTGCCTGTATTTCAAGGTAGCGACATAGAGTCCGGAAAACATCCCGAGATAAAGGAAGTAGGGTGTGCTGAAAAGGCACACATTGTAGAGCCACCGGAAACTCAGGAACGCGTTCGGAGCGCGGAGAGAAATCAGATGAAGGAAAAACGACTTTTCCGGGAACGGATGCGCATAGAAAAGAATCACACCCGTTCCCATCGCCAGCAAAGCTGCGAGGAAGTGTCGCGACGCGAGGACCCGCTGCATCATGACTTCGCCGCAGCCTCCAAGCCTCGCTTGGCAGCGCCGTTGTCGGCACTTCTTTTTTGCTCTCGCCACTTCCGATAGTCCTGATCCCGCCAGAGGGTTTTCTTGATGGCAGAGTTGAGGACGTGGTCGGCGCTACTTTCGATGAACTGCGCATACTCATCGAGTAGTAAACTCACGGGCTCTTCCAACCGGAATTCACGGGTAAGAATGGCCGGTGCTTTCTTGATGATGGACACGGTGTTTCCTCCTTTAAGATTCGACTTCCGAAACTCTTCTGGCCCGGCGGAAAAAATCGGAGGCGCCGAACACGGCGTCCAGGGCGGGAGCGACCCCACAAACTTTTTGGGCGGCTGAAAGCCCGAAAGGTGGGGTCGCTCCCGCCCGATTTGGATTTTTTTCGCCGGGCATTTTTTCTCCCCGCCTGCGCCTTCCCTCTGGTTCTTCGGAGCATGCCTGGGCCACAAGGTGAAGGACTCGAAGCAGTTCCCGGTGAAGACTGTATTTCTGGCGTTCTTCACTGATCTGCCTCCTCCGCTTCACCGGCAACGGCAAAAGGCTTGAGAACTTGCGCATCGAAATGAGTTACGTGTGGCAGGTGGTGCCCTTGGAAGGCTTCACGAATCTGAGACTCGGCAATGCGGTCGGCTTTCCATGCGCGATAGAAATGTTCGAACCGCTCTCCGGCGAAGCGTTCCTTCGACACGTTCCGAAAGGCCAGATCGGCTCCACTGACCGAGCCGTACTGGTGCATATCCCAGGCTTTGCGGATGGCGAAATAGCGGAGCAAATCGTCAGCTGGATTCGATTCGAGCGGGACGGTAACCAGTGCATGAAACAGTTCCCGGGCTTTCGCGAAATGAACATCCGTCCGCGATAGATACAGGAAGCGAAATTCCGGCAGCTCACGAAACAGGGGCGAATAGGTTTGAAGGTGATGAACGAAAGCGGAGAGAGTAACTTCGCTGCCCTGAATAAAGGAAAACGTAACGGTCTTCGTGTGAGAATGCGCCTGCGACACGAACATAGGAAAACGGTCGACGAAGTACCGAACCGTGGGCTGAACCGTGCGATGACCGAGATAGGTTTTTGAAGGGATTTGGTGCGCGTCAACATTCAGCTCACGACAGAAGAAGGCTAGCTTGTCGCCCTCCGTTTCGAGATAAGAAAGGTCGGGGTTGGCGAGCACAAAATCGAGGATGGCGATGCGGGTCTGGATGTATTCGACTTCATGCCGGCGGCGGTTGCGAAGGTTCTCCCGACCGAGCTGGCGGTAGAGCCTCCGCGCGAAGAGGTGATAGACCGCTCGATGCTTAGGAATTGAACCGGTACGCGCGTGTTTGTGGGATTGGAGTTTGTTCCAAAACAGGGTGGTGCGTTTGCCCCATTGCACGCCGGCAAACGCGAGGAACTGCCGTGCGACGAAGTAGCCGGAATGCGTCGCAACGATGTAAAGAAACCGTGCTTCTTCTTCGGTATATCCGAAGGCCTGCAACGCGGAGATATACACTCCATCGATGTTCATAACGCGAAGATCCTTGCTGTGAGTTCCGATTCCTCGAAGATGCGTCGGAGTTTCGAAGCATCCTCGCGAGGAGCGTAAATCGAAAATCCTGCTTTCGCTTTTTGGGCTAGAGCTCGTGGGCGATAGTTTCGATTGGCGAGCTCCAAATCGACATGCTTGCGTTCGTGATCCGCCGTTTCGTATTCGAGGCGAAGGTCGGGAACCTGTACTCTGTCATTGACGAGAACGAGTCCTTGTTTGTCGGCCACGCGTTCACGCGCCTCGCGGGTCTGGCCTTCATTTCCGAGTTGGGCCAGCTCGCGATGCAGATTTCGTTTCAATTCGTAGTCGAGGGCGACGCGAACGGGTCTGCCTCCGGCACTCTCGATGCGCGCGGATTCTTTCTGGTAGAGCCGGTAGAGATCTGCGTCATGTTTGGCTTCGCGCGGTTTCTTGAGGCCGTGATAGATCGCTTGGCCTTCGGGCAAACGTCCTGATTGCACTAGGAGGCGCTTGGCTTTCTTGGTTAGAACAAGGAGCTTTTCTGCTTCGCGCCCTCCACGCGTGATGGACTGCACTCCGACAAGTCCCTGCTCCCGCAGGTGCCGCACGTCACGATTGAATCGCTCGCCATCGCCGGCGTAGCCAAACTCTGCGAGGTCTTTCGCGTTGATGACGCGAAACCTGCCGATTTCGACGAGGGACTTGAATTCGGATTCGCGGAGAACGTACGCGCGGTCCCTTAAGTAATAGGTGCGGGCAGAGCCGTCGATTTCCGGTTTCTGATGCTCATCTCTTGATGGGCCGGAAATGGAGTCGGTGTTCCGGCTGCGATTGTGGTCGTCGCGCCCCGGAGCCGCAGTGCGTCCTGCCCGGTCGTTAGTCTCTCGCTCGTCGGGGAATGGATCGCGAGACATGTCAAAAGGACTCCTCGTGTTGGGAAGGAGCGGGCATCTCGATCTGCCCGCCTTGGAACTGCCGGTCGAGGTGGGAGAGCTTGCGACCTGTGTTCTTCAAAAGAAACTTTCGCTGCAGGAGAAGAACGGCGCCAAATACGTTGAAAAATAAGATCGCGGTCGAAGTGCAAATCCACTCTGCGTATGCATGGAGCAAGACGGCTTTGTAGGAAGCCATGAACTTCAGTTCGCCCATAAGCCAGAAGCCGTAGGCGAGAAGGAAAGCGATCGTGATGAGGAGTGCGTTGGCAATCATCTGTTCCTACAAATTCCCGGGTTTTGGAAAATTCAATTCCGAAGGAGGAGCGGGCGGGAGTCCGCAGCAGCCGAGGCTCTCCTGACGCGCGCCGTTTGTATCGAGGGCGAAGAACGGTGGGATGGGCTGTGGCGAATGCGAGGAAGAAAAACGAGGAGTGAAGGCAGAAGTGGCGCGCGGAGGTTGGGCCGAGGCTGCCAGGCGGATGCTCGCGACTCCTTTCTCTCCTTGCCGCGCAGAGCTCATTTGAAGGCCTGGTCTTCGCGGAAGTAGGAGATCGTCAATCCCAACGGGTTGATGGGAATCAATTCATTAGGAACGCGCGACTGGAAGATAAAAACGAAATTGGCGGTGTAGAGCTCGCGCTTGAGTTCCGAGTGGTCCGCCGGCGAGTAATAAACCATGTAGAAGTCGACACGCGCACGGTAGGGCGGAGTCTGAAGTTCTTCGAGTGAAACCTTCTTCACATCGATGTCGATTTCCGATGACGACGTGTTCGTGAGGAACTTCCGGATGATGTCGTCTTTGCGGTAGGTGTCGAGGATACCGTTCGCGAGGTTCCCGTCGAGAAAGTAGAGGGACTTGGCAAAGTCGTCTTGCACGGTATAGCGGTTGCGCCGGTAGTAGAGCTTGGTGAACTGCGAGAGGAAGTATTTGGCTTCGGCATCCTGCGGCTTGTACTCGAAGTTGTGGTAGTTGATGGCTTCGGCGCGACCGAGGTCATCAATACGAATGACGAGAGGGCGGAAGTTCTCGAACGTGCGAATGGTTCGAAGGTCGATCAGCGCGAGAGCAACACAGACGAGCGAAAGAAGAGCGAGAGCAATCTTGAGGTAGGTATTGGTCACCATCGGGTCACCATAAGATTCGAGATACAAACGCTTGGCGTCGTAGAACGAGGCATCGCGGTCCATCACAACTCCTTGGCGACAGCAGCAGCCGCCGCAGCGGGCGCTTCGAGGATTCCGGCGGAACTGCCGCCCGCGGTTCCGCTGAAGATGTGATTCGTCAGAGCAGGGACTTTCAGAAGGACGTAGATCGAGGCGACAAACGTGATGAGGAGGACGGGAAACCAGCCGATGAGTTGGAGCGTGGAGATGTTGCCCGTGCCCTGCAGCGTGAGCACACCAATAATAAGGTTACCGATGATATAGACGACGGCGGCGGCGATTACTTCATAGAAGGCATACTGCAGAAAACAACGGAGCCAACCCCAGAACAGCCACTCGAGTTTTGGAACGATAAAGAAGGGGACAAAGATGGGGCCAACGAGCACACACACAGCCGTGGCAATGAATCCGTAGGCGATGACAACAATCGAGATGGCCTGAGCAGAGGCGAGCAGGATGATGACAACGATGTAGATGGCCATCCCCAGGAAATCCGTCACACCCGGAGCGTCGATACGCGCTTCAAAATCCCCGATGCGGTCGACGATCGTCTGCAACTCGGTTTGATTGATCTTGTTGGCGAGGAATTGCGCTTGGTCGGTGATGAGGTTGTGAAAGCTGACACCAATTCCAGGAATCGGCGTGCTGTAGTAATTGACCATGGCGAAGCCGAAGGCGATGGTCAGCAAGAGGCTGGCGAAGTTGTCGAACTGAAAGGTGTACTTGCCACTGGCCGAGGCGAGGGCGGATTTGATGCCGTACCAGGCGATGAGGATCGTGGCGAACATGCGAAAGAGGTTCTGGCCCATGGCATCGAAGAAGCCGAGGTTCTGCGTCAGGAGGTCGTTGATCGCCTGATACATGAACTGCAGGAAATCGTTCTGCATAGTCTCGGCTCCTTCGCGCCTTCGGGGGGAAAGCTGCTCACGGCATACGGAAGTTCTGCAAAGAGTTGGTCAACGAGCTGGTGACTTGGCTCAGATTCGTGCCAAGGCTCGACTGCCGGTTGATTTCGGCGTTGATGGCATTGGTGGTCATTTCGCGTTGTTGCTTGGAGCCGATGGTTTGCTGCTCCAAGAGCGAAGCGAGGAGTTTGTTGGTGTCCTGGATCGAGCGAAGGGTCAGTACGTTGGTCACGTTGATCTTGTTCAGGACGGCGACTTCAGAGTTCAGGCTGGAGTCATCGGAAAACGAGTCCAGTTCCAAGTTGTTCATGCGGGTTTCGAGCGCCGCGGCGTTGCCGCGGATCGCGCCGATTGTGGACAAAGCGTTCATGTTCGCGCCGTCGGCGAGTTCGACGGATGCGTATTGCGACTTGATGCGGGCCTGCTCGAAGTCAGGCATGTTGCCGAGAGCGGTCGGGTTGAACTGACTGAGTTGCGTGGTTGCCCGCAGGTAGCCATTTACGGTGTTGAGGTCGGCGTTGATGCCGCCGAGCCACCCGGAAGTATTTCCGTACGTATTGGTGGCGGTGACGTTGCGCCAGTTCGAGAACTGCGCCCGATAGCGCGCAGGCATATTCTTGAGATTCCGCGACATTTGGAGCGCTAGGTTGTAGGCGGTGACAATCTGCGTGTAGGTCTTTTGCAGTTGGAGCAGGTGCTGCTGAAGCTGTTGGTAGCGAAGCACGGCGTTGCTGTAGTTCGTCGGGTCGTAAACGATCCCACTGCCGAACTGAGCAGACGCGGTGCCAACGCAGAGAACTGCCACGAGCAATCCGACGTAAACTTTCTTTCTCACAGATTTCTTCCTTTCTTTCCCTCAGAGATTTGAAGGCATGGTGTGATTCGCATAGTCAGGTAGCGCGAGGTCGCCCGACAGATACACTTTGACCCGGTGCCCCTCGCGGATCGTGATGGTCGGAAGAACGTTCAGGAATTTGTCGAGGATTTGCGATGAGGATTGCGCGGTGCTTTGCGCGAATCCCTGACGCATGGGGTCGCCACCGGAAGCGGTGAGCGCACCGGAAGTCCCGGCTTCGGCGACAGCTCCGATCGCCCCGAGGGCGAGCGATGTGCCGAAGATGCGCAGGTAGTGATTGTTTACCTGGTCGCGAAGTCCAGCGTCGCCGATTTGATTGAGACCCTGAAAGCGGTCGAGGCTCGCCGAAAAACCGTCGGGCATGACCAGACGGTGAAACGTGACGGCGAGACGCGTCTGGCCGAAGGCTTCGACTTTCCGCGTCTCGCCCAGCAGCTTCGTGCCGGACGGAATCAGCAGATGCTGGCGGTCATGAGAATAAACGTCGTTGGTAAGCAAGCACTCGACGGGTCCCGTGAATTGCCCATCGAGCCGATTGATCAGAACAGTCTCAAGTACGGTTCCTTCAAACAGAACGTAGGTTTTTCCGGTCGCGGTCGCCGGTACAACGGGCGGAGCGACCGAATGCGATTCCTCTTTTTGTGTTTGGTCAGCAGGAGGTCTTGGCGGCTGCGCTATCGGGAGCGACGGAGGTAGGAGCTGCAAAGGTTTAAGCAGTTCCGCGAGTTGCGCAGCATTCGGATCGGCGGTAGGCGGTGCTGGAGCCGCGCTTTCTTCGTGCGCCGCGGTATTTCCTTTGCGGTATGTCAGCGCAACGTTTGAGGAGAACAGAGACAGGTAGTTACGCTTTTTCTTTTCTGCCTGAATGGGGTCTTCAGGCTTCTCGGGTGGATTCCCGTAAGTCTGCGGCTGTCCCGGCAGTCCATTCCCGAAGTTGCGGTGGTCGAGCGGCTTGGACAGGAAGGTCTTCGCTGGTGGCGGCTGGCGCAGGGTAAGGGCCAGCATTCGCTGATCGCGAGAGATTTTCCCACGGCGTTTGAAGAGCACATGGATCTGGACTCTGCGGTGGAATTGCTGGAGCCGTTGCTCTTCGTCCTGAACCGGCTCCTCGAACAACTGTGCGCTCGTTTGCGGATGCACGTTCTTTCCATTGGCGAAATCAAAGTCACTCTGGCGCTCGAACCAAGAGACTTGCGAAGTAAAGCGCCGGTTCTGCATATCCGAACGCTGCGGCTTCCCGTTCCCGGCCTCGACAGCAAATTGTTCCTGAAACTTCTGCAGCTCGATCTTGAGGCGCATCCTCCGTCCTTACCAGTTGTATCCATTCGCATCGAGACTTTTCCAGCAAAAGCACGTTCGCGGCAGCTTGGTCTATTTCTTCCACTCTCTCCCGATCCGGAACGTCTCGAAATCACGCTTGCCAAAATTCAAAACGCGGTTGGAGAGAAAAGGGTTGGCGCACCAGTTCTCCTCGATACGCATGGGCCGATCTCTTTCCGCCAGAACCGCTTTGTGTTGCCGGAGATGAAAGACAAACGCCACAGGACGGAAAGGCCTGCGACGATGGCGATGCGCATTTATCGGCCGCCACTTCCGGCGGTCGTTGGGTTCACAGACGGCAAACCAGCACTGCTCTCCTGTGAAGGCGCACACCGGCAGATACTCGCGTTTGCGGGACCCTGGAAAAGAAAAGGGGATTGGTGGTCGGAAACGCCTTGGGCACGCGAGGAATGGGATATCGCCATTCGGACGCTGCGTCCGAAAGTGCAGGCTGAGCATGCACAAAACAAAGATAACGAGACGGCGATCTACCGTGTCTACAGAGACTTACGGGCGAAGCGCTGGTTCGTGGAAGGAATCTACGATTGAAGTACATCGAGCTGCACGCTTCGTCCGCTTTCAGTTTTCTCGAAGGCGCATCCCGTCCGGAAGATCTCATCTCGCGGGCGAAGGATCTGGATATGCCTGCGATTGCTCTGGTGGATCGCGACGGTGTGTACGGGGCTCCACGTTTTCACATGGCGGCAAAAACAGTGGGCATTCGCGCTCACGTCGGTGCGGAAATCTCTGTCGAAGGATTTGGCAAGCGGGCTGGACTGCCGCATTGGCTGCCGAACTCTTCCTCGCTCCGCCCGGTGCGGTTGACCCTGCTCGTCGAAAGGCGGGTTGGCTACCAGAACCTTTGCCGTCTCATTACCCGCTACAAATTGCGCGAAGAAGAAAAAGGCACCGGAACGGCCACGCTCGAAGAGGTTGCGGAACACGCGGAAGGGCTCCTGTGTTTGACGGGCGGAGAAGAAGGCGTCCTGGCCGCCTCGCTTTCAACTCACGGCTACGACGAGGCGCGAAAAGACGCGGAAGGGCTGATGGCGTTATTCGGACGAAACAATGTCTATGTCGAATTGCAGCGGCACTGCGATTTCGTCGAAGAGCGGCGTAATCAGGCGGCGGTCCGTTTAGCGGAAACATTGAACCTGCCGCTAGTCGCCACAAACGGTGTTCGCTACGCGACGGCTGTTGAGCGCGAACTGATGGATGTCTTCACCTGCATCCGCAATCATGCAAAGCTCGAAACGGCGGGCCGGCTTCTGGAACGAAACGACGAGCGAGCCCTTCGTTCCGGAGAGGAAATGCGTCAGCTTTTTTCAGATTTGCCCGAAGCGATTGACAACACGAGCGAACTGTCATCACGACTCGAATTCACCCTTGCCGACCTCGGTTACGAATTCCCGCGGTATTCCGTCCCCGAGGGCGAAACAATGGATTCGTTTCTCCGGAAGCGCACGGAAGAAGGATTTCAAAACCGATATGGTGCGAAACGCAATGAAGATCTCTTCGAGCGAGCGCAAGAACAAGTGCAGCGGGAACTGGCGCTCGTCGAGAAGCTGAAACTCGCGGGCTACTTTCTGATTGTTTGGGACATCATTCGATTCTGCCGCGAACAGAAAATCCTCGTGCAGGGCCGCGGTTCGGCAGCGAACAGCGCGGTTTGCTATTCCCTCGGAATTACGGCGGTCGATCCCGTGGGGATGGAGTTGCTTTTCGAGCGGTTCCTCTCAGAAGAGCGCGGCGAATGGCCGGACATCGACCTCGATTTGCCGAGCGGCGACCAGCGGGAAAAGGCGATTCAGTATGTGTATCAGCGCTACGGCCAACTCGGCGCCGCGATGACGGCAAACGTCATCACCTACCGCGACCGGTCCGCCGCGCGAGAAGTAGGCAAAGCGCTTGGGTTCGACCAAGAAACGCTCGACCAGCTTGCGAGTGTGGTCGATAGCGGCGAATGGAGGGGCCCTTCCGACAATTTCGAAAACCACTTCCAACAAGTCGGTTTCGACATGAATCATCCCCGTATCCGGAAATACTGGGAGTTGTGCGAACGCATTCAGGATCTGCCGCGGCATTTGGGACAGCATTCGGGAGGAATGGTGGTGTGCCAGGGGCAGCTCAATGCGGTGGTTCCGCTCGAACCCGCAACGATGCCAGGCCGTGTCGTTGTGCAGTGGGACAAGGACGATTGCGCCGACATGGGCATCGTGAAAGTGGATTTGCTGGGCCTCGGCATGATGGCGGTTCTCGAAGATTGTCTCGAACTTATCCCCAGACATTACAACACGCCGATCGACCTCGCGCAGCTTCCTGTCGACGATCCTCCGGTTTACAAGACGTTGCGGAAAGCGGACACGGTCGGGATGTTTCAGGTGGAAAGCCGCGCGCAGATGGCTTCCCTGCCGCGCAACGCTCCCAAGAAATTCTATGACCTCGTGGTACAGGTGGCCATCATTCGTCCCGGTCCGATCGTAGGAAAAATGATGCACCCCTACATGCGCAGGAGGCAGGGGAAAGAATCGGTGCGCTACGCTCATCCTTCGCTTGAATCGATTCTGAAACGAACGTTGGGCGTGCCACTGTTTCAGGAACAACTGTTGCGTATGGCCATGGTCGCAGCGAATTTCACGGGCGGCGAAGCGGAAGATTTACGCCGGGCGATGGGGTTCAAGCGATCGGAAGAACGCATGAAGAAAATCGAAGCGAAACTGCGAAGTGGAATGACACAGAACGGTTTCCGCCCGGAAACCCAGGATGAAATCATCACGCAAATCAGTTCGTTCGCTCGCTACGGGTTTCCCGAATCGCATGCAGCGAGTTTCGCCCTCATCGCCTACGCGAGCGCCTATTTGAAGGAATATTACCTCGCAGCATTCACCGCCGCCTTGCTCAACAACCAGCCGATGGGTTTTTACAGTCCGGCTGTTCTGATACACGATGCACGGTGGCACGGATTGCGAGTCCGGCCAATCAATGTTCTTCAATCGGATTGGAACTGCAGCATCGAACACACCTTGCGAGGCGATAAGGATGTTCAGTGCTTGCGAATCGGGTTCCGGTATGTCCGTGGAATGAGACAGGCCACAGCGGAGAAAATAGTCGCAGAGCGACAAAAGTGCCACTTCGAAGGAATCGAAGATTTAGTTCGCCGGGTCCCAGAACTGCAGAAAGCGGAACTGGTCACGCTCAGCGAAATCGGAGCGCTCAATCCCCTTGGAAAGGGGATGCATCGCCGCTCCGCGTAAAGCATCGGTTCAACGTGCGAGTGTGTGCGGATATTTTGTGCGCAAGGATTCGTGTGCACCCAATGCAGTGATTCGAAAACGGAGGTAATCCTGGAGTAGAACACGTTCGGCCTCAGAGAGCTTACCCATCAGTTCAGGGGCGCTTCGTACCAGTGTAGTTCCTGGAGCATAAGCGCCACCGAAAGCACCGGACGGGAGCGACTGAAGTGCAAGGGGGTCAAACGGAGGGATACGCGCACCTTCAAGAGTTGCAAGGAAGTCGTCGACAAGCGGAGTCATTTGAGAGGAACCGGTGCTGTCGTCGATGGCCGCGGCGAGAGCGAAGAATTCGGGTGGTGGGCAGATTCGTGCAACTAAGGTCTGGGCACGGCCGACTTCCGTCTGGATCGTCTCGGAGGTTTCACGGCCTTGCGAAAGGCTGGCGGCCACGTGCTCGGAATAAACAAGGAGACCCGGGGATGTCGCATCACGAAAAAACCGCTGAAGAATGGACAGGACGTGAAGTCCAAGGTGAGTGTCGTGACGAAACTGTCGGACGAATTGATCGTTGAATCGAGGAATATCCGATACCGCAGTCAAAAGGGCGACGATGTCCGCAGCGTGCGTCTGCGCTTCTTCACGATCGTGACGTGCTTCCTTTGTTCCACGAATATTGTTATAGCGGTCTGAAAGAGCAAGCAATTTCAACATGACAAGCGCGTGAGACCTGGTGACTCTGACTTTTGCGGTATGGAGAGTCCCGTTCGGCAGCTTGCCGGAGATCGTATGGATATCAGATTCCTCGAGAGCGATCGAGCCGCCGGTGCAGGCCCGCGCGTGGACACCGTCCTGGATTTCCACACGGAAGTCGCTTCGACGTTTGAACTCCTCCGGAGCCATGAATTCGATGCGCATGGTTTCCTTGGTGCCGGGAATGTCTTTCGCAAACTGGAAGTTGCGCGACTCGGGGACAGGCTTGTAGCCGAGGCCCTCGAGGACTTTGGCGAGCTGGAGGGGTTCTTTCCGGAGAGCGACCACATTGAGAATGAAATCCACGTCTTTGGTGCCGCGTGCCTTTTCGACCGTGAATTTCATAGCCTGCGCGCCGGCGATAACGAAGTCGTCGGCGGCGGCGCCGAGTGCGGCCAGGAGTTCGAGCAGATAGGTGCGTTGGGGTTCAGGGATCACTGGGATTGCCATCGAGGCTCGATTGCGTTTTCGAGAAGGACATCGGCCTGTTTGAGGTCTCGACCACCTCGCGCATACAGATCAAGATACGCCTGAATGTTCGACACTTTCGGAAAAGCCGAGTCGCGTCTGGAATACAGGAAGACGCCTTCATCGTAGGGATAGATGAAACGAAGTTTCGGGGAGTCTTGCGGGTTCGGCGCCTGCCGGAGTCGCCGAAGTTTGTCGTCGTCCTGGCCGGCAAGAAGAAAGATCTCTATGCGGTCGAGGTCGACAAACGGTGCGTCGACTGCGGCTGCCACACCCGAAAACGCGTAGGGAGTCGCAAGCACGGACTGCAGTCCTCGGTTGATTTCAGCGGGTGTCCTTCCGAAAGGATTGGGGATTTCAAAAGAACTGCGGAGGCGCCAGCGAAATCGTTCTTTATATTTTTCGGCCCATTCGAGCAGGAGACGACGCGGTTCTGGAAGGACAACGAGCGAGTTTTGCCGGCGGATCCAGAGTTGTTCATCAAGGCTCGACAGAGCTTTGGATATGGCGCCCATGCTGATGCTGAAAGTGAATTTCGAGGTGGCAAACTCACGGGAAAGGCGATTGGTTTCGGCTTCCAGTTCGTTTGCGATTTGCGTGAGAGTCCGCGGCTTGACCTGTTCGAGCAGCACACGAAGTATGCGAGAGGACCGGCCCGAAAAAACGTTCGTCGGGGGAGGTGGGTTGGTCCCTATGGTATTTGGTTCTCCCCGCCGACCGAGGCGTTGCAGGGTAAAGGTCCCGGGAAGGTTGATGGATATGTTCCCGGCCAAATCAAGGAAGTCGATTCCGTTTTCAAGACAATAGGTTTGCGACCTGGGAGTCAAGAGCGGGCAGATCAGGGCAAACGCGGCATCGGGGCGGAGGGTGCGCATGCGCCGAACCCAAGGGCCAAGCTGTTCAAGAAGCTTGGGGGATACGGCCGATTTAACTTCGCCGTATATGAGGATACGGCGCCTTCCGGACTCGAGCTGAAATTCGACGTCAAACCCGTTCGCGGGCTGGACTTTGACGTCGCGGATGCGGACATCGGGGAGGTCTCGAACAGGAGCCTGCGCTCGCAGTGCCTGTGCAACTTCTAGATCCAATGGCGATCTGGGGCTTGGCATGTAGATATTTTCGCAAACGCGCAAGGCATTGTAAAGGAAAACTTTCCTATATGAGGACTTTCGTATCCTGGAAAAGGAGGACCGGAGTCCCAGCGTTGTTGTTGTTCTGGGATAGGCGGCCGGACGGAGAAGGTGTTGAGGAAGAATTCCCGGCACGGGTTAGCAATGTATGGAAATGGAACCCGTACGCCTGAAATTCTGCTCGTTAATCAGAAAGCACCAGGCGCCGCCTATTTTCGGAGGAGGCTTCAGACGCGCTGGTCGCTTCGGAGCCGGCAAACTCCCGGCGATACTGTGTCGGGCTAACTCTCCAGAAGTTACGAAAGACTT
>Ga0210384_10005413_pt1 | contig 13905 bp, 11 predicted proteins | sample IncBWH2MmetaG_FD_160574 | JGI IMG/M metagenome (GOLD analysis project Ga0210384, IMG submission 160574) | Forest soil microbial communities from Barre Woods Harvard Forest LTER site, Petersham, Massachusetts, United States - Inc-BW-H-2-M | ecosystem: Environmental > Terrestrial > Soil >...
GACGCCGCCAGTGCGCGTGCGGCAACGGCTGCCGACTCGAAATCCGGAGGATACGGAGCGGAGTCGCGACTCGGCCGGGCGTTGACCGAGTTCATCGTCCACGCCACGGCAGGTGAGGCCTTCGGCTCGATCCTCGTAGTCGGTGTTACCCATCCTGAACTGCTCGAATGGGCGGCGAGGGCTTCACGGCACTGCACCGCCGTCGCGTTCTCGCGCCGGGCGGCCCAGGGTGCGCGTGCCTTCGCCGAGCGGCGCGGATTCTCCTGTCGGGTGCCGAAGGCCGTAGCCGGCGGAACAGCCTTCGGCGCCGAGCTCGCGCGCGCGGGCACACATTTCGATGCACTGCTGCTCGATCACCCGGCAGCCAGCGGGGAGACGCTGGTGCGGCTGCTCGAGGATGCACGGGACCTGATCGAGCCCGCAGGCCGGCTGTGGATCTTCGAGCCTTACGACTCGCTCGAAGGGGCGCGGGAACGAATCATCGAGCACCCGCTCGCACGGCTGCGCCGGCTGCTGGCAGCCGCGGGTTTGCGCTGCGAGAGACTGACTCCGATCGAGGCCGACGGCGCGCACGTGCTGGCGGCGGTCGCCCGCCCGGTTGCCGCGGGCCCGGCGCTCGCGGCAGGAGCGGCAGGAGCCGAACGATGACTGCCAATGCGTGCCGTGGGCCGATCCGCGTCTCCTTCGAGTTCTTCCCGCCCGGCGATGCGGCGATGGAGGCTACGCTGTGGTGCTCGCTCGAGCGGCTGGCTCCGCTCGCGCCGTGCTTCGTGTCGGTGACCTACGGCGCCGATGGCTCAACGCGCGAGCGTACCCACACCGTGGTGACCCGGATTCAGCGGCAGACGCAGCTCACCGGCGCGCCGCATCTCACCTGCATCGGTGCTTCGCGCGGCGAGATACTGGATATCGCCCGCGTCTACTGGGATGAGGGCATCCGCCACCTGGTGGCGCTGCGCGGTGACCCGCCGCAGGGTCAGAGCACTTACCGGCCGCGGGCCGATGGCTTCGCGTTCGCCGCGGACCTGGTGGCGGGGCTGCGCGCAGTCGCGCCATTCGATATCTCGGTGGCGGCCTACCCGGAAGTGCATCCTGAGGCGGCCTCGCCGGCCGCGGACCTCGAGAATCTCAAGCGCAAGATCGATGCCGGCGCCACCCGCGCCATCACGCAGTTCTTCTACGACATCGGCGCTTTCCTGCGCTTTCGCGATCGTTGCGCAGCGGCGGGCATCGATGCGCCACTCGTGCCGGGGATACTGCCCATTACGCGCTTTCCACAGGTGCTGAGGTTTGCCCGGAACTGTGGCGCGAGCATCCCGGCCTGGCTGCATGAGCGCTTCGAAGGGCTCGACGACGACCCCGAGACTCGGCGGCTGATTGCCGCGGCGGTCGCGATCGAGCAGGTGCATGAGCTGCGCCGCCACGGAGTGAGCGAGTTTCATTTCTATACGCTGAATCGTGCCGAGCTCACCTATGCCATCTGTCACGCGCTCGGGCTGCGACCGCTGCCGCACACCGCCTCCGCGGGAGCCGTGGCTTGAGGGCCACCCCAAAAAATCGCGCTCGCGGCGCTCCGCGAGCGAGCACTGCTCAGCCAGACGCGCAATTTTTTGGGGACCCCGGCAGCCACTGTGCGCATGGAGCGGCGCACGGCGCCGCCGCCACGGAGCACGCGCCCCCGCGCGCAGATCGCGACAGCGAGCGGCGCGGGCGCGAGAGCCGTGCCACGGCTGCCCCGGCCCCCTTCGCGCTCGAGCCGTGCGACGAAACCGAGCGGCGCACGCGCATCGAGCGGCTCAAGGGCCTGCTCGGCGAGCGCATCGTGTTCCTCGATGGCGCCATGGGCACGATGATCCAGCGTCTGAAGCTCGATGAGTCCGGCTACCGCGGCGAGCGGCTGCGCGATCACGGTCGTGACCTGAACGGGAACAACGACATTCTGACACTGACGCGGCCGGATGCGGTGAGCGACATCCACCACGCGTACCTCGCGGCTGGCGCCGACATCATCGAAACCAACACCTTCAATTCCAACGCGATCTCGCAGGCGGACTACGGGACCGAGGCACTCGTTCCCGAGCTCAACTATCGCGCTGCGCGTCTCGCGCGGGAGGCGGCGGACGAGCTCGCGCTGCGCGCGGGCGGCGCACGCTTCGTCGCGGGCGCGCTCGGGCCGACCAACCGCATGAGCTCCATGTCCCCCGATGTCAACGACCCGGGCTACCGTAGCGTCGGCTTCGCGGAGCTGGTGCCGGCGTATCGCGAGGCGGCTCGCGGCCTGCTGCTCGGCGGGGTGGACCTGCTGCTGATAGAAACGGTCATCGACACCCTCAATGCCAAGGCCGCCATCTACGCGGCGCTCATGCTGTTCGATGAGACCGGCATCGAGCTGCCGCTCGCGATCTCGGGCACGATCACCGATGCCTCGGGCAGGGTGCTCTCGGGCCAGACGACCGAAGCTTTCTGGAACTCGATCCGCCACGCGCGGCCGTTGTTCGTGGGGTTGAACTGCGCACTCGGTGGGCGCCAGCTGCGCCCGTACGTCGAGGAGCTGGCAGACGCTGCGCGCGACACCTTCGTGTGTGCCTACCCGAATGCGGGGCTCCCCAACGCCTTCGGCGAGTACGACGAGTCGCCCGAGGACACGGCGGCGGTCCTGCGCGAGTTCGGCGAGTCGGGGCTGGTGAACATCGTCGGCGGCTGCTGTGGCACGACGCCCGAGCACATCCGGCTGCTACGCGAGCAACTCAGCGCCCAAACGCCGCGGCGTCTCGCGCCGTTGCCGGTGAAGTGCCGCCTGGCGGGGCTCGAACCACTCAACATCGATGATGACAGCCTGTTCGTCAACGTCGGCGAGCGCACCAACGTCACAGGTTCCGCCAGGTTCCGCAAGCTGATCGAAGCCGGTGATTACACCACAGCGCTCGAGGTGGCGCGCCAGCAGGTCGCCAACGGCGCGCAGATGATCGACATCAACATGGACGAGGGCATGTTGGATTCGGAAGCTGCCATGGTGCGCTTCTTGAACCTGGTGGCGGCCGAGCCCGACATCGCCCGCGTGCCGGTGATGATCGACTCCTCCAAGTGGTCGGTGATCGAGGCGGGCTTGCGCTGCGTGCAGGGCAAGGCGGTGGTCAACTCGATCAGCCTCAAGGAGGGCGAGGAAACCTTCAGCGCGCATGCGCGTGAGGTGCGCCGCTACGGCGCTGCAGCCGTTATCATGGCCTTCGATGAGCAGGGTCAGGCCGACACCATCGAGCGCCGCCTGGCCATCTGCCAGCGCGCTTACCGCATACTCACCGAGCGAGTGGGGTTTGCGCCCGAGGACATCATCTTCGATCCCAACATCTTCGCCATTGCCACCGGCATCGAGGAGCACAACGCTTACGGGCTCGCCTTCATCGAGGCCACGAGGCGCATCAAGCGCGAGCTGCCGCACACGCTGGTGAGCGGCGGGGTGAGCAACGTGTCGTTCTCGTTCCGCGGCAACGAGGCGGTGCGCGCGGCGATGCACTCGGTGTTTCTCTACCACGCGATCGCCGCCGGTATGGACCTGGGGATCGTCAACGCCGGGCAGCTCGGAGTCTACGAGCGGCTCGATCCGCCGCTGCGCGCGGCCTGCGAGGACGTGGTTCTCAACCGTCGCAACGATGCCACTGACCGGCTGCTGGAGATCGCTGCGCGCTACAAGGGCGAAGGCGGCACGCGACGCGGCGAGGATCTCGAGTGGCGCAGGCTCGAAGTAGGCAAGCGCCTCGAGTATGCGCTCGTCAAGGGGATCGATGACTACATCATCGAGGACACCGAGGCTGCACGCCAGCAGACCGCGCGGCCGCTCGATGTCATCGAAGGCCCGCTCATGGACGGCATGAACGTGGTCGGCGACCTGTTCGGCTCGGGCAAGATGTTTCTGCCGCAGGTGGTGAAGAGCGCCCGCGTGATGAAGCGCGCGGTGGCGTATCTCGTGCCTTACATCGAGCAGAGCAAGGAGGCAGGCGCGCGGCGCTCCAACGGCCGCATGGTGGTGGCAACCGTCAAGGGCGACGTGCACGACATCGGCAAGAACATCGTCGGAGTGGTGCTGCAATGTAACAATTTCGAGGTTATCGACCTCGGCGTGATGGTGCCGTGCGACAAGATCCTCGAGACCGCGCGCCGCGAGCGCGCCGATCTCATCGGCCTCTCCGGCCTCATCACACCCTCACTCGATGAGATGGTGCACGTGGCGCGCGAGATGCAGCGTCAGGGCTTCGAGCTCCCGCTGCTCATCGGCGGCGCCACGACTTCCCCGGCCCACACCTCCGTGAAGATCGCCCCGCAGTATCGATCGCCCGTGGTGTACGTGAAGGATGCCTCGCGCGCCGTCGGGGTCTGCCAGACCCTGGCGCAGCCGGCGCAGCGGGCGGCGTTCATTGCCCGCGTGAGCGAAGAGCACGAGCGCCGCCGCGAGCAGCACGCCGCCAAGAAGGTGAAGGTACCGGAAGCCTCACTCGAAGCCGCACGCGCCAACCGCGCACGTGTCGACTGGAAAGCCTACGTGCCGCTCGCGCCGCGCGTGCCCGGTATCCAGCGCTTCGAGGATTATCCGCTCGCGCAGCTCCTCGGTTACATCGACTGGATGCCGTTCTTCAATGCCTGGGAGTTCGCCGGCAAGTTCCCGGACATTCTCAGCGACCCCGTGGTCGGGGAGGCGGCGAGCAACCTGTACGCCGATGCGCGCCGCATGCTGAAGACTCTGATCGCCGAGCGCTGGCTGAGGGTAGCGGCGGTGCTCGGGCTGTTTCCGGCCAACGCGGTCGGCGATGACGTCGAGATCTATGCGAGCGAGGCGCGGCGCGAGCCGCTCGCGACCGTCAACTTCCTGCGCCAGCAGAAGGGCAAGCCGGCAGGCCAGCCGCACGAGTGCCTGGCCGATTACCTCGCCCCCGTGGCGAGCGGTGTGCGCGACTACTTCGGCGCCTTCGCCGTGACTGCGGGACTTGGCATCGAGGAGCACGTCGCTCGCTTCGAGCGCACGCACGACGATTACTCCGCCATCATGCTCAAAGCCCTCGCCGATCGTCTGGCCGAAGCCGCCGCAGAGCACTTCCACGAGCGCGTGCGGCGCGAGCTGTGGGGCTACGCGGCCGATGAGGAGCTGACCAACGAGCAACTGGTGCACGAGCAGTACCGCGGCATCCGCCCGGCGCCAGGGTATCCCGCTTGTCCCGATCACACCGAGAAAGCGAAGCTCTGGCGGCTGCTCGATGTAGAGCGCAACGCGGGCATCCTGCTGACCGAATCGTATGCGATGTATCCGACCGCTGCGGTGAGCGGCTGGTATATCGCGCACCCGCAGGCGCGCTACTTTGCCCTCGGTAAGATCGATCGCGACCAGGTCGAGGATTACGCCCGGCGCAAGGGGTGGACGCTCGTGGAAGCGCAGCGCTGGCTTGCGCCGAACCTCGGTTACGAAGCCTGAAGCGGGGGTGCGGGATCCGCGCCAGCGCGCGTCACATCGATGCGCAGGCGGCGGAACCAGGCTTCCGTGCCGCGGTGCTGCAAAACGATGTGCCCTTCGGTGAGGCGCGCGAACTGCGGCAAGTCCCGGAAGCGGCTGCGCGCGATGCGTGCTTTCAGCTCCTCGCTGGCGAGGTCGCAGCCGATCACCTGTGTCTCATCGATCCAGTACTCGATGAGCGAGCCGTTCACCAAGATGCGCGCACTGTGATACGTGTTGGCACTGCTGCGTAAGTCGTGCCAGGGCGCCATGAGCCCATAGAGCGCGCCGCAGGAGGTCAACGCGTCGGCCCCATCGGGGTGATGCTCGTCATCGAGCAGCTGCATGGCGGGACCCGAGTGTGCGGCCGGTCCCGCCTCCTCCTGCACCCGGCACAGGACCGCGGTGCTGCCCGCGCGCGGCAGGCGCCAGTCGAACAGCAGCGTGAAATCCCCAAAGCGCTCGCGCGAGATGAGGTCGATGCGCTCGACCTGTGCGATGGCGCGCAGCACATCGCCGTCCACGCTCCACGATCGCTGCGGAAACTGCTCGCGGCCAAACCCACGCCAGTCAGCCGCGCCGAGCGCGCGCTCAGCCATATTTTCGTCCCTGACTCATGCGCACTCATCCTACTCCAGGGAACTCACCGGTGACATCGCCCGAAAGGGGCGAGCTGCGCACTCTGTGAACCGCTTCGGGGTTTGGCACCATCCGCTTGCCAGCGGGAACGTCTCAGCGGGCGCGGCGGCCTTCGCTCTCGACTGACCGCAGGTACGCCGCACCGCCCAGGTCGCGCATCTGCGCCAGGATCCAGTCGCGCCGGGCGATGACATAGCGCGAGGGACGCTCGGCGTGCATGCGCAGCGGATTGGGCAGCACGGCCGCAAGCGACGCCGCTTCCGCCGAGCTCAGGCGCAGCGCCGGCTTGTGCCAGAACCGCTCTGCCGCCGCCTGCACGCCATAAATACCTTCCCCGAACTGCGCTATGTTCAGATACATCTCGAGGATGCGTTCCTTGGGCCAGAGCGTCTCGATGAGTACCGTGAAGTACGCCTCCAGGCCCTTGCGCACGAGGCTGTGGCCCGGCCAGAGAAAGAGATTCTTCGCGACCTGCTGGGATATCGTGCTCGCCCCGCGCAGGCGCTTGCCCTGCTCGCTGGCGCGCACCGCTTCGCGGATCGAGTTGAAATCAAACCCCGCGTGAAAAGGGAACTGCTGATCCTCGGACGCGATCACGGCAATGGCAGCGTTTGGGGAGATTTGCTCGAGGCTCACCCAGCGGAAGTCGGTGTGGTAGTCGCGTTCGCGTGCCTGCGAGGCCGCAATGCGCGCCTCGACCATGAAAGCGCTGGTGAGCGGACGCAACCAGCGCAGCAGCAGCACCGGCGTTGCCGTGAGCAGCACCCAGATGAGTAGCGCAAGCGCCAGGTACTTGAGCAGTGCCCCGGCGATCCGGCCACGCCGTGACCGGGGGCGCGGGCGTCTCGCCTGGGAGCTTGCGGCGCTCAGGCAGGTGGGACGCGTCGCGCCGAGAGGATCACGACGTCCTCGAGCGGAGCGTCCTTGTAGCCCTTGCGCGTTCCAGTGCCGACACTCGCGACGCGGTCGATGACGTCCATGCCCTCGCTGACGCGGCCGAAGACCGCGTAGCCGTAGTCGCGCGGGCTGTGGTCGAGGAAGGCGTTGTCGGCGAGGTTGACGAAGAACTGCGAGGTGGCGCTGTTGATGTCGCTGGTGCGTGCCATCGACAGGGTCCCGCGGGTGTTCTTCAGCCCATTCTTCGCCTCGTTGCTGATGGGCGGACGCGTCTTCCTGCTGGCGAAGTCGGCGCTGAGTCCCCCGCCCTGGATGACGAAACCCGGCACGATGCGATGAAAGATGGTGCCATCGAAGTGCCCGTCATCGACGTAGCGCAGGAAATTCTCCACGCTGACCGGCGCCTCCTTGGGAAACAGCTCCACGGTGAAGGTGCCGTGCGAGGTTTCAAATTGGATCATATCGGCCTTCCGTGATGCGCTCGTGACCGGCGAGATCGGGGTGCGAGCGTACATAACGGAAGCCTGCGAGGACAAGCTCGTGACGCAGCGCCGCTCCCTGCGCGGCGCCATGCTCGAGCAACAGCCAACCGCCGCGGTTGAGGTGCTGCGGTGCATCGCGCGCGATGGCGCGCAGGCAGGCGAGCGCATCCGCTCCCGGCGTCAGGGCGAGCCGCGGCTCGTACGCGAGCGCGGGATCATCGAGCGCCGGGTCATCCGCCGCGACGTACGGGGGGTTGCTCACGATGAGATCGAAGCGCTCGCCTGCGAGCGGCGCGAACCAGCTGCCCTGGCGGAAATCCACCGAGGCGATGGCAAGTTGCGCTGCGTTGGCGCGTGCGACCGCAAGCGCCTCCCGCGACAGGTCGGTGGCGGTCACCCGCCAATGCGGCCGTTCGCTCGCGAGCGCGAGTGCCACCGCCCCGGAGCCGGTACCGAGGTCGGCGGCATGCCCGTGCGGCTCACTGCGCAGCGCGAGTGCACGCTCGACCAGGAACTCGGTTTCCGGCCGCGGCACCAGCACCGCGGGAGTCACCCTCAGCGGCAACGACCAGAATTCCCGCGTGCCGGTGAGGTAGGCGAGGGGCTCCCCAAGGGCGCGCCGCTCGATGAGTCTGCGGTAGCTCGCGGCGCCCTCGGCGGCCGGCTCCGCGGGGTGGGATCGCAGGCGTGTCCTCGGAACCGACAGTACGTGTGCCAGCAGCACCTCGGCGTCCAGATCCGGGGTGGCGCTGCCGCCGGCGGCGGCGGATGCCTGCTGCAGGCGCTGCACCCCTTCGGACAGCAGCTCTCGAACGGTCAGATCCATGCCCGCAACTGCGCGCCTCGCCGGTAAGATGCCGTGTATGGGCAACATACTCTATCCGCCCGCACGGCCGCAGTCCGTGGGCGAGGTGCTCGATACCGCCTTCCGCATCTACAGCGCCACGCTGTTGAAATGCCTGCCGTACTCCTTCGCCAGCGTGATCTTCGGTCAACTGCTGTCCATCTACGACCTCGTCCACCGCCACGCGACCACCGTGGCCGCGATCCAGATGGCACAGATGCAACGACTGCGCGATCCGCTGTGGTTGACGCTACTGCTGGTGCTGATCGTAGTGAGCACCATGTTTGCAAACGCGGTGTTCCTGCGGCAGTACGCGCTGGCAACGGGCCGTGCGGCATCGATGCGGGCCGAGCTCGGCCGAGGCTTGCAGCGCACGCCGGGCGTGATGCTCATGATACTGCTGGCCGTGCTGGCATTCGTCGGCACCCTCATCCCGGTGATGATCGTTGTCGGGTCCATCGGCGGCGTGCTGGGCGGCTACCGCGTGGCGCCCGTGCCCACCTCGCAGATCTGGCTGATGCTCGCGATCTTCCTCGCGATGCTGGTTGCCGGCTCCTGGGTGGTCATCAGGTGGATCTGCTCCGTGCCGATTTACCTGCTCACGCAGCGCGGTGCCATCGACAGCATGCGTCACAGCTGGCAGCTGACGGTCGGTAACTTCTGGCGACAATCCATCATTTACTCGGTCGGTGTGGCACTGATCGTGGTTTTCTACGTGCTCGCCACCGTTGTGGGCGGGCTGGTTGCGCTCCTGCTCGGGCGCGGCGATCTCGTGGTATTTCTGGCCGTGTCGGCCGCCGCCATTGCGCTGCTGGCGGCCGTGTTTACTCCCTTCTACCACGCGCTGATCCTGGCCGTGTACGGCGACCTCGCGGCGCGCCGTGAAGGCGTCGATCTGGCGCAGCGTATCGCTGCACCGGTCGTCCCGTAACGGCATGAGTCGCGGCGCGCTGGCGCTTCTGCTGATCGCTTACGGGCCCGTGCCCACCGCGGGCGCCGGCGATGCGATTGCGGTCATCGATGCCTGCGTTCACCAGCTCGACCCGGCCGTCGATGTCGGCTACGCGCGCGTGGCCGAACGCTGTCCCGAGCTCGCGCATACCCTGGCAGCGAGTGCCTACGCTCCATGGCTGCCGCCAGACTGGATGAAGCCCGACAACGACTTGTCGGTCGGCGGTCTGGTCGAATTGCGCAGGCTGCTGACGCGGCCCGATTCGGCGCCCAAAGTGCGTGCGCCGCAGGTCGCACACCTGACTAGCGTGCTCGCCGGGTTGCAGCGCACCGACACGGCGCAGCGCAACTGGTGGGGCCGCTGGAAGCAATGGCTGCGCGAGCTGTTCACGCCGCAGCCCGGCGGCACGGAGCAGGGCTGGCTCGGGCGCCTGCTCGGGGGTGTCGATGTGTCCCAGAACGTCGTACGGGTGATCGTGTGGGTCGCGCTGTCGCTGGCACTGCTGCTCGCGGGCGCGGTGGTCGTGAATGAGCTGCGCATCGCCGGGCTCTGGCGCAGCGGCCAGCGCCGTAGCCACCGCGAGTCGCATGCCGATCTGCCAGACGGGACTGCCCCGGGTCTGGAGGATGTGGAGCGGGGCAGTCCCGATGAGCAGCCGCATCTGCTGCTGCAACTGATCGTCCGGCGCCTCATGGAGCAGAAGCGGCTGCCGCCCGCACGCGCACTCACCCTGCACGAGTTGGAGCGTGCGGCGCGGTTGCCCGAGAGGCTCGATCGCGAGCACCTCGCGGCGCTCGCTGACGCATGCGAGCGTGCACGCTTTGCCGAGCACGTGCCCGCGCCGATCCTGGCGGCGGCATTGCTGGACGGGCGCGAGCTGCTCGCCTCGCTCGACGCACCATCCGGGCAGCCGGCAGGGGCGAGCTGACGGTGCGCGAACGGCTGACTACGCTGCTGTGCGCACTGGGCGCCTTGTTGGTGTTCGTGACGCTGTTCGTGCGCGGTGGACCGGTAGAGATGCCGCGCAGCGCACCGCCCACCACCGGCGAACGCGGCGAGCACGGCCTGTTGGCGGCGCGAAACTGGCTCGAGTCGGAAGGAATACGGACCGTTTCGCTGCGCGAGCGCTTCGACGCCCTGGAACGGCGACCCACTCTGGCACGCAGTGGCAATCTGTTGATCGTGACCACGCCGGCGGTGAACGCCTTCAAGACGGCGGAGCTGCGCGCGCTCGATCGCTGGGTGCGCGTCGGAAACACCTTGCTGGTATTGGCCGCCCTGTCCGACCGGCCAGCGTGGTCGTTGGCCGGTGCCGTACACAATGACCTGCATGCGCTCACGGGACTGGAGTTCGTGCCGGCCAGGAAGTACGCGGGATCGGGGCCGGCGCTGCAAGGCGAGGCGCGCGGATCCGGCGCGCGTCACGCGCTCGAGGCAGGGTTCGCGCCGCTCCCCGAGCCGCTGCGCAGCACGCTGGTTGCCAACCGACCTCATCCCTACCTCGCCGGCGTCGACTCCGCGCTGGCGTTCTCGGATTTGCCGAACGAGTCGTGGGAAGTGGCCGTGCCGCGCGCAGGCTTCGTGTTAGCGCTCGCACATCAGCGCGAATTCGGGGAGGGCGTACTCTGGGTGAGGCCGGCCGGCAGTGGCACCATCATCATCAGCGCCTTCAGTTCGTTGTTCTCCAACCGCGCGCTCGGACTTGCCGACAACGCGCGGCTGCTCGCCAACATCGTGAGCGCGAGTCTCGGCACGAGCGGCTCGGTATTGTTCGACGACGCCCACCAGGGATTGACTGCCGTGTACGATCCGGCCAAGTTCTACCGTGATCCGCGACTGTACGCCACTCTCGGAGTGCTGCTGGCCGTATGGCTCGCCTGGGTGCTGGGTGGCACGCGGCTGCGCCCGTCAAGCGTGCGCGCCGCCGCACCGCGCGAAGCGGAGCTGGTGCGCGTCACCGGCAGGTTTCTCGCGCGGGTGCTGCGACCGGCAGCCGCCGCGCGGCGACTGTTCGAGCACTTCTTCCTGCGGTTGCAACGCCTGAATGGGTGCCGCCTCGATGATGGCCCGCCATGGGACTGGCTCGAGAATCATCCGCGCCTCTCGCGGGATGAGGTGCGTCAGCTACGTACCTGGTACGCCGACGCCTACTCCGAGCGGCGCGTTCCGCTGCAGCGTCTGCACAATCTAATCGTTCGTACCGAAAGGCAACTCGCCGCATGAGCTCGGCCATCCGCACACTCGAAGACTCTCTGCTGCAGGAGCTGGGGCGCGTGGTGATCGGCGCACACGCACCCGTCCGGGCGCTGCTCATCGCGCTCATCGCGCGCGGCCACGTGCTGGTGCAGGGCGTGCCGGGTCTCGGCAAGACACTGCTCGCCAAGGCCCTGGCGCGCTCACTGGGTGGAGAGTTCAAGCGCATCCAGGGCACCGCGGATCTCATGCCGAGCGATATCATCGGCGTGCACGTGTTCGAAGAGCAGCAGCGGGCCTTCGTGTTCCGCCCCGGGCCGCTGTTCGCGGACGTGTTGCTCGTCGATGAGGTTAATCGCGCCGGGCCGAAGACCCAATCCGCGCTGCTCGAGGCGATGGAGGAGCGGCAGGTGAGCGTGGAGCGCTCGGTGTTTCAGCTCCCCGCCGATTTCCTGGTAATCGCCACGCAGAACCCGCGCGAGTTCGAGGGAACTTACCCGCTGCCCGAATCGCAGCTCGATCGTTTCATGCTGCGCATCGACATGGACTATCCGGCGCGCGAGGTGGAAGGGGAGATTCTCGCCCGCTACGGCGGCGTGGCGCTCGAGCTCCGCGAGGCGCTCGGCGAAGTGCGGGCGCTCGAGCGCTCGCTGCTGGCCGCGGCGCGCGCGGAGCTGGAGCACATACATATCGCCGCGGCGCTCACGGCCTATGTGCTCGACCTTGCCCAGGCCTCGCGTCAGCACCCGCGGCTCTCCCTCGGTCTCTCGACGCGGGGGGCGCTCGCCCTGCTCAAGGCGGCGCGCATCGCAGCGGGGTTGCACGGTCGGGATTTCGTCTCGCCGGACGATGTCAAGGAGACTGCACAGTGGGTGGTAGCGCACCGCCTGCTGCTCACACCCGAAGCGGCGCTCGAAGGCATGACCGACGTGCAGATCGTGCACAGCCTGCTCGCGGAAACGCCGGTGCCGCGCTGAGGAGCGCTTAGCGTGCATCTTTCGGGACGCGCCTATGTCGTTGTTTGCCTGACGGCCGTGCTTGCCATCGCCGGGATCTGGTCGAGCGAGCCTGCACTGTCGGGTTGGTGGCGGCTGCCGGCGCTGCTGTTGCTGCTCGGGCTCACCTTCGAAGGATTCTTCATCCGTCGCCGGCCGCTCGAGGCTCAGGTGGTGACCGCGCCACGCGCTTTCCTCGGCCGCGGACAGTCGGCCACCTACGCTTTCACCAACCGCTCCGGACGCGAGCTCGCGCTGCAGTACTACCCCGCGACGCCGGCCGGTTTCGAAGTGCTGCCGGAGCTGCGCAGCGTGCGTGTGCCCGCGCGCGGCGTCGCCGAGGACGCAGTCAGCGTGCTGCCGGTGCGGCTCGGCCTGCAGAGCTGGCCGGCGCTGGCGGTGCGCGCGCTCGGGCCGCTGGGACTCGCCTGGTGGTCACTCCAGCTGCAGGCGCGGCAAGACACGGTGGTCGCGCCCGATGCGCTGCGCATGCCGGTGCGCCTGCGCGGCCTGAGCGCTGGTGCGCGGCCACGCGCGATCGCCGGCTCGGGCGCGGAGCTGCATCAGCTGCGCGAATACGTGCGCGGCGATCCACTCGCGAGCATCGACTGGAAAGCCACTGCGCGGGCCGGCGCGCTGATGGCGCGCGAGTTCAGCGAGGATCAGCATCTGGATGTTCTCATTGCCATCGATGCCGGGCGCCTGAGTCGCATTCGCGCCGGGCAGCTCGATCGCCTCGGCTTGTATGCCAACCTCGCCGCCCGCCTGGCCGAGATCGCCGTCCACTTGGACGACCGCGTGGGATTGGTCGTTTACGCGGATCGCGTCGTCACCACCCGCGCACCGGTCCGCGGCCTGCCGGCGATCACCGGCATGCGCCGCGCGCTCGAGCAGCTTGCCGTCCAGTCCGCCGAGTCCGATCCGACGGCTGCGGCGGTCAGCATGCGGCGGCTGCTCAAGCACCGTGGCCTCATCGTGCTGCTCACCGACCTCGACGATGCCAACGTCGCCGCCGAGCTTGCGCGCGCCGTCCGGTTGCTCGCGCCGCCGCACCTGGTGATGGTGGCGGGGTTGCTGAGTGGTGAGATCGGAGCGCTCGCGCGGCGCGAGGCGAACAACTGGCAGGACCCGTGGATCGCACTGGCGGCCAGCGAGCACGAATCGCAGGCCAGTGCGCAGCGGCTGCTGTTGCAGCGCCTTGGTGCGCCGGTGGTCACCGCGACCGCTGAGCGTCTCGAGCAGGCACTGTTGGCCGAGTACGAGGCTCTGCGGCGCTCACGGCGGGTGTAACTTAACTCGCAATGCGCGGCCGCCCGAGGAGGCGCCCCGACAGCAGCGCCACCATGAACAGCCAGTAGCCCACCCCGATGGTGATGCGCGCTGCGAGTGAAAATCGCGGGTTCGGGGATACGTAGCCTTCCAGC